>Ga0247834_1004214_pt1 | contig 18520 bp, 10 predicted proteins | sample LaCruzMarch2015__8_FD_187118 | JGI IMG/M metagenome (GOLD analysis project Ga0247834, IMG submission 187118) | Freshwater microbial communities from meromictic Lake La Cruz, Castile-La Mancha, Spain - LaCruzMarch2015_12m | ecosystem: Environmental > Aquatic > Freshwater > Lake | place: Spain...
TATCCGTCGCAAACGTCACCGTCTGCCAGTCTGCACCTGCTGCCACTTTCTGCATCACACCCGCCGGTTTGTCGCGCCTGCGATTCGCCGCGCGCACCGTCTTCGACTCCGGCACTTTGCCGCCCGCCACGCCATCGCACCACGGCAGAAACGTCGCCTGCACCGGAGCGGAGCTTTTCAAGGTCACCACCACCGACATCGGACCCGTCCACAGATGCACCCGCTCCGCGTGAGGTTGCTTGCCCTCAAAATTGCCCCAGCCCGCGATGGCCGTCTTTTCCGCCAGCGTGATGACGCGACTCGCTTCCGGAAACGCCCACTCCTCCGCGCCCTGCGCCGTCTTGAAAACCTCCGTGGCCGCCTCCGGCATCAACGCCTGCGCATCGAACAGCGAATGCATGGTGAAATCGGCGGCATGCAGCGCGGCCAACGGCGCGAGCAGCAGGGCGGTGACGATTTGGAGGCTGTATTTCATGGGTCTGATTCGGGATGGGTGAAAATAGAACGATGCGGTGAACGGCAATTCACGAGCGGTTCCACGTTTCGTAGCCGCCGAGTTTGTGTTGCTCGGGTGTTTCTGCGGCGCCCCGCCGAGTTGTTTCCCGTCGGGAAAGACATCCCACAGGATTTCGCCGAGGCTGATGAGCACTGGGGGAGCTTGTGCCATCAGTCGCGGGTTATTTGCTGACTTTGGCACGATCCTGATCCTCCAAGCGGATGGAGTCGTCGATGTTGTTTTGGAACAGGCGCTGGAATTCCTTTCCGGTGAGTTTGCCGCCGGGCATGAGGACGGGTTCCGAGTAGTCGCCTCCGACCCAGCGGATGTTGCGGATGGAGCGGGTGTCGGGCCATTTTCCCGGTTTGTCTGGAAGTGAGGGAACGATCGCCAGTTCGGTGATTCCCTGCCAGGACACCAAAGGGGGCATCGTCTTGATGTCTTCGGGATTTTTTGTCGGGAGCGGTTTGATGTCGCTCAGTGAGAAGCTGACGGTCTGCCAGTCGGGGGAGGCCTTGAGCGGGGCGGTGGCGTAGTAGGATCCCTTCTTGAGGCCTGGATAGACGCTCCACTGGTTGATCTCGAAGTTCAGGTTGAGATCTCCGCCTTCGGGATCGCGGACATCGAAGGCGAGTGTCGCGCCAACCGGTCCGCGCCACTTGGGATCGGTGAGTTTGCGGGTTCGCGCTTCGTGGTGCGGGGGCTGGTTGCGTCCAAACTCAAATCCGTCCCTCCAGGAACCGGCGTCGGCGATCACGAGGCGTTCGGGCGAGTCGGTCGCCTGGACTCCTGCCGCCTGCAGGTCTGCCGGATCAAACATCCGCTCCCAGGAACTCACGAGATACTCGGGTGCGCAGCTCGCTCCCCGAGGCATGGAGACGCTCCCTTCCGGCATCGCGTAGAGGACATTGGCGATGACGAAGAGGGACATGGAAGTGCTCATGACGGGGAGTTCCGCCTGCCAGGCATCGCCGACCTTGTGGATTGTTGCGCTGCGCCAGAAGCGGGTCAGCGCATTCGGGTTGATGCTGTAGTAAATTTGCACCGAGCGGACCTCGGCGGGCATGTCGGGACGGACGGTCGCCAAGGGAATGCCGTTCTCCGTTTTGAGCGAGACTTGGAGGTCGGGAGTGGCGGGGATTTTTCCTTCGCCTTTGAGGAATGCATTGAAGAAGCGCACCTCGGCGGCGTCGGATTCCGGGACATGCCGGTGGTTTAAGTGCGGGGAAACGGAAAAGTGCACGTTCGAGTGGTCGGGGATGACCGCCCAGTTGTGCATGAGGGTATCGAGAGGAGCGTTAAAATCGTTGTGCGGGCCCCAGTAGAGGATCGGAACCTTCACATTTTTCAGAGCTTGCACTTCATCGATCATTGCCAAAAGCATGGGGTCGGTGTGCACGAAACCCGGCGAGGAACCCGGCCGATCCACGATCTTTTTTGGAGGCGCTCCGCCACCGCCGCAGGAGGGAGCCGCCGCCTTGATTCGGGGGTCCACTCCGGTAACCAGCGTGGTGATGTGTCCGCCCATGGAGTGGCCATAGACCCCCAATCGCCCGGCATCGACCATCGGTTGTTGCGTGAGGAAGGTGAGGGCGCGCCGGGCCGTGAGGGTGAGGATGAACCAGTTGTTGTTGCGGGGGCTTGGCACGGAATCCAGCGTGAATTCGTCCGGCTTGAACGAGGAGTAGTGGCTCACGCGCTTTTGGGTGGGATCCAGCGCGCCCCAATCGGTGCCGGCGTCTTCGGGTTTCTGGTCGTCGAGTTTGTGGCCCAGCCAATTGATGGAGAGGCTGGCATAGCCATTGGCGGCATCGACCAGGACGGGAACTTTGCTGGCGCGCTGACCGCCGCCGTGGATTTGAACGAGTCCGGGAAGTTTGCCCCGGGCATCGAGCGGCCAGCCAAAATACGCAGCGATGCGGCTCTCCTTGCCCTTGAAGGTGCCGACCCTGAAGGTGAGCATCTGCAACTTGATCTTCTTGCCCGCGAGCACCTCGTCCCACTGGCGGATCACCTTCACATCGAGTGGCTCCGCCGAGGGATCGTAGCCCGCCCAGAGTTCTTCGAGTGTTTGAGGGACCTTGCTGTCAATAATCGGCGACAAGGATTCCTCGGCCCGGGCGGTTGCTCCAAGGGATAGGGACGCTGCGAGAAGAATTAGAGTGAGTTTTATCATTTGGAATCTGTCTGCTAGGAATTTGCTTTCGCGCCCGGCGCACCGGAAACGGTCAGAATGGGGACGGGCGGCGAGGAGTGTGAGGTGGGGCTGGTTCACGGAGTGACGAACTCTTTGCGGCTGACTTTGCCGTCGCCGTTTTTGTCGAAGCGCTTGTGGCGGGCTTCGAGATCAGATTGGCCCTTCAGCCCTGTTTTGTATTCTTCGAGGGAGAGAAACTCGTCTTTGTTCGTGTCCCAATGGTTAAAGGGAAGGTTGCGGTCCTTGGCGGGAGAGCCGGATTTGGGCGCTGTCTTTGGCGAGGGGTTTTGTGGTTTTCCTAAACAGGTTGGATCAGGCTCGGTGGGAAGGGTCGCATACCAGTCGAGCACCAGCTTGGAGAGTCTGGCGGTGATTTCTGGCTGTTGTTTGGATTGGTCATTCGCTGCATTTTCCGCGCGATCAGCGGTGAGGTCGTGCAGTTCGCTTCGTGCTCCGTCGTAGGTAGTGAGGAGCTTCCATTTTCCATCGCGGACGGCGAGACGTGGCCACCAATCCGGCTCGCCGTTGCCGCCTTTGTGTAGCCAGAAGATGGGGCGTGTGCGGCTGACGGCCTTGCCTTGGAGGGCAGGCAGGAGATTCTCGCCGTCACCCTTCGCGTCTGCTGGTGGGGTGATGCCAGCGGCGGCGCAGAAGGTGGGTAGTAAATCCACTGCGGTAAAAACTGTCGTGTCATTTTTCGCGTTCGCAGGAGTGTGGCCTGGCCACCTGACGATAAACGGCACGCGGATGCCGCCTTCAAACAAGCTGCGCTTGCGCCCGCGCAGTCCGCCGGTTTCGCCGATGCTGTAGTAGGTGTCATAGCTGCCGGGTGTGCCTTTTCTTTCGCTAGTGCTTTCTGGCCCGTTGTCGCTGGAGAACACGACGAGGGTGTTGCTGGTCAGGCCGTTGCGGTCCAGGGTGTCGAGGATCTTGCCGACATGATTGTCGCCATCGGTGATGACGGCGGCATAAATCCGTTTCTGCTCATCAGCGAGGTGCTGCCACTGTTCCAGCGACTCCTTGCTGGGCGAGTGCATGGTGTGGCTCTCGTGCAGCCAGACGTTGAGATAGAACGGACGGTCCTTGTTCCTCTCGATAAAGGCGGCGGCCAGATTGCTGGCCTGTTTACCATCGGCTGGGAAGGTTGGGCCGGGGCCGTGATAGACGGTAGTTTCATCAATGCCGTAGTCTGCCATGGTGGGCGTGCCTACACCGAGATGCCATTTGCCGAAGTGGCCGGTCCGGTAGCCTGCGGCCCTGAGGAAACGCGGTGTGGTCGGTGCTTTGGCGTCGAGCCAGTCAGGCATTTCCGGGGTGCCATTCTTGTCTGTGCCGAAGACTGTATTGATGCCGAAACGCGAGGGATATCGCCCCGTCAGTGCCGCTGCCCGGCTCGGCGAGCACACCGGATTGAGCACATTGAACTGCTGGAAGTCGGTGCCTTCCTTGGCGAGGCGATCAATGTTTGGCGTCTTGAGAAATGCATGGCCATGGCAACCAAGATCGCCCCAGCCCCAATCGTCAGCGTAGATGAAGACGATGTTGGGCTTGGCGCTCGGCTTTGCCGCATCGGCGGCGGGCAGCGCAGCCAGCGGCGCGAGCAGCAGGGCGGTGAGGAGGGTGAGTGTGTGTTTCATGGTGCTCTCAGTGTTGCCGTCATCACTGCAAATCCAGCCCGCTGTTGGTGATTTCCTTGAGCACGGAGGGCTTCACGGGCGCGGCGGGGTGGAGGCCGGTGACGCGTTTGGCACCGCTGTTTTTTTCGCCGGGCACCTTGGGTTTCGCCCCTTCTGAGGCACCGCCCATGCGCTTGAAATGGATGGCGAACTCGGGGAAGCCGCTCGTCATGGTCTCCAGCTCTTTCCACTGGCGCAGGATGGCTTCCTTCAGTGGCTCGCGGTCGGCGTCGGTCTTCGCTTTCTCGAACTGCCGCATCTGGGCGCGGATGGCGACGATGGCACGCGTGTAATCGAGTCCGCAGCGGGTGAACTCGACACGGCGGGCGTGTTTGCCGTCGGCGGCTCCGGCAAGCGTCCGGGCCTGGGCGATGAGCGCGTCGGCCTCGGCGAAAAAGGCGGCGTTGTAGTAATCGGGCACCGAGAAGGCGCTGTGCACGGAGGCGACTTTGTGGACGAGTTCGCCGCGGGTCTTTTCCATCAGCAGCCAGTATTTCTTCATCGGCGCGGCGGCGAGGCCGTAGCAGCGCTGGAAGTAGTCGTCGAGGATGGCGTGGCCGTCGGCGCGGGGATTCCAAGCGAGCTGGCCGATGAGGTAGTAATACGGGGCCATGGTGGCCCAGTGCTCGAAGAGCGTGTCGAAGAAAACGCCGACAGCACCGTGGTCGGCGACGAAGCGGAAGTCGTCCATCAGCTCCTGAAAGGGCACGTCGGGCATACCCCACATGCGACCGCCCAGGTTGCCGAGGTTGGGCCGCCAGATGATCGTCTTGGAGATGCCGGCCCAGTTGAGGAAGTCGGTCTTGTGCTGCTCGCGGAAGGCACGGTCGCGACCGTGGAAATTGTTCACGCCGATGATGAGCACGTTGTCGCGCGGCACCGCACGCACGGGTTTCGGGCGTCCGACATCGCCATAGGCGTTGGTGGCAACGTAGAGTTCGCGGTCGGGAAAACGCTTCTTCACCAGGTCGGCGAGCGTGTTGGCAAAGGTGACGTAGCGGTCGGAGAGCGGCGGCCATTCCTGGGTGACGTCGTTGGCCCATTGCAGCTTAATGCGGACCTTGGTCTCGGAAGGATCAGGGTCCCAGGCGCGGGAGCGCGGGTCGGTGCAATGGCCGTCGAAGTAGCTGTCGTTGGGCATGGCCGAGAGCACGGCGCGGTGGGGATACTCGGCGAGCAGGGCCTCCTGCTCCTGCAACCACACCTCCCACACGGCGGGCTCGCCCTCGCAGAGCTTGAGCCGCTCCTTGTCGGCGGGGTAGGTGCCGCGCGTGCCGTCGGGTTGCAGGGCGAACAGCTCGGGGCGGGTCTTGCCGTATTTCTCCCACCAGTCCTTGAAGTAGTGGCCGCCGAGCATGTCGAGCGAGTGGAGCAGCACGCGCTGATGCCGGGCCCAGTCCTGCTCGTGGCCGGCCTTGATGTAGCCCATTTCCAACTGATTGAAGAGCCCGCTGCGGCTGCGAAACTGCGGATGATGGCGGATTTCAAAGGGTGCGATGCGCAGGCTCTCCGCGCCGGGAAGATCGGTGCCCAGTTCGCCCGGGTAGAGCCAGCGCACACCGACGATTTCCTGGAGGAAGGTGAAGACGGCGTTCGCATTGCCGTGCTCCGCCTGCTTGTTCTCGATGGGAAAACGGCGGCCGGGAAAAACCGCATGCTGCGGGTCCCACTGGTCGCGCCCGGTGATGGCGATGTGGTTTTCGTTGCCGATGAGAAAGACCTCCTCGGGATGCTTCAGCGCAAAGTCCGCACCGGGGAAGAGCTTGCCGAGCGCCGCCTGGTAACCCACCCAGATGGCCTGCGCGGGCAGTGGATCGGGCAAGCCCTCGACTACCTCGGGCCGCACACCGCCGATGCGCTCCAGATGCGCCGCCAGTTCCGCCGCCGCCGCCCGCGTGTGCGGTGCGGCATCCTGTGCCAGCACGATGGGCAAGGCCGAGCCATCGGCGCGAATGAGGTGGAGTCGCGCCTTGGCCTCCGCCGCGCTGCCTTGGGCGGCAAGTCGTCCGGCGAGCCCCGCACCGAGCGCGGTGACGGCGACGGACTTCAACGCCTCGCGGCGGGTGATGGATGGGGTGTTGGTGTTCATGGTTGGCCTTATGGCTACTTGCGGGCCTTGTTCACGGCTTCGATGGAATTGAGGATGTTTGTCTTCCACACGCCTTGGAGTTTGTCGGGCTGGGCGCGGTTCAGGGTCTTCAAGGCTTCGTCGAACCGGCCTTTGCGGGTCTGGATGCGGGCGATGCCTTGCAGGGCGGTGTATTCCTCCGAGCTGCTGATGAGGGTCTTGGCTTCGACCATGGCGGTGTAGGCGACGAGGGCTTTGTCGTCGTCCTTGAGGTTCAATTCGCGGTTCTGGGCTTGGGCGAGCAGGATGGTTTCCCGCGTGCGTGGTTCACTGATCCAGTCGAGGGCGGCGGTGAGGTCGGCTTCGGCCTTGTCGCCGACTTTGGTGATGGAATAGGCGCGGCCTCGCAGGTGCAGGCCATCGCCGCGCTTCCAGAATGGCCACTTGGAGAAATCTTCCGCGTCGAACTGGGCGATGAGCTCGGGCGCCTTGGCGTTGCGGAGGAGGTTTTGCATTTGGGCAGTCTTCTTCACCGCATCGATGGGGATCTGGTCGATGTAGGTGGCGGACCCGTCGCGCAGCGCGGCTTGTTCGAGAGCGGCGGATTTTTGGAGGTCAGTGAGCTTGCCTTCGGCGAGCGCGAGGAAGGCGTCGGCTTTGCCACTTTGTGCGGCGTTGCGGAAACCAATCACGAAATCGGTGACGCTCGGATCCGCCTCGAACTGGTGCGAGCGGCCGTCGAAGAAATGCGCGAACTTCATCGGCACGTGGAAATTGTCGGTGCCTGTCGGTGAGAGCGCGCTGTGCTCCTGCCCGTCTTCGCGGATGCGCTGGCGGCAGAGGTTGATGTGCCAGGGGAGGCTCTGCGTGGGTTTGCGGCCGATGATTTGATGGAGCGGATCATTTTCATCCTGCGTGACGGGCAGGCTGATTTCGACGGTCCAATGATCCTCCGCGATGTGCGTGGCGACTTCCGCCTTCGAGTCCCAGCCAAACCACTGGCTGCGCGGCGCACCGCGATCGAGGTCGGTGACGTGGCCGGCGGGACTGACGGCGATTTGATAATACGAATGCGATTCGGTGGCGATCTCGATCTCGATGGCATCGCCATACCAGAGTGCTTGGTCACCGTGGCGCGTGGAAGTGCTGTTGGGCCTTTCGCCCGGGCGCTCGTCGCAACGAATGGCGAAGACGACGTTGTTGCCCTGCCAGCCGACTTTGAACGAGGTGCCAAAGGTGGGCACGCGGCCGGTTTGCAGTTCGCGGAACTTTCCGGTGGCGGAGACGGGACAATTTTTCCAATACTCATCGTCCAGCTTGCCATCGATGACGACGCCCTTGGCATCGCCGACGAGGCGCACGGTCGGCACGGGACCGCGTTTCTGGCCGAGCTGAACGGACTTCATGCGCAGGCCTTTGAGGAAGTCGTCGATGAGGGCGATGCGCTTGCCATACACGCTGGCGGCATCGGCTTTTGATTTCGCTTTGTCGAAAAGGGCCAGCACCTCATCCGCCTTCGCCTTGTCGTCGCTCGTGGCTTTCCAGTGCGCTTCGCAGTGCGTGAAAAAGGCGAGCATCTCCTGCTCGGCGGGTCCGTAGAAGAGCTGGCAATACTCGCGCAACATGGCGTCTGCGCTCACGTCCTTGCCGCCCCAGTAGGCGCGGGCGGTGAAGTAAACGAGGAAGTGATTGAAGCCGATGCCGACCTTGTCGAAATCCTGCCGCACCGTGAGCCAGATGTCTTCGCCCTGCGAGATGCCCTTCGTGGCGTTCACGCTGTCCACGAGTGAGCGTGCGGCAAAGCCGGGCAGATACCAACCGCGATCCGTGAAGGGGTAGTTTTCAAAGATGAGCAGCGGATTGTCGGTCTTCTTCATCCACGCCGCGCGCAGGGCTTCGGGTGCGGTTTCGCCTTCTGCTTTGGATGCGGCGATGTTCAGCGGGCGGCGGCCTCCGACGATGCAGACTTGCACATTTGGCTCCAGCTTCTCGATCTTCAGCGGAGGCAATGTGTAAACGCCATACGCGCAGTTCAGCACCTTCGCCTGCGGATGCGACTTCGCGATTTCCCGCGCCACGCGATTGACGAAGTCCCACACATAGTCGCTGAGCAGGCCGCGTTCATTGCGTTCGGGCGAGTCCTTGCCTTTGCACTTCTCGCACTGGCAGATGGAGGTGTAGCCGTCCGGCGGCATGATGGAGACAGTCTTGAGCGGGTAAGTGTCGAGCAACGCACGCGCCCAGCGCACGGTCTCGCGGAACAGGCCGTCGTCGGAGTAGCAGAGCTGGTTCTTGCTGGTGCCGGGCACGTAGTCGCGCTTGCCGCCGTAGAGCGCGAACCACTCAGGGTGCGCGGCAAAGGTGGCGTCGTTGCCGGTCATGTTGTCCATGCCGTGGGCGAGATGGATCGTCTCGTCATTGCGGATGCCCAGCCGCATGGCCCACAGGGAGGTGTCGTAGCCTGCGGTGGAAAAGCGGACGTTGAACTGCCGCAGCGCGAAATCGGGCTTCACCGTTTCATCGAGCTTCGGCAGCGGGATGGTTTTCAGCGAAGGCAGCACCTCGCCGAGTTCCCCCGGCAGATACCACCGCGCACCGAGCTTGTGCAAATAGCCGCACACCGCGTTGAAGCTGCCGCGCTCGTCGAGGCCCCAGATGTCGAGGCTCTCGTTCTTCGCGGTCACGGCTCCGTCCGGCTTGCCGGTGTCGCCGGGCAGTTTCAGGCGGTTCTTATACAAACCGCGCGCCGGCATGCCATACGGCGCGCCGACGATCTTCTCCCATTCCGCCTGCGCACGCGGGATGTCGCTCCTGCCATTTCCCCAGGGTTCAGTTGGCACGAAGTCCGTGTCATCGCCAATGAGCGCCATCCAGTCTGCGCCCGTTGTGATGCGATACGCCCCGTGCTCCAGCCCATCCGCCTTCACCGGCGAATGCGCGCTGGCGCCGATGAAAACCTTCACCGCCTTGCCCGTCGGCTGCGTGACGATAGGCAGCCGCGCGCCGCTGATTTTCTCAATCTGCTGCCGAAACTCCTGCGCCGCGACCCGCACCATGCGCGCTGGTTTGTCACTGATGACAATTTCCGCCTGCGGCTGACCGTTTTCGACAAGATAGGTTTCTGCGAATGCGCTGCGTCCGAGGAAGAGCGCGAGGATGATGGTGAGGATGTGTTTCATTGTCGGAATGGCGAGTCAGTCTCGGAGCTTGTTTGAGGATGGCGATGGATACGCTCAGCGCAGATCACCGATGGATAGGTTGAGCACACCCATGTGGTAGCGCTGATGCTGGGTGATGCGGTCGGCGTAGTAGGCGATGATGATGCGTCCGCCGGGCAGCTCGATGGCGTCGGGGTAGCCGCAATCGCTTTTCTCCAGCGCGACCAACTGCTGCGGCCTAGTCCACGTCTTGCCGCCATCGGAACTGGTGCGCGCCTCGATGCCGTAGCCACCCTGAGTGCGATTGCCATAGGTCAGGAGCACGCGGCCATCGCTGAGCTTGACCAGATGCGCGGAAGACACGGGCTTGATGTCGAGCGTGGTCACGTGGTGCCAGGTCAGCGCGTCGTCATCGGAGGCAAAGACATCGAGATCGAGAATGCCGAAGCGTCGGCTCGCGGTCAGCCATTTGCCGCCGCCGAGGTGCAGGATGGCAGACTCGCAGTGCTTGTCTTTGACGATGGGCATGATGACGGGCCAGCTCTTGCCGCCATCCTTGCTGCGCGCGGCGTAGATGTTCCCGGCTCCCTTGCCGAAGGCGTAAGTGCTAGCTACGAGGTCGCCATTGGCCGCCTGCGTGATGTCGCCAAACGGCACCTGCCAAGACAGGCCCTCGTCCTTCGGCAACACCGGCCCGCCGTGTTCCCACGTCCTTCCGCCATCGCGCGAAATGCACACCACCGTCTGAATGGGGCGGCTCTCTGCATTGCGCTGCGGCGCGACTTTATCCCAGCCATTGCAGAGCACCACGAGGTCACCATTGGCATTCAATCCCACCGCATGATTCATGCGATTCGTCTGCGGCTCATGCTGCGTGACGGTGCTCAGCTTTTTCCAAGACAGACCATCCACACTGCCCCAGCAATCCACATCACCCTCGGTGCGACCGTGGTTGGGCTGATTGAAAACGACCGCGACAAGCGTGCCGTCCTTGAGTTGCACGAGGTTCGGCCACGCGCAGACGTTGTCGATGGCGATGAGCCTGCGCGGGATGTCTGCGGCGAGTGATTGCGCCGATGCGGCGGTGAAAGGCAGAAGCACCGTGGCGCAGAGGAATAGAGCGGTGAGATTCATGGTTGTGATTCTTTGTCGGCAAAGCGAAACGAAAACAGGTCGGCGTCGCTCAACTCAAAGCGCAGCTTCACCGGCTTGCCGGCGAGGGGGCTGACATCTGTCCCGGACTTCCACTTCACCACGCGAGCGATGTGATCGCCGTAGATCGGCTCGCAATCATCGAGCGCGTAGGCGGGCAGCGCTTTGCCATCCGCGTCTTGCAACTCGACGCGCATCTGGCCGGCAGCGCTGGTGGAGTAGTTGATCTCCAGCTTGCTGCCGGTGAACGTGAACGGTTTCGTGATGAACTCTCCGCCTGCAAGCGGTGCATTCACGGAAACAAAGCCGTCGAGCCGCAGTGTGTAGCGCCTGCCGCCAGTCAGAAACATCGACATCTCCGAGTCGCCTGTCTGATGAATGCCGATGGCGGCGTAGTTGGCGCGGTCAGCCCAGCCGTCCTTGCCAATGCCGGGACGGATAAAGCTCTGCGTGAACTCGCGGTCGTATTTTTCGCCACCACGCGTGGTCATGAAGAGGATGTCCGTGGCCGCGCCGCGCTTGTCCATGAAGCGCGTGGGCATCGCCACATAAATGTGCGGCGCGCGGAAGTAGGGTTGCGTGCAGGCGGTGTAGAGATGCTCTTTTGGCAGATTGGCCTCCATTTCGACGAACGGCGTCCAGGTGATGAAATCCTGCGACGTGGTGCGCGCGATGCCGCGCATGCCTTTGATGAAGCGGCGGAAGTAGCAGACGTAGCACTGCTCGCTCTCGCTCCAGAATGCGTAGTTCTGAGAGTCGAAATACTTTCCCCATTCCTCCGGGATCACCGGTTCATCGCGGAGCTTCTTCCAATGAATGCCGTCCGGCGAAACAAACGCCTTCAGCCCGCCGATGCCGCGTTTCTCACGCACGGCGAGGTAATTGGGCTGCGGCTGATACGCCAGCCCGCCAAGCGCCTTGTATTTCCGGTCCGCAGGCACGCCGGGTTTGGTGTCGATGAACGGCGTGAAGTTATGGTTCACCAGAAATTCGTTCATCAGCACGATGTTGCCCGCCGGGAAGGTCGGATGCTCGAACAAGCCGAGATTCGGTAGCGTCCAGTGGATGGCGTCCACGCTTTCAGCGTAGAGCGTCACCTCACCCTCGTGATACTGCTCCCAGCCCTGCTTCCAGTGATTGCCGGGCTTCGTGTCGCCGCGGTAGTAGAACTGAAACCTGTCTCCGGCCTTGAGGACGGTCGCGTAATGCCCGTTCGGCCGCGGCGGCGAGACCGGAGTCATGAGCTGCGGCGTGTGGAGCTTCAGCGTCGTGCTCTTCAACTGTGCGACGAGAAAACGATCCACGAACAGCTCGCGACGCGAAGCGATGTCAATGGCCGCAGGTTGCTCGGCAGTGTGTAGCGCCTTGGCCTCCGCCGCGCTGGCTTGCGTGGCAAGTCGTCCGGCGAGTCCCGCACCGAGCGCGGTGACGGCGACGGACTTCAACGCCTCGCGGCGGGTGATGGATGGGGTGTTGGTGTGCATGGTGTGAATGTTTCCTGGGTAAGTTTAATCGATGTGTTTCGTGGAAATCATACAACTCACGTCACTCCAAGCCAGGCTCCCTCAGCTCCCGCAGCGTCCTGCCGCTCAGCGGAGCATCGGGATGCAAACCCATGACGCGTTTGTTGCCATCGCCGCCTCCGTTGCCGGGTGGGCGGAAGACGGATTGCCAGTTGATGGCGTGAGCGGGGGCCTTTTGCTTCATCTGCTCGGCGCGGGTCCAGTTGGCCTCAACCTTGGCTTTGGCGGTAGTGTCTTGGCCTTTGCTGGCTTCGAGCTTTTGCATCCAGGCGCGGGTGTCCACGACGAGCTTGGCGTAGTCGAGGCCGTATTGGATGAAGTGCAGGCGGCGGCGGTATTTTTCATCGGCGGAGGCAAGTTTCTTTGCGGCGGCATCGAGATAGGCCTGCGCCTGCGCGAACAACTCGGGCGTGTATTTCTTCGGCAAATCAAAGGCGCGATGCCGACTCGGTTCCTCGGCCACGAACTCCATGCGCGTGCGCTCCAGGAGCTGCCAGTAGGCTTTCACGTCCGCTGCGGCGGGGCCGAAGCCGCGCTCGTAGTAGTCATCCATCACCGCCGCGACATCGGCCTGCGGATTCCATGCGAGATGTGCCAGTGCGTAGTAATGCGGCCCCTGATTGGCCCAGTGCAGCCAGAACAAATCGAAGTAAAGCCCGAGGCAATGCGTCTCGGCGGCGAATCGAAAATCCTCGCCCGCCTGCGCCATCGCAACATCCGGCATGCCCCAGCTCAGACCGGCCTGAGAGCCGAGATTGGGTCGCCACATGAGATGCTTCGCCACCTTGGCCCAGCCCGCGTGCTGCGACATGGAGAGCTTGCGGTCAGCAGGCGAGCGCAGGTGAAAATTGGCCACGCTGGAGATGATGACGTTGTCGTCCGGCTTGATACCGATGGGCGGATTGCGCGCGAGGCCATACGCATTGAGCTGCACGAACAGCTCGCGGTCGGGAAAGCGCTCCTTCAGCATCCGTGCGAGCGTGTTGGCGAATCGCACATCGCGATCCGTCTGCGACACGCCTTGATACTTCACCCCGCCGCCGAAGCCCCACTCCACCTTTTCGCCATCGGGATGATCCCAAGCGAGGCAGTTCGCGCAAGTGCAGTGCCCGCTGGTGTAGCCGTCGTTTGGGGAGACATTGATGACGCGCAGCAGCGGATCGGCACGAACTTGGACGGAAACATCCTCCAGCCATTGCTGCCACACTTTGGGATTCGAGGCGCAGAGTTTCGTATTGCTCACACTGGGCTTCACCGCCTTGCGACTGCCATCCGGCGCGGCGGCGAAGTAGTCGGGATGCTCCGCGCCATACTTATCCCACCAATCGCCAAAGCCATGCCCGCCGGTCATGTCCATGGAATCGAGCTGCACCCGCTGAAACCGCGCCCAGAGTTCCTCCGCGCTCTCTTTGTTATCGCCCAGCGCAGTCTTCACCAGCATGCCCGATCTCGCCCGAATCTGCGGATGATACCGCCGCTCCATCGGTGCGATGGCAATGCGCTCGCTCTTGATCACGTCCTCCTCACCCGGCCAAAGCCACCGCACGCCGAGCTGCTCTTGAATGAACGAATACACCGCGTTCGCCGTGCCGTATTCTTGCTGGATGCCCGTCTTCATCGCGAGCCGTCCCTTCGCCTCCATGCGTGCCGGATTCCACCGGTCCCGCCCCGCGATGACGAGATGCTTCTCACCCGCCACGATGAGCGTTTCCTCCGGGTGCTTAAAATCAAAGTCCGTCTTCTGAAACAAAGTCTTCACCACCGGCTGCACCCCAATCCAAATCGCCCGCTCCGGCAACGGCTTCGGCTCTCCATCGAGCACCGCAGGTTTCTGCCCGCTGATCTTCTCAATGTAGTCCGCGAGCGTCACCGCCGCATCGCGGGTGCGCGGCGGCGCGTCGTTGAAAACGATGATCGGAGCTGGCGGCGTGTCCTTGGCGACGAGGATTAAGTCGGCGGCGTGGAGGTCGAGTGCCGTTAGCAGCGGGCCGATGATGAGGGTCGGGATGAACTTCATGGTGCCACTTTCAACGCCAGCCAGCGAACCGCGTTTTCAATCACCCGAAGCGGCTCGGCTTGCTGGAAGATGGGATAGGTTTCGTGGCCGGGGCGGAAGTAGAAGACGCGGCCCCTGCCCACGTTCCAGACACAGCCGCTGCGGAAGTGCTCGCCCTTGTCCCACTTCTCCTCAAACACGACCTCATCCGGCGCGGGCACGTGGAAGGGCTCACCATACATCTCCGTGCGAGGGATGTCCCACTGCGCGGGCAAACCAGCGGCGATGGGGTGCTGCGGCAGCAGGGTGGTGACGTGCGAGGGCATGCCGTCGTTTCGATACACGGGGAAGACACAGGCTGGCAGCGTGAGCTTCCACACGTTTCCCTCGCCCTTTTCAGTAAACGGCGTGATGCGGGCCGCTCGGCCCACACCTTTGTAATACGGCGCGTCATTGAGGAACTCCCACTTTGCCGTGGCACGCTCGGCTTCGGGCAATGCCTTGACCGCATCCGCCTTTGCCCGCTCCTGCATGAGCCGCACGAAGGGCTTGCCCCAATGCGTGGAGTGCAGGCCGATGAAGCCGAGCTTGCCGTCCATTACGCGCTTCACCACGGCTTCCATGCGTGGGTCGTCTTGCTCCTTCACGCGACGGTGACACCAAAAGATGAGCACATCGGTGGCGTCTAGCGTGGCATCGCTCAGACCTTGGTCGGCATCATCGAGCTTCGCGCTTTTCATCGAAAGGCCAGGCTGTTTCTGCAAATGCTCAGCGATGGTTTCGCCGAGGAACTTCTCGCCATAGCCCTCCTTCTGCTGAGGCTGCTGCTCGTCCCACACGAGGACGCGGATGTCTTTGGCAGTGGCGGTCAAGGTAAGCGCGAGAAGGAGAATCGAAATCAGTTTCATGGGTGCCTCATTCTGAAAAGCATTCGCGCATCTGCATCAAAATCCCGAAAGAATCAGCGCCGAGGGTTCCGCTGCGTGAGCGCCGTCTTGTCCGCCGTTGCCGATGGGGAAGTGATCGAGCGCGGTGGTCATGATCTTGATGCCTTCCTCCGTGTGGCCACCACCGATGAGGACGAGGCCGAGTTGGAAACTGCGTTTCGCTTCGTCGTCGATGGCGTAGTGCTTTGGCGTGCCGCGAGTGGCGTGTTCGGCGGTGACGGTGCCGGTGTTCGGATCGGTCATCGGGGCGATGTGCTGGAGTGCGAAGGCTTGGGCTTTTTGCACAGCGGCGTTCAGTTTATCCTCGCGATACGCGGGGTTGAACCTTTGCAGCTTCATCAGCTCTTCAATCGTGAGCATGAAGTAGCCGAGCACGTCCTTGTCCTTTGGGTCTTTGTCCAGCAGGCTGTAGTGCCAGAAGCCGTCCTCCAACTGCGCGGGGAGAATCTGGCCATAGATGCACTTGTCGGCCTTGTGCTTCAGCCTCGCGGAGAGTGCCGGGTCAATGTCGCGGACATACAGGCTGACCATGCCGGCGGCCATGGCGATGGCGGCGGTCTTGTTAATGATGCCAGGCTTGGTGATTGGCTCCTTGGGCTCACCGGTCGCCACGTCAATCGTGGAGGCCCACCAACCGGATTCGCTCCAGGGAAAACGGTCGAGCACCGTGGCGATGTATTTGAGGTCGTCGCTACGTCCACCCTCCTTGTGCAGGATATAGGCGAGGCCGGAGGCATAGTTGCCCAGTGCGGGCGGGCCACCGCCGATGATCGTCTTGCCGCCGCCCTTCTCCTTTTCCTTGATCGGCAGCACGCCGAACTTCGTCGCCCGCATGTCCCGCAGCACCTGATCCACGAGGCTGAGCGCAGCTTTGCGATACCTTTGCTCGTTCGTGCGCTCATACATCAGGTAGAAGGTAAAGGCACCACTGCCCTCCGAGGTCTTGCCCTTCAGCTCGGCGAGCGATCCGTCGTCTCTGAGCAGTTGGTCTAAATGTCGCGTCAGCGTCGTTTGGAGCTTGGTTTTGAAGTCCGCAGGCAGAGGCGAATCGGCGGCGTGCAGCGCGGCCAGTGGCGCGAAAAGCAGGGCGGTGAGAGTGAGGACAACAGTTGGTTTCATGGCATTCGCGTTTCGAAGCGTCATTTCTTGGCTTGGGCGGCCATTGTATCCACCTCGCTCATCTTGAAGCGGATGCTGACGATGGAGCAGCCGATGTCTTCCTGGCGATAGTTCGCATACGTCGTGGCAACGATGGTGCCGTCGGGGAGCAGATGGAGGCCGGGGTAGAAGCCGTCTTTGAAGGTCTTCAGCAGGCTGATGCGATACTGGCCGGGCTTGCCTTGCTTGATGTCGTCGTAGGTGCCGACCCAGGCGATGAAGCCTTTGTCCTTGGGGTTGGGTGAGGCGTTGCGGAAGACGATGACCATGCGGCCATCGGGCAAAGAGATGCCGTGGTGACGGTCGCCGGTGAGTCCCCAGGGTGTGTCTATGGGTTGCGACCATGTTTTGCCTTCATCGCGGCTGAACATGACGAGGCTGGTGCCGCTGCGGCGGTTCTCGCGCATGAGGCAGCAGAGTTCGCTGCCATCGGGAGAGCGGAAGACATAGGGCTCGCAGGGGTGCTTGCCGTCGAGTTTGGTGCCGTCGCAGGCGATTGTGGGCGCGGACCAAGTGAAGCCGCCGTCGCGGGTGATGGATTGTAGCACTTGCAGCGTGCCTTCCTCGCCGATGCCGCTGCCGCGATGGAACAGGCCGAGCGTTGAGCCGTCCTTCAGCCGCACGATGCTGGAGAAGGTCATGATGTTGCGGAAGGGATCGTCCTTGCTGATCGGCCCGCCGATGGGCGGTAGCTCGCGCCAGGTCTTGCCATCGTCCTCGCTGACGATGCGCGGCATGAAGCCCTCGTGACGGCCTGCGATGAGCTTGGGGTTCTCCTTGTCGGTCAAGGTGCGTGCGGCAAAGACCCACAGGCGCTCTTTGCCCTGCGGATCGGTGATTCGATAGATGCTCGGGCAGTTCTTGAAGTTGACGTAGTTCGGCGGCAGCGCGTCGTCGATACGCGTCCAAGTCAACCCAGCGTCATCGCTGCGAGCCATCGGTCCCGCGTGTCCGCCGTGGCCGAGGTTCCAGACGCAGAAGATCGTCTTGTTGTCCGCGAGCATCGCTGTGGTCGGATGCGCGTGATACTCGCCCGGCTTCGGCGAACCGCGTGCGATGACGATTTGCCGCTGTGTGTCCTCGGAGAGGTCGATGTGCTTCAAAGCCTCGCGGTGTTGCAGCCACAGCGCCTGCTTTTCAGCGGGTGCGGATTCCCAGGCACGTTTCGCAGCTTTGGTGGCGTTGGCGACTTCGGGCTTGGCTTGGGCGAATGCTGCAGGCGTGAGCAAAAGGGCGGTGAGGAGTGGGAGGGTGAGTTTCATCATGGGACTACTTCTTCAAAACGAGGCGTGCCGAGTGAATGTCGGCAAACAGCTCAGTGCTGGTGGCTTTGCGCTGTGCCCAGATGGCGAAGAGCGTGCCGTCGGCGAGTTCGGCGAGGGTGGGATAGCAGATGGACCAGCCGCCCGCTTTTCCTGGTCGGTCGGCCAGCAAGGTCGGCTCACTCCAGGTGACTCCTTCATCGCGTGAGATGCGGATGAGCAATGGAAACCGGTGCAAATCAGGACCGGGATTGTAGGTCAGGACGAGTCTGCCATCGCGTGTGCAGAGCAGGTGGGAGGCGCTCGACGTGGAGGTGAGGCCGGTCTTCTCCGGTGCGCTCCACGTCTCGCCTTTGTCTCGGCTGATGGAGCGCCAGAGCTGGCCGTCCTTGGTGCGCAGCATCATGTGGATGGCACCGGATTTTGTCTCCGCGATGGTCGGCTCGCCGCCCTGGCCTGCGGGATTCGCCACTGCGCCGAATCGCGCCCAAGTTTTGCCGCCATCGCTCGATTTCATCACGCCACCGGCCTTGGTTCCCCGCGTGTGCAGCGGCACAAGCAGTTCGCCCGTGGAAAGCTGGATGCCATTGGAACGAGTCGTGTGATTCGGCTGATTGAGCTTCACCGGCTCGCTCCAAGTCTTCGCGGAATCACTGCTGCGGCGGAAGTAGATGTCGATCTGCGGAGTGAAGGCCGAAAAGAAGAAAAAGGTCTCTTTTCCGGCCACAAACAGCGACGGATCAAAATCAGCGCGTCCCGCAAAGTCCTGCAAAAGAGTCGCCTCGCCCCAGGTGCGGCCTTGATCCGCTGAAAACGCCTGCATGATGCGCTGCGACTCCGCGCCCTCCGATGGCGATGAGAACCACGCGGCCATCACTCGTCCATCC
>Ga0247834_1004219_pt1 | contig 18504 bp, 15 predicted proteins | sample LaCruzMarch2015__8_FD_187118 | JGI IMG/M metagenome (GOLD analysis project Ga0247834, IMG submission 187118) | Freshwater microbial communities from meromictic Lake La Cruz, Castile-La Mancha, Spain - LaCruzMarch2015_12m | ecosystem: Environmental > Aquatic > Freshwater > Lake | place: Spain...
CCGATGGTCACGCCCGTTCGTGGCATCAAACACGCCGCCCTTGCCATCGCCAGGACCCGCGGTGGGACGCTCGCGCTCCGCGCGCTCCATGCGATGCGCCCAGCAGCCGCACTCCTCCTCCACCGTCACACTGAATGCCCAACTAACCGGCGCCACTGCCAGCAAGGGAAGCGCAAGTGCAAGAGGCAGAACGCGGGCAATGATCGGGTGGTCCATAGGCATAACCCTACCGGGTCAACGGGCGTGCGTTCCAAAGTTCCGCGCAGCTTCTACCCCCCTGAGGCACTGCCGCGCAATCCACGCCACGACCACGCACCTGCACCGCCGCAGCGCTGTCCCTCCACGGGGTTGCCCTCACGGAGTGGCACCCGCAAGAAATCGCTGCATTTCAGCCAACAATCACGGATTGAATCCAACCCCACCGCCGTGCTACCGTATGCCATGCCCACGGACGGATACGGCGCGCAATCTCGTCAATTTCAACCGAATCCCGACCCCGCGTCGGCTGGTTTCCTTGCCCAATTCGGCGCTTCCGACGAATCGAGCGAGGGCTTCAGCCCAACGCCGCGCGGATACCAGCCCGGACGCACCAAGTACGTGGTTGTCATCGGCACGGTGATGAGCGGCCTTGGCAAGGGCATCTTCTCAAGTTCCCTCGCCAAGCTTCTGAAAGACAAAGGACTCACGGTCGCCCCCATCAAGATGGAGGGTTACCTGAATATCGATAGCGGCACGCTGAACCCCTATCGCCACGGCGAAGTGTTTGTGCTTGAAGACGGTCTGGAAACCGACATGGACCTGGGCACCTATGAGCGTGTCCTCAACCAGAACCTTGGGCGCCTGAACTTCGTCACTGCCGGCCAGATCTACACCGAAATTCTTGAGCGCGAACGCCGCGGCGGTTACCTCGGGCGCGACGTGCAAATGATTCCGCACGTCACCGGCGCCGTCAAGATGCGACTGCGACAACTGGCAATGACCGGCAACGCGGGCAAGCCCTGCGATGTGGTCTTTGTTGAAGTGGGCGGCACCGCGGGCGACTACGAAAACGGCTTCTACATTGAAGCACTGCGCGAACTGGCCTTTGAAGAAGGCTCGGAAAACTGCTGTTTTGTAGCGCTTACCTACATCTTGGAGCCATCCATCTTGGGCGAACAAAAGTCCAAGGCAGCGCAACTGGGCATCAAGCGATTGATGGAAGCGGGCGTGCAGCCGCAGCTCATCGCGTGCCGCGCCAAGAACCCGGTCACCGAAAAGGTGATGCAGAAGATCGCCATGTTCTCCAACGTGCCACTGCCGCGCATCTTCTCCATGCACGACCGCGCCAGCATCTACACCATCCCGGACGCCATGCGCGAAGGCGGACTCGATCGAGAGATCCTTTCGCTCCTCAAACTGCACGAGCGCGTCAATGCCAAGCAAGAGGATCGCGAACGCGTTACTTGGAGTGCGTTCACCAAGCGCCTCAACGCGCCGCGCGCCCACAAGGTGCGCATCGGCGTCTTGGGCAAGTACGCCAGCCTGCGCGATGCATACGCGTCCATCGACAAGGCGATTGAGCATTGCGGCACCGCGCTTGGCACAGAGATTGAAATTGAGTGGCTCGACACCAGCGATGTTGCCACCCTTGCCGAAGCCAAGGAGATCGTCAGTAAGTTTGACGGCGTGATTGTGCCCGGCGGCTTTGGAATGCGCGGCGTTGAAGGCAAGGTTCGCTGCGTGGAAGCCGCGCGCGTGGACCGCGTGCCGTTCCTCGGCATTTGCCTCGGTTTCCAAGTAGCAGTCATCGAATACGCGCGCGATGTCCTTGGTTGGACCGACGCCCACAGCACGGAATTTGACCCCGCCACCAAGCACCCCGTCATTGCCGAACTTGCCGATCAGAAGAAGATCGAAGGCATCATGGGCGGCACCATGCGCCTTGGCGGCCAAGACGTGCAGATCGAACGCGGCACCTTGGCGCACCTGATCTTTGGTGGACGCGATGTGGTGCGCGAGCGCTTCCGTCATCGCTATGAAGTTGACCCAAAGCACGTGGCTGCGCTCACTGCTGCCGGTCTTATCTTCAGTGGTCGCCACACCAAGCACCCGATCATGCAGGTGCTTGAACTGCCGATCTCCGTTCACCCGTACTTCATTGGTGCACAGTTCCATCCGGAACTCACCAGCCGTCCGCTGGAGCCACAGCCGATGTTCATGGGCCTGATCGCTGCCGCCATCGCGCGCCGCGAACCAGAATTTGCGCAGACCGAGCTCGGCAAGCGTTGGGTTCGTACCGCCAATGGAACGAACGCTGCAGTCACTGCGTAATAACGCGCTTCGATTCAATTGAAAGAAAAACCCCTTCCTCGCGGAAGGGGTTTTTGTTGCATGCAATGTGTTCGTCGCGCGGTGCGACCGTGCCACGCTTACTCCGGAGTAGCAATCACCCGCACTTGGTAGATGGTGCCAACACGTTCGGTCTCCATGCTCATGCCTTCTGGGAGTGCTGGTAGCAGCACGCGACGGAAGTCACCAACCAATCCGCCAGAGAGGATCACGGTCCATTCATCGCCGATGCTTGGCTTGTAGTCATCAAAGGCAACCCGAAGTGTGCCATCAAGGAAGCCTTCGCCAAAGAGCACCAACATCGAGGCGTCATCCGCAGAAGTTGGATCGCGCAGCTTGACCACCATGGCGTCATGGTGATTCATCACAAACGGACCGTTCTCGATCTTCACTCCATCAATGAGCCAGGTGTGATCCGCGGACGTTTCATCGTCAGCAGACGCTTCCATTTCGTCCGGCGTATCGGAGCCCGTACTCACGCGGGCACTCGAATCCACCGATCCGCCCGCATCAGCTCCGCCGCCGCCGGCAAGCATCAGGCGGAACGATGCCGCACGAGTGCCGGTATCAGTTGGGCTTGAACCCGTGGTCACCAGCGTGCAGATGGCCTGCACGCGGTAGGTGTAGGTGATACCAGCCACCGCGGTTGTGTCACTCTTAGCGTTGTCAACAGTGGTGAATGTCACTTCACCAGCTCCGCCCGTGCGAGTGAGCAGGTAGCTGGTGGCGCCTGAGACTCCTGTCCACGCCACCGAAATCTTGTCGGTGAGGGTGTCAGAGGCAATCAGAGTGGCCGGAGCCACCAACGTGCGCCAACCCGTGTCAGTGATCGCTGGCGTTGTTCCCAATGCCACCACAGCACGTACTGAATAGGTGTAGAGCTTTCCAGGAGTTCCTGTCTGATCAGTGACTGTCTTGGTTGTCTTGCTGACTGAGCCAAGCAGAACGGCCGTTCCGCCCGGAGGCGTGCGCCACACTTGGTAGGCAGACACCTTGCTCGCCTTCGGCGCAAGCACCCACGTCAACTGCACGCCCGTACTCAACGTCCCTTCGGTAGCAGTCAGACCAGATGGACCCGCGGGCGCTTTCCATCCGGAATTCACCAATCCACCAGTGGTCGCTGAAGCCAATCGAACCGTGTAGTTATAAAGTTTCGTTGCCTTCGGAACTGCCGTATCGACGTACGTCCGAATGGCAGCACCAACGGTAGCGATGACCTTGGGCTTTTTGGATCCCTCGCCACGAAGAATGGTGTAACCCGTTGATCCACCATCAACGGCGGTCCACGTCACGGTGACGCCGCTGGTGGACGTGCCATCCGTCGCAGTCAGCGAAAGCGGCGTGGCATTGGCCGCGATCATGCCGAGAGTAGCAGTGCTTGGAGCGCTGTCGCCCGGAGTGCACACCGATTGCACTGCGTAGAAGTATTGCACACCGGGTGTCGCAGTGGTGTCGCTGTAGGTCAGGACTCCCGTCACCGTCGCGAGCGTCGTGACAACGCCGTTGAGCGAGCGAAGGATCTTGTAACCGATGGCATCGTCCACCGCACTCCACGTCACCGTGACCGCCGTCAGGCTAGTTCCAAAGCTGGCCGTGACGGTAGCGGGCGGAATGGCGACGCTGGAAATCTTGCCCAGTGCACCGACACTCAGCGCACTCTCGCCAAGCGAGCAGGTAGCGCGAACGAAGTACTCATAGGCAAGGCCAGGCGTAGCGGTGATGTCGGAGTACGTCTGCACATCGCCAATGGCAAAATCCAGAACTTCCGCTCCACGCACGCGCACCACTTTGTATCCGGTGGCGCCACTGACTGCACCCCATGTCACCGTCACTGCGGACAGACTGGTTGCGTAGGTCGCCGCCACACTGGTTGGCGTGGCAAGCATCCGCCAACCGGTATCAGCAGCAAATCCAGAGGAGAGCACTCCGCCAGCGGATTCCGATCGCACCCGGTAGGTGCGCAGAACGCCGGCAGCGGCGGCGGTATCGATGTACTGGGCCACGTAGGCATACCCAACGTCCGTCTCAACGGTGCCTGTCAGCAGCGTAATTTTGTAACGCGCGGCACGATCAACGGTTGGCCACGCCAACGCAACACCGTCGGTGCGAGTGCCTTCGGTGGCGGTCACCACGGTCGGTGTAGTCACGGTCTGGCACGCATCGGGCACGCCGTCGCTATTCAGGTCCGCCACCGATGAGCCAGCAATCACGCATGCATCACTGTCGCCGGTTCCATCGCAGTTCCGCGTCATGTGCGTGCGGATGGAGACGATGCCGAACTGCCGATTCGATCCCAAGTCCCAGTACGGCGCGCCAATAGCCACATGATCATGACCAACCGCCACCGCTTGACCCCATTCACTCGAGCCGACGCCGCCCGGGAATGTCTCGATGTCGTCAAACGCCCAAGCGGCTCCGGTGTAGACGTAACGCGTTACTGCAAAATCATCCGGCGAACCGACAAGTCCATATCCTTCATGGATCGCTAACGAGTTAATGAGTACACAGTCAGTGAGCGGATCGCCCCCAAATTCAGGGGTTGCGGCAGCAGTAAATGCTCCTTCCAGCGATGGCACGCTGTTCACGGTGGAATACATCCACACCGCGTCGGTCTGCAGAGGGCGTTGCTCACGGACAAAGATCGACACACCAGCGCCGCTCGTGGACTCAGTACCCACTGCGAGTGCGGTTCCAAAGATACCGTAGCTCGTACCGGGCGACTTCATTCGAAGCGGCGTGTTCCACGAACCAACATCATCGCGGCGATACACATACATGGTGCCCAATTTGCCGCCATCAGCAGTGAGCGACTCACCGGGTGCCGCAATCACCAGCGTGGAATTACCAAGACCAACACCCCAGCCGTACCACTTGTCCTGGGCTGCGGTTGCTTCCACCGGATCAAACCGGCGCACCAGCGAGTACGTGCCCGCGGGAGCGCGCTCGTACAGGTACACGGCTCCGCGTGCCCAACCCGCAGCATTGATGGCGCCCGGCGCACCGATGGCAAGGAAGCCATTACTCATGGCAACACTCATTCCAAAGACGCCGTTTGCAAGGTCAAGCGGAGAATTGATCGTCTGCAGAAACGACCATGTTCCATCCGACGCGCGTGAGTACAGAACCACCGCGCCTTGCGAAGAGTTATGGAACGGCGCGCTCACCGCGGCCACGGTTCCATCCACAGCGATGTCTCGGCCAAATCCACTGGACTGAGCCAGAATGGACGACGGCCGCGCCAATGTGGTCACCACGCTGTACGCGACGCCGATCCGTCGATACACAGCCACTGATCCCAGCCCAGGCGCTCCAACCAGAACGTCGGCGCCTGCAATCGCGGTGGCAGCACCCACCTGCGCGCCGTCGATGGACATGGAACTCGGGGTGCCGTTGTACGAGCCGAAGCACAACCCGTCCGCTCCCGCCCCCCGCCCACACGCACCAATCGCCACAAAGAGGGACAGTGCAACCAGCGTTGGCAACCGAAAAAGGTGCTGAATCATGTGTTGTGGGCTCAGGTATGGGCGGCTTCCCGAATGGAAGCCTTTCGGCTAGTATCTTCGATCCGCTCGGCAGGCGAGCGGGGTTTCAGGATACGGGTTAGATTCCGTTTCCAGAAGCCAGTTTCTGACATTTCTCAGCATGCCGATGTAGCTCAGGTGGTTAGAGCGAGGGATTCATAAACCCTAGGTCGGCGGTTCGACTCCGCCCATCGGCACTCCAGCGCCCGTGCACACACTTCCGGACCCAGATTCGCCGCAAACGACCATCGAGCGGATCACCTTGCTGTACGCCATGGAGGCGGAAGGCATGCCCCTCGTGGAGCGGCTCAAGCTCACCGAGCAGCCAGCGGTGGATCCCAATTTGACGCAGCGGCACTTTGCGGGCACGGTTGGCACCGTTTCCATCGATCTCCTCATGAATGGCGTCGATCCGCGCTGTGGCACTGATCGCATTGGAACAGACGCTGCCACGCTCGCCGGGTTCATTGCAATTCGAAAGTTTGCGCCAGATCTTGTCATCAACGCCGGGACGTGCGGCGGATTTCAGGCGCGCGGCGGGTGCGTTGGGGACATCTATGTTTCTGAGGGCGACTGCCTGTTTCATGATCGCCACATCGCACTCCCGGGCTTTGCACTGCAAGCGCGGGGGCAATGGCCAGTGACACCTGCCAAGCACCTAGCGGCGGCCATGGGCGCCAAGTCCGGCATTGTGAGTACTGGCAACAGTTTGGACACCACACCGGAGGAACTCGCGTTCTTTGCTCACTATCGCGTTGCCGCAAAGGACATGGAAGCGTGCGCGATTGCCCAAGTCTGCGGGCAATGCGGGGTTCCGTTCATTGCGGTGAAGGCTGTCACTGATTTGGTGGATCATCCAGAGCCAGCATCCGAAGCGTTCCTGAGGAACCTCCGAACCGCGAGCGCACTGCTGAGCGAATCCATGGAACGGGGAATCCGCTGGCTTGGCGCACATCCGCGCCGCGTTGGGGATTTGTAGATCGCGCTGTGGATGCGTTGATCGTGACGTGGATGCGATGATCGCGCCGCCGAGTTACCACGCTCGCTGCGCACCGCAAAACGCCCCAGGCAGGAGTTGAACCTGCGACCTCAGCTTTAGGAAAGCCGTGCTCTATCCAACTGAGCTACTGGAGCAACATGTACGTTCGTGAACCGCAAGATGCGCACGCGAGAGCCGCGTTCAGCGCTCGCCGTGAGTACCCGTCTTCAGTGACCTTCCCTGGTGCCGTCCTGCTTACGAGCGCCCGCGAAATACACGAGCGCCCAGATGGCAAGGAAGGCGACCCAAGCAGCGTTTGCAAAGAGGACTGGCCACATAAGTAGGCAGAGTATACCCCGCATTTGCCATGACCGCCATGACTGACAGCACCACCACGCCCGCCCGCGCACCATCGCCCCGCTTCCACATTGTGCTGTATCAGCCGCAAATCCCCAACAACACGGGGAACATCGGCCGCACCTGTATGGCCACCGGATGCCGGCTGCATGTGGTTCACCCCATCGGCTTTGACATGGACGAGAAAGCGTGTCGCCGCGCTGGGCTTGACTACTGGGACTTGGTCGACTGCGTAGAGCATGCCTCGTGGGAGGAATTCCTTGCCAAGGAGCGCCCGCCGCGGCTCTGGCTCTACAGCACCAAGTCCGAACGCCCGCACTGGGACGCCTCGTTCAATGAGGGCGATTACCTGCTCTTTGGGCAAGAGACTGGCGGCGTCCCCGCAGAGGTGCACGCCTGGGTGGACGCCACCTACGGCGCGGGTCATCAACTGACGCTCCCGATGCGCGCCGACCCACGGGCTCGCAGCCTGAACTTGGCCACCGTCGTGGCGTGCGGCATCTATGAGGGACTCCGACAAACCGGCGGAATGGTGCGCTGACGATCCGGAAATCGCAACTTTTGGGTCGCTCGTGCTCCTGTGATCAGCGCATCAATTCATCACCTGCGTCCGTATACTTCTGCGAAAGACCTCCTATGCGAACCACCAACACCATTCGTTCGGCGTCAGGCCGTCCAGTCCGCCGCACCGCTGCCACCCTTCGAGGCTTCACCTTGGTGGAACTGTTGGTGGTGATCGGCATCATCGGACTGCTTGTTGGCCTGCTCCTTCCCGCGCTCGGCAAGGTGATTCAGCGCTCCAAGTCGACGGCCACCATGGGAACGGCGCAGGAATTTGCCAAGGCCTGCGACGCGTACTTCCAAGAGTTTGGCGAGTATCCAGCAGCTGTTCCGGATGAAGCCCTATACGCCGGACTCAATGGCGACAGTGACCTTCCGCAAATCACCGCGGCTGAGAATGCGCTGCTTGCGCTCATGGGCGGATATCGAGTTGCCACCGAAACCACCGCCACCGACTACGCCGCATTCGGCGGAACGGAACTCACCTTCAGCGGCGTCACTCCGCCGTTTAAGATTCGGATCGACGCCAACAAGATGGGCGAAGGACCGTTTAAGAACGGCAAGAAGTACGACGCCTTCTACTCACCCAAGGGTCGTGAGTTCAGCAAGGCTGCCGGGCAGCTCGGCGCGGGCGGTCAACCAGAGGCGGCGGGCGCTGGTCTGGTGCCCGACTTGGTTGACGCATGGGGCGCCCCGATGATCTTCATCAAGCAACAGCGCGGCATTGGCCCACTGGTCAAGAACGGCAACAATCCGGGTCAGTTTGAACGTTCGGGCATGCTGGCCTACACCGGCACCACGCAGCTGGGTGACACCAGTAATGATCAGACCGACGCCACCAAGGGCAGCGTGCTCAACACCACCTCGGCAGGCAGCGAATCTGGAGCAGGCGCGCGCGACCTGACCATGGGGCAGCTCATTCGTCACGCGGGAATCAATGCGCAGTCCTCTTCGGGATCCGCCTCGGTCTTGGACAAGGACAAGGTTCGTTCTGGCACTGCTCGCGGTAAGTACTTCATCATCAGCGCCGGGACCGACGGAATCTTCTTCTCGCGTGCGCAGGCCACCACCGCGACCGGTACGCCGATGACAGACATTGTGAGTACCAGCATGAACCCAGCTGGACCGCAGGTGATTGAGCGCTATGACGACGTGATTGTTGCCGGTGGAAGTTAATGCTCAAACACCGTGAGCCGACGGCACGACACGGATTAAACGCTCTGCGAAACAACACAGCGCGCGTGCCGCCCGAAGGTAGCACGCGCGCTCGTGACCATTGAGGTCCCAACATCGACGCGCCCCGCAGCGCGTTGAAAGTTCTTACTTACCTGACGGCTTGCCGTCGCCCTTGCGGGCCGGGTCGTCAGGCGTCTTGTCAAAGTTAAAGGGGCGACCATCCGGGCGTTTGCCGGGCGTTTCGCCACCAGGCAGCATCGGATCCGGCTGCATGGGATCGGTCATGCCGTCCTTGCCACCTTTGCCTGACTTGCCATCTTTCCCGTCCTTGCGATCCTCTTTGCGCTGCTCGGCTTCCGTCTTGATGGCGTCGTAACTGGTCTTGAATGCAGCCTGTTGCTCCGGGGTGAGGAGTGTCCAAATCTTCTGCTGCACAACTTCCACCTTGGGCGCCGAGTCTTTGAGTTTTTGTATCTCCTGCATCACGGCCGGATCGGGCTTCTTCTTGGCGCCGTCGGCGGATTGGTTTCGCTCCTTCGCCTGTTGTTCGAAGGCCTTGATCTTGTCGCCATTGACTTCGCGGAACGATTTCATCTGCGTTTCAAAATCGCTGCGTAGTGCGCGCACCTGCTCCTGAACTTCGGGCGACAGCGTTGGCATCACCTGCTCAAACGCGCGGCGCCAAAGTTCCATGTTGCGCCTCTCGGCGGCCATGCCAACAAACGGGCGCTCTTTGTTGTTGTTGCCCTTGGGACCGCCCTTCTCTCCGAATCCCTGCTGACCGGTGCCGGCATCCTTGGCAACGGGCGGACCGCTCAGTGGTGATGCCGGATCGGCGGCGGGTGGCGCGGCAGGCGGCGCGGGCGGTGCCGCGATGACGGATGCCGCCAAAAAAGTGGTACTGGCGATGAAGGCCGCGATGACTGTCGTTCGTGATGCGTTCATGGGCGATGGGTCCTGTGAAAGGCGGGCGCGTACTTGCACCGCTGGGTGCGAAACGCGCGCCGTTGCCGACTCATTGCAGATTTCGGCGAATGATGTTGGTGCCCGGCAGCAATTCCATGCAGAACCCCGCCCAATAGCCTGTCCGGGCTACGATTGCCGGACTATGGCACTTACGTCGAAGCATCTCCATGACGCCCTCCGCACGGTCCAGGACCCCGACCTTGGCAAGGACCTCGTCACCCTGGGCATGGTCAAGGATGTGCTGCAAACGGGGAATGATGTCAAGCTGATCATTGAACTCACCACCCCCGCGTGCCCCATGAAGGACAAGATCCGCGGCGACATCGACGAGGCAGTCCGCGCAAAATCCATTGAAACCGGTGAGCCGCTTGGCAAACTAGAGATTGAGTTCACCGCCGATGTTCGCAAGGCGAATGACCGAACCCGTGAGGGTGGCAATCCCCTGCCGCTGGTGAAGCACATCATTGCGGTGGGCGCTGGCAAGGGCGGAGTTGGTAAGAGCACCGTCAGTGCAAATCTCGCCGTTGGCCTCGCACGATTCGGCGCCAAGGTTGGCCTGCTCGACGGCGACATCTACGGCCCGAGCGTTCCAACCATGCTTGGCCTTGAAGATGTTCCCACTGCAGCGCGTGGCAACATGCTGATGCCCTTTGAGGTGCATGGCATCAAGACCATGACGCTCGGCAAACTGGTGGACGCAGACAAGGCACTCATCTGGCGTGGACCGATGGCGCACGGCGCGTTCAAACAATTGGCGCTGCAGACTGAATGGGGCGCGCTTGATTACTTAATCATTGATCTTCCACCGGGAACCGGCGATGTGCCGTTGACCATGAGCCAGCTGCTGCCGCTCACCGGCGCGGTGGTGGTGTGCACGCCGCAGCGCGTGGCGCAAGATGACGCTCGACGCGCAGTGCGCATGTTCCAGCAGCTTGGAATACCGATCTTGGGCGTGGTGGAGAACATGAGTTACTTCGTCGGCGATGACGGCAAGGAGTACGACATCTTTGGCCGCGGCGGCGCAGAGGTCATGGCGCAAACCATGGGGCTGCCCTACCTTGGCGGCATGCCAATCCACATGAAACTGCGCGCAAATTGCGATGCCGGCAACCCGATTGCTAACTGGGACACCCCAGCGCTCGGCCGCGATATTGATGCGCTGTGCCAGCGATTGGCCTCACAAATCAGCATTCAATCGCACGGCGGATTGATTCAGCCAACGCTCAGCGTGCGCTGACGCGGTATCGCAAGAACGGATTCAGTCGGTCCACGCGGTGAAGAGCTCGGTGCTGAAGTAGCGCTCCATGCGGTCGCACAGAATGGTGACCACGCGCACGTCTTCCGGCAGCAGTGTCGCAGCTTGAATCGCAGCCGCTACATTCAATCCGCTACTTGGACCAACTGGAAATCCTTGACGAATCAATGCGCGCGCGGTGTCCATAGCGACATCATCCGAGACCTCTAGTTCGCATAGGTCCAGAATATCTGTCGGCTGATAGATCCGGCTCATACCATCAAGCACACCAGGAATGCGCGCAGAGAATGAGCACTGTTCGGCAGAACCAAAGCACTCCCCGGACATGACATGCGTGCCTGACGCGATCGGACGAACTGCAAATGGCTTGACTCGGAATCCGCGTTCTCGCAGACCGTGACACATACCAACCATCGTGCCGCCAGTACCGATACCAGAGGTGAATGCAATCGTCCGGGATGCTGCAACGTCTTGCGCGAGCGAGTGTGCAATCTCCGCAGCTGTTCCCAAGCGATGCGCCTCGGCATTGTCAGGATTCTCAAACTGTCGCGGCAGGAAGACCTTCGTCGAGGCAGCCAATGCGGAACAGGCGTGCGCCGCCCCCTGCATCCCATCGGCTTTGGCAGTAAATCGCACCTCACCGCCAAAGCCTTGAATCATCAGCACGCGCTCGCGGCTCACACCCTCTGGCATGATGGCAATGAACTTCAAACCCAAGCGCGCGCACACCATGGCCATAGCGATACTTGTAGACCCGCTGCTCACTTCTGCAACCAAGTCACCACGCGATACCACGCCCTCGGCCAATGCCTTATTCAGGATGTACGCCGCAATGCGGTCCTTCGTGCTGCCAGACGGATTCATGAACTCGCACTTACACCACACGGTTGGACCATCGGCTTCAAGGCGGATCGGTACAAGCGGTGTAGACGCCAACTCAAAGCCCGCGACAAGCATGTGAGGCTCCTGAAATTTCAACGAAATTCCTTGCGCAACTTTCGGAGCGCCTCGCCGAAGGCATCCAAGTGCTGCTTCTCATGTGCAGCGCTCACTTGGCAGCGCAAGCGCGCGTGACCTTCAGGGACCACGGGAAATCCAAAGCCGATCACAAACACGCCAAGCTCCAAGAGCCGCTTACTCATCGCAATGGCTTTCGCAGTGTCGTGCACGATGATCGGGCAGATAGCGGTCGGGCTCTCCAAGACTTTGAAGCCCGCCTCGCGGATCATGGTGCGTGCGTAAGCAACATTGTCGCGCAACTTCTGCACGCGCTGCGGCTCGCGCATCAGCACTTCAATGGCCTTCTGCGCGCTGCATGCCACCGTTGCTGGCAACGCGTTGGAGAAGAGCGTTGGTCGGCCACGCTGAATCAACAGGTCGATCGCCTTGCGTGAACCCACCACGTAGCCGCCCGCCGCGCCGCCGAGCGACTTTCCAAGCGTGCCGGTGAAGTAGTCCACCTTGGTGGCGTCCATACCCCAATGCTCGTGCGTTCCCCGACCGGTCAAGCCCATCACGCCAGTGCCGTGACTGTCATCAACAACAAGAAGGGCGCCAAATTCGTCACATATCGCGCGCAAACCGGGCAGGTCCCCAATATCGCCTTCCATACTGAAGACGCCGTCCGTCACCACCCAGATCGCGCCAGTCACCTGGACATTGGCACGCGCAGCCTCGAGCTTGGTACGCAGGTCACCCAGGTCCGCATGCTTGAAGACGCCCTTGTGGAGACCCTTCTTGATGACGCCAGCCAAGCGCACGCCATCGATGATCGATGCATGGTTCAGTTCATCGCTGATGATCAGGTCACCCGGTTCGCACAGCGTTGGGAAGATTGCTTCGTTGGCGTTCCAGCAACTGGTGAAGGTGTACGCGGCCTCGCATCCGTAGAACTCTGCGATCTTCGCCTCAAGCGTTTCGTGACACTCAAACGTACCGCAGATGAATCGGACGCTCGCGGTGCCTGCACCGTAGCGGCGCAGTCCTTCGATGCCCGCCTCAACCACCTCGGGATGATCGGCAAGCCCCATGTAGTTGTTCGAGCAGAAGCACGCCACTTCGCCGTAGCCACGGAGTTTGACCGTGGCGCCCATCGGTCCCTCAATCGTCTGCAGGTGTTTCAACTGCCCTGCATCCTTGAGCGAGGCGAGAATCTTCTGCGTGCGGCCCTCAAACGGGCGGTCGGCGATGGTGGTCATTCCGGGGAGTTTACCTCCTCGGTACGTCACCCATGCACGTAGCGGGCGCGGATCTTTGGCATCAAATACTTCTCAAATGCACTTTCAAACGTGTACGTGGGCTTCCAACCCCAGTCACGGCGCGCGGCGGAATCGTTGCACTCTTCCGGCCAACTGTCGACGATCGCTTGGCGACCAAGGTCTGGTTGAAACGAGACCTGCGCACCAGGGAACGCCTGCTTCACCAAGCGCTCAAAGTCGGCAGCGGTTGGACTGAACGCGGAGACGTTGTAGACCGTGCGCGTGAGCTGTTCCTTTGGTGCCGCAGCCAATCGCAGCAGCGCGTCGATCGCCTCGGGCATGGTCATGAAGGGAATCCGCGTATCTGGTCGCACAAAGCAGTCATACGCCTTGCCCTGCGCAACCACATGGATCATCTCTGGCCCGTAGTCACTAGTACCACCAGACGGAACGGTGTCACTGGAAATGATTCCCGGAAATCGGATGGAACGAAAATCGATCGGGGACGGATGGCGATCCTTAGCGAGCTTTCGATAGTGCGATTGGTAGTACCGACCAAGTTCTTCGCCGGCCAACTTGTTCACGCCGTACATGGTGTGCGCGTGCGTGAACTGATCTTCATTCACTACCGGATGCGCGCGCTTATCTGCAAGCGTTGGCATTCCATACGCAGCAATCGAACTGGGGAACATGAACTTCACGCTTTGACCATGACTGCGCGCCTGCTCCGCAGCAAGTTTGAGCAAGTTGAGCGTTCCGCCCACATTCACATGATGTGCTGTCTCTGGCGCAAACTCACCGCGCGTCGAAAGGAGCGCCGCCAAGTGGAAGATCTCGCCAATTTCAAATTGTGCGTTGATGCGCTCAAGCAATCCAGCGTCGCAGATGTCACCCACAAACGCGTCGCGACAGTGACTGCGCACGCCCGCGTCCAACTCACGAACGTCGATCGCCACAATCTGTCGACCATCGCGCGACAGTGCGTCAATGAGCCCGTGGCCCATCTCGCCACCAGCGCCGGTGACCAGGACGACTTTATCGCGGCGATGACCGGACGGTGTATGCGTATCTGCGCTCATAGGGGCAAGAAGTGTACGACACCCGGTGGCATCGAGAGCGTTACGCCCGAACGCCAAACCGCTCAATCAACCGCTTGGTGGCACGAATTCCATCGGGCTCCGACATGGTCTTCCCCTCAAATTCGATCCCCACAAAGCCTGAATAGCGCGCTGCATCCAAGATGGCAAACACGCGCGCGTAATCGATGGTGGTCTCATTACCTGCAGCGTCAAAGCCATAGCTCTTGGCGCTGACGTCGCGTGCCCACGGCATCATTTCCGCAATGCCTTTGTAGCGGTCGTACTGCTCCGTCTTGCTGATTCGGAAGTTACCGAAGTCAGGAAGGGTGCCAGCATTTGGGCGCGCGATGCGCTTCATGAGACCAGCCATCCAACTGCCATCAGAACTGACGCCGCCGTGATTTTCAACAATCACCGTCAGTCCAAACTCCTGAGCACGATCGGCCAGTGTTCCGATGCCATCCGCACTGCGATCCATCTGCTCTTCACGCGTGCCTTCACTGCGCGCATTGACGCGAATAGCAAAGCAACCGAGCGACTGCGCCGCGTGCAACCAGCGCACATGGCGCTTGATAGCGTCGCGACGCGCGCCGGCATCAGCGGCGCCCAAGTCGCCCTCGCCGTCAATCATGATGAGCACGCTGCGCACGCCTTCGCCGTTACACCGCGTGCGTAACTCGCGAAGGTATGACTCGTCGGCAACTTTGCCCGCGAAGAACGTGCTGACGTATTCAACCGCAGCGATTCCATACGTACCGCGCGCTTGCAACGGAAAGTCCAAGTTGGTGAACTCGCCGGCCTTCAAGGCACGATGCAACGACCACTCAGCGAGCGATATCTGCCGAACCAGCGGCGCATCCGGCGCTGCCCCACCCGCGCTGCCGGCGTTATCCGTGCTGGCAGCGTTACCCGCCCCACCTGCGTTGCCCGCGCCGCCTGCGTTGCCCGCGCCGCCTGCCTTGCCCGCGCCGCCTGTCTTGTTCACGTCCCCACTGGAACCGCTGCGTGATGACCCGCATCCCGCCAGCACGGCGCCAAGTGCCATACCTCCAAGGAGACCGATCGCGCCGCGACGGTCGAGTGCCACGGCGTGACCATTGTCTCGCTGGCCTGCTAACGCCTGCTGACCATCATCTGCTGATTGCGTCCCCACGGTTTTGCTCATCGAGGCTTGCCGCCGAAGAGTCGCTCGCTCATATTGTCGGCGCTGGTCCACTTGCCGGCATGCGCGTGAACGAACGTCGCAACCACGGCGATCGCCAGTGGAATGAACGCCACGGCGCCCAAGAAGCGCAACTGCCCGCCCTCAGGAACCCAGTCGCCCATCATCATTCCGGCAAACGCTCCGCACGCGCCAAACAGCACGACGTTCAGGGCCAACAACTTGAGGACGTGGATGCCCGACATACCGCGCGTAGGCGGGCGGTGGTCGTGCTGGTGGTCGTGCTTATGGTCGTGCTGATGGTTCATCGCAGGCGAGGATACCGCGTCTGCGGCTACCCTTTGTACTTGCCATGAAGATGACTACCCCACGTGCCGTCGCCATCCTCGCCATGACTGCTTTCGCCGTGTTCTGCGCGCATGCCTCGGGGCAATCCCCCGCGCCGGCTGCCCCATCGCGGCCAGTGCCGGTCCCCGCGCCGACGTCCACTCCCGCCACCGGCGCGTTCGGCGCTCCGGCCTCGGGAGCCGTGGTTGAACCCGAACTCGCCACTCCCAAGCCTTCGCCTCGTCCCGCCGAGACGGCCACTGCACACTCCACTGCCAGTAGCACGCGCCTTCCGGTGGTCATCCCGACTGGCTGCACCGTATGGCCAAACGATCCCGCACTGCTCAAACTTGAAGCTGAGCGCGAAGCACTGGAGATGGTCGATCACGCCTCGCGCTTAGGCGCGGAAGAATCGGGCCGACGCATCAGCGCCATGCACGCATTCATCGATCAGCGCAACATGGAATCAGCGTGGGCACGATTCTCACGTCAGTATGTTCCAACGCTCGATCAACTCACCTTTGACGAAGCGACTGCGCGTGCCAAGTCACAAGCGGCGGGCACCGTGCCCACGCCAGACACCAACGACATCGATCACTTGGAGCAGGCCGTTGAAGTGGAATCAGGCGTGGCACGTGCGTCATGGAATCTGCTCAATCGCCACCGCCGCGCGGTGGACACGCTGACTGCGTTCCTGTTGCAAGAGAACATTCTTGGCGATTACCAAGGTTGGGCGCCCGGCTACATGCGCGCCATGGGTTGGAAGGCGCAAGGCCCCGATGCCGGGCAAGCGCCAAGCTCCGACGCTGTCCGTCGACGCGCCGTTCAACTTGAGTGGGACCGCGCCCAGCGCGAACAACGCGCGCAAGTTCCGCAGGGATGGGAGCCAGGAAACGGCGTCCCCGCCGGTAGCACGCCAAGCAACGTGCCATCAGAGAACGGCGTGATTCCTGCGCCGGTCTCACTGGGCGCCTCGCCGGCGCGCAGCATCTACAGCAACTCCTGGTGGAACGGCTACGCCGATCCGTACTACGACACCGGCGGATTCCCAGGCCGCGATCCGAACCTAAACGTTCCGATGGCTGACGATCCCAAGACCTACGGTTGGGCACCCGAGGCGTACACGTACACCGCGCGACCCGCGTATTGGGATCTTGGTCCGAACGTGCATCCTGCAGCGGGCATGTTCCCGGGCGGGATGGTCGGTGGCGCAGGCTTTGGAATGTCGATTGGTGCAGGTGGTGCAGGCGGCGCAGGTGGCGCAGGTGGCGCAGGTGGCGCACCATGAACGAAGACGTGGCGAGTGATGACTACCAAACGCTGCGCGCGCGACCGATTCTTGGAGTTGGTCGCGGTCGAATGATCGTGATCGCGTGCGCACTCGGTATTGTGTTTCCCGTTGCAATCATGCGCAGTCATGGCGATGCGTTGGTGGCACGGTGGTCCGCCACGCAACGCGCCGTTGACGGAAACACGTTCTGGGCATGGGCCGCATTCTTTGGAAGTCCGTTCTTCTGGTTCACGGCATCAGTGATCGGTTTCGGTGTGGCAGCGGCATTCAATTGGAGTAACACCGCGCGCTGGACTGGCATGATGGCACTTGGAGTGATGTGGTCCGGGCTTGCTGATATCGCCGTCGCTGGCGAAGCACTCGGCACTGCCACTGTTGGCGCCGCCGCGTGCGTGATGACACTCTGGCAACCGCGCCTCTGGCCGTTCTGCGCCGCGCTGGCACTGGTGACGGCCACCGGGCGCATGATTGCCTCCGGAAGTTCGGTATCCGCAGCGGTGGTCGGACTCTTTCTTGGCGTGTTGGGAGTACTGATCCTTGAGTTCGGCTGGTACTCCGCCGCCCCGCAAACCCCACCAATTCGGGGCGCAAACCCGCAGTCCTGACCGCCTGGATGGGGTTTCGCGGCTGACAAGGGGGCGCTGGCGTGCCGGTCAAATCAAAAATCTGACAAAGAACTAACGAGGAAACAATGCACGCCTCCGGTACGTAATGCATGTTGAAGCCGGCCTGTGTGCGCGGCCAATCGGACAGGAGGTCCAATCATGTCAACGAATCCGCACCATCGGCGCCACGGTCATGACGACATCGAATCTGCCCCGCGCATTCGCGCTGCAGAGTCGCTCTTCTCTCGAGCCAACCAATTCCTCGCAGCAGTCTGGAACGCGTCCGATGCCGGCATGTGCATCACGGCGGGATGTTCAGAGTGCGGCGCGCTGGAGTTCCGCCGCGCGCTTGCAACGCTTGACGGGCTCTCGCCAGACGCCCCACTCACCACGCCCGTCGCACTGCTTCCGGAGGCCCCTGGCCCGCTCGCGAGCGCGCTCGCCGCTGTTGACTTTGGACTCTTGCGTCTCACCCCGCGCTGGTACGACGCACTTGATATCGCACTCTTTTATGTGCGTGACCGCGGCGAATTGCGTTTCGTACTTGATGAGTGGGTACGGCGCGATGCGGTGCCGACGCGCATCCTTGACTTAGTGCTGTTTCGCCACGTGCGCTACGGATTTCCTGATGCACGCCTCACCGAACTCTGGCTTGAACTCTGCCTTGACGTAGCCGCGAACACCTGCGATGAAGGACTT
>Ga0247834_1004221_pt1 | contig 18487 bp, 18 predicted proteins | sample LaCruzMarch2015__8_FD_187118 | JGI IMG/M metagenome (GOLD analysis project Ga0247834, IMG submission 187118) | Freshwater microbial communities from meromictic Lake La Cruz, Castile-La Mancha, Spain - LaCruzMarch2015_12m | ecosystem: Environmental > Aquatic > Freshwater > Lake | place: Spain...
AACTGGATGGTGGGTCTCAATCATAAGTAGTAACAGAGGATCCAAGTGCGAATCCATGCACAACATCACTCTTAGGTCCCTCAGGCTGGAGCTGCATCCTTATGACCTGTGACCTGGGATGTTCTGTCCTGGAGTCTACAATATTAATTCATATATGAGTGTTGGAAAAAAGTATTACTAATTTTAATATATCGGGGGAAAAGGGTAATACACCCAGGAAAACCCGATCCACGTCCCATTCTATATTCTCGCAATGAAGATGAAGGAGTCCGCGATAGCCATTTCCACTGTGGCATTGTTGCTCCTCGGAATGTCCAACTGATGCATTGTTGACACTGACCGTTGACCCTGCAAAGAAGTGGAAGATGAATATACTCGCAGCTTTACCTGAAGCAGATGCAACATGGGAAGAAGAAAAACTGTGAGGCGATTTATGGAGACCACTTACCCCTGGCTGCTTGCGCGTATCCAAGAGACTCTGAACTGCAGCCTCCTGCTGCTCTGTCACAGACGAGTCCCTAATAATCTTGTCTGATTTTCTCTTACTATCAACCCTTGTGAATTGCCTATCATATAAGGCCTGGTATCGATTAATGGCCTTGCAAATTGCAAATTGCTATGTCTCCTCCCTTCAATTTCAAGACATGCCTCATTGCCCTAGTTGCATGCCTAGGCTTAAAACTTAGACCACACCTCTGACACTCCCACCCTTCCTTACCATTCACATCCTTGTAATTAATATATAATATACGCACACTCCCACACAGTGGAAATGGCTGGCAAACAAACCTCTTCCCCTTCTTCACCACACAAATCAATTGCCTCCCCTCCTCCTCCCTATCCCTATCAACGATGGTGTAAAAAATTCGTTTTCGCATATTGATGACTGTGTTGTTGCTGTTTGCTGTATTGGTCGTTCGACGAATTGACAGTGTTGTGGTGAGAAATGATAAGACAGATCCAGACCTGCCGCGTGCAGTAGATTGCACCGCCGACGAGAGCAAGGGGGGTGTAGTAGCAGAGTTGGCTGCTTGAGCAGTAGATTGCCCCGCCAACGAGAGCAAGGGGGGTGCAGTTGCAGAGTTGGCTGCTCGAAATGCCTCAAACCCGAGCAATGGAGGAAGACTTGCTGCCCGGGCGGTGGCTTCCCCATTCCCCAATAGCCCCAAAGTACGGCTCGATAAGAGGCGCAGCGGCGGCATCGGCAGGCGCCGCGGCAGCATCGGCAGCAGCAGCAGTCGCTGTTAGGACATCCATCCTCTTCTTCTTCTTTGGCGGCATGAGGTTTGTGGTGGTTTTGTTAGCTGTCGGCAGTTTTTGACAGAAAAAACATATGTTGGAGCCCTCTCCGTGTCGGATTGACATGCAATGTCGGCGACATAGTTGGCTAAGGCATGGCACATCGGTGACATATCTCAATAAACTAGTGAAATATTTTATATGCTCTTCCTGTAACACTAATAGCATTTGGAGGAGTTATGCCAAGAGCCCTGTGCAATTGAGTGGTTTGAGGTTTTGAGCGCGATGCAAAACAACGAAGTAGAAGAGCAAAAGAGAGAAACCCGTAGATCCCCGTGGTAAGATTAGTGTATATTATAATTTTGTTTGTTTCTTTATGTTATCAATACATAACATTACTTTAATGTTGCACTTAGGTGATATCACTAGGCTACCTTCTTGGTTAGAATATATAAAACACGGTCCGGAACATCGTGGCTTTGTACCAGTTGATCATAAGCTCAGTCACAAGTTGAGTTTAGCGTCTGTAGTTGCAATTCCAGCACGTCGCATTGCACGTGATGGCACATCTAACCATGTCAGATATGCAAACAACAGAGACCGTACTCTAAAATTGACTACTAGTAATGGATACCCAAAGTTCTCTGTTCGTGGCAATACCCATCGTATGCATCGTATGGTAGCTCTACTTTGGGGTGCACCAAACAACAGTGGTTTCCCCATGACACCCGATACCTTTCATTTGTTCGAGGTTGATCACATCAATGGTAACAAAAAGAATTGGGACATTGACAACTTACAATGGGTATTAGGCCATGAAAACAAGAAGTTGTACGTGGCCCAGCGTCGAAGCAAGCAGCTCTAAATGAACTCTGTTCATTGTTATATCTTTCTCATTGTGTGTGTACTACCCCAGACATCGACTGTGACATATGAATGAAACATTTTAGCGTATCATCATCATTTTTGATTACCTATTTGATTAGAACTCATATAAATATATATAGGATATGAATACATTCACTCTTTCTCTTCAGCGCGGTGCTGAAGTCTCATAATCGGATTCACCCACTTGAAAGAAGATACAACCAAAGAGTACACCAAAGACAACATTGCTTACAATACGAATGACAAAGGCTAGCTTGTCACAAAGCAGTTGCACAGGTTTGTAGGCAAGATGTATCAGCATGTAGAATAGTTGGATGAATGTACCACCGTGTAAGGAACAGACTTAGGCATCATGCTCGTCAATAAAAGGTATGAAACGCAGGCCAGAGAACACTAAGAAAGGATCCACAAGAAAGCTTACTAAAATCCAGTTTATATGAGCAACAGCTTGTGTGACAGCTTGCGTGAAAGAGTAATCAAAGTAATTATGTGTTAAGCATGCAAGAGACATCAATCATCCTTTTTCTTAGGTTTTCTACCCCGCTTTCCTTTTACTGCTGCTGCTGAAGCAGCAGGTATGACAGGAGCTAAGGTGCTATCTTTTTCATCATCAGCTTTTTCCACAGGTGTAGGCTCAGTAAAAGCAAGTTTCTTCTTTGATATCACCATGGGAGACACTGTTGGATTTGCAACTGTTGGAACTTGAGGCGGTGGTGGCATCATGCCCACTGGTGGCTCGACTGGAGTCGATGCTGAGTTGGACACGTCAAGTTTTGTTCCTCCAGCAGCGGTCAATGCTCCAACAGCAGTCGATGCAGTATCGACCTTTTTCTTCTTTTGATACCTTTTCTTGGGTTTTATTTCATCTCCACCTTCTTTCCCCTTTGCAACTCCATCAATATCTTGATTCAACATTGTTGACTCATCACGTGGTCGTTTCGATGTCTTGCTCTTCGCGGGAGCCTCACTACTTGTCTTTGCTCCTCCCTCTTCTTTGCTGCTTTTCTTCTTTTCCTCATCCTCTAAATTTTTCTTTTCAGCCTCTTCCCTTGCCACAACCCCTGCAGCAGCCGTACTCTGAATTTCCAACAGCTTTTCTCGCTTTGCATTCAGTTCTCCCTCTTTCCTTAATACTATCTTTTGCAATATTAACAATGTCAATGCATCCTTCCTAACACCATCGTACAAATCACAATTCCGTTTTGTGGGAATAGGGTCCTTCGGGACGTTCAATTCATGTAGTATTGCATTCATCTGCTTGAGCGTATTTTGATTCAGACCAGTATGTCCCTCGATAGCCGGCGGAAATAGTCGACCCGATTGTAGATAGGGCGTACCAGGCGTGGGCACTGGAGCTGTCTCGACAAAGGAGGCAGACACAGATTGGTGTGTTTGCATGAATACATCAAGAGGCAATCGTGGCGCTGGTGGTGGTACCTCTCGGTATTGGGATTGCGTTGGTGGAATTGTGGCACCACTGGACGCTCCTCTTTTGACATCGGCATGTACGCCCGTCCCTCCTGACAAGAGCGAGCTGCCATCGGGTGGTACTACAGAGCTAGCCGGGACTACATGCTTCCCCGCTCTTTTCAATTTTCGTAACTGCGCCTCAACTATCCGCAGCTCTGCACGTAATTCCTCCTCCTCTCGTTCTTCTTCCTTCGTACGATGCCACAATCGATCAAGCTGAGCCCGTCGTGCTCTCTCGATTGTTAAGTCAAACACCTTCGTCCCTCCCCGATGATGTATCGTACCCGTCTCGGGATGACTGAGTGGTGGCACAAGCGTGTGGTCCATAGTTATCTGGTGATGTAATTGTTTCAAAGCCTCAATCTCTGTCGGTGGGATAGTGCTGGGTTCTAACGATTCTGGTAGTTGCTGTGTTGTTGCATTGGTAATTGTGGCGGAATCAGAGTTCGATGGAACATGGGTATCATTATTAATGGACGTCATGCCAGGTGCAACTACAGATTCAACAACTTGATCAAATGATGGTAAACCGTCAGTGTCACCACCAGTAGAAGCTGCCGGTACAGCATCTACTTTTCCTTCTTTTGCTTTGGGTGGAGGATCGGCGGCGGTCGTAATCCCTCCTCCTCCTACTACTACCTCCAGCTTGGCGGCCTCTCGTGCAACAATTTCTTGAGCTCGACATCGTATTAATACATCACCGACTTCATAATATCGATGTTGTAAATCCTCAATTTTACGTAGTTTACTCACGGGTGCATCCACGAAACGAGTGTGCCATCTATCAATAATGACAGACCAACGTAGATCACACGCTCGTGCCAATTCGAGTAGGGCATCGGTTTCAGACTTCGTCCAAGGGAAAATTGTATTGTTTGTGGAGAGAAGGTGTTGTAATTCAGATGTTGATGATGACCACGAAAATGCTTTGCCATCGAGCGGCGGTAGGTCTTTGCCATCCCTACTACTACTACTACTACTACTACTACTACTACTACTACTACTACTACTACCCGTTGTATCATCAACTCCACCCTCCTTCGTCTCCACGTCCATCACCATTTTCCGTCTTTCCCCCGTGACCAAATCCCACTCCTTCATTTCTAACTTCCAATCAAACATCTCTTTTGGATTATCCAAATACTTGGCATATTCCTCATCAGTATAAATTAGTGGATCAAGTGAGACATCAAACCGTGCGTAGGGGTAGTCGGCATACTCGACATTCGATCGGACCCAATGATTAAATTCGGTAGCGTCATGTCGGGCAGAGGATGAGAATGATTTCCATGCCCATGATCGTGCAGGTTTTGATGTTAGGATTAGACGATTCCCCACTCGTACGACATCTGGCGCTGTTACGTCTAGGATATTGTTGTGAAAAGCCAAAGGATCTATGTCCCCGTTTGATGGCACCACCGTCGTGGACGGATCAATACCATCGGTTACTGCGCCAACAACACCCCCTATAGGACGACGTGCAAATCCTATCGAGGGTACTATGGGAGGCAATGATTCGAGAACGTTCGCCTCCGGTGGGGCGCTCGTCATCGTCTCGTCCCGTGCGGAGCCTCTGTCTATCTGGAGGCGTTCTCCCCAACAACCAACCTCCCTTTCCCCACGCACGACCCTATCAGTCACCATGACAAGATGGTCTGTAATCCGTGTCGCCACGCCGGCGATCATATATATGGCAGCGATGATGCACTCAGCAACAGTTGTCGTTGTTGTTCATGGCTTTGCTCCAGCTCCAATGATGTTGTCAAGGATACATATTAACGGATTGTCGTCGAGATCGTCTTCTTCCCTATGGAGTACAAACGGCAGCAGCAACAACAACAATGGTCCTACTAATAATGACGAGGCGCAACGTCTTCGAGAGAAGGCGGATCAATATCGTGCCGAGGCTGAGAAGCTACGACTTGTCCTTGGTTTGAAGAAGATTAATACATTGGAGGATGATATTCGTACATTTGTGAAAAAAGGCGATCGAACCTCGTCCTCGTCGTCATCATCATCATCGTCGTCGTCCTCATCATTGTCAGGTGAGCAAAAGTTACAGGAGTTAAAAAAGAGAGTTGAGGAATTGGTCCGTGGTACAGTAGGTAATGAGGAGGCAGATGCTATGTTGCTGGGATTATCTTCGTTTTCTTCAGAAACAATAACATCATCACCCAACAAAGACGAAAACATGAAATTATTCGATCCACCAACTGATGAGGAGGTCAAGGCTGCAATTGCCTTCCTCGATACATTGCCCGCAACACTTAAAAATGCATTAGCCACCGCAGCGGGATACAAGAAGGGATACTATGGTGAAGAGGGAGCCATGACAAATATGGAAGAATTTGTTGACAAGCTATATAAACAGTCAAACGTTATAACCGCCGAGCGGCTACGTAATCTGTACAAAGTTCAACGGATTACAACACGAAATGTCAGTGACTACGAATTGTCCAAAAGTAAGAAGGATGAGGAATATGAAATTAGAGGTATGTCACGTCTACTAGCATCGAAGATTGAAGAACGGTTAGAGAATAGTACACGTGCAATGGAACTATTTCCCCGTTCGTTACAAGATGCAGATGAATCAATTTTACCAAGCAAGGACGATGCCAATGTAATATTCCAATTATTGGAAAAGAATTTTATGGCAACTGAAAAGCCAGTAAAGGTAAAGGGTGGATACATTATACGTGGGGTCAATAAACGCAAATCAACAAAAGAATTGTTACATGTACTTGATGGCAAATTAATCAAGTCTTATCCACAATGGATAGAAAATTATCAAATTAGCTTTGTGGAGATATATTCCGATGCCAATGAAGAGTTATTTGAGGATGCTATATTGATTACACCCAATACCTTCGTACCGATGGCACCCAAGCTACTCTCGGTAGCATCCTCTGCCATTGCTATTTTCTTTTCATTCGTTTTCTGTATTGATGCATTTAGTGACAATACCTATGTAATGGACAGATTGAAGGAGGCTAGTGAAATAACTGCTGCGGGTGGGACGTATGACCTATTGTGGTTTAATATGCAGCTTGTGCCATTACTTTTGACATTGGGGGCGGCACAGGGACTTCATGAATTATCGCATATTGTAACAGCTTGGTCGAAACAGGTGAGTATATATATTGTCTTCGTGATTTATCATTCCCCCGTCTTGATGCATTTATAATTACATTACCTTACTCCTCCTCTATCAGGTGAAATTATCAACACCTACAATCCTACCATCGATAGGTTTGCCGTATTTGAGTTTTCAGAATCGTATCAAAACATCTCCCAAGGGATATGGCGATCTCTTCGATATTGCATTCGTTGGTCCTATTGCCGGCCTTTCAGTTTCATTCGTGGCCCTCCTTGTTGGTCTGCAACTCACAACGACGGTTGACCCAACGACTGCACAACTATTACCAAGCCTTCCAGTGGGTTATTTGACTCAAAGCACTCTTGCTGGGACAATCGTCGACTTGATTCTGGGTGGAGGGGATGGCATTTTGCTCAATCAAGATTCGGCAACACAAATACCTTTGCATCCCATTGCTATTGGTGGATTTCTGGGTCTAATCATACATGCACTTGACCTAGTTCCCGTTGGAAGTACAGACGGTGGACGCATGTCACAGGCCATCCTGGGACGTGTTTGGCACCTAACATTCTCAAGCTTGGTATTCCTCGCACTGTTCATCTCATCATTTACTTCAGATAGTACCATACTGCTTGGGTATTTGTTCATCTACAGTTTTACGCAAAGAGATATGGAAATTCCGTGTCGGAATGAAGTAGATAAGGTGGAACTACCACGTGCTGTAGCTGCCTTGTCAACTTGGTTGCTTGCCGCTTTGATTCTCGTTCCATTGAGATAACCACCTCCCAATGCTATGCAATGGGACTCTGGAGTTGATTAATTTAGCTTGGTCGGAGTAGGTTAACAGGAATCAGCTAATCGGGCCGAATAAAGAATGAAAATAGTAGTATTAAGCATGCATGATTCACTAGTAGCTCCTATTGCTTAACAACACATCGTGCCGTTTTGATTAATCATTCAATGTTTAATCTCAGCTTGTAGAATTGATTGTTGTCGAGTATGTGATTAAATTTGGTATTCATTCCTGAGCAACTGACGAGCATACATAATTTTTTGCCCTTGCCGCATTCGGCGCATCAGTGGTTTGTGTCATGTTGTATTCCTAATTTTTCCCGTAAATAATGACCGCGGTTATCGTCTTCATTGATCCCCAATTTTTTTTTCATCCTTCTTCCTTTCGGTTCTATCGTACTACGTAAAATTCTGGCTGTCGTCACATGACAACAACAACCACACAACGCGGTGAGGACAGCCCACCTTGAACTCCACGATGCAATAAGGAGGAGGGGATTCATCCGCGGAATAATAATAATCTGACTCTACCCCATCTAGTCCCCCCGCACCAGGTGCGACGACGACGACGACGACGACGACAAAGAAGGCTTCATCATGTCCACTGACGACCTTTCAAATCCAAGTCCCCCGGCGGGCGGAGGTGGGGGAGGGCCCTCGCCTCAACAGATTGGTAGTGCGTTCATCAAACAGTATTACAAAATCCTACTAACAGCGCCAGCTCAGCTGAACCGATTTTATCAACCAGACTCAACGGTTACCCGTGGGATGGAACCCAGTGCACCTGCGACACCAGTACCATTCAGCACGGCGGAGGTGGGCGTGAATGGTAGTAGCAGTGGTGGAGACGAATCAATGGGGGAGCGCGTTCGTAAGGCATTCTTCGATTGGGCCAGTGTAAAAAGTACTAACGGGGAGGGTGATTCATCTGTGTCCGACAATCTCGATGTCCTCACGGTCGACTTTGAACGTGGTGCAATTGATGCACAAGAGTCGATTGGGGGGGGAATACTCCTAGTTGTGACTGGTCACATGTCATTGCCGGGGAAGGTCGGTAAAAAAAGTGCATTCGTTCATACATTCTTCTTGAACAATGCCGCAGTACCGGGGAGGAAAAAGCAATTCTTGGTAAAGAATGATATTTTGCGCTTTTTGGACCCCGATGCTAAGCTTGATGAGAAAAGTGTGGAAGAGGATGTGACTACTATTCTCCCAGAGGTAGAGGAGGAACAGGTGTTGACAATCTCCCCCGCTGCTGCCATTCATCCTGTCCCTCTTGTGCCGGTAGAGTATGAGCCATCTGTGGATGAAGAAAAAGTTGAAGATGAGGATGACGAAGACATTGAACCTTTGAAGGAACCTGCCAATGAATCTCCAACGGAAGTCACTGAATCATCCACGGTCGAATCGAATTCCACTCCAACAACATCTCCCTCCTCCGATGGAAAGAAGAGCAAACGTAACCGCGGTAAAAAGGGACGATTGGGTGCTAGCAAATCTAGATCTCGATCAAACTCCCCCGACGCAGTGGAAGAAGAGAAGGAGGAGCAGGAAGACGAAGTAGCAGCACCCGAAAAGCCCAAGGCGCCCAGTTCGTGGGCCAACCTTGTCGCTAGTGGTGGTGGTATAGGTAAGGGCAGTAAGGGAGGTCGGAAGGGATCTCCCAAACCATCTCGTAATGGCACTGCTGACAAATCAACCTCCTCTGTCAAACCCGATTTGTCATCGTCCAAAGCCCCACCCCAAAGCCGACCTACTAATGGATCTAAAGCCGTCTCGAATACAAATACATCATCCACATCATCAACGTCAGAAATCAATTACCAGTCAAAACCCTCAGAACGCACTGCCGAGGCTACACTCTTCATCCGTAACATCCCCGATAAGACAAAGGAACCTGAAATACGTGCACTTTTCGAAAAGCAGGCCGCAGCGAATGGGAATAAAATCCTTGGCATTACTCTCAATCCGAATCGTGGTTTCTGCTTTGTTGACTTTGATGGAACTGACGCAGTAGTTTCCATTGTTGCCGAATCGATTACTAGTCTCGTGAAGGATCAACGTACAGGGCGGAAGGTCGAAAGTTCCTTCATGGCGCATGGTCGTGTTTTGGAGGTAGAACGGAAGGTAGCTAGTAAGGGTTTTGGTGGAGGGGGTGGTGGGAAAGCGATGGACAGTGGGGGAGGAGGAGGAAGGAAGTTCAACAGAAGTAAAAGTCCTAAAGATGGGGGGGAGAATGGAGGAAAATTTCGTGATCGGAGAGGGGGAGGCAATGAACGTCGTGATCGTGAGAAAATAGGTGGTGGCGGAGGCGTAGGCAAAAACTAAACAATAACTTTTGCTCGCAATGTGAATTGGGGAATCAGATCTCATGTGGAATAGTAATATACCCGTCAGTGCGATAGGGGGTTGGACAGTTGTTGCTCTGATGATTGATTATGGAATAACAAAAAAATGGTGAAGGACGTGGGCTAAAGAAACAAAACGTCTCGTGACTTCACCAAAAGGCAATGGAATATATAGACTAATACAATCAGTTGGTAAAGAATCAAATCAATCAAAATGAATCGTCTAAGTAGGATTAAAAAGTAATGAGTCCATAGACAGACATACTCCTTCCGTAGAAATAATTTGTTATATTGACAGAGAGAGCAAAGTGCGTGAAAATATCGCAACGAAGATAATTGATGCGACTAGAACACCGAATAGAACGATGAATACAGTTTTGATGTCGTTGTAATGGACAATGTAACCAGATGAGATGGAGAATAAGATTCTGGCAAACGATCCTGATGCTGCAAACCATCCTTGCCACTCTCCCTGTGGTCTCCTCCCAACAACTGCAAATACAAAGACAAGTAACTTGTTAAGATAAAATCTTGCTCAAAATATAGTCTTTCAGTCATAGCAATAAAAACACTCACCTTTAGAAAACAAACCAGTTATCGCAGTTTGTGCAATTGGGTATCCGAAACCAAAAATAACAACCATCGCAATTATATAGTGGACAATTGGATTATCAGCACCCATGTCAACACTTTGCAACGGTGCTAAACTAATAATTGCAATAGCAAATACTGTTATACCAGCAATAATCATTTGTGTATCTGTTAATACCCTCCCCAACCTACCAATGTTTAATAATGAACATACCCCCACAGCTCCACTGAGAGAAACAATCGCACCCGAAACGATCGGTTTTAGATCAAAGTACGAGGATGCAAAGCTAATACCAGTAGTTTCAAATGATGCAATACTCCCCAGTGTCATAATATTAAGCATCATAAGTCCGACTAAAGCAGCATTATATACACTTATCCCACCGAGTCGTGTGGCACGATTGGCCAATTCATCCTGCTCTTTCCTACGTTGGGATATACGACGTAAAATAGGCTCGGAACGATATCGTGCTTGAAATCTAGTTAGTAAAAGAAATAATGTTACAACACACAGTGATGCCATGAAGTATGCTGCTACTGAATACTGATCAAAAATGAAGAAACTTTGACACAAAGAAGTAAAAGGTTATGTGAGATAGACTATAATAAATCCTTTGAGTATTCTCGCAAATGCAAAATAAAACATCTTACCCAACTTCATATCTTCGATCATCAAGTAAATGCATAAACAGCGAACCAAATATAGGTGTCACCGTAAATGCACCATACTGTACCGCCGTAAGTAAAGCAAGGTACGTCGTGCGTTGTCGTGTGGCCGTAATTTCGGCTACATATGCCCGAGTCACGCCCAACGTACCACTCCCAATCCCTAATATAATTTGTGAAAAGACTAAAAAGTATAAATTCCCGACCTCGTAGGCATGTGCAAATAATATACATCCAATCAGTAGTACAGTTGTACTAGCAACGAGTGTTGTTGAATATCCGCGTACTATAGTCGATCGGCCAAGTATGGGTGATGCTATCACACGTCCAAGACTGAACGCACCTACGATATATCCTAACCATACGGCATTCCCACCCAAGTCTACAATTAATGGGTACATAATGGGGAATGTCACGCCTCGACTCATATCACTAATTAGTACAACTGAACAGACTATCCAAAAGCCCTCCGTGTCAGCTAATCCCTCGGCCGTCATTACCGATGTTGCCGTGGATACGAAGGACGGTGCAGGTTGTAAATTGAATATATCATTGTCATCATTATTATCAGCTTCATAATCATCCATATTGTCATAATTGTCCATGGTGGGACAAGCACATGACAGATTAAACTTTACACGATTATTGTTATTGCTGTTAGTGTTGTTATTGTCATCATTATATGAAGTTGAAGATACCTGTTGCGACGGAGATGTCTCAACAGGAAAGATGACAGAGGGTATATCGTTGATGTTGTTTGTAGGCTTAGTTTGAGTACTCGCTACAGCAGCTGCTGCATCTGTGTGTGTAACTTGTTTGCCATTGATAATTGTGATTCTCGGCCTGATGTATGTCCTCCCCCTCGCCTCTTCTGCATCTACTGTACTATCTGAGTGATGAGACAAGGGAGATATCAACTGCATTGCTGAAGAAGAGGGAGATGTAGAACGCAACATTCTCTATTTATTATGCAGCGTTGTTAGTGCGGTTGCTATCAAATCCCTCGCATCATCGTCGATCGAAGACTTTCGTTTTGTTCCAGGAACCCAAATGAATAGGCGCGCCTTCTGACTCTCGTCCTCCGAATGACGCAGATTACGATCCGAGGCTATTTGTGACCACCTACTTAACCATCATGGCAGCTGTCACCCTGATCGACGTTGCCGGATCAACATCATCATCAACGCCGTCATCGTTCACGTCGTCACCAGCCGTGCGATTCGACTTAATCTCTCTCCCTGATCCTAGTAGCTGCGGTGGTGACAACAATAACAACAATGACGATGGTACACCCTCGAAATCATCGTCATTGTCAACAATACCGCGAGATTACATCCTCGTTAGTAATAAATCAATAATTGATATACACGAGGTACAAATCATAAAAGCAAATACTGGCAAATATGCATCCTACTTTATCGGGTCGCGTATTATAGGGTTGAATCCTAATTTACACATCTCAACACGTGTCGATCCATTATTCTTTGTGATAGCACATTTTCATCGTCAAGCAATAAATAATGGTACTAGCAGTAGCAATAAGCAGTGGTTACCATGGGAACAGGCATTGGCAGAACTATCTCCTCATGTACTACAAGCATTAAATGTTGATCTATCCTCCTCCTCATTAGACATTGATAATGCCTGTGGACAATTGAAACATTTACTGGAAGTGTCAGACTATGGTGATGAGTTGTTACTTTGTCGATTTGATAATGATAAGGCATTAAATTGGCTGGTACAAAAGTTTAATAAAGCCAAGGATGCAATGTCTCGACGTTTGCTTGAGAAGAAGAGACGTAATGTGGCCAGCATCAAAAGGAATACCGAATCTGGAGCATTTAGTTCATCCTTTACCGTCGAAGCGGAGGAGGTTGGACCAAGTGTTGTTGTCGACAAAGATTGCAAAGGAGGAGAGAAGGAGAATGTAGTAGCAGAAGAAGAAGCTACTTTAACCAAAGAAGAGGAATTGTACATCAGGGTAGGTGCATTACAGCTCATTTGTGAATATCTTCCAACGGAATGGAGAGTTACTCTCACTAAGGAGGTAGGATTGACTAATGCACAATGGATGGGTAAGAAGTACAAAAAGTCAAACACATCATCAATAACGAACGAGGGAGAAGAGGAGAAGGAGGAGGAAGAGGAATGTATCGGCGAGAAACGATCAAGGTCTGCATGGGAGGGTAGTATTGGACAAGAGGATGCCGATGCATTACTACAGTACACTCAGGGGATAGGTGCTGGGAAAGCGGCATCTGTAACACCTGGTGAAATGAAGAAAAAGGAGTTATATAATGCACAAAGTGTCGGTCTGAAGAAGTTAGCCAAGGTCAATACCAAGGGGATGAAGAGTCTAAGCAGCTTTTTTGGTGCTGGTACGAAAAAGGTCAAGAAATAATAATGAGAACTATATTTTAATCGTTCATCCTGGTCTTAATTAGAAAATGCTTATGATATAATAATGAAAGGGCTATAATTTAAACATATCTTTCAAAGACTTTTGTTTCTTGCGTTTATTTACTGCCACTGGCGCTGCTGCAAATCGAAGTGTTGTCAGTCGTCGTTGCAACGCTTCATCCGCTGCTGACATATCATTAGGAGCAGCAGAAGAAGTTGTGGGTATGCTTTGACGTCTCCCATTCCTCGATAGCGAGTGTTGCTTCTTGCGTTTAATCCTAGAAACTACCACCTCTAATTCCGATCTACGTCGATGCCAATTATTATTGTCTACCGTGGCCTTTCTCCCAGCGACGCCAGCATCTTCTCTAGATGATGTAACACGAGAGAGATTGCTATTACGACGACTGGTAGAAGGGAGGGATAACATGCCCATCACTTCCGATTCTGATCTACGATATGTAGTCATCCAATCAGAGGAGGTTGCAATAGCCTTCTTGGAGGAACATCTGCTGATGGCTTCAGATGATGTTACAGGCTTCTTGTTACTACGACCAAGAGTCGTCGGGATAGCTGCTCCAGCATAACTTCTTTCAGTATTATTCTCCAACACTTTCTCTGTCAAAAGAATCGACTCGTTATCAAGATTAAAATCCTCGTCACTAGAATCATTATCTCCTTCATCATCATCATCTTGAAATGGGTCTGTATTCACACGACGAGCTGTCGCAGCAATGATTGCTAACACGTCCTGTTCTTTCACATTATCCCCCACAACCTCATCCCGACAGTCTATGCTACTACAAGATCTATCAATAATATCGTTGGCATGCTTATAATTGATACCTTCCTCGTTTTGTCGTTGTTGTTGTTGTTGCTGCTGTATAACATCTACAATACTTGAGTCGTAAACGTATGGAAGTGAATCGAGTGTTACGATGGATTCGTCGCCCATTGTCCATCGTTGCAACTCTTTACGCTCCTCCTCTTCCCGAATACACAAATGTTGCTCGGCGGTCGGTAGGATCCTCCTTCGCTGGAAGTAGATAGCATCGTGAAGTGTGGATGACATCATGACATTATATTATTTTGACGAGTCTGTTGCCACGAACGTTTTGCCATCGCCTACCACTTTTACCTCCACCATTATTTGGCTCACCCAAAAGAATAGAATTGCTGGCAAATCGAGCTACCTCGTTATTGCTGAATTGCAATACTAAATTGGTACGACAATCATTATGCTACGAGACCAATGACCTCTCAACAACATTGATTCGTTGACCCACCCCTTGGGTTTTAGGCGGGTCAGGACAAGGACCCAAAGAAAACACAACACGACCCCCGCCGCCCCGCGTGGTGGAGAAGCAAGCGTACGGCATTAGGGACTGGCAAAAGATACACCCGCTGCGCCGCCACTGCGCCCGACAGCTCTATTGAGAGCTGCGGCTCTTCCTGTGTTACTTCTTTCTCTCTCGGGTGTACGAGCAGTGGGCGTATAAAACATCACAATAGAAATAGAAGGAGGAAGTACCTTCACCATGCCGAAATCATCAGAAAAGCCAAAGGCTGCCGTCCTCGAACGGGAGCGACGATCGACGGCGGGGAAACGAATGTCCTCCCTCATTGGGAAAGCACAGGAGGATGATGATGCCTTTTGGTCACACTCTATATGGGGTGAGGGATATGCCGATGGGAAGTCATCACGGAAGAAACGACGGAGGGACGACGATGATGACACATCCTCATCGCCATCGGATGATGATGATGACGACGAGGAGGGAATAACAGAGGATGGGGATGGTAGTGCCGATAACGACGACGAAGAATCCGTATCCTCTGGGGAGGGATCTTTTCGTATATCAGACGAGGGGTCGGCAGGAGCAGTAGACGAATTCGATTCCGACTTTGATGAGAGTGAATCCGATGATGATGATAGAGGGGCTGACGGAGATGAAGGAGAGGAAGAGAAAGAGTTACATGCCGAGGAACGACGGAATTCAGTGGCAGCTAAACGGAAGAAGAATCAACGATTGGGTGTGCCACTGTCTCGATCTGCAATTAGTAGTGCGGGGAGAGAACTTATGAAGAAGAAGACGGGTAAAGTTAGCAAGCGTGGTCCATTGGGTGAAGGTTGGAATGAGGGACTGGTCTTGAATTGGCCACCGCCACTGTTGTCGTCGTTAGATGGGATGGTGGGTGCCGTGCCGAGGGAACGAGGCCGTCCACTTAAATCAACAACTGTTACAATGACACAGACGACAATAATAGACCCGCAGCAGATTTCATCGCAGCCAATTACTCAACAAAACATAGACATCGCAGCACCAGCACAATTGCCGCAACAGCAAATTTCAATGGGGGCAACATCAGTGCCTACTTTCGCTCCAAATATCAAACCCCCAACAAAGAAACTCAAAAGACAACTAGAACAGGAGGCCATTTCGGAAAGAAAGCAAAGTCAGAGACAACAATTTACACAGGAGGAACTCATAGTAGAAGCTATTAAATATACAGAGACTGATAATTCCAAGTGGATAAATGCACGAAAACGAAGTAAGGAGGAGGCGGCTCAGCTAGAAAAATCAACCAACTCGAAAAAGTCATCATCGAATCAACAGCCCATATCTCGTTTTCACAGTCGAAGGGGATGCAATACGACAATTACATTCATGAATATGGATTATTTGCCTGAAATTTTAACACGCAGACAAACGTCATCATCTGTGGGATATTCAACATCGAAGGCCGGAAGCTCTAGTCCACGACAGCGACGAACTGCGTCGGAGTCAATTGAATACAATCAACAGAAAAAGAAGGATGAGAAATGTGTTATTACTGGTAAGATAGCCAAGTATCGAGATCCGAAATCAATGTTGGGGTACCATGATTTAGATGCCTATAAGGAATTGCGTCGCCGAATAGATTCGGGAGAGTTGAAGTTATCACGCCCCGGTGTACAAAAGAAGAATGGAAAGAGCAATAATGGGACAAAACCAAGGCGAAAATGTGCAAGTATGACGGCAACTTCTGCTGCCTTCACTTTGGGACAGTCAACAATGATCGCTGCCATGTCATACTCCGGTTCCACTTCAAAGGAGGCAAAGGTGAAGGTAATGCAGAATGGACTCCCAGTTTCGCCACCCAGCGAACTAGTCACAGATGATGTAGCAGTGGAGTCGTCACAAGGTAATAGAAAAGAGCCCACGCCGTTACTGCCATCATTGTCTTTGGAAGGACACATTCACAACGATGGAGAAATGGACCATTCGAATGGGCACCATGCTAAAAATGGCGTCCATGTGGCTATTGCAGCGAATGACTCACGCCCTCAAGATGGCACAAATTCATCTCAACTAGCTCCGTTGGACAACTCTGACAACATTCCCCCGACAAATAATGATAATGGCACTGTCGACTTGAAAATTGATTCAACAATTATCAATCGGGACAACGACGGTGGAAACATTAGTAATGCGACACGGCAGATTCACAGTGCCCCTGATACTACATCAACATTGCCTATCTCGAACGATCAACTGGATACCGCCAACGGCGTTCCATTATTCAAATCGAAGGAGACGATTGTCCCGCCTTCTCCTCCCGCAGCAAAGATGATTACCAGACAAAATGGTGAACCTAAATCACTTGTTATAAACGTGAATACACCAAGTAATGGCAAAAGAACAACTATAGAAGCGAACTAGGATAGAAATCATATAAATTAGGTCGCGAATTTTATCAACTAGCTAATCAGGTAATTCGATATGAAGTTACTGCCATCGATGAGACAAGTAAACAACGGGGTCCATTCATATAATCCCCCGGCAAGACAAGTTAACGAACGGGGCCACTCAAACATAATTCCCCATACTGTCAAAATTACGCAATTCGCTTTCGTTTCTTTGGCCAGTAGTCAGTAAGCTTCATTTGATTCACATTCGGCTTTGCCATCTGCAAATCCAAAACAGGTTCCAGACTAGTGAGCTATCGCCAAAAAGAATTGTCAAGTTTTCGTTTGTTGCAAGATCAGCATTGAATAGGGCTTCGATGACATCGGTCACATCAGGCAAATATCTTGAGATCAATTTGATTTGATCAATGCAATCGTGTAAGTCATCTTCCCCCCATGGCGTAAGGCTCATTCTTTCACTTGGACTCATCGGCGGTGGACGAGTCCGGCGAAATCTGCTTCCTTCTGGAAGCTTTTCCAACACTTCATCTGCAGTTCCCATTGAGAGACTGAGATAGTAGAAACCCTGGGCGATCTTTCTCTCAAGCATTAAAGCAGATAATAAAGTGTAACCGAACTTGAATGGATCATCCACATTATCGTGTTCGAGTTCACAAGTGAGTTCATAATGCACAGAGTTAATGAAATACTCATCAAACTCTAAGAAATTCTGTTGGCAGGTTTCCATTGCATCACTCACAAAACGTGTGAGGAAGAACTCAGGGCAGCGAGATTCTTTTCTGTGGCCTCTCACCTCTCACCACCCGTTTATCGATCATGTTTACGTTGAGTGCGCCGTAACCTACCGTATCGTTCAATTTAGCGACTGCAATGTCCAAATAGGGTACAACAATGTTCAAGAAACGACCATGGTCTTTTATGTAGCAATCCAGTGTCTCTTCCCATAATTTTTCATTTGACTGCAAGTCCGAAGCTCTTGATGAATTGACGGAGCATATAGGCGAAGAAATGTTTGCGGTATCTGCGAGCTGCTTAATTTGTTGAAAGCCACCGCTATTGAAAAACAATTCAGAATGACCATGAAGCTTGCCAAATTCAGCTTCAGTTGTCATACATCCAACAAAAAGCTGCATTATCTCAAGTGCTTGATTATTGTACGAGCCCCCCTCATATGAAATCCATTCTCTGTCTAAACCAAGGAACTCCCCAATCGCTTGTACACAATCATGGCTGCTCAGAAATTGGCTGTCAACCCAATAAGCACTATCATGATCTCGTGCATCACCTGCTTCAAGAGATACATAT
>Ga0247834_1004226_pt1 | contig 18466 bp, 17 predicted proteins | sample LaCruzMarch2015__8_FD_187118 | JGI IMG/M metagenome (GOLD analysis project Ga0247834, IMG submission 187118) | Freshwater microbial communities from meromictic Lake La Cruz, Castile-La Mancha, Spain - LaCruzMarch2015_12m | ecosystem: Environmental > Aquatic > Freshwater > Lake | place: Spain...
TATTCTTTCTGATAGGCTTCGTATCCATGATATTGATTTTTATAATGAAATTCTTGGTGTCTGTGCTGGGTTGTGGAATTTCTATTTGGCTAACTGATTGTTTTTTAATGTCGAAACATGTCTATTGTTAAAATCGGAAAATGGTAGAAATAAGCATAGGTTTTTCTTATCAACTATTTCTAAAAAATCTTTAAATTCACAAAATGCCAGCGATCAACAAAAAGAGATTTGCAATAGAGTTGCTGAAGCGTTGAAAACAATAGCAAACGAAAGCAAAATCAATGAAATAAGGGTTAAAGAATATATGATTTAGCGCGTAGGTTGGGTTAGCGATAGCGTAACCCAACACATCGGAGCGGCAAATGTCGGGTTACGTTGCCATTTTTATGTGGGCTACACAACTTACGTTGCACACATAGGCACGCTTAGTTTTGGCGTTAATTTGGCTATTGGCTATTATGTCAGCCCCTATAAAATACACCATGATTGGCGTTGATGTGGCAAAACTTAAGTTGGATATTGCGATTGATGACAATAAAGTTTTGACCATCGGCAATAATGAGAAAGGCTTAAAAGAACTATTAAAAACCATCCCTGACAGTGGCCAAGCGTGTTTTGTGATGGAGGCGACAGGAGGCTATGAAAGAAAACTGGTCCGCTGCAGGGATGCAGGAGGTAGAGCAACGCAGGAGCAGTTGCCGGTGCCTTTCATCCAGCCGCGCACCGATTGTTGATCCGCCAATTCCAGCTGACTGATACCCTCTCTGGGGCATAAATGGCTGACTTCGCCGTCGGGCATCGCCGACAGGCTGGCCGCCATCGCCAAGCCTTGGTTGCAAATCAGGTAGTCTGTGTAGAGTTCGGTTTTTTCTTTATCCATACTGAAATGATGCGCTTTTTGGGATGGGAGTGCGTAACATCAGTAACTACTCAAAGTTATGTAGATGCATATAGCTTTGGGGGTAAGAAAACATTAGACCGATGAAGGCTCAAGCCGTGTAAATATTCGCCATAGGACATCCTGCGACAATATGTCACATTTTTATTTGCGCTAGGTGTTGATATTATTAACCTAACTTTTAAAGCTCTTAGAGCTTAATGGCTGAAAGTTGCGTTATATCCTTCCTAATACTCTTGAGGCGGTTTGCGAAAACCGCCTATTTTTTTGCCTGCCGCTTATGCATTTTTTCGTAATTGAATTTTAAATTTGATACGTTAGAGTCATCAATCACAAGAAATACCTAAACCACCCAAGCCACAATACCCTTGTGGATCTTTTGCCAGATATTGTTGGTGGTATTCTTCGGCATAGTAAAATTCACTTGCAAGTATGATTTCGGTGGTGATTATCCCCAAACCAGCACGGCTAAGTTGTTCCTGATAACGTTGTTTGGACGCCAGTGCAGTATCTAGTTGCTCTTCCGTATACGCATAAATGCCAGATCGGTATTGGGTGCCGACATCGTTACCTTGACGCATCCCTTGGGTAGGATTATGGGCTTCCCAAAAAATGCGTAACAAATCCTTGTAATGCGTTTTTGCAGGATCGTAAATAACTTTGACGACCTCGTTATGGCCAGTAAATCCGGTACATAATTCCTTATAGGTCGGATTGGGCGTGTAGCCGCCCATATAGCCTACTGCGGTACTGTAAATGTTTGGATGCTGCCAAAATTTCCGTTCTGCACCCCAAAAACACCCCATCCCAAACACAGCTTGTTGCAGATGTGCTGGAAACGGTGGCGCAATCGGGTTGCCCGTGACAAAATGCCGATTGTAAACGGGCATGGGAATTTCCCGACCAGGCAAGGCTTCGTCAGGATCAGGCAAACTTTGTTTTATATTGAATAAACTCATAATAACCTTCTATGTTGGAGTTGTTTTTCCTAATACTATCAGGAATTTGCCTTTAAATTGATTGTTTCATAAGTGTTTGTGTCGGCAAAAATTATATTAGCAATCGTTTATAGCAAACGCTTACGAAAGAATTATTAATTTATTGAATGGATTTTACAATCCTACAAATTCTTGTTTTAGTATTTACGGTACAATCCAAATGCCTATGGGATTGTAAGAATAAAGGCTAGTTTTTACTGAGGGTGACATGATTAAGCAAGATATATTACACCGATTTTTATTTGAAGAGCTGGGTGTGCGTGGTGAATGGGTCAAATTGGGCCGTAGTTGGCAAGAAGCCCTTCAATATCAGCAAGGTACAGAGTTTGTAAAAGAATTATTAGGTCAAGCGTTGGTAGCCGTAACCATGTTGTCAGCCACTGTCAAATTTACCGGTTCAATGATTTTACAAGCGCAAGGTGATGGCAATATTAAAACTCTCGTTGCACAAGCGTCGCATGACCGGAAAATCCGTGGTTTGGTACGTAGCCATGTGGACGCTGAAGACGGGACGTTGGTAACGCTGTTTGGACAAGGATTTTTGGCACTTACGATAGAAATCGATAATAGCGACCCATATCAGGGCATCGTACCTTTGGAAGGGGAGAATCTGGCAAATGCACTGGAAACTTATTTCCAACAATCGGAACAAATCAAAACTCGGTTATGGTTGTTTGCCGACCAATACCATGCAGCCGGATTATTATTGCAGGAATTGCCGGCTCAAAAACATTTCCTAGCGGACTGGGAACGAATCGAAATGCTGGCGGATACGATCACCCGCAAGGAATTATTGGAGCTCGATTGCGAACAGGTGTTATACCGTTTGTTCAATGAAGAAAAGGTCCGCTTGTTTGCACCGGAACCTGTTGTTTTCCAATGCACCTGTTCGCGTCCGCGCATAGAACGCACATTACGGGCGATGGGCAGGCCAGAGCTTGAAGATATTCTCCGCGAACAACAGCAAATTGAGGTGGTCTGCGAATTTTGCGGTTCAGCTTATCAATTTGATAAAGTTGATGTGGAAAGTATTTTGACCCAAAGTGGCTTAAGTATCAGCTCAGAAACCCGCCATTAACCGAACATAATTAAATTATGATGCTAACTAAATTGTTGATACGCAATTTGCGGATTATTGGCCTATGCATTTTGGCGGCTTCATTGACTGGCTGCATGTACTGGCTACGCGCTTACCAAACCTATTTACAAATGAGCGAGTTTGACCGCTATTTCAGAGTGTCGGTCACCGATCAATTCACTTTGCAATTTAACGATCCTAAAATGTACAGCCAAGATTTCATCGCCCTCGCAAAACTTTATCCTAGTGAAGACAATCTTAAGAATGATGGCAGGGTCTGGCGTTATTGGTTTCGTAAAGTCGATAAAGACAATCATCTGATCAAGCCAGACATTAGGTTTTATTCAGATATGGCTTTTAACAGGGAAAAGAAACTCACCGCGTGGACATTTTCACCGCTTTTTTTACAAATTGCCCCGCCAAAATTTTTGGAAGTGTCTTTGCGTTCAATTGCCGGTGGGGAGATAGACAAAGAAAATCAATCGCTGAAAGCCAATACTGATTCAGTAGGAAAAATTGACGCCGCCTTACCTAAAAAATCCGCTGTGTTGGCAAAACTTGGCGAACCCTTGTCCATTAAGGACGAACCGGAGCAAGAAGTCTACCTTTACCATTTTCTTCTAGACACGCCCCGCATCGAAGAAGGTTACGAAAAAAATGCCCTAAATGAAGTAAAGTTAAGCTTCGATAAAAAAAACCAAGAGTTGGTAATTATGGCGGGAAATTTCGCGGGGCTTAAAGTTTCGATTGATTACCGAAAATTCCTTAAAGTCGCCCATTGATGGTATCAATCCACGGGGGCAGCCACTGATGCAAGTGGCGTATCGTTCGCAAAAGTAGGTAGTGGTTTTTCCATGACACGAATTTTGTTGGGCTTTTTCTCTCCAGGGCAGTCAATACTGAACCGCTCTACTGGCTCACCCAGTTTGATGGCGGTCAATTGCCCACCCCAAAGACAACCGGTATCAATTGCGTAACAATTGTCACCTTCGTAATAACCCAGTGTCGACCAATGTCCACAAATGATGCGCATGTCCGCATTTTTTCGGTCAGGGACTTGAAACCACGGCATCAAGCCCTTGGGCTGGGTACCGATGGGGCCGCTGTTGGCAAAATCCAAACGGCCTTCGGCATCGCAGTACCGCATCCGTGTAAAACAGTTGATGATGAAACGCAAGCGGGACATGCCTTTTAAATTGGCTGACCATATATTAGGTTTATTCCCGTACATTTGTTTTAAAAATATCGCGTAATCAGGGCTTTTTAACGTCCCTTCCGCCAACATAGCCATTGTTTGGGTTTTTTTAAAATCCCATTGTGGCGGCAGGCCAGCATGGATCATACAAAAACCTTGGTCGTAGTGGAACAATGGCCGAAAGCGAAGCCAATCAATCAATTCGCCACAATCCGTTGCTTCCAAAATGGGTGTGAGGGCGTCTTTTTTGTTGGCTATTTTTTTTGTGCACGAAGCCGCCAGCAAGTGCATGTCGTGGTTGCCCAACACGGTAACCGCTGCGTCGCCCAAGCTTTTGACAAAACGCAGGGTTTCCAAGGATTTCGGACCACGGTTGACCAAATCCCCTGCAAACCATAATTGGTCGGTAGTGTTATCGAATGCGATCAAGTCCAGCAGTTTTAATAAATCATCAAAACAACCTTGGACGTCGCCAATAGCGTAGATAGCCATTTGTTAATGCAGGGTTCTAGGTATGGATAAAGTAAATTTAGGGATTAGCGCGTCAAAATGGCCGCCATCATCAGAACGCATCGTATATTCACCTTGCATTGTGCCAACAGGTGTTTCCAACATTGCACCACTGGTGTATTGGAACGTCTCACCCGGTCTCAGATACGGCTGTTCCCCAATCACGCCTTCGCCTCGGACTTCCTGGATTTTGCCGTTGGCATCAGTAATCAACCAATGCCGGCTTAACAATTTGGCGGGCTCAGTGCCATGATTGGTTATTGTGATGGTATAGGCAAAAACATAGCGATGCTGCTGCGGCGCAGATTGAGCCGCTAAGTAATGCGGAGTAGCTTCAATAACAATTTTTTGTTTCTCGTTCATTGCAGGATTTACAAAATCTGTGAGGACATAATAATTTTTCTATTTCATCGTAACTTGCAGTGAAACGCAAGCCCAGTTAAATGTGTACCGATAATATTAATATTTGGCTAATAAATAATAATGGATAAGAACAAACAAAAACTGGAGCTTGCAAATACAAAAGAAAAAACCAATTTTTTCAATAAGTTGTTGATGATGCTTACTCATTTTTTAATTTAGCCAGCAACATTTTATTGACCTCAGAGGGATTGGCCTTTCCCTGCATGGCTTTCATTACTTGCCCGACAAAAAAGCCAAACACTTTGTCATTACCACCCCGGTATTGCTCAACTTGCTTGCCGTTGACGGCGATGATTTGGTCGATTACGGCTTCAATCGCTCCTGTATCTGTGATTTGTTTCAAGCCTTTGGCTTCGATGATGCTGTCGGCGGTGGAATCTGGCGATTGCCAGAGTTCTTCAAACACCTGCTTGGCGATTTTGCCGGAAATGGTGTCATCGCTGATCCGCGCCAACAAACCCGCCAATTGGCTGGCACTGACGGGTGTATCGGTGATTTCCAAATCGGCTTTGTTGAGTGCGGCGGACAATTCGCCTGTCACCCAATTGGCGCAGAGTTTGGCTTCGCATTTAGACTCAGTGACCACGCTTTCAAAATAATCCGCCAGCGGACGTGAAGAAGTCAAAATCGTCGCGCTTTCATTATCAAGCTGGTATTGGTCTTTAAAGCGTTTTTTCTTGGCTTCAGGCAATTCCGGTAAGGTGGTTTTGACATGCGCCTTAAAGTCTTCGGTAATCACCACAGGCAACAAGTCAGGATCGGGGAAATAGCGGTAATCGTTGGCTTCTTCCTTGCTGCGCATGGAACGGGTTTCATCTTTGTTGGCATCGTACAAGCGGGTTTCTTGCACAACTTTTCCGCCGTTTTCGATCAGCTCGATTTGACGCTCCACTTCATGGTTAATGGCTTTTTCGACAAACTTAAACGAATTGATGTTTTTGATTTCGGCGCGGGTGCCAAATTCTTTTTGCCCCACCGGACGTACGGAGACGTTGGCATCGCAGCGGAACGAGCCTTCCTGCATATTGCCGTCGCAAATCCCCAAATAACGCACCAATTCATGTAGTTTGCGCATATACGCCACCGCTTCTTTTGCCGAACGCATGTCCGGTTCGGAAACGATTTCCAGCAAGGGCGTGCCAGCGCGGTTTAAATCGATGCCGCTCATGCCTTGGAAACTTTCGTGCAGGGATTTGCCTGCGTCTTCTTCCAAATGCGCACGGGTGATGCCGATGCGTTTGGTTTCGCCATCAACTTCAATATCCATGTGTCCGTTACCGACTATCGGTAAATCCATCTGGCTGATTTGGTAGCCTTTGGGCAAGTCGGGGTAAAAATAGTTTTTCCGCGCAAACACCGAACGCGGGGCAATATGTGCGTCTATCGCCAAACCAAACATCACGGCCTTTTCTACAGCGGCCTCGTTTAGCACTGGCAAAACGCCGGGAAAACCTAAATCCACCGCGCAAGCTTGGCTGTTAGGTTCGGCGCCATAGGCTGTGGAAGCACCTGAGAAAATTTTGGATTGGGTGGACAATTGGGTGTGGATTTCTAGGCCGATAACGGTTTCCCAAGTGGTGGTCATAGTCGGTGTTTTCCTTAATGTTAAAGTATTCGGTTGTGCCGCAAATAGTTACATGAGCTGAGCAGGGGCTAATTGCCAGACAAACTTAGCATGCCAATTCGATGCTGTCGAGAGCCGCCTAGGTGGAATTAAAGACTTTGAATTGCATCATAGCGCGATTGATTTTTTGGACACCAAAAGCAAAAGTAAAACAGTCATCTTGTCCCATTAGGTTTTTAGGTATCTTTAAAACGGTCATATTTTTCGATTTCTGGTGGGAAGGGAAGGGGGGGGCATCAAGCCCGCTTTCCAAAAACAGAAAACTTGATCTATTAAAGTACCTGGGTATACCCTTAACTGGAGTAAACACTATATGTTGTGGTGAGTTGGTTTTCGTCAATGGATGACAACACTACCGATAGTAGTCACTCCAGTCAAGGGGATACCCAGGTTAAAGTATTTAGCTTTGTAGCTAAGTAATTTGACATAAATTTCATGGTATAAAACCAAGCTAAGTCTGGGAGTCAGGGCAAGCGCATATAAATAAAACTAATAATCAATAAGTTACAAAATCCTAGTGTTTCTGGTATCAAGCATAGCTCAAGTTAAAAGTGCTGGAAAGGGTTTGTAACCCGTTCCATAACGTTTTTCGTGCCTCTTAGCTAGCTTAAAACGTTAAGGATCGGGTTTCAATCCCCATCCTGCGCTAATCCTTCTATGGTTAAAATAGAACCTATTGATATTTTATTAAATTTATATGCGCTTGCCCTAGTCTGGGTGTCCTTAAGGGAATGGCATTCGATTTTTACCGTAAAACTTTTACAATTACTTATGAAATTTACAACAAATTCACATTGTAGGGCGGATATCAAACATTTTCATGGAACTATATTATTGGTTTTGTTGCTAAAAACAGCAGAAATTTAGCTAGTGGCATCTCATTTGTTGCATCTGCGGTTGCTGCTAATGGATGCTGCATCTAGATTCGTTAATCTTAACGGCTAGAATTGACCAATTTCATGATTTAGCAGCACAATTCGGTTTTAATATTGGGAAAGCAATAACTTGAGCATTATGTTTGATCACAAGCCTATTTCATGCAACATCGTTTAAATTTCTTGCCGCTTCCGCACGGACACAAGCTGTTTTTACTATGGGTAGACTGGGGTTTTTCGGCAAATTTGACGACGCCATCTTGATAAAACCAACGCCCGGCAATTTTCCGAAAACGGCTGGTTTCCTCCATCACTGCTTCTTGGCCATCCATTGCATAATAAGCCTTAAAACCCACTATACCTTCGTTGTCCGTTGCCAAACCTTTTTGGGTGTTGGTTATCTCCAACCGGATCCACTGGGTGTTGTCATTGGAGAAATCAATTTTTTCGGGTCGAGTTGATATATCCCACGTCGATAGTAAATAGTCTGCATTCTGTAAACAGAACGCAACAAAGCGTGAGCGCATCAGGGCTTTTGCCGTAGCAGGGATTTTTTCACTGGCAAGGAAAGGGCTACAGCAGTGCTGAAATTGTAAGCCAGAACCGCACGGGCAATTGGCTTCCAGTATCATTATGGAAAAAAACTTGTGCGGAGAGGGCGCAATAGAGTTCGTCTATTGCGCTTTGTATCTTAGAAATTAAGGAGTTTTGCGAGTGAATGTTTTGGCTAATATCTTGGCGTAATCAATAATGGCTTGACGCTTGATAACGGCAGCATAACTTAATAAGCCCAACAGCAAGCCTTGCAATAATTTGCTGAATACGGAACTTTGCTCAACGGCTGCGGGGGCGTTTGGGTCCATTCTCACGGCAACATTTTGTACTGCAATTTTGGAAGGTTGGTATTCGGCTTGTAAATCTGGCAAACCTAAGCTCCGCCATGCGTCGTAATCTTGCCAGATAGGATAATTGCGTTGCCAAAAGGTTTTGGAAAAGTACGGGGCCAAGCTCATGCCGTGGGCTTTGGGAATACCCCGGTCATCCAAAAAATCTTTATAAACCACGAGGCTAATGTCGCCGCCTTCGCCATTGCCATTGGTGGTGAAGGATTTTTCGACATGGTCATGGAACATCCAGATGCCTTGCCCAAAGCTGTTCAATCCATCATCAACACCGCTAAGTTCCAAGTCGATCCGTTGTGCAGGCACCATACTGTGGACATCGCGTTGGATATAAGAACCCGGACCATTATCGACACCATCATAATGGGTGATAATCGGTTTATGCCCGTGGATGTGCATGGCGAAGGCTTCGGTATGACCGTTTAAAATACGCAGCTTCACTTTTTTGTCTTGCTCCATTTCAATCAGCGATTCGCGCAAAGTGTATGGGAACGAGCGGCCATTAAGCATAAAATAATCATCTGAAGCATCAGTGATGTCATATTCCATGTTCATGTGTTTTGCTATCAGACGCGGGTCATTGGCCGAACGGGCGACGACTTCATGCAATTCTTTGTCCGCCGACTGGTAATGCAAATCATATTCGCGCACATATTTTTCCGATACTGCAACTGATGGGTGGCGCACTTGGCCGGCACCGACGTTCAGTGTTTGCACCCAATTGTTAGGACGGTTTTCTTCGACGATAAAAATACCTTGCAAACCCATCGGGATATGCGTGTGGGGTTGGACGTGACAGTGGTAATACATCGTGCCGGGTTGGCGGGGTTTGATCACATAAGTTTTGCTGTCGCCAGGCATGGTGTCCATGTTACTGGTTTGCCCCACGCCATCGTTACCATTGCTGGAATGATCCATGTACGGATGGTCAATACCATGCAAGTGGATGGAGTGCGGCAGGTAATGGGTGTTTTCGAGGACTATCCAGACCGTATCATCCTGCTCGACCCTTATCACCGGTGATGGCGCACGCAACAAAGCATTGGCCTCCGTCTCATATAGGCTTAGCGTTGACATATCACGGGTTTTGGGCGCATAAACCCAAAAAGTTGGCTGTATGCCAGGAGCAATATCAAAAGTCGTGATGGGCGATTTGACATCGGGGGAATGCCCGTTAAGTTCAACGATTTCCAATTTGATAATGATTTTGTCAGGGTCACCATCGTTATCCATGTCATCTGACATCGTAATCGCATCAGCCGCGAGCTGGGTGGACATCAAGGTGTCCATAGAAATGCCATTAGTGCCCTTAACAAAAGCGGCAATATCAGCAGGGTTGTCAGGATTACATAAATTTGAAGCTTGTATTGCCACACCGTCTATGACCTGCTCTTTGCGCCATTCAGGCGAAGTAAAATTAGAACAAACCTCTTCCGGTTGCCCCATTTCCACTTTCGCCGTTGGCGGCAAATCCGTAATCGCATGGCTCAAGGAAGAGTTCAGGAGCAACACCGCGCCCCCAGTAAAGGTAAGAAGTTTTTTACGCATAAGATGTCCTCAAAAACACACGATTGACGAAAATAAACGCCGCAAAGGAAACGCAAATACTGGCTAGCTAGTTATTTTAACGCAATAAGCACACTAAGTCTTTCACATATCAATGCAAAGAAAGTTTCCGATAAGCTAGGCTAAAGCAATGGCTTGGGCCAAAAACGCACTAAACTGGGCAATCACAAACTTTAGGCTAGCTTTTCACGGCGTTAAAGCCCAATGATAGTTGTTGGTATCTGCATTATGAAATGCTTATACGCCTAATTTATCGGTATATTGCTTAGAGTCAATCCGAATGGCTTTTAATTAAATTTGGGTAAATCCAGCACGCATTAAGCTAAGGAATTTTTTCACGAAATACTCGAAAATTCATCTAGGCTCGTCATACTTAGCGCAACAAAACCAAGGCAGAAACAAACAAAACCCCGCCACTAAATAAAGGGTTCAGCCGTATTCGCGGGGTTCGGTGCGGGTTGGCCTTCGGCGAAGACGCTAAGGGCCATTTCTAAAAAATACACATTAAAGGGTATTTTAGTCATAACCTTAGACTGCAAAAAGCATTAGTTCGTCAGGTCATACAGTTTTGAATTTTTCAAGAAAAATGCAAAACTTGACCCCGTTTTCCTGTTTCCATGACGTGAGCATGATGATGAAATACCTGTACCATTATCTGCTCAACTGCAATTATTTGGCATACGAATCAGTTTAGCATCAAAACGAACTTGCAAAATGGCTATGGCTGTGTGATAAACCTTAAAGCCTCTTTTATTTTAGAACGATCACAAACCGTGCAAAATCTAGCTTCAAAATTTTTAGTCGGTATCGACTTAGGAACCACCCATACTGTTGTTGCTTATGCAGCAATCCACGGCGACCATAAAACCGCCGATATACAAATCTTCCCCATCGAACAATTGGTTTCACCAGGACAAGTGGCGGCTAGGCCATTGTTGCCGTCGGTGCGCTACCATCCCGCTGAGGGCGAATTGTCAGTCACTGATGTCAGTTTTTCTCCCGCTGGCGAAGAAGCGGTGATTGGCGAAGCGGCTCGGGTTTTGGGCGCGAAAACCAAGGGCCGTTTTGTCGCCAGCGCGAAAAGTTGGTTGTCGCATCCGTCAGTTGACCATAGCGCAGAAATTTTGCCGTGGGGTAGTGGCGATGATATTGCCAAAGTTTCTCCGATTGATGCCAGCGCCAGTTATTTACAACATATCCGCGCAGTATGGTGTCATAAATTTCCAGACGCTCCCTTGGAGCAGCAAGATATTGTCATTACCGTGCCCGCGTCATTTGACGAAGCGGCGCGTTCCTTGACCTTGGAAGCGGCGAAAATCGCAGGGTTAAATCAAGTACATTTGCTGGAAGAGCCGCAAGCGGTGTGTTATGACTGGCTACATCGTCATACGGGCAAACTCCAAAAAGCGTTGGCGGATGTAAATTTATTGTTGGTTTGCGATGTCGGCGGCGGCACAACCGATTTAACCTTGATTAAAGTAGAGCAAGGTGTGCATGAGCCAAAACTGACCCGTATCGGCGTGGGCGACCATTTGATGCTGGGTGGCGATAATATCGACTTGGCCTTGGCGCATTTGGCGGAAAGCCGTTTGGGGGTGGCGGACAAACGCCTGTCGGCTGCAGATTTTTCTCAGCTTATAGAACAATGCCGTATCGCCAAAGAGCGCATGTTGGTGGAAGATGCGCCGGAGCAGGTCAATGTTACCTTGCTGGGAGGCGGTTCAAAACTGATCGGCAGTTCGCGCTCGGCAACTTTGGCTCGCGACGAAGTCAGGCACATCGTCTTGGATGGCTTTTTCCCGCTGTCCGGTTTGGCGGATTTGCCCGACCGTAAACGCAGCGGCGTGGTCGAATTTGGTTTGCCTTATGCCGCCGAACCTGCCGTCAGCAAACATATCGCAGCATTTTTGAAACAACATAAAATCGCCGCCCAAGAAGCTTTGGGTGGCGAGGCCCGCGTACCGGATGCCTTGCTGTTGAACGGTGGCGTGTTCCGCAGCCAACCGATTACCCGCCGGCTGTTGGAATTGTTGGCTTCTTGGCGCGGCCAACCGCCCTTGTTGCTGGACAACCCACATCCCGAACTGGCGGTGGCGTTTGGTGCGGTCAGTTATGCCATCGCCCGCCGCGACAAAAATCTCAAAATTGGCGGTGGCGCGGCGCGGAGCTATTTCTTGTTGGTGGACACCGACGACCAGCAACAAGGCGTGTGCATATTGCCGAAAGGTAGCGAGGAAGGCGAGGAAATCATTCTCACAGGCCGACAATTTGCCTTGCGTTTGGGTGTTCCGGTGCGCTTCCATTTGGCGTCAACTATAGGTGACAATGAATTTAAACCCGGCGATGTCGCTGAAATTAATGACAATTTCCATTCCCTCCCGCCGTTGGCCGTAGCCTTGCAAAGCGAAGGAGGCATGGTGGGCAAAGAAGTGGTCGTGCAGTTGTCGGTAACGCAAACCGAAGTCGGCACCTTGAAAGTCCAATGTATCGCCATCGGCAACCCCACGCAACGCTGGGATCTCGAATTCCGTATCCGAAGGAAAAAACGCCCGCCAGTGCGCGTTGACATGGATTTGTCGGCTGAAAAAATCCAGCTGTTAGAAGAAAAAATTCAAATCATTTACGGAGCCAGGTCTAAGCAAATAGACCCTAAGGCCGTAAAAAACCTCCGTGCCGAACTCGAAAAAATTGTCGGCTTGCCACGCCAAAAATGGACTCCCCCGTTCTTGCGTGCTGTGTTCGCGATATTGTTGGAAGGGGCGAAGTATCAGCGCCGCTCCCCTGTACATGAGCGCATTTGGCTAAGTCTGATTGGTTTTTGTTTACGCCCAGGCTTTGGTTATCCGTTGGATGATTGGCGCGTGGAACAGCTCTGGAAACAGTATCCGAATGGCATCCAGTTTGTGAACGAAATCCAGAACTGGACGGAATGGTGGACATTGTGGCGGCGGATTGCGGGCGGATTGGATGCTGCCGCGCAGGAGCGGCTATTTTCTGACATCAGCAAATACATTAATCCCGCCTTGGCTCGGCAACCCAATGTTGCCAAGCAACTCAAAACCCGTGGTTATGAAGAAATTGTCCGCTTAGCGGCGGTACTGGAACGTTTGCCTGTGGCGCAAAAAATCCAATTGGGCGAATGGCTATTGCAACGCCTGCAAAAAGCCAGTGAGCCAGACCAATCTTGGTGGGCGGTAGGCCGTATCGGGGCGAGGGTTCCGTTCCACAGTAGCAGCCACAATGTCATTCCTGCCGAAACAGTTGCCGTTTGGCTGGCCAGTATGTTGCGTGAAGATTGGAAAAAATCCCCGCCTATCGGTTTTGCCGCCACCTTGATTGCACGGATGAGCGGTGACCGTAGCCGTGATATTGACGAGAGTTTACGGGTGCAGATCAGCAATAAATTGCGCCTTTGCAAGGCCCCTGCGTCATGGGTGGAATTGGTTGAAGAAGTTAAAGAATTGGATGAAAAAGATGAAAAGCAGATTTTCGGGGAAGCCTTACCACCAGGTTTGAAGTTGATTAGCCAGTAGGAGGACGGCATTTACATTGGAACAGCTTTATCCGCCCATCCCGTAACGATAGTAAAATCTCATGCAAAATGCATCAACTTGGCTTTGGTTTAAAGAAACGGCCTAAGGGAATTAAATATCCGTATCAATAATTGCTGCGATGGCATCAATATTGGGATCAATAAAATCTAGGCCTACAACATTCAAGTATTGGCCTTGTCCTGAGCCCACATAAGTTATTTGGCAACGGATGCGGATGGCGAACCCTTCGTCTACAAATAATGCTATTTCGCCTTCTTTTGATAATTTGTCCAAGGTGATCATCGGTTGGAACGTACCTAAATAAGCACCGCTGAGGCTTATATTTTCAATTAGACCAGTATATTCGGTGCTATCCAGCACTAAAACGTAGGTCATTACGGTATCAAACCGCTTGTTTTTGCGCCTTTCCCCCAATGGAGTTGCTTCTTGTCTATTGTCTTGTTTCGGTATCGGTTTCATTTTTTTCCTTATAAATGTCAGTGTTGGTTACTGTATGCCATATTAATCAAGGTTACTGTATTAATCAAAAAATAATCAAAAAAAGTTACCAAAAAAAAAGCGCGTTGCCGAAACAACGCGCCTTTTTCTGTTGGCTTTTTAGTTAGCCGAAACGCTTACAGTTTGTCAGCGTTTTTATCCAGATATTCAGCGACTCCGGCTGGGCTTGCATCCATGCCGGCATCACCTTTCGTCCAACCGGCTGGGCAAACTTCGCCGTGTTCTTCGTGGAATTGCAATGCGTCAACCATACGTAATAATTCATCCATATTACGGCCTAATGGCAAGTCGTTGACCACTTGGTAACGAACCACCCCGCTACGGTCAATTAGGAAAGTACCACGGTAAGCAACTGGAAATTCAGCCTTTTCAACATCGTAAGCTTTACAAATACTGTGTCCAATATCAGCCGCCATCGTGTAACGGACTGGGCCGATACCACCTTTGTTAATAGGGGTGTTGCGCCAAGCGTTGTGCGTGAATTGTGAGTCAATTGATACAGCGATCACTTCTACACCACGGCTTTTGAATTCGTCCATACGGTGATCCAAAGCAATTAGCTCGCTAGGGCAGACGAAAGTGAAATCTAAGGGATAAAAAAATACTACCGCATATTTGCCGCTAGTCGTTTCGGAAAAGCTGAATGAATCAACGATTTGACCATCACCTAAGACGGCAGGAACTGTAAAATCAGGGGCTTGCTTACCAACTAATACGCTCATTGAGTATCTCCAAGATATTGAAAAATAAAGGGTTACTGGGTTTTATCAGCCACTTTGCCATTTGCCAGTGGAGTGGGACTTATTCTACACTAGATCAGTCAGGAATTCTCTACTGCGGGTAATTTTTACTTGCATTTGCCGTGTCTTAAGCGATAATTTATTACAACTAAGTTACAAACTGGTTAACGATTTTTTTAAACTAAAGGCTTAAGGCGGCATAACTTCGCCGCTAACATTTTATTATTCTTGGGGAAGGGTATTTCCATGGAAAAAAATAAACACATAACTGAACCCGACGTGTTCGGCTACCAAGTGCGGATTGTCAGGCGAGGCAAAGAGAGCAGCCGTTATTTTTCTCACAAGCTCTGGGGCAACCGAAATAAATCTTTGCAGGCTGCCATTACTTGGCGCGACCAGATGTTGGTGGTTTTAAAGGGCAGTAAAACCCGTTTTTTGAAGCCGCCCAAGAACAAAACCACAACCGGCTTGACTGGCGTATCCAGAACCATCAAATTTGACCATCGCAAAGACAAAAGCTATTTATGCTACACGGTTTTCTGGGTCTGCAATGGCAAGGCACGCAACAAAACTTTCCAAGTGGGCAATGTCGAACGGGTAACCGCCGATGATGAACTGCACGCCTTCCGCACTGCCCGCTTGTTTAGAAGCTGTTACGAATATGCCATAGATAACGATTTGGAATTCCATGACGAAAAATTTATAGGCTGGAAGAAAACGCGGCTTTATGAAGATGAAAATTTGGATGTGGTTTAGGTTTTTCGCTTAAACCATTTGGTGGGTAAGGATTGCCTGCACTTCCCTGTTCGTCAGAGTTAAGCTTGATAATTAAAGCTTGCCGCCTCAGAAACTCACCGAAACTTCAAGCCCCAATGCCCTTATTTCATTGGCAAATGTTTCCAAAGTTTCCTCAGGTAGCTTTGCCAACTGTTCCGCTTCGGGTTGTGCAGATGGCCTGGCGATCGTGTACAGCATAATCCGGCGTATATTGCCGTGGTCTTTAATTTGTTTTAAAACTTCCAGATAAGCCAGTTTTTCACTACTTGGCAACCCGCGTCCGGCAAAATCGAATAAGCAGGTTTGTAGTTTGGTTTGGCAGAGCTGGCTGGCAATCAGCAGATTTGCCACCGCCGCTTGGCAACTTTGGCTGGAATTATTGATTAGCTTCCGGCCTGCTTCCGTGGCGCTGTCAAATTTAAACCAAATTTGTCCGTGGTAATCGTTCAATATCCTCAAGCCATCTTGCACCCTGGGCAGATGGATCAAGCTGCCGTTTGTGATAAGCACATAATCGCTAGCAGGAAACACACCGGCTTCGGTCGCAATTTGCCCGATCAAACCGACCGCCCGCGAAAATTCTTTTAGCGTCGTTGGCTCGCCATTGCCGGCAATGGCAATATCCTTAATCACCCGCTTGTCGGCATCCACTTCGAAACGGTCATAAAAATCGCCGTGCTGCACATCATCAAGAAACAGCCGTAATTCCTTAGCCAGCAAGTCGAAATCAATGGACGGCGCTGCGCCGATAGACAAATTAGGCACTTGGCAATAAACGCAACGCCAATTGCAGGTATTGTTAGTGTTAAAGTTAATGCCGATAGACAAGCCGCCCGCACGTCTGGACAGCACGGGATAGATGTAGGTTAAACCGATCACGTCAGACCGGTGGTTATTGACTGATAATTTTGAACCCATGCAATCTGTTTAGTGGTGAGTTTTAACCATGATATTCTACGGGTTTATGGCAGTTTGATTTGATTTTTTTGGACACCTTGAAATAAATACCATGCTTAATCACGTACCAACTTCCGAAATCCAAGTTTTTCTTGATGAAGACATCGGTTCCGGCGACATTACCGCTGCGATGATTCCTGAAACCATGTCGGCACAAGCCCAAGTCATCACCCGCGAAACGATGGTGGTTTGCGGTCAAGCTTGGTTTAATGCGATATTTACCTCGCTTGATACCAATGTCAAGATCATCTGGGAAGTCGCGGATGGCGATAGGGTCAATGCCGGCACCCTATTATGCACTCTGGTTGGCAATGCCAGGGCCTTATTGACAGGAGAGCGCACGGCGTTAAATCTGCTGCAAACCTTATCCGCCACCGCCACGATTGCCAGGCAATACGCCGATGCGGTGGCAGGCACGGGTTGCAAGGTGCTGGATACCCGCAAAACCTTGCCCGGACTGAGAAAAGCCCAAAAATATGCCGTTGTTTGTGGCGGTTGCCATAATCATCGGATGGGCTTGTACGACGGCGTTTTGATCAAAGAAAACCATATCATCGCCGCCGGTTCTATTACTAAGGCCGTGCGGTTGGCGCGGTTGCATTCGGCCGCTCAGGTCGAAATCGAAGTGGAATCCTTGCAGGAATTGGCCGAAGCCCTTGCTGCCAAACCAGAGCGCATTATGCTCGACAATTTCACCTTAATCGATTTGCAAACCGCCGTTGCGCTCACTGCTAGGACAGTGGCGCTGGAAGCATCCGGCAATATCAATCTCGCGAATATCCGCCTTATCGCCGAAACAGGCGTGGATTACATTTCCATCGGCGCGTTGACAAAAAACATCCAAGCCATTGATTTATCAATGCGTATCCAATTGGTATAAGAATAGGATGACACAATTACCAGAGCTGTTTACGAATATCAACACGGGCGTCTATATTATTGGCGTCAGCGACGGGGGGGAGCGTCACCACGCCTTCACGGCGGCATGGGTGATGAAAGTCTCCTTCAACCCGCCGATGCCGGCAATCAGCATCAACCCTTACAATTACTCCTACCAACTGCTGCAAGCGGCACGCATCTGCACCGTCAACGTGTTGGGCCAGAATCAACTGGCTATCGCCGGACATTTTGGGCGCAATGATATAGCCGACAAAATGACCGGGTTTGTCTGGCAACAAGACGGCACCGGCGCCCCAATTTTAGCCGTTCCGGCTTGGGACGGTGGCAATGCCAATTGCTCCTGACGATATTCTCAAAAATATGCAGCAAAGTTTTTAGGATTCAGTTGCTGTTGCCAGCTATAGTTAGCTTGCTCCAGATTGCTAGCCTAACATGCTTGAATATGTACAAAACCACTGCTTTTATAATCCTATCTGTATTTCAGCAACAAAAGGACAAGGATTTCAATTCAAAACGAGCATTCATAGTTCGGTTAGCTTTAAGCTAACATTTAAATTAAAATGCCTCCTTTTTTATAAACCGATAATAATTATGTTTAATGTATATGTGAACGGTATTGCACTTGAAGCTGAAATGGATTTTGATGTCATAAAATTAAATGTTAGGCCGATTCTGAGTCTTGAAGAATTATTGTTGGAATCAATATTCTCTTTCAACAGCGGCACTGTTTGCGTTCGCAATGATATTTCTGAAAATGATGCTGCCATACTTTGCAAACTTTTGGAAGAACAAGGTTTGATTTGTTTCTATAAAAAGAATGAAAATTCTCCGCCTAATTTAAATAACTAGTACCCACGCCTCGAAATATATCGGATAATATTGCCTTTCCAACTGACCAGATTGATTCCGTGGCACGCCCGTTAGCCCCTCTAATACTAAACCCAGAACAACGCGAACTCCTGCAAGCCATC
>Ga0247834_1004238_pt1 | contig 18411 bp, 31 predicted proteins | sample LaCruzMarch2015__8_FD_187118 | JGI IMG/M metagenome (GOLD analysis project Ga0247834, IMG submission 187118) | Freshwater microbial communities from meromictic Lake La Cruz, Castile-La Mancha, Spain - LaCruzMarch2015_12m | ecosystem: Environmental > Aquatic > Freshwater > Lake | place: Spain...
TGACGATCTCGGACAGGAGGGCCGAGAGGATCAGCGTGAGGAAGATTCCCATCCGGTAGTTCTGCCGCTCGCTGCGCTCGACGCTCCTGACGAGTTCGCCCATCACCATGCTTCGCCCCTCGTCGCTGGCCTCCAGCATCACGCCGCTCGGCCACCGCTGCACGAACCGCCGCGTCAGCCTCGCGACGAGCGAACGCCCGGCGAGGTACTTCATCGGGGGCAGGTCGGCCCACACGTAGGCTTCGAGGTCGTCGATCATTTCTTCCCGGTTCCTTTGCAAGCCGGACAGGTGTGGGCGATTTTTCCGTCGCCGATTTTTCCGGTGCCGTTGCAGTTGTCGCAGCGGCCCGCGTCGGGCGAAGGGGACGGCGGTGCGTTGCGGTGCAGCACGGCGAGCCTCGCCCCTTCGCACGCGAGGTCGGCGGCGACCGCCGGATCGACGGCAGGCCTCTTCGACTCGACGCAGCCCGCGACAAGCAGGACGAGCAGGAGGGTGAACCTCATCACAGCACCCCCTTGAGCCATCCGGCTGCGGGCATGAGTTCCGGGGCGAAGCCGTTGAAGCCCGCGACGGCATACGAATCGCCGCCACGGCACATATCGTCGATGACCTCGGCGTCGACCCAGCCCGCCGACCGCTGCAACGCGGGCGGTGCCTTCTCGTCTACCGCGCCGCCATAACAGTCGCCCCACGAATTTGGGACGCGAAGGGCAGGGCGATCCCACCGCAGATCGCACGCCATCATGCAGTGCGCCCACGTGCCAGCAGGTGACAGCCAGCCGCCGCCCAGCGAGCCGCGGTCTGCGAACCGCATTGAAAACCCACGCATGGAACACAAAAAAATCGGGTAGCCATTTGAGATGGCTTTCGCACAGTCGTCGAATGACTTGACGAGCGTGACCTCGGTGACGGTGTGCTTCTTGGCGTACGGCTCAAGGTCGCTCGGCAAGCCCTCGCGGCCGAGTGCCTTCTCCTGCGTGCCGGTGAGCGGCGGCTTGTAGATCGTGCCGCCGTAGTTCTGGCCGAAGTGGAGCGTGCCGAAATCCCGAATCGCCTTCGCGGCGTGGAAGCCCGTGCTGCCGTCGCCGCCCATGTTCCTTGACTGCCCTCTGGCCTCGACCCGCGACAATCCATAGACGACTCCGGGGATGCACAGCCCGCCCCACACCTCGGCCTCGCGACGCAAGAGAACGTCCGCAGCGGAGAGGCAGTCCACCGCCATCGCGGTTCCCCAGCCGACGCACGAACCGATGGGCTGACTGCCACGCTTCCACGATGGCAAGCAGGCGAGGAGGAGTTCAGAGATCGACACGTCGTGCTTCGCGGCCTGCAACGTCGGGCCAGCCTCGGCGAGCGTCGGGTGCGGCAGCGAGGCGACGAACTCAGCCGCGCCGCTCGGGTCGGGCGTGTAGCCAAACAACGGGAGGAACGCCACCGCTCACCCCCTGTTCGTGCCAGCCCATGCCATCGCTCTCGCGAACACCGCGTACTGTGTCCGCGTGTCATTCGTGACGGGAGTCGCCGCCACGCCGATTGCCTTCACGTATGCGGCCTCGGTCGCTGTTCGCAGTGCCTCGTTCGACCCCGGCAGGTTGCCGCCGATGCGACGCCATGCGATGTCGAGAGCGAGGATCGTAAAGGCCCGCAGGGCACGCGTGTCGGTGAACGCCACCTCTGTAGCCACCGCGTCGCCCTCGACGACGACTGCCGCCTTCGACCACACCTGCGCCCACAACGCCCGGTCGACGGGGTTCAAGGATCGGAGGGCGGCGGCGACAGGCTCGACGATTGCTTCCATCTCGGCACTCGGCCTTTCGATCTCCACGCTCACCGCAGGCTGCGGCACAAAGACTGCCGTGGGCAGGCCGAACACCGCGACGTATCCCAAGGCGGCGGCGAGCAGGAGTCGGTTCGCGGTGGTCATTTCTTGCCTTTGGAGGGACAGCCTCCCAGCATCACGTCGATGAGTTGCTGGCACAGGGCGACGCCTTCGACGCACCCTGCGGCCTTCAGTGTCTCGGCGAGGTCAAGGACGGTTCGCATTTCGCGGGTGCCGAATGAGGCTGGCTGCGTCTCGGCTGGCTTCCATTGCCGAACTTTCCCCACCACGAACGACGCGGCAGGAGCGCCCGCAATAGCCACTGCCGCCACCGCGGCAACGAGACGAATGAGTGCATCGGTCGTCACGCTTTCATCTCCTCGGCCTTGGCCAGCACCCAGCGGACGAGGTCTTCGCCTTGCGGCGTCCGCAGGACGGCGGCGAGGTGCTTGACGAGTTCGTCGTCGAGCGTGCTTCCGGTATGCGAGGCGAGCCACTCGCAGCAGTCGGCCACGACGAGCGACCGCTGGAACGGGTCGACGGTCGATGCGAACTTCTGTGCGAACCCGACGAGCGGGGCGAACTTCTGGAGCAACGCCAACTGCTGCCAGATGCTCAAGCGTTCGCCGTACCGCGCGTACTCGTCAGCGGTGCCTTCGTAGTTAGGGATTGACATGGGCGGCTCCTCTCTTCCCTCAGTGTGAACTGCCGCCGCCCCCCTCTTGCAGACCGCCGCCGCCGACGAGGTTGTCGAGTGCCCACTGGTACACGAAGTGAAAGCAGTTGCGGGCTTCGGCCCTTGCTTCCTTGGCCTCCAGCCTGTCAGGCCACTTGACGTGTTCGAAGTCCTTGATCGCCCCGTCGCCTTCGCACAGGTAAATACTCAGGTACTTCCTGGACACGTCGATCACGACCTTGCCCAGCACCGGGTCGGTGTAGGGGTCATTCACTGTTGTGTTCCCGAACGACGTCCTCGGCCTCTTCGGGCACGGGCAGGAAGCGGAGCGTGGCGGATTGGCGTTTCAGCACCGACCGCTCCTCTCGCGTCCTGTCGTCCCAACTCGATTGGATGGCGAGGCAGGCCTGCTTGATCTCGCGAGGCGTCGGGTCGCGGGGCTCGCCTCGCTGCCCGCCCCACCGCAACGCACGGTCGTGCCGCGGCGGAAGGCTGGCGACCGTCTTGAGGCGGATCAACTGATCCTTCGTGATAGACCAGTAGGCGCAGATGGACGCCATCGCCGAGTGCGAGTCCCACTGCACACGCAAGACCGATAGGTCAATCGCCGAAGTGTTGCCCGCCATCCACCGGCTCCATCCAGTGCATGATCGTCCGCAGGGCAGGGCACAGGTAGAGCGACTGCCCCGTTGCCTCCGCGACGCTGCGGTGAAACGAAACGTGTTCGCAGTCTGTCTCGCCTTGGTACGCCCCGGCGATGTACGCCGCCGTGCGGTAGATCGCCATGCCGCCGAACGCACTCGACACCAGCACGGGCGAGGTGCCGACTGGTGGCAACCACTGGTGCTTCCACCCGCCGCGACCAGTCGAGTAGTCGTCCTCGTAGTTGTCTCGCTGCCCGACGCCCCGCACCGCCCATGCGTCGTAGTGCAGCCACGATGGCTTGATTGACGCGTTGCCCTGCGGGTCAACTTCGTGTGCCGGGTGCTGCATCAAGGACACGCTCGCCATGCCGTACGCCTCTGGCATCTCGGCAAGCCACCCAGCCGCACCAAGCACTCCGTCGTTCCACCAGCCGCCCCACGCATCCCAGTCAATCACGACTACGAAGTCGGCGTCAGCGGCGCACTCTCGCACCCACGTCTGGCAGGCGGTGCGGTACTCGGCGAGGGCAATCGTCCTGCGGCCAGCGAACTCGGGGCCGTACTGTTCTCGGCCGAGCCGTCGACTCGCGAACGTCGCGTGGCGGTGCCGCTGTGCGAACACGGCCAGCACCGCGGTCGTGTTGTCATCGCTGTCGTTCTCCTCGATATGCAGCCGCCACTCGCGGCACTCGGCGGCGAGGTATTCGAGCCGCAGGAGGTTCTGCTCAAGATGCGACCCGCAGTTGCGAGCAAGGCCGACGAACGCCACCCGCGAAGCCCGCAGCGAGGCACGGCCAGCAGCGGCCTTCGCCGCATAGGCTTCGGCGAGTTCGGGCTCCGGCAGCAACAGCCGCCTAGGAACCTGCGCAGAGCCTGCGGACGGTTTCGATGCGGTCGGCATATTGCGTCACGTGAACGAACGTCGGGGCATCCACGCGACGCCGGTCGTGCGGGTGATGGTTCCACCTTGGGTGGAGGAACGTCGTGTTGCCATACAGCGTCGTCGGCTCGTCAAGTCTTGCGTGCGGGCCGCTCATCACCTCGTAGCCCATATGCCCCAAGAGCGCCGCCTGCTCCCACCAACCGTGGTCGCGGTAGTCGCCAGAGTTCCACATATGGGTCAGCACCGGAATCATCTGTCGCTTGACGACCCACACGCCACAGTTTGGCACCGTGCCGCACTCTGTCTCATGCTCGACGATGGCCTGCCAGCAGTCGCCCGCGGCCTCGAAGATGCAGCCAGCATCCGGTGCGACCACTACGTCGGCGTCGATCCAAGCCACCTGCTCATGCGTGCGGAGGGCTTGCAGGAGTGCGGGCACCTTCATCCACGAAGGCGTCCGCTCGCCAGCGAGGTTCGCACAGCCGAACCCAGCACCGTGCCGCTCGGCGTAACGGGCCAAGAGCGGCACGGTGTGGGCGGCGATCTGTGCGAACTCGACGCCAGTCCATCCGGTGAGGACGAGGTCACTCATACCGGATCACGGCGAACCACTGGCGGCGCGTCGGCGAGTAGGCGACGCCCTTCTCGACGATCCGATACCGCCCGTAGAAGCAGCAGTTGCGGAGTGCCGCATCGGGCGACGAGCCGGTGCCGATCCCTTCGCGACGGCCACCGTTGCGGCCGCAGTGACGCAGGATGCCCGTGCGGGCCATCTCGTCGGCGTCCTGCTGGGCCGAGGAGATCGTGACGCGGCGAGCGTAGATGTTCGTGTCGGCCATCGCCGAAGCCGAGACGAGTGCAAGCAGGAAAGCGAGAGCAAAACGCATTGGGATTTCTCCTTGAGGAAAGCACCAATCCATTGGTGCGGCTACGTCGAACACTGTGCCAGTTGTGTCAAGTCGCAGCGGAACGCTGCCACGACGGGCGGCGTCCAACCCTTGACCAGTTTTCCTTGCAGCCGCAGTTCGCGTATGCGAGCAAGCACCCACGGCGAACTGCGGAGCAATTCAATCGACAGCACCTCGTCGAGAGGTGTGGGAGCAGGAGGCTCCCGGCGGCGACGTTGACTCATTCGAAGGCTCCTTCCTTCTCAGGGATGCGCCGACAAGCAGACCGAGGACGAACGTCAACCCCTCGATCACGACGCCAAAAAACACGCAGCACACTTGTTCGATGGTCATGGCCAATCTGGATACACCAGCCCTCCGTTGCCGTGTTCGTCTAGCACCTCGACCGCGTTCAGACCTTGCAGTGTGTTTGCGAGTTTCTCCGCAAGCACCATCGGGTCGTCGTCCTCGTCGGCGAGCGTCGAGGCGCAGAGTGCCAACTCGTCGGCGCGTTCCTCGCAGTGTTCACACGGCGCGTCGTCGACGTTGACCCACAGTCGAATCGTCAACGGGCCAGCCGTGACCTTCCGCATGAGTTTGTAGCACCGCATGGGCTTCCTCCTTGGTGGTGACGACGTGGCACGGCGTGCCACCTTTGGTTTCGAGTTCGTTCATTCGCGAGCGTTGGATCGCAGTCGGGCGTTTCCCCGGCTGCTTGACTTCGAGCCACACGGCGTGGCCGCGTTGCAGGCAGAGCAGGTCGGGGAGGCCCGCGAGTTGGTACGGCCCGCCATGAATCTTGATGGGCTTCCATCCCATGGATTCGGCTACCCGAACAATCGCGGCGACGATGCTGGCTTCGCGTGGCAATCCTTTGCCCTCCGAGCTGCGTCGCCGTTGAAGCAGCGACGGCACGATTCGCATACCCGAACAATCGACTCGCTCAAGTTGAGTGGGCAATCCTGTTCGATGGGGGCCGATCCGTCAAGGTCATATCCGTCGCGAAACACGACCGGCGCTATCGCTGCTGGCGGCACCTCGCCGCGGTCGCACTGGTACGACCAGAACCATTGCAGCGATGGCGTGAGCGTCGCGGCGACCTCTGGCTTGCGGCTCACGACCCACTGGGGCACGCCGGGCAGGGCGAGTGCCGCCGCGTCGATGCACGCAGGCGTCTCGTCTACGAGGTCGCCGCCGCCGCACCAGCGAACGTAGGACAGGCGAAGGTATTTCGCCCATCTTGCCACCCTCTCGCCAAGGTAGGCCGGGTCGGCTCGCAGTGAGTTGAGGAGCCGGTGCTGCTTGGCAAGGCTCGCGGGCCACGTCGACGGCCCCTTGGCGAAGTAGCACGTGTCGCTGCACACGGGCGTCGGCGTGCAGGTGCCGATGATCGGGAAGTTGAGCGAGTGCCCCGTGACCTTGTTCGTCGAGAACGGGTTCTCGTCTGGCGCGAGCAGGTCGTCGTGGCCCTGCGGTTTTCGTGCGAGAGAGGCGACGCTCATGCCGCCACCTGACCAGAACTGTCAAGGCAAAAAGCCGCCCCGTCGTGCGGAGGTCACGACGGGGCGGCGTGCATGGAGCCATCCATGACAGGCCGTGGATACTCGCCTCTCACGGCATGGCGACCCGTGCGGCTGGACTGAGTGGCCGCTGGTTACGCCGAGGGTGCGGCGTGAGCGAGGTACTCCGTAATGCGTTCCCGTAGTCTCTCATCAGTGTCCCGCAGCACTTCCAAGTACCGCCGCCCGTTTGGCTCGGCGTCTGCCTCGGCAAACGTCAGGCCCTTGAAGCGGCCGAACTGAAACCGGAACTCGTCGAGCGGGTGCGACGTGGGGGCACTCGCGCGAACCGGCTGCGGCACCGCGTGCGTCCGCAGCCGCACGCCACAGAACGCACACTCAAGCACGTCCTGCGGCCTGCCCTTGTGCGGCACGAAGGAGCCGATGCACTCCCACGCGGTCGCGTGGCAGCGGTAGCAGGGTTCGGTGCAGGGGTGGAAGTCGATCATCACAGCACCTCCATTCGCGGCACGCGCCGCCCGGCCTTACCCTCGTTCACAACGAACAGGCGACGACGTGCCCGCGTCACCGCGACGTAGGCAATGCGATGTTCCTCGTCGGCCTGCTCGGGGTTCTCCATGCCTTGCTCGACACGCTTGCCGATGGTCGTGAGAAACACCACGTTGTCGGCCTCGGCACCCTTGACCGAGTGGATCGTGCCGACGCGAATCTTCGGCTCGGCGGCGATGTCGGCACCGTGCCGCACCGCCTGCTCACGCCAGCCGAAGCCGCGGTCGACGAGGCGACACCACGCGCCGGTCTTGATCGCCTCGACGAGTGACGGCTCGGCTCCGACGTTCGGCAGGTCGCTTGCGAAAATCTTGTCCCACGTGTCGGCGTGTTCCTTGCCCCATCGCGTCTTGACGCCGCGAGTCAACACCGGCTCCTTGTCTTTGTTCGACGCGGGCAGGAGAGCAATCGCACTGGCCCACTGCTTGCCGGTGACGTACCCGTCCCGCTCCAAGGCGTAGAGTGCTTTGAGGCCTTCGGCCCGCGAGGTCATGCCATCGGGCGACTTCACCCACCGGCACGGCTTGTAGTGGTTTTGCAACGCCGCGTAGAGGCGGTTTGCTTGGTAGTTAGTACGGGCCAAAAACAACCAGTCCTCGTCCGATTTTGCGATGCTGATCGGCAGTTCAACGTCGTCGGCCTCGATCACTTCGCCGGAATGGTCCGCCGGTGCGACGCCGCGGTCGAAGTATCCGCGGCTCATTCGCCGCAGGCACTTCTCGCCCAGCGCGAGGATGGTGGCGGGGCAGCGGTACGACTTCGGCATCGTGCGTTCCTTCTCGGCGGGCCAGCCGAGGAAGCAGTCGGCACTCGACCCCGCGAAACCGTAGATCGCTTGGAACGGGTCGCCCACGACGTAGCACCACTTCACGGTCGGGGCCGAGACGAGTCGCTTGCACACCATGTCGAGCAGCGGCGAGGCATCCTGCTGCTCGTCGAACAGCCACGCGTCGACCGGCGGCAGTTCCCCTTCCGGCTCGACGCGGCTCACGCTGCCGGTCGGGTCGATACGCAAACCAGCGAACCGCATGAGCAAGTCCGCGAAGTCGAGGCGATCTTCGTCGAGACGCTTCGCCATCTCGTAGCGTTCGGCTACCCGTACAATCGCCGCGAAGTCTGGCACGTCGTCATCGACCTGCCGCATCCGCCGCACAACCTCCTCGACGGGTAGGAGCGAGTTCTTCGCCAAGGCCCAGCAGTTGAGCGACGCCGCCACCACCGGGTCGCCGATGAACCGATTGCGGCCCGCCTCGTCGTCGAGTTGGGTGGAGATCTTCACGCCGAGGGCGTTGCTGATCCACTCCACGTCCTTCTGCGTGTCGCCGATCAACTGCCCCGGCCGCACGCCGAGGCACCGCTTGCACGTGGAGTGGACGGTGCGAAACCACCCGTCCTGCTCCAGCAGGCTCGGCGGGACGCCCCACGCGGCCGACGCCCGCGACACCGCCTCGGCCCGTGCCGCCCGCGTGAACGACGCGAAGCCCAGCCGCAGGGGATCGTTGCCGAGTTTCGGCAACGCCCCTTCCATGATGCGGAGCAGTTCGGTCGTCTTCCCACTGCCCGCAGCCCCGATCAGTCTCGCTATCTTCACAGCCCCTCCCTCTGCCGTGGGGCAGAATTTGTGGTGACGAAAAGTTTCTGTCGGCAAAAAGTGTTTCCCCGCAGGTTTTCGCGGCACGCTTTGTCCCTGTTTTTCCAGAGCGAAACGCACCTTGCCGAGAAAACCGAACTGCCGCAAGCACGAACAGGCATGAAAATTTTTCCCTATACAACGCCCCGGCGTCAGCCGGACCGCTCGGTCGCCGCCATCTCCTCCAGCACGGCGAACTCATGCCTAGACCACACCACGTACGATTTGCGGGCACCTCCAAGGTGACGGTATTCCCGGTGCCTAAAGTCCTCGTCGGCCCCTATGCGGGCCAATAGGCGACGCTTGAGGGCAATCCGCTCGCCGTCGCCAACGCGGTGCTGCCGCTCGATGTCCTCCCAAACCTTCCCCCACGCAAACCACAGTGAGCCGTCCTGCCGCCACGCGGCCCGGCCCGTCGGGTCAGGCACGTCGTCGTCGCTTGGCTGCGACGCCTGCGAGAGCCTGTCGTAAAGCCAAGTCGCGAGCAGGACGTACCGCAGGCTGCTCGCGCCCGGCTGTTCGTGCGATGGGTTGTCGAGCAACTTCGCCTTCACGCCGCGAGCGACGTGCGAGGTCGACGGCTTGCCGTCTGTCGTTCGCGAGTCGACGACCTTGTAGCCGCCGTCCCAAATCCGCTTCCAGCGTTTCGGGTCGTCGTCGAGCATGATCGTCCCGGTCGCCGCCAGCACCTGCGCCGCGGTCTTCGGCGCCGAGCGATACTGGTCAACGGTCAGCGAGACGTTGCCAGTGCCGTCCGCGGTGTACTGCCGCCACGCGGGCACGTGCAGCCTGTACTCCAGCGGGTCGGAGTGAACGACCGTCAGTCGCCACTCCCCCGGCCCCCACTCAGGCTCCGACTCAGAGCCGGGCACAATCGGGGCGAACGACAAGCCGATCTCGGTGAACACCCGCTGCCACCCTTGCGTCGGAATCGCCACGCCCGTGTTGCGAGTCACCGGCACGATGCCCGTCGTGGACGCCGCGGCCTCCATCGCGGCCCGCTCGTCGACGCCCGCCGCGCGGTTCTTCCGCACGAAGCCAATCGCCGAACGGTATATCTGCACGATCTCGGAGTCCTCCATCGGAGGCCTGCACTGGATCGCGTTGACCGCACGAATCTTGAGGAGCAAGTCCTGCTGCTCGCGTTCGTCGTCGAGGTTCGGGCCGCAGCGGAACGCCTCCGCGACCGCAAACCGATGCAGTTCGTTGTTGCGTTCGCCGGTCTTGAGCGGCCGATGCAGCACCTCACGCGACGGAGACCGGGCGACGCTTGACCGCAACTGCCCACTGCCGTCGTCGTTCCAGAGGAGGGCGACCAACTTCTCGGGCAGCGGAGCGAGTTCCACGTCGTCGGGAGACAGGCCCGGCACCCACTCGTAGTAGACGCCCGTGTGATGGCGGCTCGGCGGCAGCACGCTTTGTGCGGCCTTGCCGCCGTTGCCGATCCGCACTTCGATGCCCAGCGGCTTCCGCACCTGCACGGCGGGCAGGCCTTCGTCCCACCGGAACAGGCGGTGCGGCCCGCGGCCTGCGCGGTAGGTCGGCGTCCAGACTTCGCCGAGGTCGAGGCTGTTCCACGCCGTCTGCGCGTCGGGTCCGTCGAGTTCAACGTCGACCACACCCGAGGCAGGCCCGAGGAGCAGGCCGATGTTCACGGGCTTCGAAGTCTCGAACCACGACGCGACCGTCGCCTCGTCACTCGACGCGTGTAACTGCCAGCCCTCGCCGCCCGCCGGGTGCTTGCCCGGCGTGCCGCAATCGCGACCCTTCCAGCACGTGCAGACTTCCGGCTCCACGACGCCGTAGAGCGGCACCAGTTTCCATCCTCGCGTGGCATAGCCCAGCGCGACGTTCTCAATCGAAACAGTCATCGTCCCCTCCGAGTGTGTGTTGAAGAACCCTCCCCGCCGCGTCTCCACGCGGCGGGGAGGAACAAGTGACCGACGAGCCTTTCCGTGGCTACGCCGCGTCCTGCGGCACGTCGATCTGCTCTGCGAGCCGCGAGAGCGGTTCGGTGTAAAGCCTGCGAACGATCTCGCCCTCCTCCCTGCCGACCGCGCCGAGGTACTTCGGGACGATTTGGCTGTAGGGTTGCCCCCCAGCGTTCTCGACCTTCTGGAGCGTCAGAGACACCAACGCCCGGTAGTGCGGCACCGCCAGCCGCTTCACGAACGGCAGCACCGTCTTGAAGGAACCGACGCCCGCCGCGACCAAGAGCGGCCACGCCTCGTTCTCGCGAAGGATGGCGAGGAGCCGAGACTCCTTGCACCGCTTCGCACGACCGTTCGACGCCGACCCGTACTGGTTGTACGGGAGCCGCCGCCAGTCGTAGAGCCGGTCGCCAATGCGGCACGACTCCAGAACGTCGGCGTCGAGGTCGCCGATGTCCTCGTTCATCCTCACGGCGTGCATGAGGTCGTACGAAACCAGCACCGGCTGGACGCCGGACTGCGGGTCTTCCGATCCCCACAACGTGCCGCGGGCCAGCACCGCAACGAGCAGGCCGTCGATGCTCTTCGCCGACTGCTCGTTGTTGCCGCTGTCCGTCCAACTCCACACCTTCGCGCCACCCGCCGGGGTCGGCACGCGGGGCAGGTCGGTCGCTTGCAGCGACTCGCCCGGCCCGAGGTTCGCCATTAACGCCTCGCGAACGTCGCTGTCGGGACGCAGCGCGAGGAACCTCGAATCAGCCACTCCGGTAATCAACTCACCCGTAGGTGCCATAGCAGGACTCCTTTCAAGAGTCGGTAGGGTATCCGAACAATCAACCAACCGTCCGGTGCGACAGTCGCACCTCGCGGTACTCGCGAATCAAACCGTCGAACGGCGTGCCAGAAGCGAGGCCTTCCGCCCCGCCATTGCCTTCCCGCCGACGCTCCATCAACCACGACTTGAGGCTCGCCGTGTTCACCGCGACGAGTTCGGGGCACTCGTCTTGCGCGATGGCCAGCACAGCCTCCTTGCTCTCCGCAGGGATCGAGACTTGGAACGACTCCCGCGTGCCCCAACTCTTGCCTGCGGCGCGAACGCCGTCGAGGCCAGAGAGCGACAACTGCTCGACGGCGAGTTGCTCCAACTCCTCCAATTCCCTGTTCACCTTCTTCGCCTCCACGGCGATTCGATCCTTCTCGGCCTGCAACGCGGCGACGCGTTCCAGCAGGCTCGACAACTGCATCTCAGCGGTACTCATGCGACCGCCTCCTTTCGTGGCGACAACCTTGTCAGCACCGCGTCGACGACGTTGCGACGCTCCCTGAGTGCTGCGTAAACCTGCTCGTCCACCGTGCCCTCGCATACGAGGTGGTAGTACCGAACGCATCGCGTCTGCCCCGGTCGCCGTAGCCGGGCCAGACTCTGTTCGTAGTCGCCGAGGCTGAAGCCCAACGCGTAGTAGAAGGCGTATGCAGCCCGCGAGCAGTCGATGCCCACGCCGCCCGACTGCATCTGCACGCCGAGGATCGTCGCGTCGCCTGCCTGCCACCGCTCCAAGTCCTTCCGCTCGCCGCTGACTTCCGCATACTCGCGGCCGAGTTCGCGGGCGGCAGCGGCAACGTCGTCGAGGTCGGAGCGGAACCGGCAGAACACCACGACCGGCTCCGTCACCGGCAAGTCCTCCAGCCTGTCTTGCAGCGTGAGCCGCTTCGATGGCGTGCCGTCGATGGGCGTGACGGTCGCCCCGCCGTCGAGCCTCGCGTACCCGCCCGTCGCTTGCTGGAGCCGTAGGAGTTTCGTCAAGGCGTTCGACGCCGTCACCGTGCCCGCCTCGATCTCGGCAACCATCTCCGACTCCAGCGCGCGATAGAACCGCTGCACTCTCGGCGAGAGTTCGACCGGGATCGTTTCGTGCATCGCTGCGGGCAGGTCAAGCACTTCGTCGGCGGTGACTCGCCATGAGTGGGCGTCGAGTTTCGAAGTCAGTTCGCTCTGGTTCTTCCACGCCTTGACCTTCGAGGGGAATCTCATGTCGCAGTCCGCGTAGCGTGCCCGCATCCGGGTAAACGACGTGCCGAACACCTGCGGGTCGAGGAATCGAAACTGCCCGTAGAGGTCGAGCGGCGAGTGCGGCATCGGCGTGCCCGTGAGGCAGACACGCTTGGCGTGCGGCTGCTTCGCGGCGAGCCTCGCGAGGTAGCGGCTCGACGTACCGCCGGGCGACTTGATTCTGTGCGACTCGTCCAGCACGATGGCCGACCACTTCACGCTCTCAATAGTCGGGGCGAGTTGCGACCGCCACACGCTCTCGTAGTTCACGACCACGACGAGGCACTTGCCCGTCGCTGTCGCGAGCGCGGCCTGCAACTGCTCGGCCCTCGACTTCGCGGGGCCTCGCGAGAGGTCGACGAACACAGGCTGCGTGTCGCCCTTGAGCAGAGCGAGCAGGGCAGTCAGCGTCTTGCCCGTGCCCATGTCCATTGCCAGCAGACCCGCCGCACGGGCGACGAGCCACGCGGCTGCTGCGGACTGATGCGCCCACGGGGCGAAGTCGCCTCGACCGAAGCCCGCCACCACCTTGCCCCACGCCGAAGCCACAGCCTGCGGCGCGACGACCAGCACGTGCGGGCGCTGCTTCATGCGGTCGAAAGAATCATGCCATGCCATCACGAAATCTCCTGCGGCTCGCTGTCAAGGAAAAACCGATACTCGCGTTCGTCGATCCGAAACCACACGTCGTCCACGCCCTGTGCCACTGCCCACTCTCGCAAGAGGAGCAACAGGTCGTGCGCCGTTTCGTCGTGGGCGACGGGCAGGGTTTCCCGCTGCCCCGTCGCCGCACGAACTTGGAGGTACCGCCGCCGGGTCACGACGCGGCCTCCTCAAGCGTTGCCTCGGCCTTGAGCCGCAGGGCCACCGTGAGGTCGGCCATCGCGGCCATGAGGTCGCCCATCGCTGCGGTCGGCCGCTCGATGGCCTCGCCAGCCTCGCCCATCCGCGCGGGCGTCTCGACGGCAGGCGTCTCGACCACAGGCTCCTGCGTCGCGTCGTGCTGCGGATCCCTTGCCGCGAGGAACGCCGCAGCGTCGCCTTCGTGGACGTACACCGGGCCGGTCTTGAGGTCGCCCAGCGTGCAGCAGAGTTTCACTGCCCGCACGCGGCCCAGCGAGTGCGCCTCGCTGATCGCCTTGGCAATGGTCGGCCACCGCTGGACGAACCCGTTCTCGCGGAAGTGGCTGACGGCAACGAACCCGTCGGGTATCTGCGACTCGTCTGTGATAATCCTTGTAGTGTGCTTCGCGTTCATGCTGCTGCCTCATCAGTCGTCAGGGTTGCGTGAAGAATCTCGTCGGCCATCTCGTCGGCCTTCGCTTGAAGCCCGCCGATATGCCGAACCAACGCCGCGTGAACGTCACGCTGCGCCTCGACGCGGGTCGCCCGCCATCTGTCGTCGAGCGGCACCAGCACCACGCCCGACATTCGCACCACCGGATTGCCGTCGACCACGATCTCGGTCACGGTGCCTTCGTCGATCCAGTGAGTGAAACGGTCGTCCCACTCGCTGGCGTACGCCTTGAACACCTTTGTCCCGCCGTCCATGTCGTCCTCCTGTCCATTCCGTTCGCTTGAAAAAAGAGGCCCGGCGGCGGGGGGAACGGAGGAACCCGCCGCCGGGCAAACCGTGGTGGACTAGGCCACGGTCACGAGATCACAAGCCCTTGCCCAAGCCTTCTGCTTGAAGGCGTCGGCAGACCCGAACAGCGCGCTGTTGAAGCGACGCTCCACCCTCTGCTCGGGAGTCCCGACAACACGCAGTTCGTGGTCGGCGTACTCGCTTGCCGCGTTGTACGCCGTCCACAGGTTCGCACCGAACGTATCGGCGTTCGTGGGCAGGGCGAACCTGTCCCACAGTGACGCCAGCACCTTGCCGCGAGCGCGGTCGCTCCTGTCGTCGACCAGCCCGCCGAAGTAGTCGCTCACCGTCTTGCTGCTCAACGTCTTCTGCTGCATGACGCGGGCGGTGTCGGCCATCTTCCGGTGCGACTCATCGACGATGCCGAGCAGTTCCTTGGCCTTCTCCACGCGGCGGGCGAGACTCCCGGCGGTGTGGAACAACTTGATTCCCAGTTCGGCTACGCCCATCGCCAGCCGCAGCGTGTTCGCACACACCACGCGGACGCTGGTCGGGAACAGCCGCACCGATCCGCTGCCGTCGTGCGGGTTGACGATCAGCACGTACTTGTTCAGCACGTCCTGCTTGCCCACCTCAAGGTCGCCCGGCAACTTGGCGAGCATCCACACCTTCCGGCCACCCCGCAGCGAACCGCAGGTGTGCCAGATGGCCTTACTCTCGCCCACTACCTCGTCCATCCACGCGAACGCCTCGCGGTTCTGGAGGGGGAGGTAGCGGGTGCCAACGGCCCCCAACGGAGCGCCTGTGTCGCGGCGGTACGTGGCCCGCCCACCGGGCACCGCGCGATACCGCTGCCCCGGCTCGTCCTCGCCGAAGTCCGCGACCAGTTCGGTCAGGGCGACCTCCCAGTCGAGTCCGGCGATCCGCAGGGCGTCGGCCGAGGTCTGAGCCTCGCTCACCACCGTGCCCAGCCCGTGCCACGCCGGTTCGTACGCGAACATCGCGGAGCCACCGGCCATCGTCATGTCGATCTCATGTGCCATTGTCTTATTCCTCTCGTCAGTGTGTGTGTTCAGTCAGCAGCCACACCGGAACACCCGGCGTGGCTCCCAACTGCCCGGCGGCAACGTGCCACCGGGCAGTATGGGAACCCAAACAATCGTCCGTCAGACAGCCACCGCGACGCAGGTCGCCTTGGCCCGTTCGATCTACTCTGCCGTCAGCGTGGCCGGTTCGCCACGCTTCCGCCCATCGCCCGCCATCTGGGCGCGAATGGTGGCATCGGCCACCGAGTCCGCACCCATCGCGTCGAGGACGTTCCGAATCTGGGCGAAGCCCATGCCGCAGGACGCCCGCAGGGCACGGATCACCGCCGTGGCCGCATGGCCGAACACCGTCACGCGGGCCTTGCCGCCGCCGGTCTTGGCCTTGGCCGCACCGCGATTGGCGGTCGCCGTGCTGGACAGGCCGGTCTTCGGCGAGTTGGGCCGCACGTGCTTGGCGTCGAACTCGCGGGCCTTCTGCCCGGCCAGCCAGACCACCTTGTCGGTGATCTCCATGCCCGCCTTCTCGACGAGCCCAGCGTACTCGCCACACGACTTGGCGAAACGCACCACGTCGCCGATGTCGACGCCCAGCGACTCGGCGTAGCCGTACACCGCGTCCGCTGCCTTGGCCTCGACCTCCTCGCCCTGCGTGGCCTCCACCACCGTGGCGACCTCGGCCGCGACGTGCGGCGGGATGCCAGCGTTGGAGAGCGTCACCACATCGGCGGCGGTCTTCTCCAACGCGGCGGCGAACTCCTTGCCGTGGGCCTGCTCGACGGCCTTGGCCTCCTTGGTGGAGAGCCGCTTGCCCTTGGTGGCCTTGGCCTGCTGCTCCAGCACGCCCATCACCTCCTTGGTGACGTCCACCACCTCGACCACCGGGGTGGCCTTGGTCGCGGTCTCCTTGGCCTTGGCCTTGGTCACGGTCGCCTTGGCCTTGGTCACGGTCGCCTTGGCCTTGGTCAGTGCCTTGCCCACGGACGCCCGCAGGGACTTGCCGGTCATGGTCGCTTCGGTCTTCTTGCTCTTGGTAGCCATCGTTTCAATCTCCGTTGTTGCTGAGTCCAAACAATCGAACCACGGCACGGCCAACGCGGCCGGGCCGTATGCTGTCACTCGCCGCGGTGCGCGGCGACCTTGTCGGCGGCTTCAAGCCAGCCCTTTACGGTGTCCTCAATCTCGTCGTCGTCGAGCCGCGTGAACCGCTTGCCCGTCTCGTCCTCCATCAGTTGGGCGAGGCACTGCACCTCGACCAGCATCTCGGCCACCGACTGGTAGGTGTCGGACTCGTCCATCATGCCGTGCTCGCCACAGGCCAGCCGCTCCATCGCCTCGGCGGCATCCCTTAGCAGTCTGGTCATCGTCTTGGCGTCCATTGTTGGCTCTCCGTTTCGTGTCGCGGTGTCCGCCGCGTGTGCCTGTATTTTACCCTATAGGTATCGGCTGTCAATAGGGGCTTCGACAGCCGAATCAAAATTTCACAAAGGCGATTTCCCCCGGCCATATCGGGGTTCACCGGGCCACCCCCAGTGCGGCGTCGGCAAACTCGATGGCCGCGCGGCCCACGGCCCGCAGCCTGCCGACCGGCGGCTCTGGTGTCCTCGCGTACATCGCGGGCTGTTGCTGCCTGCTGGCCACTTCGATGGCCGCAAGGTTGAACCGCACTTCCACTACGAGCGACGCGGCGACGGCCATCGTCGCGACGACACACGCTGCACGGACGAGGTCGCTGATGATGGCGGTCATGCTGCTGCCTCCTGCCAGTGCTTGACCAACTCGGCCGCTCGCTCCCGCGAGTCGTACAAACCGACGAGCCACTCACGCCCCGTTGCGCGCTCGCGGCCCCACACTCCGAACCACTGCTTGCCGGGGGTGCTGCGATCTGCGGCCTCGACGATATGGTAGGTGTAGATGATGTTCATCGTGCGGCCTCCGTTGCCACCACGGCGGCGGCTTCATCAAGGGTCATCCACTCCTGCCCGTCGTAGTCGCGGGCCTCGGTCACGACGCGGTAGCGTGCAGCCGCCGCGTCACGCCGCCAGCCCTCGCGGCCGGTCGGCATCATCTGGAGCCGCATCGGGTTCACGCAGTAGACGTGAACCGACTTGCGGCCCACCCACCGGCACTCGCCGGATGCCATCGCTCGCAGCGTTGTTGCGATACTCACTGTCGCACCGCCTTTCGTCGCCCGAACGCCGTAACCAGTGCCGCCATCTGCGCCGCATGCACAGACTGATAGCCGCCGCACCATTCCCTTTCTCCTCCACCACTTGTGCGAGTCGAGAGCGAGTAGCACCTGTCGCACCGTTGGCGGCGCACCTCAAACCGCAGTCCGCAGTCGGTCGTGCCGATGTGAACCACACCGTACTTCTTCCAAGCAATCATCGTTCCGTTCTCCGTTTAGTCCCGTCGATCCAACCCGTGCTGCGGAACGCCCGCAGCACGGGTATCCGAACAATCAGACGGCGCGAGCCGCCTTGCCTTTGAGCCGGTCGGCATCGTCGGTGCCAAACGTGTGGCACCGGAAGTCGCCGTGAACCTTGTTCATCGCCGACTGCAAGAGGTCGAGTACGTTGACCAGCCGGGGCAGTACGTCCGTCTCGGCGTTCACCATGTTGCTCTTGCTGCCGTCGCCGTAAGGGGCAGCCATCTTCCGCAGGATGGCCGACCGCAGGGCGATCAATTCGCAGCCCGCATCTTCAATCGCTTCGACCAGCGTGTCGCGTTGTTCGTTGAGTCGCATCGTCGTGTCTCCGCTTGAGGGTGTTTGGAAGTCCGAACAATCAGCGAACCAGAGCGAGGCGTCGGTCGATGGCCTCGATGGCCTCGCGGCGGGTGCAGAACAGGTCGGCGTAGGTGCCGCTCATCCGCTCGCCGACGCCGCGATAGGTGCGGACGCCACGCTCGTCCATGTCGTACTCGGCCTTGCTGAAAGCCCACTCGTTGCGGGCCTCTTTCCAGACGAGGAATCCGCGATAGTAGAGACAAAAGCGAACCAGCGTGCCGTCTCGCTTCGGCAGGTCGCTGTAGATCGCGTCGTCCATTGCCACCCGAGCCCGGCAAGCAGCGTATCCATTGAAACTGGTCATCGTCGTTTCTCCGTTTTGAGTCCTCGTCGCGGTGTCCGCCGCGACGCCTGTATTGTACCCACTATGGGTATCGGCTGTCAATAGGGGCTTCGACAGCCGAA
>Ga0247834_1004242_pt1 | contig 18400 bp, 16 predicted proteins | sample LaCruzMarch2015__8_FD_187118 | JGI IMG/M metagenome (GOLD analysis project Ga0247834, IMG submission 187118) | Freshwater microbial communities from meromictic Lake La Cruz, Castile-La Mancha, Spain - LaCruzMarch2015_12m | ecosystem: Environmental > Aquatic > Freshwater > Lake | place: Spain...
GCCGGGGGCGAGGGTGTGATGGTAGCGGTCCACCATGCGCCGATGGGTGTAGATGCACCAGCCCGCCATGTTGTAGATGCCACCGCTGCCGTCCCAGTCCACCCACGGCGGTGCTTTCTGCCAGTCGGCAAAGGAGTAGTCGTCGTAGCGGGCGGGTTTCGGGATCGTGCTGTCCTTGCCTGCTTCACGGAGCAGCGGGCACCACGAGATGGGATTCATTTCCAAATCGCCACCTGGATCAAGCGACTCAGGAGCACTGGGTTCATTGAAGCGGCTCTTCAAATCCGGTCCTGCCATGTAGCCCGCTCCGCTGAGCCGAATGATGTCTCCCCAGTCCGTGGAGTCGGCGGTGAGCTTGGCTTTCACCGTCAGCCGTTCTTTACCTGCTTGCGCAAATTCCGCACCCCCTACACGCCCCTCGTGCATGAGCACCTGCACTGGCTGCCAGCCTCTGAGAACCGTGATCTGTGCCACATACGGCGCTAACCATGTTTCAAAGATAGCTGCCGCCGCTTTTGGTTCGATGGTGTTGCTACCGCACCATCCATTGCCGGGCTTCGCCATGCCATAGGTGTCGCGATTGTGCTGGTGAATGCGCTCCAGAATCTCCGCGAAGGCACCGCTGGCCGGATATTCGGTGCGTTTGCCATTCACGATCGTCCATTCGTCAATGGGGCCGATGCCCTGCGTGCAAAACTGACCACCGAGCCAGTCGATGTCATTCACTAGCACGATGCGTTTCACACCGAGTCGCGCCGCCTGCACCGCTGCGGCGCAACCCGATTCATCGCCACCAACAACGAGGAGATCGGTCTCGATGACTTCAGCCCTCAGCAAGGAAGGAAGGAGGAGCAGTGGCAAAAGCAAGGCACGCATGATGAGCGCTGATATACGCCGCACAGCCGAACTTGGCTAGCTTCTTGGGTGTTTCGTCAGGACCTTTCCGGCAGTAGATCCGTGAATTAGGCGAAACCTAATCGACCTATGCATAATACCCAGAGGCGGTATGAGCACAGGCGCTGATGCTTAGCTGCGATTGGCAAAACTCAGTTCATTCGACGAAAACAGTAATTAGCTTTTGTGCACAGTCTATGCCATCCAAAGAGCGATGAATTCAACTGGTACCGCCGTCTCAACCCCGCAACGCCCCACCCGGACCAATACCGCTGTCTGGAAATCGCTCGTCCTTCCCTATCAGAAGCCGTCGCTGCCGCGCGCGGTCTGGCAGCTGTGCAACACCCTGGTGCCCTATGCGGTGATCTGGTATCTGATGTATCTGAGCCTGTCGTGGTCGGCCTGGATCACCTTTGGTATGGCCGTGCTCAATGGCTTGTTCCTGGTGCGCATCTTTATCATTTTCCATGACTGCGGGCACGGCTCGTTCTTCAAGTCATCGTTGGCCAACGACATCGTTGGTTTCATCACCGGCCTGCTGACACTGACGCCTTATCACCACTGGCGCTGGGAACACTCCATTCACCATGCTAGCTGCGGAGATCTCGACCGTCGCGGCACGGGCGATATCTGGACCATGACGGTGCAGGAGTATCTATCTTCCCCGCCGTGGAAGCGCCTGTGCTACCGCGTGGCACGTCACCCGGTGATGCTGTTCTTGATCTCCCCGGTGGTGCTGTTTGTTTTCTGGCAGCGCTTCGCCGTGGCCAAAGCAAGCGCCCGCGAAAAGCGGTCCGTTTGGCTGATGAATGCAGCAATCCTCGCCATGGCGGCCTTGCTGAGCTGGCCCTTGGGCATCACCAACTATTTGCTGATCCACCTCACCATCGTCACCGTGGGCGGCGGCGTGGGCATATGGATGTTCTATGTGCAGCACCAGTTCGACGACGTGTATTGGGAGAACAACGACAGCTGGGATTACACACAAGCAGCTCTCCAGGGCAGCTCATTCTACAAGCTGCCGCGTGTGTTGCAGTGGTTCTCGGGCAACATCGGATTCCATCACATTCATCACCTCAGCCCGCGCATTCCCAACTACAACCTGGAGCGCTGCCACCGGGCCAATGAACTGTTTCAACAAGTGAAGCCGATCACTCTGTGGTCCAGCTTGAAACTGGCATCGCTCCGTTTATGGGACGAGCAGCAGCGCAAGCTCGTGGGCTGGAGCCATCTCCGGCAGCTGCGCTCCCAATCTGCGCCAAGCGCGTAGGCCCCCGTGGGACTCGGCGCGGCATTGGAGAAGTCGAAAGGTGGAGCGAGGCTATCGCCTCACCTCTCGACCTCTCTCCAAGCCGCGTGTGACTCTAGCGAGATGAGCGGCCCGCGCGGTTTACTTGGCGATGCCACTGAGACGGAAGTCGTCGTATTCGACATCCACGGCATTCGTCGTCAGGCTCACCAATGACTTGGTGTCGTGGGCAATACCTGCGGACTGGAAGCTACCCACCGCCGTGCCATCAATGAGGACCGTCAAGGCGTCGCCCTTGGTCTGCACGACCAGGGTGTGCCAGTCCTGCAAAGCGAGCTTCACCGGGAACGACTTGGCCTTCGCGGCCAGCATCTTCTTCTCCTCGGGCGTGAGCTGATTGGCTTTCTTCCGGTCGTAGAAGCCGCCTTCCAGATTGAAACCACCGGTCTTCGCGTCGGACAAGTTCACGCTCTTCGGGCTGATCGACGCCTGACAAATGTGACCCGCATGGGAGCCCTTGTAGTTCTTGTCATCGAACCACACGTTGAAACTCTTCGCCTTATCGCTGGCGAAGCGAAACTTCACCGAGACCTCCAGATCGCGCTCCCCCTCCAGCCGAATGTGATCGACCGCCGAATGGTCGGATGCCGGTGCCGTGATGCCCACCAGCACACCACCTTTGACCACGCTGGCGCTCTTGTAGTGTCCCCAAGCCTTGCCAAAGCCATCGGCAGTGAAGTCATCGGAGAAGATGACGCGTGGATAGTCGGCGGCGAAAGTCGAAGCAGCGAGCAAGAGAAGAGGCAGGAGGATTTTCATGGGCCGTGGTGAACGCACCACCAAGACTCAAACCTTCAGCCAACTCACACGGGTCGCAGCACGCTCTTCACCACCTCGCCCTTGTGCATCTTCTCGAAGGCTTCGTGCCATTCCGTCACGGGCCAGACGCCGCCGATGATGGGCTTCACATCGAACTGACCGCTTGATAGCAGCGCGATCACGCGTTCCCAGATCGGCCAGTTGTGACTGAAGCTGCCTTGCAGCGTGATGTTCTTCTGCACCAGCGGGTCGATGTTGAAGCCCAGCGGTTGCGGGCCCCAGCCGACCTTGGAAATCCAGCCCGCAGGGCGCACGATGTCGAGTGCGATCTTGAGCGTGACGCTGGCACCGGCGGCGTCGATGACACCATCGCAGCCGAGACCATCGCGCTCCATCGCCCAGGGCTTGGCGTCGCCGATGATGACCTCGCAGCCGTAGTGCTTGCGCGCGAGTTCGAGACGATGAGCATCCTGTTCCAAGCCCACGATGGCGACCTGTGCTCCGCATTGCTTGGCCATCGCCGCGCAGAGAATGCCGATGGTGCCAGGCCCAAGCACGACCACGCGGTCACCGGGTTCGATGCGCGCATTCTTCACCACCGCATTGTAAGCCACGCAGCAGGGCTCAGTGAGGCAGGCTTGCTCAAAGGGAAGCTGGTCGGGCACATGATGCAGAATGCGACTCGGCACCCGCACATACTTCGTCATCGCGCCATTCACGCCGTAGCCAAAACCCTTGCGCGTGTTGTCGAGGTTGTAGAGACCGCGACGCGTCATCGGGTTGTCCTTGGAAATGATCGCGGCGGTCTCGGAGACAACGCGGTCGCCTTCCTTCCAGCCTTCCACGTCCTTGCCGACTTCGATGATGTGGCCGCCGAATTCGTGACCAAGCACGACCGGATAACTCACCGGCCAGGAATGATCCGCCGTCCACTGGTGCAAGTCCGAGCCGCACACGCCCACATTGGCGACCTCCAGCAGCACGTCCTCGGCACCGATGGTGGGTTTCTCGATTTCACGGATTTCGACAGAGCCTTTTTCAGGCGCGTAGTTGACGACAGCAGCGGATTTCATGGAGCTAAACGATGAAGCAAACTCGCGCAGCCGTCACGACAAAGAATGGGCGAAATGCGACGCCCAGCGCGATCCATCGTGAATCGTGCATACTGGTGGCGGCCCACGAGCTTGTGAACCATGCTGCGCTTGCGCCCCGCCTCTCTCTGACCTCATGCCCGACTCTCTACCCTCTGCTGCCTCGCCTGCGGGCTGGCGTCTTGATCATTCGTATGCACGCTTGCCCTCCGCCTTTCACACTCGGGTGGACCCCACGCCGGTGCGCGAGCCGCAGTTGGTCATCATCAATGCCTCGCTCGCCCAGACCTTGGGGCTAGAGGCGGATGCCTTGACTGACGCAGCTCTGTTCACCGGCAATACGCTGCCGCCGGGGGCGCAGCCGCTGGCCCAAGCGTATGCCGGGCATCAGTATGCGCATTTCACCATGCTCGGTGACGGGCGCGCGATCCTGCTCGGCGAGCAACTCACCCCCAGCGGTGGACGCTTCGACATTCAGCTCAAGGGCTCGGGCCCCACCCCGTTCTCCCGCCGTGGCGATGGGCGCGCAGCGCTCGGCCCAATGCTGCGGGAATACATCATCAGCGAGGCCATGCACGCCCTTGGCATTCCCACCACGCGCAGCTTGGCAGTCACAACGACCGGCGAACCTGTGTTTCGTCCCGAGGCTTTGCCTGGGGCTGTGCTCACTCGTGTGGCCGCCAGCCACCTACGCGTGGGCACCTTTGAATACGCCGCGGCACGCGATGAAAAGCCCGCGCTGCAAGCCCTGGCCGACCACACTTGGCAACGCCACTACCCTGAGCTTGCTCAGGCCGAAGCGCCCTATGTCGCCTTGCTGGAAGCGATGGTCGAACGACAGGCGAAGTTGATCAGCCAGTGGCAACTCGTGGGGTTCATTCACGGTGTGATGAACACGGACAACATGGCGCTCTCGGGCGAGACCATCGACTACGGCCCCTGCGCTTTCATGGACTCCTATCATCCTGCCACGGTGTTCAGCTCCATCGACCGCAACGGCCGCTATGCCTACGGGCAGCAGCCGCACATCGCGCAGTGGAACCTAGCACGGCTGGCAGAAGCCTTGCTGCCATTGCTTCACGATGACGAAGCGACGGCGATTGTGCTGGCCAACGAGGCGATCGAACGCTTTGAAGCGCACTTCAAGCATCACTGGCTCACAGGCATGAGAGCGAAGCTGGGCCTCTTCGCTGCGGAAGACAACGATGCACTGCTGGTGAAAGCGTTGCTCGACTGGATGCAGCAAGCCAAGGCGGACTTCACGAACACCTTTGCCGCCTTGAGCCGGCCTGAGTCCGCTGCACTCTCGTCAGACACCAGCTACCATGACTGGCATGAGCGCTGGCAGGAGCGACGGGCTCGCCAGCCGCAGACACCCAGCTTTGTCATCGCCCACATGCAGCGCCACAACCCAGCCTACATCCCACGCAATCACAAGGTAGAGGAAGCCCTGGCCGCAGCGGTGGATAACGCTGACCTGAGCGTGATGCACCGCTTGCTAGCGGTGCTGGCCAAACCCTACGACCATACACAAGATCATCCCGACTACCTCGCACCCTCAGGGGCCGAGGCATATCGCACCTTCTGCGGGACGTGACCTTGCCAAGCGAACACGCCCTCAGCGCACCACGGTCTGCGAATGAACCGCATCACAGATCAAACGCAGTGACGCTTCGAGATTGCCATCGGCAGTCTTGAAGGCATCGGCATCAATCGTGAGTGGCGCGCCGAGCACGACCAGCGGTGCTCCGTATTGCGGACACTGGATGGCTTGTTCGAGGCTGAGGCCACCGACCGCTTGGACCGGAATCTTCACGGCGTTGACGACTTCGCGCAATTGATCGAGCGGGCTGGGCATCCGCCTGCCTGCGGCGGCGATGCCACGACGTTCGTCGTAGCCGATGTGGTGGATGACGTAGTCGCAGCCGAGGTCTTCGAGGAACTTCGCGCCATCGATCATGCTCTCGCAGATCATGTTGTCGCCCATGACCTTACATCCGAAGTCGGCCCCGGCTTTGACGACGCACTTGATGGTCTCGGCATGAGCGCGGGCCATAACGACGACATGCGTGGCACCCGCCTTGGCCATCATCTCGGCTTCAAGATAGCCACCATCCATTGTCTTCAAATCTGCGACGATAGGCGTGTTCGGGAAGGCTTTCCGCAGGGCGCGCACGCCGTGCAGACCTTCCGCAAGGATGAGCGGCGTGCCGGCCTCCAGCCAATCCACTCCAGCGCGCATCGCCAGCGCGGCAGTTGCGAGGGCTTCGTCGATGTTGGTGAGGTCGAGGGAGATTTGGACAATGGGCTTCATGGCGGATTGCAGAGTAACGCAAGTCCAGGCACCATCTTCATGACAAAGATGATACGAAATGCGACACCGCTAAAACCCCGTGACCGTTTGCAGCGGTCGGCGGCAGAGATTGCGTGCTGGCAGAAGGAACGCGTGACCTGGATGAGCACGCTGGAGCCGACGCTCCTGTTTCAGCGACTGTTCGACCACATCCCGGGGGTGTATTTCTTTGCCAAGAACAAGGCAGGGCATTTGATGTTCGCCAGCGATGGGCTGCTGCAACGCTACCAGATGAGCGATGATTCGGAGTTCATCGGCCGCACTGACTTTGACATCAATCCCGATACCATGGCCCAGGCCTATGTGGATGACGACCAACGGCTGCTCAGCGGCAAGGCCACGATCATCGAGCGCATCGAGCTGTGGTGGGATCGCCAGGGCATGCCGGATTGGTTCTTGGTCACAAAGCTGCCCTTGTTCGATTCACGAAATCGTGTGCAGGGCGTGATGGGCACGCTGCGTCGGCCCGATGAGGCGGAGCGTCAGTTGCCGGTATTTCAGACTGTGGCTCGTGCCGTGGAGATGATTCGCCGCGACTATGCGACGGAGTTGCGGGTGGAGGATGTGGCCCGTGTTTGCGGGCAATCGCTGCGGCAGTTGCAACGCCGCTTCCAGAGCGCCTTCGGCATTACGCCGCAGGAGTTTCTGCTGAAGACGCGTGTGCTCGCTGCAACGCGATTGCTGGAGGAAACCACGCTGACCGTGGGCGAGATTGCGCAGCAATGCGGCTTCGTGGATGCAAGCAGTTTCACCCAGCACTTCCGCAAGCGGATGAAGCTGACGCCGTTGCAGTATCGGCGCGGGTAGGAATACGCGACACCGCTGGCACGCCCGGTTGTAGCTGGCCTCTGTGAGGCCGGACCAAAAAAGCTTCGTCGATGCCAAGTGCGGGGTTGGTCTTCAGCAGGGCATCACCCGTGAGCGGCTCAGCGAAGAGCCAACCATGTTCCGCGTGCAGCAAAACGCATCAGGTCCGGCCTCACAGAGGCCAGCTACAAAAGCCGGATCACGTCGCGGCGATCCAGCGCTGCCAGAGGCGGAGGAAGGGCGGCAGGGCGCAGAAGACGAGGGCAGCGGGCAATGACAACGGAGCTACGAACAACGCGTCAACCAGCGGTATCCCAGCCAAAAGCAAGCCGACGGCCTGACCAATCGCTGCCCCTCGCTCCTTCATCTTCCAAAGTGCTAGGGCAGTCCAAGTGATGAACCAAAGTGCGATGATCCATTCCCAGCTCGGCAAGAATGGCAACTTGTGACTGAACTTGCTGTCCAGCATTACCCCGAACCCAAACGGCATGATCAAGAGCAGCATCAAAGGCACGTGATGAAAATACTCCATCCCCCCCTTGGCTTCGCCACGGGCTATCAGTGTTAATGCCACAATGTAGAGGCCGAGCAGTGTGCCTGATGCGCCAAGAATCCCCCACTGCGGATCTGCCATATCGCCCCGGAGCGTGATCGCGGCACTTCCCGCCGCCAGATACAGCAGCGTCCGGCACGCTCCCATGATGACCACACTCCCGGCCCAGGGCTTGTGATAGACATCGTAGGCCACGACGGCGGCGACGAGCAGGGCGGTGATCTTCCAGCTGGCTCCGCCTCCGAAGACCATCAGCGCATAGCCGATGGCCAAGCCTGCGAGGCTGATGAACCACACAGTTTTCAGCCCGATGCGGCCACTGGGAATCGGGCGCTCGGGGCGATGATCGCGATCCCAGGCGACATCGCAGGCGTCATTGAGGATCATCCCGGCACTATAGATCAGGGAGGCTCCGAGCAGCAACCAGCCGAGCGCGGGGGTCCACTGCCATTCCTCCCCGCTGGCGATGATCCAGGCGGCAAGGACGTTGGTCCAGACCGTGGGCAGGTTGGACACGCGGGAAAGTTCGAGCAGGGCGCGGAGCATGGAGCGTGGTGGGGAGCTAACAGGACTGAACCCATGAACCACAGATGGACACAGATAAACACGGATATTCAAAAGCCTCTCTGAAGTCGTAGCTGCCCATGGGGGGAACACCTCCTTTCCTCAGCCTCGCAAATAGAGGAACATCGAGCATGAGCTAGGCTGTCACGTCTGAAGTTGGCCGCTTAGCACGAGGGTCCCAGTTGGCTTGACAACAATTAGACAAAATGCCACTTGCCTTAGACAAAAGCAGAATCAAAGTCGGCAGATCGTTAAACAAATGCGATTTGTCTAACATCACCCCCCTTGAACAAACCCATGAAAACCTTCAACAAGCCCGTCTCGGATACACCCGCGCCTGACACCTCAGAGCGCGACACCGCTCTCTTGCGCCGCATCGCCATGAAGGATACCGCCGCGTTTGCCGAGCTGCACAAGCTTTACACCCCCCTGCTGATCCACACGGTGAACCGTGTGCTCGACGATTATCAGGACACGCAGGACATCGTTCAGGAAGTGTTCGTCTCCCTCTGGCAGAAGGCGCACCTTTATGAGCCAAGCAAGGGTAAGCCCCTGACCTGGATGACCACTATGGCACGGAACCGCGCCATCGACTTGGTCCGCTCACGCACACGTCGCAGCGAGTTGAATCACCGGTTTGAAGACGAACAGCGCGCCGTCTTGCCAGAAGCCGACGAGTGGTCCGGCGATGAGTTGCTGCTGATGAACGAGCGCGCCGCGATCGTGCGCCGCGCCGTCGCCAAGCTCTCGCCTACGCAGCGCGAGGCGATCGAGCAGGCCTTCTTCCAGCACAAGGCCCGCAAAGACATGGCTAGCAACAGCGGTGAGCCCATCGGAACGGTGAAGGCCCGCGTGCGCCGTGGCATCAAGATGCTCGGCACGCTGATCGAGCGCGAGATCAACGATTAACGCCGTCGCAAATCATTGCGCTGGTCACGTCCAGCGCTATGAGCTTCGCATGGCCCGTATTCTCGCCGCATTGTCCGGAGGCGTGGACAGTAGTGTGGCTGCCGCACTGCTCGTCCGCGAGGGACATCACGTGGTCGGGGCCTACATGAAAAATTGGATCAATGAGGAAAACATCATTGGTCATTGCCCCTGGCAGGAAGACATCGAAGACGCACGCGCCGTAGCCGATCAGCTCGGCATCGAGTTCCACGTGGTGAACCTGATGAAGGACTACCGCGAGCGTGTGGTGAAGTATCTGCTCAGCGGCTATGAGAGCGGCATCACGCCGAACCCGGACGTGATGTGCAACCGCGAGATGAAGTTCGGCGTGCTCTGGGATTGGGCACGGGAGCAGGGCTTTGAAGCGATTGCCACGGGGCACTATGCGAGGTCAGTTCCTGATTCTCAGTTCACGGTTCCTGGTTCGCAAGCGACTCACGATGCTACCCCTAATTTGGCATTACAAAACCAGGAACCGGGAATCAGAAACCAGGAACCCAGAACCATTTTCAGAGGTTCAGACCCGAACAAGGATCAGACCTACTTCCTGGCCATGATGAAGCCAGAGCAGGTCGACATCGCGCGCTTTCCCATTGGGCATCTGCTCAAGCCTCAGCTCCGCGAGATCGCCCAGGACTTGAATTTGAAGACCGCAGCCAAGCCCGACAGCCAAGGCATCTGCTTCATCGGCGAGGTGAAGATGGAAGACTTTCTGCGCACCTTCGTGCCCGACAAGCCGGGGCCGATTGTGAACCTGGAAGGGAAGGTGCTGGGCCAGCACAAGGGGCTGCACCTTTTCACCCTGGGCCAGCGCAAAGGCATCGGCGTTGCCAGCCCGCTGCACAAGCAAGCGTATGTGGTCGTGGCCAAGCGCCAAGCGACGAACGAACTGGTCATCGCCATCGAGCAGGCCGACACCCCGCTGCTCTGGGCCCGCCGCGCCGTCTTGAACAACATCAGCACCACCGGCCCAGACCTGACGCAACCGCAAGTGCTGAACGCCCAGCCCCGCTATCGCACCGCCGCACCCATCGCTCAGTTCACCCCCTTCCAGCGCGACGGCGAATGGTGCGCCGAACTGGAATACGAAACTCCGCAGCGTGCCCTGACCCCTGGCCAAATCTGCGCGCTTTATGATGGCGACAGGCTGCTTGGCGGCGCAGTGTTCGAGAGCATTGGTTATAATGTCTGAGTTGTCAGAATGGCGACCTGATCCTACACTCCGCTTATGAAATACCGCATCTTGTTCGAGACCGATGAAGACGGATGGCTAGTCGCCACTTGTCCTTCGCTGCCTGGCTGCATTGCTCAAGGACGCACTCGTTCGGAAGCGCTAGCTAACATTCAGGATGCGATGAGCGGCTACATCGCAGTGCTCAAGAAGCATGGGGATCCTGTGCCATTGCCTATCACGGAAGAACTCGTTGAAGTGCCCGCATGAGCAAGCTGCCCGAACTATCTGTTCCCGATGTGCTTAAGGTGCTCGCATGCTTCGGCTATCAGCCCGATCACCAAACCGGCAGCCACATCATCTGCCGCAACTCCCAGACTCGTCGCATGGTCGTCGTCCCTGCGCACAACCCCATCGCCAAAGGCACCTTGCGAGCCATCATCCGCGAAGCAGGACTCACCCGCGATGAGTTTCTGGATCAACTCGACTAGCGAATCCGATTTTTATGTGGACCCCCATCAAAACCTTCACTGACATCAAGCTGGAAAAGACCAGCGACGGCATTGCCAAAATCACCATCAATCGCCCGGAGGTGCGGAATGCCTTCCGACCTCTGACGGTGAAGGAGATGCTGGAGGCCTTCGACATCGCGCATGAAGACCCAGACGTGGGCGTGATCATCCTGTGTGGCGAAGGCGATAAAGCCTTCTGCTCCGGCGGTGATCAAAAGGTGCGCGGTCATGCGGGCTACATCGGCGGCGATGGCGTGCCGCGTCTGAACGTGTTGGATTTGCAGAAGAAGATTCGCGGCATTCCCAAGCCAGTCATCGCCATGGTCGCGGGCTATGCGATCGGCGGCGGGCATGTGCTCCATGTCGTGTGCGACTTGAGCATTGCTGCGGACAACGCACGCTTTGGCCAGACGGGGCCCAAGGTCGGCAGCTTCGACGGCGGGCTCGGTAGCAGCTATCTGGCGCGCATCGTCGGGCAAAAGAAGGCGCGAGAAATCTGGTATCTCTGCCGCCAGTATGATGCGCAGCAGGCGCTCGACATGGGCTTGGTCAATACCGTGGTGCCGCTCGCGGAACTCGAAACCGAAACGGTGAAATGGTGCCGCGAAATCCTCGCGCATTCGCCCCTTGCGCTGCGCTGCCTGAAGTCCGCGCTGAATGCCGACTGCGATGGCCAGATGGGCCTGCTGGACTTGGCGGGCAACGCGACCCTGCTCTACTACATGAGCGAGGAGGCCAAGGAAGGGAAGAACGCCTTCGTAGAGAAGCGGAAGCCGGACTTCACCAAGTTCCCCAGGGTGCCTTGAGTGAACTGAGAGGCGGCCCCCCTACCGTATTTTGCACTTCGTTCCTCGTCCTTCACGCTTAGCTTTTCACCATGCCTGCGTCCAAGCCTGACCTGACCACCGTTCCCCGCCACATCGCCATCATCATGGATGGCAATGGCCGCTGGGCCAAGGAGCGCGGCCTGCCGCGCACGGAGGGCCATCGACGCGGCGCGGAGTCCGTGCGGGCGATGACGGAGGCCTGCCGCGAGCTGGGTGTGCAATACCTGACGCTTTATGCCTTCTCGTCTGAGAACTGGAAGCGACCCAAGCGCGAGGTGGATGCGCTGATGAAACTGTTGGAGCATTACCTCAAGCGCGAGGTCAAGGAGATGATGAAGAACAACATCAAGCTCCAGGCCATCGGACGACTGCACGACCTACCCGAGAGCTGCCAGCGCGAGCTACACCGCGCGATTGAAACCACGGCTAACAACACCGAGCTGACATTGATCCTGGCCCTTAGCTACGGCGGTCGAGAGGAGATCGTCGATGGCGTGAAGAGCCTGATTGAGAGCATCGAGAAGGGCCACTTGGACAAGGCCATGATCAACAACGAGGTCTTCAGCAAGCACCTCTACACGCGCTACTACCCAGACCCAGATCTGCTCATTCGCACCAGTGGTGAACTGCGACTATCGAACTTCCTGCTGTGGCAGCTGAGCTACACCGAGTTCTACATCACCGACAAGCTTTGGCCCGACTTCCGCAAGCCGGAGTTGGAGGAAGCGATTGCGTCCTACAGCAAGCGCCAGCGCCGATTTGGCTCTGTCTGACCTAAGAATGTCTCCAGGGTTGCGCGCCCGCATTATTTCCCGATAATGCACGGTCTATGGCAGCTCTCATCAAGGCGGAAGACATCACACGCATCTACCTCGTCGATCACGACGCGGACTTCCTTGCGTGGGCATCTGGCCACCTGAAGGCACCAGGCGTGATTATTGAGTCTTTCCAAAGAGCGGAGGACGCCGTGGCGGCCTATCAAAAAAATCGTGCCAATATCGTGCTCAGCGAAGTGCGCTTGAACGGCACCAACGGCATCGAGTTGCTGAAGCGCCTGCGCGCTCACAATCCAAACGCCATGGTCATCCTGACCAGCGCCATCGCCAGCACCAGCCACGTGATCGAGGCCATGCGCCTGGGCGCGTATGACGTGCTGCCAAAGGAGAAGCTGACCTATGAGCTGCGCGTGGTCATCGAAAGCGCCATGCGCGCCGTCGAAGCCCGCCGCGCTACCTTGGCCAACGCCGCCGAAGTTCCCACGGACAGTATTCAAGAAACCATCATCGGCCACTCCGGCCCGATGCAGGAAGTCTTCAAGATGATCGGCCGGGTGTCGCGCTCCGATGCGCCGGTCATGGTCACTGGCGAAAGCGGCTGCGGCAAGGAACTGGTCGCCCGCGCCATTCACAAATTCAGCCCGCGCATGCAAAAGGAGTTCGTGGCCATCAACGTCACGGCCATCCCGGACAACCTGCTGGAAAGCGAACTCTTCGGCCACGAGAAAGGCAGCTTCACTGGCGCGGTCGCGAACCGCATCGGCCGGTTCGAGCAGTGCGATGGCGGCACCTTATTCCTGGATGAGATCGGCGACATGCCGCTCACCGTGCAAAGCAAGCTGCTGCGCGTGCTACAAGAGGGTGAGTTCTGCCGCGTGGGCAGCAACCAGACACTGAAGACCGACGTGCGGGTGCTCGCCGCCACGAACAAGAACCTCGAAAAAGAGGTCGAGTCTGGCAGCTTCCGAGAAGACTTGTTCTACCGCCTCAATGTCGTGCGCATTCACATTCCGCCGCTCCGTGAGCGCCGCAAGGACGTGCGCCAGCTCGCCGAGTTCTTCCTGCACCGCATGGCCGCTCGCAAGCGGGGTCCACAGATGCGCTTCAGCGAAGACGCCCTGGTCATGCTGGAAGCCTACGACTGGCCCGGCAACGTGCGCGAGCTGGAAAACACGCTGCAACGCGCCTGCGCCCTCTCGAACACCGACGTGCTACTGCCAAGCGACATCCCGCTTGGCTCCAGCGGCAGCCGTTTCGGTGGTGCGGTGGGCAATATCACGCGTATGCGTGACGCCTTGACCACGCTCATGCACGTGGCCGTGAATTCGCCCGACGTCGAGCTGATTCCCTGGATGACCAAGGAACTGCTCAAGCTGGCGACCCGCCACTTCGATAACGATACCGACAAGGCCCGCAAGTTCCTCGGTCTCAATGGCGACGGCCCCGCCACCATCACTGCACCTGTCGAAGTCAAGGCACCAGCTGACAAGAAGCTGAAGAAGGCGGTGTAACTAAACCTTCCGCAGCACGCGAATTCGCTCGCGCCCCAGACGTCCGTCAAAGGCAACATCCGGCGTGTAGTCCTCTTCCACGTTGAAGCCTTCATCGAACAGCGCATCCAGCTCCACCAAAGCGATGCCAAAGGGTGGGCCTTCCTCGCCGGGGTCCATGTCAGGGTTGATGAACCACACACCAACGAGCAGACCACCGGGCTTGAGCAAAGCATGAACCGCATCGCGATAGCGAGTGCGCAGAGCAGGTGGCATCGCGCACAGGCAGGTGTGCTCCACCACCGCGTCAAAGGCCCCGGCATGGGTCTGGGGCAGATCAAAGAGATCGCCTGGCAGCCAGGCATTCTCAGGCACTTCAGGGTGTGCCTTCTGTGCGCGCTCAATCGCCAGCGGCGATAGATCCAGCCCTGTCACTTGCAGACCCTGCGCGTCCAGCCACGCCACATCATGCCCCACGCCACAGCCTGGCTGCAGCACCCGACCTTTCAACGGATGCTCAGTGAGATATTGCACCAGTGGTGGAGAAGGCTGGCCCTTGTCCCAGGGTGTGAGGCTTTCGGCGTAGCATTGATTCCAGTCGGTCATGCAAATTTCAGGTTTCAGGTTCAGGGATTCCGGTTCAAGGATGGCACATGAAACGTAATCGGACTCGACACTTCGCCAAATGAACAAGCTGGAAGAAATCATCGCCTACAAGCACCTGGAAGTGCAAAAGCTGCTACCACGGATGGAGAAGCTGCAAGCTGCTGCCAGCACTCGCAATGACTTCCGCTCGCTCGCTCGTCATCTGACCAGTGACCCCGGGCGCTTGGGCATGATTGCCGAGGTGAAAAAGGCCTCCCCTTCCGCTGGCGTGATCAATGCCGAGTTCGACTATCTGACCATCGCCCGCACATATGAGAAGGCCGGAGCCAGCGGCATCAGCGTGCTGACTGACGAGAAGTATTTCCAGGGCCGCCTGGAATACATGACCACCATCCGGCAGCAGTTGGACATCCCGGTGCTGCGCAAGGACTTCATCGTGCACGAGGCGCAGATCTTTGAAGCCATCGTCGCGGGTGCCGATGCTATCCTGCTCATCGTCGCCGCGCTGGATCAAGCCACGCTCGTGCGCTTGCTCGACACCGCGCACGCCTACCAGCTCGAGGTTTTGATGGAAGTGCACGACCTGCCCGAACTGGAACGCGCACTGGACACCGACGCTCGCATCATCGGCGTGAACAACCGCAACTTGAAGTCCTTCACCGTCGATCTCGCGACCACTGAAGCCCTCGCTGAAGACGTGCCGGATGACATCATCCTCGTCAGCGAAAGCGGCATCAAAACCGTCGAAGACGCGCAGCGCGTCGCGGCCTGTGGTGCGGATGCCTTGCTCGTCGGCGAGACCTTGATGCGCAGTGGCAATGTGCTGATCGACCTGCCCGCGCTGATGGTAGAGAAGCCGGTCGGAGTGTAGGACGCTATTTCTTCCCCGACTTCACAAACTCCATCTCGGTCAGGGTGCCATTGCCGTCGGTGTCGAAGGTTGGAAAGCGGCGCTTGCCTTCGGCTTGATCAGGGAACTTGTTCAGGTATTCCGCCTGCGTTAGCACGCCGTCCTTATCCATGTCCTTCTGCTTGAAGATGGTCTTGCGGTCTGTGCCAGGCTTGGCGGTTGCGGCCTTGGCTTTGGCCTTACCTTGCGGCACGCGCGCCTTTTCCAATGGCAGGCCGGTCTTGATGACTTGATCGCGAGCAGCGCTGGGTGGCAGTGTCTTGACCCAGCCGAGGGCTTTCTGCGTCAGCGCCTGAACAATCTCAGGATGCTCCTTGGCGACATCGTGCGCTTCGCCCGGATCCTGGGGAATGTTGTAAAGCTCGGCCTTGTCACCCGTGTGGCTGGTGAAGAGCTTCCAGTCGCCCTCACGCATCGCGAGCATCGGCGGCACATAGCCGTCGTCCGGCCCTTGCACATTGAACAACCACTCCCAGTGCAACGATGTCTTGCGTGGGCGTGAAGCACCGAGCCAAATGTCACTCACATCCTCACCATCCGGTTGCACATTCGCGGGCACCGCCACACCCGCCAGCTTGCAGATCGTGGGGAGGAAGTCCGTTGCACTGGTCACACTTGTTTCATCGCGACGGCCCGCAGGCACATGACCCGGCCAGCGCACAAGCCCCAGTGGCCGAATGCCGCCCTCATACATGCTGCGTTTGCGCGCACGAAGTGTGCTCGTATTGCCCACACCGGCATTGGAAGCATTGCCAATCCGATAGTCCTCCGGGCCGTTGTCGCTCGTGTAAAAGATGATCGTGTCGTCTGCGAGCTTCAGTTCCTCCAGCGCAGCAAACAAGCGGCCCATCTGCGTATCGAGATCGGTGAGCGAGGCACAGAAGACCTGCATCTGGCTCTTCAAGTCCTTCGCCTTGCCCAGATACTTCTGCATCCAAGGACTGAAAGCAGGATCATCGGCCTTGGGTGCCAGCGATTCATACTCCGCCAGCTGCTCCGGCGTGGGGTTCAGCTTCGCGTGTGGCAGCAGTGTCCACACATTGGCATAGAAAGGCTTGTCATGATGGGCTTTGATAAACGCAATCGTTTCATCCACGATCAGTCGCGTGGACTTGGCGCGGAAATATGGATCACTTGCCTCGTCTCCAAGCGCCGGGCCATTGGAGTTCACCGTCTTGGAAACGTCAAAACCATACGCTTCCGGCGGTGCCGACTGCGGATTGCCACCGAGGTGCCATTTACCAAAATGTGCGGTGGCATAGCCTGCTGTCTTTAAGAGATCTGGCAGCGTGGTGACCTTGTCATCCAGCCAGTTCGGCATTGAGCGCGCTGCATTCTCGGCGTCGCCAGACAAATGCCCATGGATCAGGTGGCGCGATGGTGCATGGCCTGTCATGAACGTGGTGCGACTCGGCGAGCACACCGTCGCGGCCACGTAGAACTGCCGCAGCCAAGTGCCCTGGCTGGCAAACTTGTCCAAATGTGGGGTCTTCACATACGGATGCCCCGCGAAGCGCGCATCGCCCCAGCCTTGGTCATCGGTGAGGATGAAGATGACGTTCGGGCGCTTGAAGTCGGCGGCATGGAGCGCTGAGCCGATGAATGCGCCAAGCAAGATCAGGGAGTGCAGTTTCATAGTCGTGTCGTTGGCCAGGAAACGACGCAATTCTGAAACTCTCGCACGAACCTACGACAGCTTGCGCTTGAAGTCCTCGTAGCCAAACCGGCGCACGATCTTCAACTCATCTGTCTCAGGATCATACGTGACGATGTCGGGATGCGGCACGCCGTTGAAGGTCGTGGTCTTCACCATCGTGTAGTGTGCCTGATCGGTGAAGACGAGCTTTTGACCGATCTGCATCGGCTCAGGAAACGAGTAGTCATTCACCACGTCACCTGCGAGACAGGTCGGACCACCGAGGCGATACGTGTGCTCATGCTCACCCGGGAAACCGGCACCGAGAATGTGCGGGCGATACGGCATCTCCAGCGTGTCTGGCATGTGCGCGGTGGCGGAGATGTCGAGGATGGCGGTGGGCACTTCGCTGGGCACGATGTCCATCACGCTCGCGATGAGGTAGCCTGTGTTCAGCGCCACGGCCTCGCCGGGCTCCAGATACACGTCTTTGCCCCAGCATTCCTTGAAGCTGCGCACCACGCGGATCAGGCGCTCCACATCGTAGTCCTTGCGCGTGATATGATGCCCACCGCCCATGTTCACCCACTGCACTTGTTCGAGCAACTTGGGGAAGCGTTTCTCTACAGCGGCAAGCGTGCGCTCCAGCACGTCACTGTCCTGCTCGCACAGGGCATGAAAGTGCAGTCCCTCGATGCCGTCCAAGTCTTCGCCTTCCAAGCTCTGCGCACGAATGCCGAGACGACAACCCGGTGAGCACGGATCATACAGCGCGACCTCCACCTCCGAGTGCTCGGGGTTCACACGAATGCCGGGACTCGGCGCATGACCTGCCGCCCGCGCAGCTTCGATCATGGGCCGCCATTTCCGCCACTGGCTCAGCGAGTTGAAGCTCAAGTGGCATGCGATGGGGATGATCTGCTGCATCTCCGACTCCGTGAAGAAGGGCGCATACACATGCACCTCTTTGCCGAACTCCTCATGTGCCAGCAGCGCCTCGTGCAGGCCGCTAGCGCAGCAGCCGCTCAGGTATTGGCGCAGCAGCGGATACGTGCTCCACATGGAGAAACCCTTCTGCGCCAGCAGCACTTTGCAGCCTGCCTCACGCTGCACCATCGCCAGCTTTTCCAGGTTCTGCTTCAGCAAGCCGAGGTCCACCACATAGGCCGGAGTCTGCACGCTCTCGATGTCGAA
>Ga0247834_1004247_pt1 | contig 18385 bp, 14 predicted proteins | sample LaCruzMarch2015__8_FD_187118 | JGI IMG/M metagenome (GOLD analysis project Ga0247834, IMG submission 187118) | Freshwater microbial communities from meromictic Lake La Cruz, Castile-La Mancha, Spain - LaCruzMarch2015_12m | ecosystem: Environmental > Aquatic > Freshwater > Lake | place: Spain...
TGCTGGCAGAAAGACAACCCCACAGGTAGCCGAGGCGATCCTGCGGCACGATGCCGTGACTGAGATCACACCTCCGGCCACAAATGGCACGAAGAAGTCTAAGCTGCCACGCAAGTCTCCTGTGCTAAAGAAGGCAGCGGAAATTCTGGCACTGATGAGTCGGCAGACAGAAGCCGCTGCTGAAGAAGTTGCGCTGCCAATGCACGAAGTCGAGATGGCCAATGCAGCCGAGAAGTATGAAGCACCCGTGGCTGAGCCGGTTTCTGAACCTGTGATGGCCGATGCGCCCGTTGCTGATGATATGGCTGAGCCGGGACGCGACATTCCCGCACCCGAAGATGAGGCAGTGACACGCAGTTCTTTAGCCCCGGAGATAAGGGGAGAGACACCGCTACCGGAGCGCCGGAAGACGAAGTTCGAGCGCTGGAAGGAGAGGCGTGAGCGCTTCCGCCAGGAGAAGTTAGCGCGTCAGCAGGCTGGCGGCGGTACTGTCGTCACCCAGTCCAACGGTCAGCACGGACAGCCGCGCCACAGCGATGCACAGGCCAATGGAGATGACGACCACTCACGTATGCCTGACGTGCAACTTGGCCCGCCAGAGCCAGCGGACGGTATTTTGGAAATGACGCCGAAGGGCTACGGTTTTCTGCGCCAGCGCGACCGTGCATACGCCCAGCACCCCAATGATGCCTTTATCGCGCCGGAGTTCATCCGTCAGTATGGGCTACGCGAAGGGATGCAAGTCATCGGCATTGCGCAAAAGGGACAACGCGGCCCACAAATCACCAGCGTCAATGAGGTAAATGGGCGCGCCCCAGAGGCCATGCGTGACATGCCGCTCTTTGAGGAACTCAAGGCGATCAATCCGAACAAGAAAATCCAGTTCGAGACCACGAAGGATCGCATGACCACGCGCGTCATTGACATGTTCACACCCGTGGGCCGCGGTCAGCGCGGTCTCATCGTCGCGCCGCCGCGTGCCGGGAAGACGACTCTGCTCCAGCACATCGCCGAGGCATTAGTCCTGAATCATCCGACCATCCACCTCATGATCTTGCTCGTGGATGAGCGCCCAGAGGAGGTCACTGAATTCAAGCGTATCCTGCCAAAGGCAGAAATTTACGCCAGCTCCAACGACCAAGACGTGAAGAGTCACACGCGCATCGCCGCCTTTGCGGTGGAGCGTGCGAAGCGGCTCGTGGAATGCGGGGAGCACGTCTTCATGCTCATGGACTCCATCACCCGCCTGGCACGTGCTTACAACAATGCTAAGCAGGGCGGTGCGACGATGAGCGGGGGGATGGGCGTGGGAGCGATGGAAATCCCGCGTCGCCTTTTCGCCGCTGCGCGCAACACCCGCACGGCGGGTAGCCTCACCGTGCTCGCCACTGCTTTGATTGAAACCGGCAGCCGCATGGACGACCTGATTTTTCAGGAGTTCAAAGGCACGGGTAACATGGAACTCGTGCTCGACCGCAAGATCGCCGAGCAGTTCTACTACCCGGCGGTGAACATCTTTAAATCCGGTACGCGGCGTGAGGAATTGCTGCTACAGCCCTTCCAACTCGACAAAATCCACATGCTGCGCCGCGGCCTGGCCGGGCATAAGCCCATTGATGCCATCCAGCGCGTACTCCAGCTCATGGAGCGCTACCCCAGCAATGCGCAAATGCTAGTGGACCTGCCGAGCAAGGGCTGATTGCAGCGCAAAGGCGGCAAGTTATGCTTGCCCTGGCGCGTTGTTTTCCTGCATTCTTTGCAGCCTATGGAAAACACACCCGCCAACACTTCGCGACGCGACTTTCTCAAAAACACCACCAAGACCGTAGCTGGTCTCTCCACCCTCTCGGGCATCACCCTGCCGCACGTTCATGCGGCTGGGGAAGACACCATCAATGTGGCCCTCATCGGCTGCGGTGGGCGCGGCACTGGCGCGGCGAGCAATTCGATGGGCGTGAAGCAGCGCACACGCCTCATTGCTATGGCAGATGTGCAGGAAAACCGCCTGGAGGCCAGCTTCAACGGCCTGAGCAGCAAGCACCCCGACCGCTTCTCCGTCTCCGCTGACACGAAGTTCATCGGCTTCGATGCCTACAAGCAGGCGATTGATATGCTGAAGCCCGGAGACATCGCCATCATGGCCACACCGCCCGCCTTCCGCTGGGTGCAGTTCAAGTATGCCATTGAAAAAGGTATCAATGTCTTCATGGAAAAGCCCATCTGCGTGGACGCGCCGAGCGGCAAGCGGATGTTGGAACTGGGCAAGCAAGCCGAGGCCAAGGGCATGAAGGTCGGCGTGGGCCTCATGTGCCGCCATTGCCGCGTGCGCGGGGAGCTTTTCGACCGAATCCAGCAGGGCGAGATCGGCGACATCATCCTGGGCCGCGCCTACCGCCTGCAAGGCCCCGTAGGCACCTGCTTCACCCTGCCGCGTGATCCGGCTGCGGACAAAAGCGAACTGGTCTGGCAGATCAAAAACTTCCACTCCTTCCTGTGGGCCAGTGGCGGTGCCTTTAGCGACTTCAACATCCACAACATTGACGAAATCTGCTGGATGAAGAACGACTTCCCCATTGAGGCCAAGGCCACCGGCGGCCGCAGTGATCGGGGCGATTACATTGACCAAAACTTTGACCACTACAGCGTCGAGTACACTTTCCGCGACGGTACCAAGTTCTGGCTGGAAGGCCGCAACGCCATGAAGACGCACAACGAGTTTGCCAGCTACGTTCACGGCACCAAAGGCATGGCCGTTGTCTCCACCGCCGGTCACTTCCCTTCAAAGGCCATGACCTTCAAAGGCCACAACAAGAGCGCCACCGATATCATCTGGCGCGGCAAGCAGCCGGAGCCTAACCCTTATGATCTAGAGTGGCAGGATCTCGTGGACGCAGTGATCAACAACAAGCCCTATAACGAGGTCGAGCGCGGGGCTAAAGCCAGCCTCGTCACCGTCATGGGCCGTATGTCTGCCCACACGGGACAGTCCATCACCTATGACCAACTCCTGGCGCACGATCACGAGTTCGCCCCCGGTGCCGATAAACTCGCGCTCGACGGCCCCGCCCCGTTGCTGGCGGACAAGGACGGCAAGTACCCCATTCCGTATGCGGGCCGCCACGGCATGTACGAATACGTCGTGCCCGCTGCCTGATCGCCTCAGCGGCATTGTTCCTCCTCAAACGCAGCAGGGCAGGTCTTGGGCCTGCCCTGCTTTGCGTTCAGCGTGGATTCTCAAAGAAGATGTAGTTGGTCGAGTAATCGCTGAACTCGAAGTACACCTTCTTTTCCCCAGCGTCCTTTTCTCCATTGTGGTTCGCGTCCAGCACCCCGTAGCCGAAGCGGTATGGCCGTACGCCTCCGCCTGCCGTCGCTGATGCCGTGGTTAGCTTATCAATCTGGATGAAGCGCTTCACCAGCTTTTCACCCGCATAGATTTCTAAAACACCATCCACTCCCGTCCAGTTTTGAATGGAGCGGTTCACTTGGTTTTGAGTCTCCTGGGTGCAGGCTGTGGGCAGCAGCATGAGGCAGGGCAGCGCTAGGAGTCGGATGATGCTGGGGAAGGGAATGTTCATGGGATTACCAGAGACATAGCCGACAAAAATGGATTCACAAGTTACCGTCTCCGCAGCCGGTCCACAAGCACTGCGCCCAGGATCACGCCGCCGAGTACGATCTTTTGCGTGTTGCCCTCCACGTTTGTGAGATTCATGCCATTCTGGATGACGGCGATGATGAATGCGCCGACTAGCGTGCCGGGCATGGTGCCTTTGCCGCCGCTCAGGCTGGTGCCGCCGACCACGACTGCGGCGATGACGTACAGCTCATACATCTGGCCGTAAGTCGGCGAGCCGCTCTTTAGCAGAGAGGCCGTGACGACGCCACCAAGACCCGCTAGCAGCCCGCAGATGGCATACGCCCAGAGAGTGACACGCCGCACCGTGATGCCAGAGAGCGTAGCGGCCTCAATGTTGCCTCCCACGGCGTAAAGATGCCTACCCAAAAGTGTGCGCGTCATCACCACATGCGCCACTGCATATAGCACCAGCATCAGCAGCACGGCATTTGGCAGACCGCCCAGGCTGGTGCCACGCCCCAGCCAGACAAACGAGTCCGGCACCTGATAAATGGACTGATTTTCCGCCAGGCGAAAGGCCGCGCCGCTAGCCGCGAGCATGAGGCTGAGTGTCACGATAAACGGTGGCACCTGCATCTGCGTGATGAGCACCCCGCTGATAGCCCCGCACAGGCCGCATAAGGCGATGCCGACTAGCGCAGCGGCCAGCATCCCCATCACGCCTGCCTGCACGCCGCCAAAGACATCCCGGATGAGTAGGGTGGTGACGACGGCGGCTAGCGCGATGAGGCTGCCCACGCTCAAATCAATACCGCCGCTGATGATGACCATCGTCATGCCGATGGCGAGAATGGCGATGACGGCGATCTGGTTGGCGATATTGAGCAGGTTGTCTGCCTTGAGAAAATTCGGCCAAGAATAGCTGCGCGGCTGCACGATCCGTACATCCCCCAATGCAGGGAAGTCGGCTGCCAGACCGCTGAATACGAGCCACATCGCGGAGGCATGATTGCACGCGATCACATCCAGCCCACCTACGGTCGCAGCGCGCTGTAGAGCGGCGCGTGCATCCGCCGGTCCACCCCGGACTGTTTCAGTGGCAGTCACGCCCCGCTGCCGCAGTTCCACCAGTAGGGCATCTGCAAATGCAGCATCCTCCGCCTGTGAACGCACGGCGATCAGCACGCGTGCTGCCTCCCCCTCCTGCGCCGTAATCGCGGCGGCGAGCACGCGCGCGGCTGCTGCGTCCTGCGGATGCTGCTCCGTCCAGGTCGCCAAGCTGAAGTAGCTGCACAGTAACAGCAGCGCTAGCACCATGCCGGAACCCGCGAGTTGGCGGCCAATGAGACTGCGGAGATGCGCGCTCATGCTGCACTATCTCAGAGTTGTGTCCGCTTCTGCATCCGCCCGGCGGTACAGGCTGGTCGGGATGAGTATCTGCGCAGGTAGCTCCTCCCCCTTTGAATGACGCAGGAATGCACGCACGATTTCAGTCCCCATCTTGTCGGGGAACTGCACCGGGTCAGCGTAGATTTTGCCATCTTTGATCGCCTGCTTGCCCTCTGGCTGCCCGTCGAAACCGATGAGTACGACCTTCTCTGCCCTGCCAGCTTTCTCCAGGGCACCCCGTGCCCCGAGTGCTGAGGGGTCATTGATGGCAAAGATGCCGACAAGGTCGGGATGCGCTTGCAACATATCCTCCGCTGCCTTGTAGCCCTTATCTTTTGCACCACCGCCGTCCAGCTCGCTGACGATGATGATCTTCTGCGCAGTGCCTTCGTTGTGCTTCTCAATGACCTCTTTGAAACCCCGCACGCGCAGGATGCAGGACTCCACCTGCTTGAGGTCCAGCACGCCGATCTTGCCACTACCACCGCTGAGCGCTTCGATCATCGCCTTCGCCGCCTCCTTGCCGCCGCCAAGGTTGTCCGTTGCCACCTGGGTGACGATTTTTACGCCGGGTTCATTGCACGGGATGTCCACGGTGAAGACTGGGATGCCCGCCGCGTTCGCCTCCTGGATCACCGGCACGATGGCCTTGGAGTCCGCCGGACTCAGCACGATGGCGACGGCCTTTTTGACAATGAAGTCCTTCACCTGGTTACTCTGCCGCGCTACGTCATTGTCCGCGCTGACGACCAGCGTGTCATAGCCGTGCTTTGCGGCCTCGGCGGTGATGCTGTCGCCGATGACCTTAAAGAAAGGGTTCTGCAGAGTCAGCAGCGAAACGCCGATGATGCCACGCGGTGCCGTGTTGTTTGGTTCTTTGCCACAAGTCGTCAGCAGCAGCAGGCAAGCGCTAGTGAGGCGGAGGATGATTTTCAAGCGTGCGGTTGGAAACATCCGCCGATGCTGAGGCTTCCCCCTGCGGATGGCAATCACACTCTGAGTAAAAGCAGGAGAAACTAAATCATGCGGCAATAGGCAGTGCCTGGGCTGAATGGAGTTGAGGCAATAAACGAAAGGGCGTTTCGTTCTCCTCCACACATGTCCAGCAAGCTCATTTTAATCCCCCTCCTGATCGCCCCCCCGCTCATTGCAGAGGACGCTGAAACCCTCTTTGTGCGCCGCGTGTGGCCGCTGTTTCAGGAAAAGTGCCTGGCCTGCCACGGCAATGACGAGCACAAGATCAAAGGTGGCCTCGACATGCGCACGCGCGCCACCACGCTCAAAGGTGGTGAGAGCGGGCAGGCTGCGCTAGTCCCGGGCAAGGCTGATCAAAGCCCGCTGTATCTCGCCACTACCCGCAAGCATGATGACTGGGAGCCTATGCCACCGAAAGAGGCGGACAAGATCTATGCCGAGCAGACCACCTGGATCAAAGATTGGATCACCTTCGGCGCTACCTGGCCGGAAGAAGCCCGCCGTAAAGAGATCGCCAAATTGAATGCGGAAAAGTGGAGCACTGAAGATGGCATCACGGTCAACACAACCGGCGCATTGTCGTCAGAGTGGGCGGGGCGGCGCTACAAGCCGGAGAACTTGTGGGCCTATCAGCCGGTTAAAAAAGTCCATATCAGTAATCAGCAATCAGAAAACCCGATTGACGAGCTAATCGCAATGCGGATGCCGCCAGACATGAAGCCTGCGCCACCTGCGGACGCACGCACCTTCATCCGCAGGGCCACCTATGACCTCACGGGCCTGCCGCCCACGCCGGAGCAGGTTACGGCCTTTGAGGCGGACACAATCCGCGATCCAGAAGCAGCCATCCGCGATCTCATCCACCGCCTGCTGGAAAGCCCCCACTACGGCGAGCGCATGGCCCGCCATTGGCTGGACGTGGCGCGCTATGCGGATACAAGCGGCTTCGCAAATGACTTCGAGCGCGGCAATGCCTGGCGTTACCGCGATTACGTCGTGCGCAGCTTTAACAACGATAAGCCTTATGACCAATTCGTCCGCGAGCAGGTGGCTGGTGATGAGATACGCCCGCGCACTCCTGAAAAGCTCATCGCCACCGGCTTCCTGCGCATGGGCCCCTGGGAGCTGACAGGCATGGAGGTGGCAAAAATTGCCCGCCAGCGCTTCCTGGATGACGTGACGAACAGCGTGGGTGAGACCTTCCTCGCTCATTCCCTGCAATGCGCGCGCTGTCACGACCATAAATTTGACCCCATCCCCACGCACGATTATTACGCCATGCAGGCGTGTTTTTCGACCACCCAGCTCGCCGAGAGGCCCGCCGTGTTCTTGAAAGAGGAAAATACGGCAGGTTTTGAGGAACGGCAGCACCTGGAAACCCGCTTCGCCGATCACCTCGCCGTTTTGCAGCGACTCGATGACAAGGAACTCGCCAACGGCGACAAGTGGTTCGCTGAAAACAAGCTTGATCGCACTGCTTGGGACATGGCTCTGGAAAAAGCGCGCACGATGGCCTCGTCCGGCAAAAGCAGCGGTCCCCGCACCCGCAACTTCTTCGCCATCTCCGAAGCCGCGCGTTCAATCATGCGAAAGCAGGGGGTGCCTGAAGACCAGTATCCGCCAAAGAACGTCGGCTTTGAGTCTGCCGACTTCGGCGGCGAGCGCGTGGCCCGCAAAGGACTGGAGCGCCTGCGCTGGGAGATGGAGCGTTACGAGCCTTTCGCGTTTAGCGTTTACAATGGCCGCACGCCGCAGATGACCGCCGTGTATCAGCCCCTGCGGATGCCGGACGATCGCATGACAAACGGCGAGCTGGAGCAGACGGCTATCCTCGGCGGTGGCGACCCTTTTTCACCGACAAAACCGGTGCTTCCCAATGGGCTCTCCGTCCTCTCTGAAACCGCAAATCTGAAGTGCGAAATCCCGGATGCCATCGAAGGTCGCCGCAGCGCGCTCGCGGACTGGATCGCCAGCAAAGACAATCCCTTAACCACCCGCGCTATCGCCAATCGCCTCTGGCTCTGGCACTTCGGCCAAGCCCTTGCGGGCAATCCAAACAACTTCGGCGGCACGGGTAAAAAGCCCACGCATCCTGAGTTGCTCGACTGGCTCGCCGCCACGCTGGTGGAGAAGAACTGGAGCCTCAAAGAGATGCATCGCATCATCATGATGAGCGCGGCCTATCGTAGAACGAGTTTTCCAACTCGTTCCGGGGAAACCGAGTTGGAAAACTCGGTTTACGCCACCTTCAAACCCCGCCGCCTCAGTGCCGAGGAAGTCCGAGACACGATGCTGAGCATCACCGGCGAGCTAAACCCCACGCTCGGCGGCATTCCCAACCGCCCTGAAATCAACATCGAAGTCGCCATGCAACCGCGTCAGGTCATGGGCACATTTGCCGCAGCCTGGGTGCCGAATGCACTGCCACAGCAGCGGCACCGCCGCAGTCTTTACGCACTGAAGATTCGTGGCGTGCGCGATCCGTTCATGGAGGTCTTTAATGAGCCTGCGCCGGATTTTTCGTGCGAGGCACGTGAGGTCTCCACCGTCACACCGCAAGTCTTCAGCCTCTTCAATGGCCTGGCCAGCCATGACCGCGCCCTGGCGCTCGCGAACCGCGTCTTGAAGGAAAAAGCCACCGATCCCATCGCCCGCATCTTCGCTCTCGCCTATGGTCGCCAGCCCACCGCCGATGAAAAAGCCGCCTGCGAGGCCCATTGGCAGCAAATGGAGAAGACACAGACCACGCTGACCTTCACAAAGCCAAACCCGCCGCTCGAAATCCGCCGCGACGCGGTGGAGGAGAACACGGGTGAGAAGTTCTCCTTCAACGAGAAGCTCCCCGGTTACGCCGAGTTCGTCCCCGACCTCCAACCCGCCGATTGCGATGCACGCACCCGCGCACTGGCGGATGTCTGCCTCGTGCTGCTAAACTCGAACGAGTTCGCGTATCTTTATTGAGCCAACGGTGGGGCGAGTTCTGGGGCTTCGCCGGGTTTCGGGGTGAAGGTGTAGCCGAGTTGCCGCAGCACGCGGCGGATGGCGGAGGCTTCCTCCTTGCGCAGGGCGTGGCTCACCTCGGCCTTGGCATCGGCGATCAAGTCGTCCGCGCTCTCGCGCAGTTCGGCCGCCGCAGCCTGGGCGGTGCGCAGCTTTTCATCCGCCGGCTTCACCTCGCCAGCCTCCTTGGCAAAGGCTTGCAGCTTCGCGTTCACCTGCGCCGCGCTCGGGTTCGACATTGCGGGGAAGCCGGCCGCCACCGCCGCCGTCTCACCGTTGACGATGCTGTTGGCGGCCTTCACCAGATGCTCGGCGGCGCGCAGCTTCGGCACATCGCCCGCCTGCGTCAGGCCGTAATGCACCAGCACAGACACATTGTGCTCCTCGCGCTCGGTCCGGCGCTTCAGCACCTCAAAGAAATCGCGCACGTAGATGTCCAGCTTTGCCTGTGCGGTGTCCTTCTCCTTGACCTCCTTCGCCCGGCCCGCCTCTGCCGCAGACCCGGCCTGCACGATGGGCTCGTAGCGCGTCACAAAGGCGTCAATGTCCGCCCGCAGCGCGGCAGGCAGCAGCGCATTCAGGCTGGGTTCAGCCGCTGTGGCGCTGAGCAGCGTCTTCAGCACGGCGAGGCGGTCTTCATCAGAACCAGGGGCGGAGTAGGTCGGCATGGGAATGAGGGGTGAAGGGTGGTTGGGTCGGGGAATGCGGTGATAAGCCGCCCGAATCGAATCAAATCGGCGCGAAAAACGCCAGCCTCTTTTCGGGAAAAAACGCCCCCGTCGCCGGGAACGCACGCCTTCACCGGCTCGGAAACGCACCCGGAGCCGCGTCCGGGTCGATTTCCGCTGGCGGCCCCCCAGGCGGAGCCGGGGACGGAAGCCTCCCCGCCGCCCGAAACACCCCCGGATTCCGCTCCGGGCCGATTTCCGGCATCAAAAAAGCGCCCGGAGCCCACAACGGGCCAATTTCCGGCAAAAAAGGGGCTTCCGAACGTCGCGACAGCGTCCCGGAGTGCGGTGGCAGAGGGGCAAGGCGCAAGCCTGCCCCGCCGACACCGCTTTCGGCGGCACCCACGGCAAACAAAAACCCTGAGACTCCAAAAGCGGCGTCACAGGCGACAATCGACTGCGCCGACACCATTTTGAGGCAAACCTCCACCAAAGCCCCGCGCCCGGTTACCACGCCCCTCGTCCTCCCACGTCCAGCGCTCCGGCCAGAGCGGTGTCGCCGATGCCAGGGTGGCCCCTGGCATCTCTGCCACCGCATTGCTTCGCTACGCTCACCCCTTCGGGGCAGCCTACGGCTGGCTATCTCCGCTGCGCTCCGGTTCCAGGACGCTCCGCGAGTCTCGTGACGCTCGGGCGTAGGCCGGATGTGTTTGGCGCAGTGGATGACCTTTCACCGCAGAGCGCCTTCGCCAAACTATCCGGCTTCTTGGACCGCCGCAGCCTCCCGCGCCCCCAAACCAGCCGGATAGTTCGGCGAAGCTGACTGACCGTGTTTGTGACATCCAGCGCGCCGAACACATCCGGCCTACTTTCCCTGCCTACTTCCCCACCTTTGCCCGCAGCTTCTCCACCAGCGCCCGGCTCACCTTCACATCCTTCTGCCACATCACATTCGTCGGATCGGTGGCAGCCACGCGGCAAAGTAGTGCTGAGCTTTAGCTCGCACAGGCATCGCAGGCCCGAACGCTACCTTCCCAGCATGCTGCGCCTTCACGGGCTGAAGCCCATGACTACTTTTCGCCTGCCTTTGCCCGCAGCCGTTCCAGGAAACCCAAATCCTCCGGCGAGACATGCAGCCCGCGTGCCTTCATGCCGGAGAGCTTGTCGAATGCCTTCTGCCACCAAGCCTTCGCCTCCTCAGCCTGCCCGGATTTCTCGCAATGGTCCGCCAGCCGCCAGTAGGACACCCACAGGTCGCGCTGCCACGCGGCATTGGCGGGGTCGCTGGCGGCGAGGCGTTCGGCGATGGTCTTGCTCTCGGAGAAGCAGCGCAAGGCCCCGGCCAGATCGCCCTGCGCCACCGCGAGGTTGCCGAGTTTGACGAGCGAGACGGAGAGGTCGCGCTGCCACTCGGCATTGGCGGGGTCGCTGGCGGCGAGGCGTTCGCGGATGATCTTGCTCTGGGAGAAGCTGCGCAAGGCCCCGGCCAGATCGCCCTGGGCCACGGCGAGGTCGCCGAGTTTATTGAGCGAGACGGAGAGGTCGCGCTGCCACGCGGCATTGGCGGGGTCGCTGGCGGCGAGGCGTTCGGCGATGGTCTTGCTCTCGGAGAAGCAGCGCAAGGCCCCGGCCAGATCGCCCTGTTCTTTCGCGATGTCTCCGATGGCGAGTTCCGTCCACGCACGTTCCTCTTGCCAGGTGGCATGGGTGGGATCGCTAGCAGCGAGACTTTCTCGGATGGTCTTGCATTGCGTGTAGAGGTCCCGTGCCTCATTCAGGCTACCATGGCTCTGCGCGAGGCCAGCGAGGAAGCTGAGTGCCTGGGCTTCGGCGTGCTCATTGGTGAGGCTGCGGAAGAGTTGGAGGCTTTCCGTGACCTGGTCTTCGATCTCCTCAAGGGGACGGCGGTCGCTGCGGATGGAGGCACGACGGAGCAGAGCGCGGGCACGAGCAGGCGGGGCGAGGAGGGGGAGAACTTCCTCCAGCATGGCGGCGAGGTCGAGCTGCGCGGCCCAGCGGCCATGATCGCGCCAATCGCCATACCGGGACTCCAAGGCCGCAGCCCCTTCCTCCGGCCGGGCGAGCAGGAGGTGATATAAATGCTCGATGTGATCGGCAGGTGGCGCGTCTGCCACAGGCGCGGGGAAGGCAGCTAGGGCGCGGGCAGAGAGAAATGCCAGATGGCCGCTGCGGTGAAGCTCATCCCGCAGGGCAAGGCGGGTGACCTCGTGGACATTGCGGGCATCCGGCCGGGCCCGGAAATCCTCCACCACGGACAGGGCTGCGAGGCGCTGCACCCAAGCGGCTGCATCGGCAGCGAGATCGTCATCTAGAATCTTTGAGAGTACGGAAACATCCCACCAGTGAGGCACGGCGGCAGCGGCGAGAACACGGCGGAGATCCGGCTGATCGGCAGTAAGCTGATCGACGAGGCGCAGGGTAAGCCCGCCGGGCTGTGCGGCGGCGGCCTCGAGCTGAGCCAGGCGTTCAGCAAGTGTCATACGGGTGACGTGCCTCCTGCACACATGCTTTGGATTTCTGCCAGCAGCGTCTCCGAACAGATGCCATGATCATGATGGCCCTGACTGTGGAGGCGGTCCCTCATGCTGGTGAAGCGGGTGACGATGAGCCGGATGTCATCGGGTTTACCCGCGTAACCGTTTGCCAGGGCGTGATCCACGAGGGCCTCCTGCTCCTTCAAGGCATCGCATTCGGCTTCGCAGGCCTGATGTGCCCAGAGCTTGCCCTTGGTGGCGGGGATGTTGCGTCCGGCGATGATGACACGGAGATTTGCATCATCCACACAGCGCCGCAGCACGCGCTCGACCCAGTGCTGATGGGGTAACTCGGCGTGCTCGTAGGCATCAAAGAACAAGAGGGTGGGGCGGTCCACACAGGCATCGAGCAGGGCATCCACGCGTTCGTCGATGTTCCCAGAGGGCGGAGTCACGCCCAAGGATCGGGCGATGTCGCGCAGGATTTCCTCCGGGCCACTTCCGCCCAGTTTGAACTCGGCGAAGGCACTGGACTTGGGGCCGAACTGCTTGCGTGCGTGGCGGAACAGCAAGGTGAGAAGGGTGCTCTTGCCCTGCTTCCCATGCCCATGGATGCGAAGAATCTGCTCGCAGCTCTGGGCGGTCATCATGCGCTCGAAGGCTTCAAATGCCTCGTGGCAATTCACGAAGCCATCGCGATTTACGCAACGGCGGTGGCACTAAAAGCAATAGGGGTGACGGCGCAGGTGAGAGCTGGGGTGGTGACGATGCCTGGGAAAGGCGGCTCGGGTTCGGTGCAGACGCTTGTCGTGAAGGGTGTGATGCCTTCGAGGACCTTCAGGATTGCGGCGCGGGCTTTGGCGTGGGTGAGTGGGTGGACAGGTTTCCACAATAGCATCTTGTGCATGTCGGGTACGGTGCAGGCCTCAATTTCGAGCGGGAGGAGGAAGCGGGCGGTGCCGTTTTTGAGATGCTGTTGCCAAAAGGCATCGAATTCCTCCACGCAGGCACCGGAGACCCAGTAGTCTGCGGAATAAAGCGGGATGAGGCGGCGACTGCGCTGGGCGGCAGCACGCATCTGACTCGTCCACGTGGTGCCGACGGGGAACTCATCCATGAGCACGGTGGAGTAGCCTGCGCTGCGCACGACCCAATTCACCCAACGCGCCCAGGCCGACTGTGCGCCGCGGTAGCTGATGAAGAAGTCGGTGTCGCCTTGCGGTTCGATCATGGGAGGAAGAAGCGCGGATCATGGAGGCGGGAGCTGGAGTTGTCGAGCCTCAGATAGGGCAGGAGACGCCACGTCGGCCGCAGGTTTCTGATAAACGCCCCGCCGCCGCGACGATGTAGCGCGCATGAAGTCTCCGCGTTCGTTCTTTCCCTGTGCTGGTGGTCGTGCGCTGCATGCGCCGACGCGGCGGGAGTTTGTGTATGGGCTGGGAACCTCGCTGGGGAGTGTGGCGCTGACGTCGCTGCTGGCGGCGGAGGGGAAAACGAACGTGGACGTTCGTTCTACGGCTCCGCATTTACCGGCGAAGGCGAAGAACTGCATCTTTCTGATGATGGAGGGCGGGCCGAGCCACATCGACTGCTTTGATCCGAAGCCCGCGTTGGAAAAGCTGCATCTGAAGGAGTTCACGCGTGAGGGGAAGATGAAGTCGGCGATGGAGAGTGGGAAACGGTATTATGTGAAGTCGCCGTTCAGGTTTGCGCAGCATGGGCAGTCCGGCGCGTGGATGAGCGAGCCGTGGCAGCATTTGAGCAAGGTGGCGGACGAGTTGTGCTTTTATCGCGGATGTCAGGTCGATTCGGTGAATCATCCGACGGCGATGTATCAGATGAACTGCGGGAATCGCTTCGGCGGTGATCCGGCGATCGGCGCGTGGGTGACGTATGGGCTGGGTTCGATGAACCAGGACCTGCCGGGATTCGTGGTGCTGCCGGAAATCAGCTACCCACAGGGCGGCAGCGCGAACTGGGGCAATGGCTACCTGCCTGCACAGTTTCAAGGCACCGCGCTACGGGCCAAGGGATCGCCCATTCTCGATCTGCGGCCGCCGCAGGGCATCACGCCGGAGCATCAGCGGGCCAATTTGGACCTGCTGGGCAAATTGAACGCCAAACATGCCGAGGAGCATCCCTGGCATGATGAGTTGAAGGCGCGGATGAATAACTACGAACTGGCCTTTCGGATGCAGATGCAGGTGCCGGAAGTCATTGATCTCGAAAAGGAGGACGCTAAGGCCAAGGAGGCCTACGGCATCGGCAAGGACGCGACGGATGCGTTTGGCCGCAAATGCCTGCTGGCGCGGAAGCTGGTCGAGAAAGGCGTGCGCTTTGTGCAGCTCTACGCGGGCACCTGGGACAGCCACGACTACATCGAGCGTGCGCACGGCAATCTCATCCGCCAGGTGGACCAGCCCATCGCGGCGCTGATCACCGATTTGAAGCAGCGCGGTCTGCTGGATGACACGCTGATCGTGTGGTGCGGTGAATTCGGCCGCACGCCGGACAATGGCGTGCGCGGCGGCACGGCCTACGGACGCGATCACAATCCGAAAGCGATGACGATTTGGATGGCCGGTGGCGGCTGCAAAGCGGGACACAGCATCGGTGCCACGGATGATCGCGGCATGGAGGCCATCGAAGAGGTGCATCATGTGCGTGATGTGCATGTGACGCTGCTGCGCCTGCTGGGGTTGGACGACAATAAGCTCACTTATTACCATGCGGGACGCTTCAAGCAGCTCTCGCAGTTCGGGGGGCAGGTGATTGAGGAGTTGATTGGCTGATACACGGATTCTGGGTGGGCATTTAGCCTTGCGGTGATCTGTAAGGAATTTGTCAGGAATGGCTTTGGGATTGCGCGCGGTTTTATAAAAACTATAATTTGCACCCGAATATGCTCTCCCGCCTCCTGCTCTGGTCCTTCGTCGTCGGCACTTCTCTGGCGGGCGGGCTGGTGGCTTTCAAAGAAGGGCATCTGACCTCATGGAATCATTGGTTTAAGGAGTGGTTCAGCGGCTCTGGGGCCACCTACTCCACAGTGCGCTTCCGGGTGGATATGGTGGATCGGCTGAACTATACGCGCATTTCCGGGCGGCTGCCGATGCTGCGGGTGGATGCGGAACTGGAAAAGTGGCTGGAGGGCGAGTTCGCTGGCATGGTGCTGGAGGACATGAACGCCGTCACCCGGCAGGTGCAGGATGCAGTGCCGCGCTACTTCCGCGTCTCTGTCTGCGTGGCCAGTGGCCCCACGCTGCGGGCGCTACTGGATCAATTTCAGGACTTTTGCCAGAAGACGCAGCCGGAGATGACGCACCTGGGCTGCGCCTTGAGGAAGACGGCGGGTGGCCTGGCGCAGCAGGCGCTGCTGGTGGTGGGGCACAGGCTACAGGACTTTAGCCCAGAGGTGCTTTCGCAGACGCAGGAAGACGCCTTTTTCAGCCGCTGTCTGCACTGTCAGCACCCGCACATCGTCCGCGTTTCCCGCCAGCAACATAGCCTGGGGCTGGAGTGCCCGCAGTGCCGCCGGAGCTATGCGGTGGTGGCCGCTGACCATGAGGGACGCTTCCGCTATGTGAATGAGTTTCTGACCGGCTACGCACCCCCGGCCGTCTTTTCCAAAGACCAGTCGCGTGTGCATGAGCTGTTCACCATCTGGACAGCGGTGCATGAAAACTGCGTTTATACCAAAGACCCCGGCATGAAGAAGGATCAGACGGACTCCTGGCAAACCAGCCTGGAGACACAGCGCGTGGGGAAAGGGGACTGCGAGGACTCGTCCATTTTTCTCTGTGACTGGCTGCTGGCACGGGGCTTTCAGGCCCGTGTAGCACTGGGCCGCTTTGGCGATCTAGGCGGCCATGCCTGGTGCGTGGTAAAGCTGGAGGACAAGGAATACCTGCTAGAGTCCACGGAAGGTCGGCCCGACCCTTCGAACCCCCCTCTGGCCTCGCGCGTGGGTAGTCGCTATGTGCCGGAGGTCATGTTCGACCGCTACGCCATCTATGTGCGCTCCACGCCTGGGGAGGCGTGGAAGGGGGACTACTGGTCCCAAAAGGTCTGGACGCGCGTGGAACCACGCAGCCTAGGCTCCACTCCTGGCGTGCTGTCCGCCCCCTCCCCAAAGGCAGACGCCGCTCAAACAGACCCGGCACGCCTAGCCCGCACCAGCCGCCCCGACCCCGCCGCCGCGCCATTTATGGAGTTAGAAGACATTCCCGTGGACGCCGACATCTGGCAGATGCCCCTGTCCATGAGCCAGCGGAACCCCAGGGCAGCCAAGCCCTGAACCCTCAGCAGCTGCGTGGTCCGCAGGAATCGTGCGCGTACAGCATTTTGTGTTGAGCCTTTGCACGCTTGCAGCTACCAAGCCAATGACTACAGGTTGCGCGCCAGCCCGGATTCCCCCCGTATCTCATTTCCTCCCCAACATCTACTTCACACACGTCATGGCAGTCGTCTCAAAAGGTCTCGAAGGCATCGTCGCAGCAGAAACCCGCCTCGGTGAGGTCCAAGGTGCCGAGGGCATCCTTTTTTACTGCGGTTACGACATCAACGAACTAGCTGGCAAGGTCAGCTATGAGGAGGTGGTGCATCTGCTCTTTTACAACAAGCTGCCCAACCGGGTGGAGCTGGATAAACTGACCACCGCGCTGCGTGCGGAGCGTGAGCTACCGCAGGGCGTGATTGATTTCCTCCAAACCGCGCCCAAGACCGCACGGCCAATTGACATCATGCGCACCGCCGTTTCCATGCTCGGCTGTTACGACATGAAGCGCCATGATGTCGAGGTGGGGGAAAACCTCGCCACCGCCATCCGTCTCGTCTCCCAGATTGGAGTCGTCGCCGCCTACTACCACCGCGCCCGCCAGGGGCTGGAGTTGCCGCCAGTGCGCAAGGATCTCAGCGAGGCCGCCCACTTCCTCTACCTCATGTCCGGCGAGGCACCCACACCCGAGGCCGAGAAGACCCTCGACGTGGCCTACGTCCTGCATGCCGAGCACGGCTTTAATGCCAGCACCTTCACCGCCCGCGTCGTCGCCTCCACGCTCAGCGACATGTACTCTGCCATCAGCGCCGCCATCGGCGCGCTGAAAGGCCCGCTGCACGGCGGTGCCAACGAAGGCGTGATCCACATGCTGGAAGAAATCGGCAGTCCTGATAAAGTGGACGCCTGGGTGGAGGACGCCCTAGCGCAGAAAAAGAAGATCATGGGCATCGGCCACCGCGTTTACAAAGTGCTCGACCCACGCGCCCCGCATCTGCGGGAGATGGCAATCCAACTCACCGCCCAGCTTGGTGAATCCAAGTGGATACAAATGTCCGAGCGTATCGCCGAAATCATGCGCGAGCGCAAAGGACTGAACGCGAACGTGGATTTCTACAGCGCCACCGTTTACTACAGCCTCGACATCCCCACCGATCTATTCACCCCCATCTTCGCCATCGCCCGCATGAGCGGCTGGACCGCCCATGTGCTGGAACAGTGGAGCGAGAACCGCCTCTTCCGCCCGCTAAGCGAGTACATCGGCAGACCCTACGGACAGAAAGTGGTGCCGATAGATGAGCGCTGAGTCAGAGCAGAGTATAGGGAAGGGAATAGATGGGCTATTTCTGAGTTCGCAGGCTTTCGTTGAAGGGGGACATTATGCCCTGCGCTTCATGACTGGCCTTCTGGGGGATTTGAACCGTATTGGCGAAGGATGGAGCATATCTCAATGGAGTATTCCTTGAAGAACTCCCGCCGTCCGCGCTCCTTGGCTTCAAGATGCTCTGAATTGGCACTCCAGATGGCAAGGGATTCCATGGAGTCGAATTCGATAATGGCTACATTTTCGCCGTCCTCGGCGGTGAAGTCCTTGTAGGAAATGAATCCTGGGATCGCACTTGCCAACTCATACATGCGAGTTCCGAGGGCGATGATAGCCGCTTCGGTGCCGGGAAGCAGGCGGGAACGGAAGATCGTGATAATTTTCTGGGTGTTCATGCAGATGGATGTTGGATCGTGGCAGGCATCCGTTGGAGGTCAAGATCGCTCTCAGTAGAGATTTTGGGCATTTCGATTAAGTCGAACTGATTTTTTCTTTGGCACAGAAATTTTTTTGTAACAAATGAATACATGAATAGACTTGTTCTCGGATAAGAGACGGGATGAACGCGGGCAGAAGGTGGCGCTGACTCCTGTCTTCAGGATGGGTTGCAGGCCCGCGAGGCCAGGTGGTGATTCCACAAGCCAGCGCTAACCACGGCCACCCGGTCATCGAATTGACCGA
>Ga0247834_1004248_pt1 | contig 18380 bp, 15 predicted proteins | sample LaCruzMarch2015__8_FD_187118 | JGI IMG/M metagenome (GOLD analysis project Ga0247834, IMG submission 187118) | Freshwater microbial communities from meromictic Lake La Cruz, Castile-La Mancha, Spain - LaCruzMarch2015_12m | ecosystem: Environmental > Aquatic > Freshwater > Lake | place: Spain...
CCCCCGTATCTTTCCAAAAAAATTTCAAACCCACGTAAGGGTATCCTTTCCCGAGCGTGTCTCCATACAGACAAAACCCGTAAGTCTTGGAACATCTTAACGAAAACACACTGCTGGAGGCCATTCGCCAGGGCGAATCATCGGCGTACGATGTGGTTTTTCGAAGGTATTACGAAGTGCTGTGCCATTATGCCGCCAAATTCACAGATGGGGATCTGGATGAAGCGGAAGACATTGTACAGCAAACTTTTGTAAAACTTTGGGAACGCCGCAGCGCACTCGAAATCACCCATTCGATCAAAGCGTATTTGTACAAAACGGTACACAACGCCTGTTTGAACCGTATCCGGCATTTGCAAACCAAAAACAGGTATCAACAATTCAACGCCGGTCAATTGGAAAACCAGCACGCTTACCAGGATGAAACCAGTCAGGAACTGGGCGCTAAATTTCAAAGGGCCATGGATGATTTGCCGCCCCAATGCCGGCATATCTTCGAATTAAGCCGCTTTGAAGCACTCAAATACCGCGAAATTGCCGAACAACTCGACATTTCGATCAAAACGGTAGAAACCCAAATGGGGAAGGCGCTGCGTATCCTGCGGGTTCAGCTGGCCGATTACCTCGTAACCATTTCGGGCATCTGTTTTACCTTGTTCCACCTTTAATGTTCGATCATGCACAACGCTTACGAAGATATTGAAATGCTGATTGCCAAAGTGCTGGCCGGGGAGGCATCGCCCGAAGAAACCGCCGCGCTGGAGGCCTGGCGGACTTCAAAGACCGAAAACCAACGCTATTTTGAAGATTTACAGCGGCTTTGGGACCTCAGCGCTGCGGCCCGACCGGCTGCTTCACGCCCCATCAATACCGAGGCGGCCCTGCAACGGGTAAAAAAACAATTGGAAACGCCTGTTGTTCAGCCGCTTACGGCCCGAAAAGTATCCATGCGGTTCTGGATGCAGGCAGCAGCAGCGGTTTTGCTGCTGGCGGTGGCTGTTTTTATGCTGCGCCCGGACAAAACAGCGCCCGAACAGGAAATCGCCTCCAACAATGCCACGATCATGGTCGATACCTTGTCGGATGGATCGGTGGTGACCCTCAACCGTAACTCCGGCTTGACCGTTGCATCTCGTTTCAACCAAAAAGAACGGCGCATCAAACTGCGCGGCGAGGCGTATTTTGAAGTGGCCCACAACCAGGCGGTGCCCTTTTTCGTGGAAGTGCAGGCCCTGGAAATCAAGGTGGTGGGTACGGCGTTTAATGTGGACAACCGCAGCACGCCTGGAAAAGTTATTGTGACTGTTTCGGAAGGGAAGGTTTTGGTAAAACACCTCGAAGCAAGCGTGCTGTTGGTGGCGGGCGACCAGGCCATTTATGAGGAACAATCGGGTAAAATTACCAAGGTACTTACCCAACAAAATCCCAATGCATTGGCGTATAAAAACCGCATTTTAAAATTTGAAGCGACACCCATGAACAAGGTAGTTGAAGAAATACAAAACGCGTATAATGTGTCTATTGTGTTGAAAAACAAAAACTTAGCGCAATGCCCGCTTTCTGGAAATTACAACAACTTGTCGCTGGAACGCCTATTTGAACTCATTGCAGAAACCTTCAACCTCCAGGTAACAAAACAACCGGACGGACAATGGCTGTTCGACGGTGCAGGCTGCGGAGAATAACCCCGGCTGAAAACAAAAACAAAATTATCATGCAAGTTTTAACACCCTATGCAACGCGATCCATCCAAGCGGGGATCCTTGCCCTACTCCTGCATTTTTACTTTTTGCCTTCTTTGCAGGCGGGCGATGTGCTCACACGCCCCATCAACGTGTCTTTTTACCAAACGCCCATCAAAGAGGCCATGGCGCAAATTGCCCAAAAAGGCGGATTTGAGTGGTCATACAATGCCAATATCCTCGATGCAAATAAAAAAGTGACCCTTATTTCCAAAAACAAAACCATTGGCGAAACCCTCCACGCCTTGTTTGGCACCGAATATACTTTCAAACAAAGTGGCAATTACCTCATCCTGAAAAAGGTGAAAAAACCACAAGAACGTATGATTGGGTACATTTCTGACCCCAAAACCGGGCAAAAACTCTCGAATGTTACGGTGTACGACCGCCAAACCCTGCGCTCTACCACCACCGATGCCAACGGGTTTTATGAACTGCCCGTCACCGAAAACTCCCAGGTTGTGATCGCAAAACTCGCTTATCGGGATACCATCCTGCAAGTGAACTCCCAAACGCCACGTTTTGTACAGATTAACATTCATTTGGATACTGTTCCGGAGCAAAAGGATACCTGGGCAGCAGTGCAACTCGAACTTCAAAAAACGTCTTACAAAATGGAGCGCTTTTTTGTGTCGTCGGCCCAAAAGTTTACCGCCCTGAATGTCAAAGACTCCTTGCACCGGCGTTTTCAATTGTCGTTGTTGCCCATGATCGGTACCAACCATTTGATGAGCGGCAATGTGACCAACAACTTTTCGATCAACCTGATTTCGGGGTATTCACGCGGCAACGACGGGGTAGAACTGGCTGGTTTGGGCAACCACACCCGCGAAAATATCCGGGGATTACAGGCCGCCGGTTTTTACAATGAAGTACGCGGCAATGTGACTGGGGTGCAATTATCGGGTTTTTACAACCGCATCGGCGGCACCTTGCGCGGCGTACAGGCTGCCGGCTTTGTCAACATGGCCAAAGATGCCAAAGGCGCTTCCGCACAATTTTCGGGTGCTTTTAACATTGTGCCCCGTGGAAAATTTTCCATCCAGGCTGCGGGAATCGCCAACCATGCCGACAGTATTATGGCGTTGCAGGCTGCAGGATTGTACAATGTAGGTGCGGCCTACGTACAAGGGGTGCAAGCGGCAGGTTTATTTAATGTTGCCAAAAAAGCCAATGGCGGGGTGCAAGCTGCCGGTTTGTTCAATACCCATAAAACCGGAACCTTGCACGTACAGGCCGCGGGACTGTTCAATCAGGCCGATACTATCCACGGCGCGCAAATGGCAGGTTTGTTTAACAGTGCCCGAAAAGTAAAAGGCGTGCAGATCGGTTTGATCAATCGCGCGCGGGAAATCGATGGGGTGCAAATCGGGTTGCTCAATTTTTCCAAAAAAGGCGGGTACGTAACCCTCGAATTGAGCGGAAATGAAGTGACCTGGAGCAATGTAGCCTTCAAATCGGGCACCCGACATTTGTACACCATCTTCACGGCCGGGTACACGCCCGCGTACGAGGACCGAAAATTCCTGTGGTCATATGGGGCGGGCATTGGTGCCTTGGCGCGTTTCAACGACCGCTGCGGCATGAGTTTCGATCTGATCCACCGTCAAATCAATGTAGAAGGACAGAACAACCAGACTTTTCATGGTTGGGCACAATTTGCACCAGCGTTTGATGTGCGCATTGCAGGCGGTTTGCACGTGGCCCTGGGCTTGAGCGCCAACGTGTATATTGCTGAAAAAGCGCGTCCCGACGGATTTGACTATAAACCCTTGGTGGTACCGGCTAATTTTCCTTCCATCAAAATTCCCGATGCGCCGCGTTTAAGCAGCTGGGTGGGGGGAAATGTGGCACTGCGGTATCAATTTTAAAAAAAAGGTAAAAAACGGATCAGGGTAAAGCCTGGGAGTGCGTGTCGTATGGATAGTCAAAGCGCGGCAGGGGATTGCGCGTGGACTGGAAAGTTCCTCTGAAAACAAAAACACTATTTTTTACAACAACGACTGATTAAGCTATGACAACGAAACAATTTGTCCCCCGCTGCCTATTGGCCGCCGCTTCCTTTTGTTTGCTTTTTGCTGCCTGCGATCCCTTGGGCACCCGGGGTTCGGGCGATTTGAGTACCGAAAACCGCGATGAAAAGAATTTTCATGCCCTTGAAGTGCATGTACCGGGTACGGTAGAAATACGCACCGATTCGGTGTATAAGGTACAAGTCACCTGCGAAGAAAGCATCATCGCTTACCTGGAAACCATTGAAGACAATGGCGTGCTGAAAATCCTTTTCGACCGGGACGTGTATGATGTCGACAATTTAAAAATCCTGGTTTCTGCGCCTAATTGGGATAGAATTGAGGTAAACGGCAGTGGCGATGTTTTTGCACTCAATTGCCCTGTGAAAACGGCTATCGTAACCGTAAGCGGTAGTGGAAATATTCAACTGACGGCGAGTGAAAGCCTGCAAGCAACCATCAGCGGTAGTGGCGATGTTTCTTACAAAGGGAATCCACAAATTACGAAAAGCATTTCCGGTTCTGGGCGCCTGAAAAAGATTGATTAAGGGGGGGGCTGTGGCGATTAGCACAGTAGTGGGCATTTTTATTTCGCGCAGATGTTACACAGAAAAAAAGCGCAGATGTTACGCAGATTTTTCTGTGTAACATCTGCGAAAATGCATCTGTGTAACATCTGCGCGAAATATGTCAAGTAGTGTAGTCTAGGGCACTTCTATTCGTTTTATGATGGGTTTTCTTACTAGATATTTTTGATAATAAATAAAAATCCCGAATTTCGGTATAATCCAAAACTCGGGATGACGCATGTTTTTATACAAACTAAACTTCAATTAATCCTTGTTCCCGTCCTGTTCCGGGGTTTTGCCCGCTTTTTTCTGTGCCTTTTTGGCCGATTTTTTAGCCGATTTCTCCTTCTGCCGCGCGTCCATTTTCTCCTTGTGTTTCGCTTCGCGTTTTGCCAGCACCTGGTCGTATTTGGCAGATTGTTCAGGTGTCATCACGGCTTTGTGGGCTTTGACGCGTTCTGCGCGCGCTTGCTCATGGGCTTCCCGGCGTTCGTTTTTCTCTACCTTTCTTTTTGCCTTAAAATCCTGGTCAATTTTTTTGATCTGGGCTTTTTGCTCGGGCGTCAGGTTCAGTTCCTTCGACATTTCATCCGTTTCGGCGGCCTCGCGTTTTTCCATTTGCGCCTGTGATTCGGGCGGCGGTGGTGGGCGTTGGCCTTTATCGCCTTTCGGCGGAGCCTCTTGCGCCATTAAGGTATTGCCGGCAAGGCTAAAAAGGGCTAAAAACAACGCCGTAAATATGATTTTGATCTTATGCATGTTGAAATAGTTTTGTGTGCGTGAAAATTTGGTATTTGGACTGTCCATTACAGGAAAAGTTACATCCAATGTCTGAACGTTTTTTCCCTGCAATGCGCGGCCCATTACAAATACCCCTTCACCGCATCCAAAGCCTCTTTCAATTGCGTGGCATCGGTACCGCCCGCCGTCGCAAAGCCAGGCTGGCCGCCACCGCCGCCTTTCAGGAACTTTTGGGCCAGTTCGCGTACGATCGTGCCTGCGTTCAACCCGTTGGATTTTACCAAACCATCGCTGATTTTTACAGTCAACATGCATTTGCCATCGGCACTGGCAGAGGCGAAGGCAATGACGGCGTTGCCTACTTCCCGTTCCAGTTCGGTTGCCAGGGTTTTGATTGCGTTTCCATCTTGAATCGGCAACAAGGCGGATAAATACGCGATGCCGTTTACTGTTTCAAATTGTGCCCGCAAGCCTTCCCGCAAGCCATTGGCCTGTTCCTGCACGAGGCGTTCGATTTCTTTCTGCAAACGTTTGTTTTCGTCTTGCAAATCGCCGATCGCTTTGGGCAAATCGCGCGCTTTCAAAACGTTTTTGATCGCGCCCAGTTCGTCTTCCAGGCCTTGTACATATTGTTCTGCACCTAACGCTGTAGCCGCTTCAATGCGCCGAACGCCCGCTGCCACCGCTGCTTCTGCGGTAATTTTAAAATAACCGATTTGGCCGGTGCGCTGCACATGGCATCCGCCGCACAATTCGCGGGAGTAGGCCGGATCGAAGGTGATCATGCGCACGCTTTCGCCGTATTTTTCGCCAAACAACATCATCGCGCCCGAATTTTTGGCTTCTTCGATCGGCAGGTTGCGCGCTTCTTCCAAGGCGATGTTTTCACGGATTTTTTCATTTACAATCCGTTCTATTTCAACAATTTCCGCATCAGTCACTTTCTGGAAATGCTGGAAGTCGAAACGCAGGGTATGGTCATCGAGGTACGAGCCTTTTTGTTGTACGTGGGTGCCCAATACGCGGCGCAGGGCCGCATGCAGCAAGTGGGTAGCCGAGTGGTTGCGCTCGGTGAGGCGGCGTTTATCAGCATCTACGACACATTGCACATTTTCATGGTCGATGTTTTCGGGCAGTTTTTCCACGATGTGCATCACCAGGGTATTTTCTTTTTTGGTATCGAGTACGCGCACGTATTCGGTGCCAAAATACATGACGCCGGTATCGCCCACTTGTCCGCCGCCTTCCGGGTAAAACGGGGTGCGGTTGAGCACGATTTGGTACTGATTGCTGCCTTTTGCGGCCACGGTGCGGTATTTTACGACATGCGAGCCGGTGGTTTCCAGCGTATCGTAACCCACAAATTCCACATCGGGATCGTCGTTGAGCACCATCCAGTCGCCCACCTGCTTGGCGGCGTCTTTGCGGGAGCGGTCTTTTTGTACTTGTAAGGCGGCTTTGAAACCTTCCTCATCCACTTCCCAGCCTTTTTCCCGGGCCAGCAAACTGGTCAAATCGTACGGGAAACCAAATGTATCCAACAATTCAAATGCCTGCTCACCACTTACGGTATTTGCCTGTAAATCAAGGTTATCAATGCGTTTTAAGCCTTGCTCGAGGGTGCGCAGGAAAGATTTTTCTTCTTCCAAAATCACTTTTACCACAAAATCAATTTGCCCCTTCAATTCCGGGAACACATCTCCAAACTCTTCGGCCAAAATCGGGCACATCCGGTACAAAATCGGCTCTTTTAAATTCAAAAAGGAGTAGTAATACCGCACCGCACGACGCAAAATACGCCGAATTACATACCCGGCACCGCCCGAAGAAGGCAATTCACCATCGGCAATGGCAAAACTTACGGCCCGCAAATGGTCGGCCACTACCCGCATCGCTACATCGGTTTTGGCCTCGCGCGCATACGAGCCCGTGTACCGAATGCCCGACCTGTTTTCCAAAAAGTCGAACAAAGGCCGCCACAAATCGGTATCATAATTGGAAGCAACGCCCTGCACCGCGCGGCACAAACGCTCGAAACCCATGCCCGTATCCACGCTTTTGGCTGGCAATTCCTCCAAAGAACCATCGGCTTTGCGGTTAAACTGCATAAATACGTTGTTCCACACCTCAATCACGTTCGGATCATCGGCATTCACGAGGGCTTTACCGTCTACCTTGGCACGGTCGGCATCAGAACGCAGGTCGACGTGTATTTCCGAGCAAGGACCACAAGGACCCTGGTCGCCCATTTCCCAAAAGTTTTCTTTTTTACCAAAAGGCAAAATCCGGTCTTCCGCAACAAACTGTTTCCAGGTGTCAAACGCTTCCTGATCGAAAGGCAGTCCCTGGGCTTCATCGCCTTGAAACACTGATACATACAGGCGGTCTTTCGGAATTTTATATACTTCGGTGAGCAGTTCCCAAGACCAGGCTAAGGCGTCTTTTTTAAAATAATCGCCAAAAGACCAGTTGCCCAGCATTTCAAACATGGTATGGTGGTAGCCATCGAAGCCCACATCTTCCAGGTCATTGTGTTTTCCGCTTACCCGTAAGCATTTTTGGGTATCGGCCACCCGCTTGGCAGGGGGTGTTTGGTTGCCCAGGAAAAAATCTTTCAAAGGGGCCATGCCTGAGTTGATAAACATCAGCGTGGGGTCACTTTTGGCCACCATGGGCGCAGAAGGAATGATTTTATGGCCTTTTGATTCGAAAAAATCGAGAAATTGCTGGCGTATTGCGCGAGATGTCATGCGGGTATGAAATGATTGAACTACTTAAAACAGACAAAAGTGGAAATTTGCAGCGCAAAGGTAGGGTTTGCGCAGATAAAATATAAGCTAATAGGAACCTTGAACTTTTTCTAATGTTAAGTTGGCAGCACTTTTGCAATCCAATTGCATCATTTCACCGAGTTCCCTACCTTCGCCGCATGCCACGCAAAAATAAATACGTCTGTATCCACGGCCACTTTTACCAGCCTCCGCGCGAAAACGCCTGGTTGGAAATTGTGGAACAACAAGAAAGCGCCCGTCCCTTTCATGACTGGAATTCGCGCATCAATTTTGAATGTTACGCGCCCAACGCAGCCGCCCGTATCCTCGACGATCAGGGCTGGATCAATAAAATTCGCAACAACTATAGCCGCATTTCTTTCAACATCGGGCCTACTTTGCTTACCTGGCTCGAAGAAATGGACCCAGAGGCCTATAATTTAGTGCTGCGCGCCGACCAACGCAGCCAGGAATTGTTTGGCGGACACGGATCGGCCATGGCGCAAGTACACAGCCACCTGATTTTGCCACTTTGCAATTACCGCGACAAGGTAACGCAGGTGGTATGGGGCATCCGTGATTTTGAATTTCGGTTCAAACGCGCCCCGGAAGGCATCTGGCTCGCCGAAACTGCCGTGGATACCGAAACGCTGGAAGTACTCGCCGCCCACGGCATTTTATATACGGTATTGGCCCCACGCCAGGCAAAAGCCGTGCGGAAAATGGGCGGTACGATGGCCACGGCCTGGAAAGACGTAAATTCCGAAACCATCGACACCCGCAATCCTTATTGGTGTCAGTTGCCCAGCGGCCGCCGCATTGCCCTGTTTTTTTACAACGGCGGCATCGCGCAGGAAGTGGCTTTTAATGGCCTGCTCAACAGTGGTAAAAACTTTGCCAACCGCATGTTGAGCGTTTTTTCCAACGACGACACCCCCGAACTTTCGCATATCGCGACCGATGGCGAGAGTTATGGCCACCACCACCGCTTTGGCGAAATGGCCCTGGCCGATTGCCTGTTCCAAATAGACAGCGGCAGCGACGCCAAAATCACCAATTATGGCCAGTTTTTAGAACTATTTCCGCCGCAATGGGAGGTACAAATCCACGAAAACTCTTCCTGGAGCTGTGTGCATGGCGTCGAACGCTGGCGCAGCAACTGCGGATGCAACACGGGCGGCAACTCGGGCTGGCACCAGCGCTGGCGCAAACCCCTGCGCGATACCCTCGACTGGCTGCGCGACCAGACCGGCCCTTTGTTTGAACGGGAAGGTCAGCGTTTTTTGCGCGACCCCTGGGCGGCCCGCAACGATTATATTGAGGTGATGCTCGATCGCTCAGAGGAATCGGTGAAGCGCTTTTTAGAAAAACACTGCCGCCGTACCCTGAGCAGCCTGGAAGAAGTGCTGGTATTGCGTTTGCTCGAAATGCAGCGGCACTCCATCCTGATGTACACGAGCTGCGGCTGGTTCTTTGATGAAATTTCGGGCCTCGAAACCAACCAGATCCTGCAATACGCCCTGCGCGCCATGGATTATGTGCAGGATGTGTCGGGCCGGAGCCTGCACAACGACTTCACCCGCCGACTGGCCGAAGCGCCGAGCAATGTGTTGGACAACGGCGCGGCGAGTTTTTTACAAAATGTGGTGCCCACGCGGGTTACCCTCGATCGTGTGGCGATGCACTTTGCGGTGTCGTCCTTGTTTGAAGAAAATCCGGAAGACCTGGATTTGTTCAATTACACCGCGGAAGTGGAGTTTTTTGAAAAAATTGAGGCCGGAACCGTTCAGTTTTCCGTAGCGCGCTTAGCCATCCGCTCGCGCCTGAGCCATGCGCAAAAAACGTATTGTTTTGCGGTCATTTACTTAGGGCAGCAGCATATTATTGGCAATTTGACGGCCAATATGAACCGCACCACCTTCGATTCGATGTACGAACGCACCAACAAAGCGTTCCGGCAGGCGCAATTGGGCGAGGTGATCGGTATTTTGCAGGAATATTTTGGTCCAGAGAAATTTACGATCTCTTCCCTGTTTGCCGATGAAAAAATCAAAATCATCTCGGCCATCACCGAACACAGTTTATCGCTGGCCGATGCCAATTTCCGCAACGTTTTCAACGATAACTATCAGTTGATGACGGGTTTGCAGGAAGCCGGACTGACGCTGCCGGATACCTGGCGCAACATTGCCGCGTATGTGTTGAATGCCGATTTATTGCACTTTTTTGACGGAGAAACGACCAACGATCCGCGTAATTTGCGGCGTATTTCGGCCGATATCAGCCGTTGGAACGTAAAATTTGGCGATATTGAGTCGGTGCGACATGCCATTGGCGAGCGGATCATGCGGGAAATCAAAAAAATTGAACTCGACGCATCCTCGGTGCAACGGGTGAAATGGCTGAACGAAGTACTCTCGATTGTAGATCAAATGGGCCTGAAACCCGCCATCTGGCGCAGTCAAAACGAATTTTATTTGCTCACCAAAGGCTTGCGGAAAGGCCAATGGGTATTTGCGAACGACGATTGGAAAGTTGCTTACGAGCGCCTGGGACAATTGTTGCGCGTACGCCTGCAAGCGTAAGACCTATTTTAACAAAATAAATATACAACACCATGAAAGATAACGTGCAAGAGGAGCAAGAGCATGAAAGCCAAACCATGAAAAAGTGGACAAAAATCCGTGGCGAAAACGCCTGGACCATGTTCAAAGTGATGGCCGAATTTGTCGATGGATTTGAAGTTTTGAACAATATCGGGCCTTGTGTGTCCATTTTTGGCTCGGCGCGTACCAAACCGGGCACTTTTTACTACGAATTGGCTACTAAAGTTGCATCCCGGCTTACCGAGGAAGGCTTTGGCGTAATCACCGGCGGCGGTCCGGGTATCATGGAAGCGGGCAACAAAGGCGCCTGGATGAAAGAAGGCACTTCGGTGGGATTAAACATTGAACTGCCTTTCGAAACCAGCCACAACCCGTATATCGCCCCGGCGCTCAACCTCAAGCACCGCTACTTTTTTGTGCGCAAGGTGATGTTTGTCAAATACGCGCAAGGTTTTATCGTCATGCCCGGCGGTTTTGGCACCCTCGATGAATTGTTTGAAGTACTCACGCTGGTGCAAACCAAAACCATCACGCAGGTACCGATTGTATTGATTGGCAAGGAGTTCTGGGAAGGTTTGCGCAACTGGATCGTGGAAGTGATGCTGGAAAAACACCAAAATATCCATGCCAGCGACCTCGATTTGTTCTATATTACCGACGATGCAGATGATGCGGTGCGTTATATCAGCGATTTTTATGCGCGCAGCAAAGATGGTCTCACCCCCAATTTTGATTTATGATCCAGATCGAATCCAAACTGCCGCAAGTAGGCACCACCATTTTTACGGTCATGTCGGCCCTGGCCAACCAGTACAAGGCCATCAACTTAGCCCAGGGCTTTCCGAATTACAATCCGTCGGAAAAACTGCAAGCGCTGGTCACCGAGCACATGGCGAAAGGCGCCAATCAATATGCCCCGATGCCCGGTTTGTTGCCCTTGCGCGAGCGTATTGCTGAAAAAATGGAGGTCCTGTACGGCACCGTGATTCATCCGGATACCGAAATAACCATCACGGCCGGCGGTACCCAGGCCATTTTTTGCGTTTTCGGGGCATTTGTGCGTCCGGGCGACGAGGTAATCCTGCTGGAGCCTTGTTACGATTCGTACCGGCCCTCCATTGAAACGATGGGCGGGGTAGCGGTGCCTTACAACTTGGTGGCGCCGGCCTATCAGGTAAACTGGGCGGAAGTAGCCCAATTGATCACCCCGCGCACGCGCATGATCTGCGTGAACACGCCCAGCAACCCCACCGGCCAGATTTTGACCAAGGCAGATTGGGATGCTTTGGCCGCGATCTTGCGGGGTACCAACATTTTAGTCATGAGCGATGAGGTGTACGAACACCTGATTTACGATGGCGTGCCGCACGATACGGCGCTGGCCCATGCGGAGTTGCGGGAGCGCACGCTGGCCATTTATTCTTTTGGAAAAACCTACCACAATACCGGCTGGAAAACGGGGTATTGCATTGCCTCGCCTGCCTTAAGCAACGAGTTTCGTAAAGTGCATCAGTTCAATGTCTTCTGCGCCAACCATCCTTTACAGGCTGCTTTTGCCGATTTTATGGCCGATCCGCGGGAATACCTGGGATTGCCTGCTTTTTACCAGCAAAAACGCGACTTTTTTGCAGCGGCCATGGCCGAAACGCGTTTCAAAGCCCTGCCTTGCCGCGGTACCTATTTTCAGTTGTACGACTATTCGGGCATCAGCGACGAGCCCGACCTTGCCTTTTGCGAGCGCCTGACCATCGAGCATGGGGTGGCCGCGATCCCGGTTTCGCCGTTTTACTCCGATGGCCGGGACGATAAAGTGATCCGGTTTTGTTTTGCGAAGACGGAGGATTTGTTGGAGGCTGCGGGTTTGCGGTTGCGGGGGGTGTAGGGGTTTAAAGGTTGAACTCATTACATCTTTTTATCTCTGTATTGCTCAAAAAATGTTAAATCGGGTTCGTATATTGTTTTTGAAGTAACTCCGAGCTGAACTTTTTCAAACATTTCCACAAGTTTGTCTCCGTCGATTAGTTCAAGTTTAATATTTGATTTTTCAATTTCTATCGCCGCTTTTGCAAAGGAGCCTGTGGTAATTAACAAACCCTTTTCAACGCTCCTTTTATTGGTTTCCATGACTCCAATAAATGCTTGAACTTTTTCAGTTGGGACAGTTCCTTGGTATCTTTTACATTGAAAAAAAACGCTTAGATTAACAAATGGATTCAGTTTTAAAGTAGCATATCCATCGATTCCGCCATCGTGTGAGCGTTGTGTGATCTCAATATTTTCAAAATCATACTCGCGCAACAACCTGCCACATAAGTGTTCGAATCCTGTTGGCGATAGTTTTTGCAACACTTCGATTAACGTTGGCTTCAATTGGTTATTTTGACTTTCTGGTTCGCTCTCTTCTTGTATTTCAATGACTTTTTCTGCCTCTTTATCAATACTTTCAGAAGATTTACCTTCTCTTAAGTCTTGAAATATTTTTACCCATTTAAGGAAAACATCATGTCCTTGCTTTTCCGTTAAACTTGTATCCCAGCCTTTGCTACTTAATGTCCAAACGCCATGTTTTGATGAGGCGAGAAGCTCCTCCCAGACCAAATATTGTCTTGCCCATGCTAACTGATTCTGAAATTTAAGTACTCCAGATTTTTCATATCTTTCTGTTAATACCTCCTCAGATAAATTGTACTTTTCGCCTATTAATTGCGTGATCTCTTTAGGTTTTGCTGAACCTCCCAAATCTCGTAAAGCGTCCAAAATTGGCCCAAGCCACTTCACAAATTCCGTTTTGCCATTTTTTTTCTTACTCATATTATTTTTTTAGTTAACGGGAGCGTGAGCATGGAATATGTGGCCGTGATTAGTTGGCTACGTGAGATCATGCAGAGTTCGATGAATTTATAGTTACTTATCTAGGGTCAATAACTTCCTCCCATAGCATTGTACATCTCCAAAGTCATTTTTATGCTGTTGATTTGTTCGGTTGATATGGTTTTTATATCATGGTACTGCTTGCCGATTAACTTCATTTTTGCATTTTTAGCATTGGCTAAGGCTTCAATCAATTCTTTGTCAGAAGAAGTAAGCTGTTCATCAAACCACTCCCAAATATGACCACCGTTTCCTGAATCAGTTTCAACATCAGAAGGGATATACTCAAATGCTTTTCCGTCTATTGAAAACTGAACTCTGCTGATAAACAACCAATCTTCCGCATGATACTGAACTCGAAATCGTAAATCACCTGGTATTTCGTTCTCGGTTTGGAAATAACAATAGATGCCGTTTCTATTTGTATATTTAGGTGCATTTACGGGTTCATACCATTTCTTATTAGTATTTGAAAATTCATCTTTTCTAACTCTAAAATACTTTAGAAGTGCTTTTGCTTTGACTGAATCAATGGTCGCTGTTTTCTTAAAATTTTCAGCGTTTTCTTCTTTCCCTTTATTCATTGTTTCATTTACGCTATTGGGAAGTGCAAATATTTGATTCTTTATTTCTTCTTCTTGCTTTGCTTTATCCTTCATGGAGACCAAAAGGGCAATGTCTTCATTCTTATCGTTAAGCAATTTGAATCGAATTGGTGTTGTGTAATTATTGCCCATTGCCTTTTTCATATCTTTATTAACCTTCAAAGAAATGCAAAAATATTTATAGGCTTCCAAATAAGCGATGGAATCGTTCGCTGCTGAAATAGTTTTTGGGTCATCTTCCTTGGTTTGTGAAGCACCGCCCAAAAGTCCTTTTTCCTCAACCACTTCAACGTATTTATAACTTTTCTCGCACGAGGAAAGGATAACTACTAATGCAAACAGGTATGTGATTTTAAGATTCATGTTGATATTTTTTTATTTCTCTTTTTATTGTTCAACGGCTGGATATGCGCCTGTGCTGCCGTGCGTTGGCTTTGAGCGTTGGCTTTGAGCGTTGGCTTTGAGCGTTGGCTTTCGGCGGCATGGGTGTATATCCTTTGTTCGACGTTTTTTATTTGCAGCATTACCATTGTTGGATTTCTGCTTTCATTTTCTTTACATCTCGATGGCTGATACCAGACTCCTTTAAGGCAATAAAATCCTCTAACAAGATAATTTTGTAATTTTTACCATTTTCATCTTCTTTTCCTTTAAGATTTTCATATGCTATTAAGGCTTTACCGAATTTACCTCTGTAAAGATATGAATGCCCAAGGTTTGTGTAAGGAACTAAGTTTTCTATGGAATGGTTGATTTCCAAAGATTTCAATGCACATTTTTCCGAGTCTTTGAATTTTTTTAAAAAAAGATAATTCCAAGAAAGATTTGTAAAAACAACTGCTTTTTTTTGAATAAGGTTAGTTTCTTGTGGGTAACTCTTAATTGCTTGTTCTAATATTTTTTCAGCATTTAAAAGCAAGTCAATTTTCTGACTATAAGGTTGAGTTGAATTTGCATCATTTATATAATGTTGTGTTTGATAGTATACTTTCCCTATTTGAAGTACTGTATCAGTTACATTATTAAACATGTATTCAATGGAAATGACATCTTGTATAGGGTTAATAAATTTATTACCTTGTGGATTAAAATTTTTTATTTTTTCAATCAAACCTTTAACCTCCAATTTCTGCTCTGTTGAAAAGGAACCGGTAGAATAGCATTTGCCAATAATTGAATTTGCTCTTGCGGTAAGAAGTCTATAGTGTAAAAACAAATTTCGATTCATTAATTGGTCATGACAATTATCGGCACATTTTTCTGCGTTAGTAATACATAAGCAAATTGAATCTGCTATTGAGTAATCAAACCAGCCTTCATCATTTAGGTTATTTAATTGAGCGGCGGAAAAGCAATCCGCTTTTTGCAAGTAAGATTCCGAAAGGTCACAATTGAATTGAACTGAGTCAATATTCAAAAGTCGTTTATTTATAGTAATCAATGAATCAACTGTAAATATGGATAAACCGATACTATTGTTTTGTAAGTATCTTGTAGAAAGCAATGAAAAAATATTGGCTAAATCAGGATAAAATTGATGCCCAACTTTGTCATTTTCTGTCAATGTTTTTGTAATTATGTATGACTTAAACAAACAAAAGAAGCCCATATCAACATTTCCAATTTCAAACCACGAGTTGCTTAAACTAAGAATAGTCTGAGATAAATCGTCTTTCTTTACAAAGGTGTCGAGGTTTAAAGAATCCAAAAGGAAAATAGACAAAGTTTTCAACTCTTCGATTCGATTAAGAGAATCTTGACCCGTAAAATTATGATTATTGGTATAGTTTAGCCTTTCAATAATAGGCAACAACTCTCCTCCTAAATTCTTGAAAATAGAAGCGGATATGCTATCAGGGACATAACTAAATAAAAAAGTGGAATCAACTGTTGAAGTATAATAAGATGAAAGATTCTTTAAGGTACTTTGCAAGCCTCTCATTACTTTGTAAACTTCTCCATGCAATTTAGCCTGTAAAGAATCGATTTTACGTTGAAACATATTTGATTCAACAACGTTTCCAGATAATAACAAATTTGTACTTTTAGTGAACCAATTGATTGATAATATTGCGGTGGAACTAAAATCTTTCTTTTCTATTAAATCTATTAAAATGCTATCAGATTTATTATAGTAAATCTTACTTTCTTCTGTTCGTTTTCTTTTAAAATATTCATCGCCACGAATTCCTAAAAATTGTGCATACTCTCTTTTCATTTCATTAATAAATTTTTCATCTTCCGAGTCATTTTCAAAAATTGATTTGTATATTAGCTCAGTATTCTCAAATAAGTCAAAACTTTGTTGATACAAAAGCCTTGCTGAATAATATTCGCCCATTTCGCAATATGACCTTGCGGCAAATTTTCTAAAATCTTTGTCGGCTTTATCAGAGTTTAATTGATTTATTACTATATTGTAATAAACATCTGTTGAATCATACTGAAACTGCTTTCTGTATAAATTTGCAATCCCCTTGTTGATGTTTAATGAATAGCCTATATTGGATTTTGAATCCATTTTAGCCGCCTCGAAAAACCATTTTCTTGCTTCTGCAATATTGTTTTTTCCAATTTGTATATATGCAATTGATAAAATTGCTCTAAGGCTATCGGCGTTAGATGTTGCTATTGTTATTGCGTTTTTATACATAACAACACTTTCCTCTAATTCAAAAATGCTTTGCAGTAAGTTAGCATATTTAAAGATATAATGAAATGTCTTACTGTCTAAATTAATTATTTTATCATAAGTTTGTTTTGCCTTTTGAATGTCGCCTGATAATAAAGCAAATTCAGCAACAGATTCTAAATGACTTAGTTTGGCATTTATTTTTTTTCTACTCTCTTTCTTTGCTCTGTCGGCTATTTCTTCATTTTTCAAAAGCAATTTTATTTCTCTTTCAAATTCAAGGCTGATACTTCCATTTAAGATTGAATCAATATTTCCCTCTTTTAATAAGGTTAAAAATTCCTTTTCAGTCTTATCTGCAAAATCAAGGTTAACCTTTGCATACCATTCAGCAAGGCTATCTATAATAGTATTAGTAAAACTTGCTTCTCTATAAGCCAAATCCAGTGCCTCTTTCATTGATTTATTCAATTTCAGTTGCTCATCAAGTTTTCTTTTCATTGTTTTCATAGGAAAGTCTTGATAAATAGAATAAAACTCCGCTCTCCTCTCGTCAAGTTCTTTTGGCTTGCACATTTCTATTAAAATTTCTTCATTTGGGTTTATTCCAACTTTTACTAAACTTGGTTCATTAACAACTTTATAATCTTTGAAATTTGCTTTAATGCTTATATAGTCTCCCTTCGATTCGTTTAAAAATTTCAATTCAAATGTACCATCAGTAAATGAGTAGGTCGTTACTCCATTGCTTCCAACTATTTGAACGCCAGATAGTGGTGTCTTTCCACTATTTAAAATCAACACCTTGCCTTTTATCATGGTTTGAGAAATGGCAATGCAAGCAATGTGCATAAGTAAAAATACTACAATCTGATGTCTCATTTTTTATTTATATTTTTATTAAGCAAATCTATCCTTTGTCCGTCACTACCAAGTAATGAAGGAAATATTTTTGTGCTAAAAATGAAAGACCCTCTATCGTCCACAAATCCGGTTTTTTTAGCAAAAAGTATTAATTCCGGGTTTCTGTTTTCTGGAATATTAAAGTTGAATTTTCCATCTTCTTTTGTAATATTGATTGAATCCCCTAAAATCACCTCTACGCCTTCAAGAAAATCTCCGGTATCTTTATTAAATACTCTCCCCCATACTCTGTCCAAATTTTTTGTTTTAATTTCTAAATAATTTTTTTTTGAAATTTTGTAGACTGAATCAATATTTTTCACTTGATACGTTTTGGCATTTAGGCTAAGATTGGCACCTCTATTTAAATATTGAGAAGGAAAATTGGGGAATACTGCTTCACCAAAAGCATTGATTTTTGCAGAATCTTGATAATCAGATTCAAATAATTTGACGTACACCATTCCTTCCTCTTTCAATGGGTTATCCACTTTCCCTTTATTTCCATGTACATTTACAGTTATGGAAGTAGTAGGGTCAAGAAAATAATTTTTGTTAAAGAAAAGAACGGTGATAATAAAAGCAAATAAAATAAGTAGCCCAAAAATTGGTTTTCGCCAATTTTGATATACTATCTGAATAATACTAACATCAGTGCTATTTTCTACATTTGCTTGTTGCATGTTCACTGTTGTTTGATGTCTATGTCTTCACTCTTGTCGACTTTGGCACTTTGGTCTCCGCCATCTTGGTCAATTTTAATTTTCTGACTATTGGAAATATCAACTGTTTGCTTAGAGTCCTCGCCTGAAATTTCAACGCCAGTAATATTTGCCTTTATGACTATCTTTTTGTAAAAAACAAGAGCACATAATACGATGGCAATAATGCCAAGAATCCAAAGGGAATTTTCCATATTATTTTTATT
>Ga0247834_1004262_pt1 | contig 18325 bp, 16 predicted proteins | sample LaCruzMarch2015__8_FD_187118 | JGI IMG/M metagenome (GOLD analysis project Ga0247834, IMG submission 187118) | Freshwater microbial communities from meromictic Lake La Cruz, Castile-La Mancha, Spain - LaCruzMarch2015_12m | ecosystem: Environmental > Aquatic > Freshwater > Lake | place: Spain...
TTTTGGATACTGCCCACTCACGCCGGGGAGCTCCTTTACAATGACTGACCGGCATTATTTGTTGCTATCTCGGGGTCGATCACCCGGCAAGATGATGGCTCCCCTCCCCTCCGCAAGCCTGATGTACATCCATATTACTACTTGTCCATGTTGTCGCGTCGAGTTTCCAAATCTTTCCCGCACAAACACAGAATCTCGTGGATATTATGATATTAGGATCGGCGGCAGCGCAGGCCGATGAGCGTGTTCGTCTACATGGGGGAAGGAGGAGAAATTGTTCCTCATGATGTGGTCCGCGTTAGGGTAGATCCCTCCGTTACATCGATCCCTGCCGATGCATTTAGCCAACAAGAATCTGACCGAGGTGTGGAGCTAGGCGTCGTGGAAATTGGGGACAGTTCCTTCACGGATTGCAACAATTCAATAACAAAAATCAACATCCCCTGCTCACTAAGGAGGATTAACGATTGGGCATTCTATTACTCTCTTCGATGCCCGATTCGTCTCCACGATGGCATTGAAAGCATTGGAGGCGAAGCATTCAGTAACTGCTTCTTCACCAACTTTAGAGTCCCACCCCTCATCACAGTGATACCAGAAGGTAGATATATACGAGTGTGTAAGACCATATTTTCTCTAGAATTACCCGAAGACGTAACGAAAATTGGAAATACTGCATTCAGCTATTGTTTCTGCCTACGAAATGTGCCTTTCCTGCCAATGCTGATCTTGGTGAAAATATCTTTGGTGCACAAAGTGAAACCGAACAGTACGATCATTTTCAGCTGTTTGGTACAATAGCAGAAATAATAAGTGAGCTGCAGCATAGATTTGATGGTATACCTATTCACAGATTGATCTACTACCAGTCTTACAATCAGGGTGTGCTACAGGACCTTATTGCTGTGATAAATATGAGATCAGGCAATAAGCTGAATCCAACCGGCAATCAACAAGATTGTCTTGGTATGACTCCCCTTCATACTTTGGTATGCTCGTCTGTCCATAATCTTGCGCTGTATCGTGTGATCATTGAGAAGTATCCAACAAATCTAATTACTGAAGATAGGTGGGGGCACTGCCAATGCTGTATGCATTTTGGGGGGCTGCACCAAGTGAGATTATTCAATTCCTGATTGAGAGCTACCGAGCACCATACCCCGATCACGTATTCAATTGGACCATGATGGTGGAGAAAATGGGAAGGACTGACACACCCAAGGACCAAGGAAAGCATAGAGAACCTTCTACAAGTCAGACAAATGCACTTCCCTGAGCAGCCACTTTTGGATCTTTTGCTTGACAAGTTTTCATCATCTTCAAATTGTCTATCTGTTTCTTCGTATACAGTGTCGTGTTACCTGTGGAGCTGATATACTTGTGCTGCCGTATTGTAATGTGCAGGCAAGATATATCGTTGTCGAGATAAGGCTGACCTGAGGCTGAACAAGAATCTCGATGTTGAGACATGATTAAAACAATGAAAGGTCATTGGTGCAAGTGATGAATCCAACTCTTTATATGATTGACAATGATTATGTTTCATAGACACCTTTGTTAGATTTTATCAGCATATTGCATTTCACCATTTATTGCGAGTAGACTAAAATTGAACTGCATCTACATTATAGTTTGTGTACTCCTAAATAATCATGAGCGGTGATCAGATTGTTACCAAGTTGTTGAGAATGCAGGAATAAGAAGTAGATGAGGGCGTTGATTTTATGACATAAGGTAGGGTTTACGTGCGGTTTGGACGTTGCCGTTGTCCAGCCCTTAATCGATTAAAATGCTCATTAGCATCAAATTTGAGTATTATAATTATAATTCTTAATATAGGAATCGAACGGAAGTGTTGTTCGTTCTCACTCTTGAGCATAATTAGGATCACATCTCCATTTTGGCAAGTGTATTGTAATGATTACCTTTTCAAAGCATTCAGATTGAAGATATTTTCTCTCCTACATAATCTCTCGGTGGTGTGGTATCAGCGTTTACGGAATGTGATTCTACCCCTCGTTAAATCATACGGACTCAATTCAATCGTAACCTTATCCCCCACTAATATCTTGACAAAGTTCTTACGAATTTTTCCACTAATAGTTGCCAACACCGGTTCCTGTGTATCGGGCGCTCCATCAATTGTACAACGGAACATGGCATTTGGCAAACTTTCAATAACTGTACCCTCTATTTCAATAACATCATCTTTGACTTTTTTCACACGTTCTGTCCGTCCCTTACGATCATTCCCCGCCGCACGAGCCTCCTTCTTTCCAAAGAGTGCAGTTGGTGCACGATGTTCAGATCCCTTTGACGGTGGATGGTGTACGATAATGAATGACGACGATGACGATTGCGATGCTATCCGAGACGATGATGATGTAAGTAATGATGTTTGTGGGAATGCCGTACCATTGTTGGAGGATAGGCAGCAAATCAAGGCACCGAATAGAAACAGCAGAAATTGTCTCATGACTGGTTCGTTATAATTCAGGCTGCGGCGTCAAATCTACTATCACAGCTTACGGGCACCGGTTTACATCAACTAAAACACGAGGAGTGACTGGAGTCTGGAGGGGGTTCGCTTGTGGTTTGTCGAAATGAGAAAGGGCGGGAACATAAAAACCACAACAAAAAGACAAACACCAATCTCAATATGGCGAAGTCAGAATCAAGCGATAGTAAGCGACGTCGTCGCAGCAAGCGCGACGACGATGATATCGTCGTGAATGATACTGCGTCGTTGGTGGATGATTCAGAGCTATTCGTCGTTGATACTGCGCCGACCGGAGTTGACGACGAGAAAGATACCGAATCAACGAAAGAACAGTTCGCGGGAGATGTGGACGAGGGTTGTGGTAGCAAAGACAACAACGACGATGACGAGGGCAAGGATGAAACTACGAAGCGGAAAAGGAAACGCAATCGTAAAAAGAAGTCAAGCGGAGACGACGGTGGTGAGAATACTGGCGGATCATCGGCAGATGCAGCCTCTGCCAAGAAACAGCAACTACTATCGTCGGTCGAACACACGGTTTTCATTGAAGGATTACCCTTCACATCGACGTCCGAACAAGTACGACATTTCTTTGAGGTACATGGCTGCAAAGACATAATAGACATGAGACTGCCGACGTGGCAAGATAGCGGAAGACTTCGGGGATTCGGACATGTTGTATTCGCATCCGCAGAGACAAGGGCTCGAGCGTTGTCTGACGACGTTAATGGCAAAGAGCTTGGAGGACGGTATGTTACTGTACGTGAGGCAAATGCTCCACGTGCCGGCACGACCATGGGTGCATCGACGTCCACAGCAACGAGGGATCAACCCAAGGGGTGTAAAACTGTATTTGTGCGTAATTTGCCTTATGATGCATTGGAGGATGACATACTGGAATCGTTCCGAATATTTGGCAAGATTATTGAGGGTGGTGTTCGTGTGGCAAGGAATCATGTCACTGCCACGAGCAAGGGGTTTGGATATGTCGAATTCAAGAATGAGGAGGGAGCGCTTGCAGCTGTACAGAAGGCTGCCAAGCCTTTTGGGTTGTTGGTAAAGCAACGTCCTGTGTTTGTGGATTACGACGAGGGCACCGTGAAGGGTAGTTTCCGAGATGGCGATGGCAAATTATGGAATAAGGAACATAACAAAGGTGGGTCGGGTACTGTTTCTTCTGGTGGACGAGGCGGAAGGGGTGGTGGAAGAGGCGGTTTCAGTAGTGGCAGAGGCGGTTTTGGTGGCAGAGGTAGTGGTACAAGCTTTGGAGGAGCGAGATCAAGATAGACGAATAATCTATTACTCCAAAGTTATTGTAACAGCTTAGTGTATGTTGTCGGACACAACAATGGTACCCACTACTTATCATCACTTATTCAGGGCGGGAACAACCTCTACACACAACACAACACTTTGGCATTAGTAAGGATGTCCTGGATACTAGTCGCCTCATCATGGCTGGCTGTATTATTCCTCAATGCGATATCATCCGCCCTCGCCACCGCCGCCCCACTCAATTACATCAGCAAAATCCCAGAGGGTAAACTCGATTCAATCCTCGGGATAAACGAAGCATTTAAATCCTGCACTGATCCTCGCAAGGTAAACGTCTGCGTTGGTGCATATCGTGACTCATTGGGCAAGCCGTGGATACTACCGTCGGTCCGTAGCGCCGAACGTCGATTACTTGAGGATCCGTTAACCAACAAAGAGTATGCGCCAATATCGGGTGATCCAGTCTACGTCGAACTGGCAATGAAATTCGCATATGGGAATGATGCAGATTTAAGTGTTATTGCGGGTGTACAGACATTGAGTGGTACGGGTGCTTGTCGTGTGGGAGGACACTTTTTATCCAAATTCGTACCAAAACCAGAGGGCTGTAAAAAGATACCCATTTACATCCCAAATCCAACTTGGGGGAATCACATTGCCATCTTCGATGAATGCGGGATGGACGTGCAACGATATCGATATTATGATGCCGGAACCAATCGTCTTGATTATGAAGGACTTATTGAGGATTTGGAAAATGCACCAGAAGGTAGTGTTATACTCTTGCATGCCTGTGCTCATAATCCAACAGGATGTGACCCCAATATGGATCAATGGGCTGCAATATCTGACATGATAAAAACAAAGAAGCATGTTGTATTCTTTGATTCTGCATATCAGGGATTTGCAAGTGGGGATGCCGAGTCTGACGCCAGAGCTTTACGATACTTTGTAACACAAGGACATAGTGTCATACTGGCACAAAGCTTCGCCAAGAACTTTGGATTGTATGGCGAGCGTGCCGGAACTGTCAGCGTCGTTTGTTCCAACGCCAGAGAGAGATTGGCAGTATTGAGTCAATTGAAGCTCATAATACGTCCGATGTACTCCAGTCCGCCGGTTCACGGATCGAATATTGTACGTACAATTCTCACAGATCCGGAATTGACATCCGAGTATTACAACAACTGTCGTGAAATGGCGAGTCGAATACATGCCATGCGAATCAAGTTAGTAAACGTATTAAAGGACGTTGGAAGCGTCCATGATTGGAGTCACGTGACCGAACAAATTGGGATGTTTGCTTTTACAGGAATGAATAGCGACATGTGCGACGAACTCACGGCGAATCACTCGATTTATTTGACACGGAATGGCAGAGTCAGCCTCGCAGGCTTAAATGACGGTAACATCGAGTACGTGGCTCGGGCGATGCACTTGGTGACGGACGGGAAGAGCATTACTAGCTAACAAATTTATCATTAAAGATACACAATCAACTACGAGAAGCAATGCTTGTCTGTCGATTCAACTCAACCTGTTCAAGCCTACGTTCGAGCATCGTTATCTGAGCCTTCAATAGTTCAATCTCAGGCGAGATTTTTGCATTTGTTTTGCGAAGTGAGCGTACCAGGTTCTTTGGGACATCAGAGTCACTACTCCGCCTCCGAACAACCTCCTTCGAACGTCGTTGCCGAAAAAAAGGATCATATGATAGTCGCCTATTCTCATTATCATGACGCGTTAGTCGTCGCTCCATGCTCACGAGAGGATACGAACCGACAGATCCACGTACGACTACGAATGCTGGAGCTGTGAAATCAGCCTCCGAGTATGATCGCCGTCGTCCGGCAACGCCCAAAGAGCCAAGCACCTTGGGTACTTCAACTGCCACCTCGTCCTCTGAGGCGCCGAGTAAACGAAGTGCCTTCTCCCGTTTCATCCTCGCAGCAGCATATCCTAAAATCCTCTCCGCCTTGTTTATTGAACAGAATGAGATCTGTTCCAACAACTTTTCAGCCAAGCGAACGTCGTCCTCCGTAACTCCAAGCTTCTTTAGTCCGTGCGATCGAGAGTGTGAGGCATGCTGCACTGGCTGATTGTTGTGTCTTCCACTCATTATTTTGACATTAGAAGAGTCCGAGCCACTTCTTGTGGATCCATCACAATGAGTGAGGCTCGTAGGTGATTGATCACTCATGCTGTAGTACCGCTGGTGGTGGTAATGAAATGAAACCACCGTATGTATGAAAAGGACAAAAAAATATGATGTTTGTTTTTATAGTTTTATTGCAGCATATAAATTGATGTTACTGGAAGTCAGGACAATGATCATCGCAATCGAAGGAAGCACTCATTGCAGTACCGTTTACCGTCATCGTTCAAATTCCTGCCAAAGTCGGGGCAACGACCTACACGTACAGGAAATTCCTTCCACCAGGTATGTAATACATCGCCACAACACATTTCTTCGTCAACAGGCGGCTGCCATCTCATATTCATCGACGAGGGGTTTAGGTAATAAGGAAAGTTATGAGCATCTCGAAGAAGTACCCATTCGTCCTTGGCTGGTATATCGAACGCTGTACCCATTGCTTTCGGCTTTGTCCAAGAAGAATCTCCCGTGTGGTTAACGTAGTAAAATGCATGACTACTTCCATCATACCTCTTTTCATATACATCTAAACATAGTCGCCGCAAATGTCTCCGTGCGAGCCACTTGCGGCACGCCTTTGCTACTAATGAGGCAGCTTGTATGGTTGCTCTTTTGTGTGCTTCCGCGGCTTTTGCTTCTTTTTGCAGCTTCTCTCGATGCAATCTCTCTTGGCGTTCAACAAATTCCAACTCCATTTGATGAACAAGTTTGGTCCTTTCTTCCTCGCCAATGATATGTATAATCTCTTCCCTTGCAATTTTTGTAGCTTCAGGCGTTTCCATAGGAATATGTCGCTCGTCCGCCCTCTTCAGTACATCCGTGACTCGCCCCTTCACTCGCTTTAGAATATTCAATCGCATTTGTTTTTCTGACGAATTATCAGGCTGGTTAAGACAATGGAGACAATGCGATTTGATTTCCTTTACACCAGCTTCTATTCGCTCCATCCAACCAAAATTCCACTCCTCTGTTGCCAAATATTCATAGTCCGGCTCTGAATTCTTCAACTCTTTTAGTTCCTCATTCTTGAGAGCTCTTCGTAGCGTCCGAATCTGTATTTGATCATGCGAGACTTTGGTCTCGACATGAGCACTATTATCGTGTTCTTCCCGCATCCTCCTGTAGAAGCCTTCTAATTGACGTTCATAAATCTGTCTCTCGCGAAGGAACTTTTTCCTATCTGTCTCCATCGCACGCTGGATTTGCAACTCTCGTTGTAATTTTTCTCTTAATTCGACTACGGTTGCAATTGCAATCTTCCTCCGGCAACACGCTTGAAGCTTGGTCAAACACCAGCAACCTCGTTCCATTTCAAGTCTTCTTCGCTCCATAACGTTCTCCCTGTGTTGTCGATCGACTAATGTCATGAGTTTCCTCAATGCAAGACGTCGCCCGAATGCACCGCGGACCCTGCGCTGTATTTCAACAATTGCCCGAAGATATCTTGAGGAAAGAGCGTGTAATATCTTCTTTGCACGATAAATCCGAAAATGAGTTTGTATCAATGTAGCAGCAATGAATATCATCCAGAGCTGTCTCGCTTCGAGCCTACCCAAGAAGCCCCGAAACACACGCTGGATATCCGTTGCGGCAAATTGCCATCTCCTCCATTTTGAGAAAGCAAATAATCCTCGATATTTTCTCTCACGATTCACGCTGCAGATTATCTTGTTGAATATCGATCGCATTCTACCCTGATTCCTTGCGTAGTCAAGCCATTTTGCATACACACTGCGTTTGGTCTTTTGACGGTCGCAATCGAATTTGTCACGAATAGACTCTTCACGCCTACTCGATACGACAAGTTGGAGCAAAGTCTTATTATACAACTCTTCCTCCCATCGAAAGATGCACACGGGAAATACCCGACCCCTGCCCCACGATGAAGTCGATTGTTCAAAGTACCCCCTTAAGCCCTCTGTGTCTAACATTTCCTGAAGAACTTCTGTTGTTACTGCTGTTGACTCTATATTGTCAGCACGAATTTCGATCTTAGAGGCACACCCCTGAGCCCAAGACTCATCCAATAGACACAAGATATTTGCGATTGCATCAGCTTTGACCAAAGGAAATAAAATCGCATCCAAGTCTTGCAAATCAGTGCATGGTTTATCCCCAATGTGGACGAATGCAGCCAGTATTTGTTCTTTTACAGTTCGTGTTGCATCTAAAGCAAAATGAAGATAGAACAGAAATCTTCGCCAATCGAAGGCCTCTGTGGAAAGCAAATCGAATGAATTGTATACAGACTCTAACAAGGCGGTCATCTTTCCATCCGCTGCGTTCATCTGGCTGTATCCATCTCGCAATGTCTTTACGAAACAACCGACAAACTGTGGTTTGGATACACATCTTTTGGGTGTAACATCCAAGAAGCTGTCATGTAGGTCACGTAACAGCCTCTTCTTCTGATGATCAGACCACAGTTTTCCGTTGCCAAATATAATTTCTTGAAGATGCAAAGAAATCCTCCACAATGAGTCCTGTGCAGCAACTTCTCGTTCTGTGCTTTCCGCGAGGTAATCATCAGTTCCCGTCGACAAACTTCGAAATCTTGAAAACTCCCAATCATAGCGTACTCGATTGTACTGTTCCTCCTTGTTGGACATGAACTTTTTCCCATATGCCCTCACATCGTCATGGTGAAGAGCAGCGTTTTGATCGTTTGAGTCCATGCTGTTACGATGCTGCAATTATTATATAGTGTAGCAATGAGAAGGTCTTCACCCCCACCATCTTCATCGTGTGCGCGCTCGTGCTTAAAAATGAAGACGACAAATACGATGTGCGTGCACATGCGGTACGTGATCAAACCGGCAATCCGAGACGATCTCCAGTACGATATGCACAAAACAGCGTAGCTTTGGTGGTGGCGGGAACTCATAATCAACTCATTTCTCTCTGATCCACCTATTCATGACGAAAAATCGAGTCCTTGCATTGCTACTTTTGTTTAGTGGTGGTGGTTATGGTAGTTTGAGCAATGCCTTCTCCATCAGATGTTCATCATTGGTGGTGGGAGCGAGGTCGTCATTTGCAAAGAGACAAACTGGAGCGTCTACGACATCAGGTACACATCACCGTCCTCTTGCTGCTGTGCCTATTGAAGTAATTGATCCATCATACAACCTTGCCTTGGGATCTCTGGCTCTGGGTGGTATATTCGTGCTACCAGGATCTCCATTGAAATCGACACTATCATCAATCCTAGGTGGGATACCATTGACTCTCTTTGGATTGTTTTTAGCATTTCAAACAACAACATTACGATTCACATTTGATGATACAAACGTTTCACTAGTACGAAGTAATGGAGAATCCACGGGGGAAAATGTGGTTGTGGGTGGGGAGAATGTATGGGCATACAACAAGTTTGTGAACTATGATGTTTTGTGAGTCTATTAGTTCTTTTCATGTGATGTACTATTTATTTCATGAAAATTACACTGGACATTATTTTACTTATCTTCTACTAAATCATACATCTGCTTTATATAGTCCAAGTCGATCCTTCCCTATCCTTATTTATTTCAAGGAAACTCAAACTCCAGAAGAGAATTGGAACATAGGACCTGGAGAGCAAGCAAATTCTCCAGATGCAATTGCGAAGGGTGCTGGTAAGCAGTTATTGTTAATTCCCTTACATTTAGCTTGAGCTGAAGATCTATTATTAACACCTCGTCTTTCTAATTTATCGCTTACGCGAGACAGTTCCTGGTCAAGTCCACTTCTTTCCTGCAATTGGCAACACTGATGACATAATGGATGGATTTCAGAATCATGGATGCGCAAAACTTGGAAGTACAGTTTGATAATGATGATGCTACTCAATAACGATCAGCTTATTGTGCTTCTAAGAGGTGGAGAAGATGATGGGTCATCTTTACACAGAAAGGTGTCTATTTAAGACCCAACTTCAACTAAAGTTTACAAATACTATACATTCTTTGTGTTCTCATCATGTTCATTCTTTGGCGTAAAGATGTAGCCACATATTATTATGTGCACACCCTCTCCTCGCTCTACTAGACCTCCTAAACCGATCAATTTTATCGCCTTCCTCTTAAACTCATTGGCCTCCTCGGCTTCCTCCACCAGATTTTTTTGCTTCAGCAAGTTTTCTTTTTTTTTGCTCCGAAAAGCGCCAACAGAATTCCACAAGCACGACCACCCCGAACATTGGCATCTCCACGGGCCACTTAAATATCACGGGGAAATCATAGAAATGGTAACAAAGAGAGCGTCGCCTCGTGTTGTTGTCATGGATAACGACGACGAATCATCATCTCCTATACCACCCACCAAGCGTCTCTCTGATAGTGATAGCAGCGACAGTAGTAGCGAAAGCAGTAGTGAAAGCAATAGCAGCGCCAGCAGTGACTATGAATGTCTATCATCATTAAATAATAACCACGATCGTCCCAATCGAAGGAATTTACGACTGAAGAAGTTCACGCGTGTTATATCACATGGTGTGGCTGCTAAATTCCAAAGAGTTAAGTTCCCACGAAGATACCGGAAAAAAGAAACATTTGATGAGGCCAAGGCCGATGCCTTCTTAAATAATCGTGTAATGACCCCAATGCAAGAACGATTTAATGCCATTACTATGATCCCGGGGATGATATATTGTGTTTATTTTATCTTGGCTGGATGCTGGATTACATTAGCATCACGGGAGGATGAGCAACGGTTGGAGGAGGTGGGGGAACACACTGAACATAATAGTGATTGGACGGCAGAACAGGACGTGACATCTGGCGGAGGAGGACTGTTTGGCAACAACAATAACAACACCGACGAGCAAGGATGGTGGGATAGCTTTGGGTGTATACAAAGCTCATTATTCCCATATTTGACGGCCCTACCACCCCTACCAGTCATCGCTGCGGCAGTGGGTATACTAATCCATGCTCCAGTCTCAATCATGTATCACTGGGTCTATGCCGCATCGGGAATAGGCGTGAAGCATTGGAGTAGACGTCTCGATCATGCATTCATACATGTCGCGAGTGCATTTGCTTCCTATGCCACATCGGGACGATTAGATTTCTTCTTGGTCAATGTTGCGTTTAACATGGATTGTGCCTACCGACAGTTTGAATCGAAGGTTAGACCGAAACGCAATTTGAATCGTATTGCCTCGTCGGTATTGCTATATCTTTTACCAGTGCTGGTATACAAGCAGTACCTTCTATTTGCCCAATTTTTCGTCATGTTTGCTACGTGTGGATGGTTATTTGTTAAATACCCATTGGGGGGCTGGTCACATGGAGTTTTCCACTTGGTATTGTCGTTTCTTCCATATCTTATAATGCAAGTTGCGACAAGGTTAGAATCTAGTCAGCCGCAAATTGAATTGGCACTAAAATGTGCGGCCGTGACACGAGGGTGAGGAGGGGGGAGATGAAACGAGGGATTCGTATCATAGAGTTTTTATCATCACTTTGTATAGTGCCAGTCATAAAATAATATAATTAGAAGGGAAACGAATCCGACGCCCGCCTGAGACCTTCCTCTTAACGATCATATTTCGCGCCGCCATGCTCTTCATTCGCAATCTTCAGTAGAGGACCATTTTCTGATGCACTCAACAATCACCTCATTCTCAGCTTGTGCCCAGAACTTTTCAGTGAGGTCGTTAGTTGCCTCATTCCACTTTTCATTCGCAATCTTCAGTAGAACCCACGGCGTTCCAATAGCCGCCACGCCCATCGTTGCAAATGCTGGTATTAACCAAGGTTGAGTAGCGGCTGCTGCAATAGACAAACCGATGGTAGATTTACCGTAGCCAATAGCAGACGAGTGAAGATACACCGATGCCTGGAATGTGCTCCACCGGCCGGTCTTGCACCAAACGGCAATACATTCACTGTTCGCATTGAGGATGTGATATGGGGGCAGGATACTTTCTCCATGCTCAAGGATGAATCGTGTACGGGCAAGTACAAGGAGAGGTGGATCACATCTTGGTATGGCTTTCGTTGGTGTGGCTTTTGCGCCATTTGTGGAGTTGGTAGCCTCACGTTTTACTTCTCCGCCGGTAGATACTGTCGACGGTAGTTTGGTTGATGATTTGGTGAAGTTGCCTATGTTTTTTAGAGAGTTCATGAAGGACCCGTAATACGATTTCTGTTTGACAACCGTGGGCTTTCTGTCGGGCGATTGATGACTTAGTCTGCATTGTCGTTCAACCTCATTGGCTTCCTCAATCATTTGAGATAATGACTTATTGGTATCAACCTCCTCTGCCACACCACCGCCAGAGGTAATAGTATCATCAAAGGTGAATATTTTGGCTTCATTTTCCGTATTATTGGATGTCGGTAATGCTTTTAGCTTCACAGGGTGACTAGGTGCTTCAATACTAGTACCTTCGATTTTCGCTCTTGATACCTCGACCACTGTGATGTGGGAATGCTCGCCCTCACTACTCGAGGAATTTGATACCTGGTCCAGTAGAGGTGTCTCTGCTGTAGATGTGTCATCACCCAGCATCACGGGACAATCCTCCTTGATGCATTCCGGGCATTTCTTCCGAATAGCAACCCACGAACCATCATCCGTTCGCTCCTTGATCTGGATTTCATTATGATACAAGCAACGTCCCATGTCATCAACTTCATTCCGGATAGTTCTGTACGCCTTAGTACCACCACCTTTTTTCTCCCCAGCATCTCCGGCAAATAATGGTTTCATAGACAGCCACAACTTTTCCGTCTGCTTGCCCAAATGCTCCAACCCCTTTCCTGTCTGCTTTCCTAAATTCTCCAACCCCTCCTTACTCGCGGCTAATCCCTTTTCTGTCTGTTTGCCCAGTGTCTCCAATCCTTTTCCGATACCTCCGCCAGCCTTCCCTGAGAATAACCCGCCTGCATAATCTACCTTGCTCCATTTTCGTAGGTCGGACCACTTTCTAAGTGTTATCACATTCAGTCGCTGATGTTTGTTTGCCTTCTTCTTCTTTTTCTTCATACTCTGTTCTGCTGTAGTAGTAGTCGTTCCATCCAACATCATCAATTGCTCAGCATTGCTGACATATAAAGGTTCACTATGAATTGCACTGGTGAAAATAGCATTGTCTTCTTCCAATTTTTTTATGCTTTGCGACTCGACTGGTTTCTTATCCTCGTCTTCACTACCTTTCACAGATGTCATTCCAAAGTCACATATAATGACTTCACTTTTATCTTCACTGACTTCTAACACAATTCCATGAATTTGGATTGGCCAAAGAATGGGTAGCATATCCCATCGAATGATATGATCACCTGGTGCAAAGTCATGTTCATATGGAGTTTCATCCACCACTGCGGTGTCAGCTGGAACATCGGATGGAACATTATCGGCGGGTAGAGTCGCATCAGCATTGTTATCAAGGGAGGACGAGAGGAAGTCCAATTGCTGGACTAGGTTAGATACATTTGTTGTCTTCGTCTTCTCCTCCTCATTCGTCCCTACTACATTGTTGTGGAGGAAAGTGTCAGATTGCGATGTCAGCGATTCATGGGTGACGCCATTCATCATCATAACGGAGGGGACGATATTAATTTGAATATTATGAGTGTTGTTGACGAGCTACTATCATTTCTTTTTTAACAAAGGTTGACAAGCTACCACCTTCTAAAGAATGCCGTTGCCTACGATACCGTTGCCAGGTTTGAAGCGCTTTGTTTCTTAAGTTAATCATGTTTTACATAAATACGATACGTGGTGGAGGAAATCAACATAACATGGCGAGTCAACCCACCTCATCTGAAGTTGAACCTGCCGCTACAGCGCCGGAAGCGGTAGATCGTAATAACAACCAGACAACGACGACGGCTGCATTTTCTGACAACTTATCAGTGCCAGGTCCAGTTCCAGTAGACCCAGCACCAGTTGAAGTGCAATGTAGAATTCTTCCACATGGCCCTTTGCCCTGTATCATCGCACTTTTGTCAATATTTGCATGGGTTGTAGGCCTATCCAAGGATGGATGTAATTATGCACGTATTGATGGACCGAACATATCTGAAATTACGAGTAATCCAAATGTACCCATCCCCTTTGTCATTGTGGGATTTCAGGGTTATAGAGAACCGATACTAAATCCTTTGGATGGGGAATGGATCTTTGACTACGATCTTAAGTGTTTGGAGTACAGTACCGATGAGTTTAAAGACGCTGCTTGGATGTTTGCATACTGCACTTCGTTTCTTTGTTTAATTATTGGTGGAAGTGGTGGACTATTCATTTTGTTCTCCACGTGCTTTGTTTTTGAACGAAATGTATGGCGTTGGGCAGGATATGAGCTCCTAGTAGCAGCTATGTTACAGTTACTGACATATATCTGGTTCGCAACAAGTGTATGTCGAGAAAATAAGTGCGTCATGCATTATGGTGCACGCGCCGACTTGGTTACAACTTTCTTCTGGATCACTTCGGCAATTCTGATTTTAGGAAAATATCCGATCAAGAAGAATGACCCTACTGCTCCTACACAGCAAGGAAGGGAGGAAATTGAATTGTCTAATCGAAATGCAGCCCAGTTACCCGTGGCAGGTGTACCTACACAAGGACCTACATCAGAACTTGTATAAAATGAGGGAAGAGAGAATTCAATGTTATTGTAATATTTAAACGAAGCGACCTGTATTATTTTCCTCCTGGTAGATTGAGCTGTCACTTCTGTCAGTCAATCGTTGGTGTTTTGCCTCTCCTGTCCCAGCTAATATATTCGAGAAATATGACATGCATGAGAACATATTCTCATCGTTTAGGAGCGATCGCATACGTTCAATATCCCCCGCAAGCGCCATTATCTTCTTACTGACATGTTGCGTTTCATGTTCAAGATTGGATAATAAACGTTCTGTGTCCACGTCGGTCTTCGATGTGCGTGACTTTTTAGGTTTCATAGGAATGTCATGGTTCTCCACGGCATCCGTACCATTACTACTCGCAAATTCACGGACTGAAATAGTTTTTTCTGCTGATGGTTGTAGATCTTTGCCTATCTTGGCCGCGAGCCTTTCCAACTCTATCTCAAAATCACGAAGACATTCGGTGAGGAGTTCTTGCTGACTCAAGGCCTTGGGTGTTAGTGTGAACTTAACTGCCTCTTTTAGCTTTGCACTCACGGCTCGTTCAGATTCAAGAGTTCGTACCATTTGCATTATTTCATGCTTCGCAGACATCCTCTTCTTCTTATGCTCTTCAGTTTCGCTAGCATACTTTTCAAGCTCCTGCTCCACTTTATTCCCTGCCTCGTGCAATTCTTCGGAGCTCCTTTTCATGCGATCCATATCTCTTTGAAGTTCACGATTCTTTATCCGAGTTGCATCTAGTTCCTTCTGCAATACCTCTTCACGATCACGACTGGAACGAAGAGACGCACGAGTCTCATCCAACTCCTTCTGCATGTCCCCTGTACGTTCTTTGGCTACTTTTACCTCCTCTGCTTTCGTTTCAACAAAAGTTTTCATCTTCTTCTTTCGCTCTTCATTGAGTTCCCGTTCCTCTGCGAGAGCAGTCTCTGCTTGTTTGACACGCTCGACTGCTTTTGCCTTCAGCTTTTCCATATTTGCTTCCAATTTGGACTTCGCTTTCATAGCTTCATCAAGTTGACTCTGTGTTTTCTCCAAATCCTCTTTCAATTGCTCGTTCTCCGCATCTAAACGCCCCGCAGTCGATGCTTTATTGGCTTCTTTCTTCTTTGCCTCATTTAATCGGTTCGAGAGCACTGCCTCCTTTTGTTCTGATTCCTCCATCATCTCACGCAACTTACCTACCTCCGATTCAACTTTTGACTTTTCTGCGGCCATAGTCACGAGACTTGAATTCACTTTCTCGAGATTGACTTTCATAGACTCATAAGCTTTGAGTTTCTCATCATATAATTTCATACTTTCACGAGTTCTACGTAATTCCGAATCAGATTCAGCACGCCGATTCATTTCAGCCTCGAGTCGAGATTGAACCTCATTAAAAAGCGCTTCGACCTTTGTTCTACGATCATCCTTCTCTTGGCAAATGACAAGAGCTAAATCTCTTTCATCTGTCAAGGCGACAATCTGACGAAGAGCATCTCCAAGACCAAGTCCCATGGAGAGCCACTCATCCTCTTCCTCTGTACGTTCCTCAACAGGCTCGTTCGCAACTGAAAGAGAAGAATTGCCATCAACATTTTCTTCTCTACCCACTAACTGTTTAGAGTTCGTCTCAGCCACTGACATTAAAGGAGAGGTCGCAAGCGTACTATCATCATCGGCAATCAGAGTATTTGTGGCATCCATGCCGTTCGTTTGTTGTTCCTGAGACATAGCTGGGGCAGTGGTCTGATCGATATCTGAATCCCCTTTTTTCTCTTTTGTAGTACTGCTCAAATTGTTGGGAACAGATCCTCTGTCATGATGGTGAATATTTATCAACGTGTCAGCAATACCATTCTCATTTTCATTTCCGTCAGGAAAAATAATTGCTTCATCCCCCGAGGTTTCGACATTTGATAAAACTTGCGTTGTATTAGACAAATCCTCATTATTAGTTGTTGCATCGTTGGATGATGGAAATATTTTCCCCGGCGATCCGAATCCCAGCAGATCAAAATTATCGGCTATTTCAGAGTCGTTGAAATTTGTGTTTACTTGAGTATCAGGGATGATTCCAAAATCTCCAAAATCTAACATCATGTCGTCGTTAACGCTAACGTTTGTAGTGGCGTCATCAATCTGCTTTTCATCCGGGATCGTCTCGATCTGCTGATTGTGGTTCGTACTCCCCTCCAATTCATCTACAATTCGGTCGTGTTCGATTCCTTCACCAGCATTCGTCGGGGCAACGAGCAATTCATTGCCAATTGCGGGTTCAGACGATTTTATAATCGCATTAGAGTTCTCTAGGTGCGTGTCGATAATATCATTCACCTTCCCCGCATTCGGTTCCTCAGTACCACCCACAACGTCCTCAGTGAAGACAAGATCGTCGGTGGTGTCCATTTGCCTGGGGCCTAGGCTGCGCGACTTTGGGCAGACAGACGGAGGAAAAGGAAGGAGGAGGGATCTTTCAGTTTTCATGACGTCTCCTCGGGAGTCGTTGTCTCTATCCCATCTCCGACTACCTTACCGTCAAACGCAAACATTTCACATTACATGTGTTATTTCGGATCAGGACTTCTAATTTATTGATAGCTTTCACTGACTAAGATTATTTAGAGTACTGGCCCTACGGGTGCTTCTGACCCCTCGGTCCCCGCTTGGCGGTGTTTCTCCCCCAGCAAGGGCTCCCCCGACAAAAGCAAACTGTTGTCCACCATAATATTTACACAGAATATATGCGCATTCATCATCATGAACGCACAAGGCCCAATGACTTCACGACCTTTCTGTAAGACTCAAAATCCTTCCTTTCCATGTAATCCAAGACCTTCCTCCTGCGTACGAATAATGCCTGCAATCCCCTCTTCGTCGAGTTATCCTTCTGATGTTTGGCCATGTGTGTCTGAAGTTGTTGAATTCTGGTTGTTAATGCCACTACCTGTACTGCCGAGCTGCCCGTATCTCCCTCTCGTAATTGAAAGAGCTGTGTGTGTGTGTGTTACAATCATTGTGAAAAACATGTAAACAGAATCGGGAACTCAATAAAATCGCATTGATTAAATATCACTCACCTCCATTCCCCGTCGTTTTTGTGACCACACTACCTCACTTTGACTTCCATTCTTTAAAGCGAATAGCTTTCGTACCCTCTCGGACATCTCCAATCCATCAAATCCAAAACGTAAATTCTCATCCGCCTCGACCTGTCGTGCAATCTTAACCTTCATTTCCTCGGCAGCCGCGGCATCCGACCGACGAGCCTCATCGTCACGTTCCTCTCGAGACAAGGCACCGATGACCGGACGTGATTTGGGGATAAATTTTGGTGGGTTCGGCTTTGCCGGTAGGCCACGTGCGATTCGTTTTTCACGTTCCGCCATTTTATCACGTTGTCGACGTTTCGTCTTGGTCATGGACATATGCCGGCTTTGCTGTGATAATAATAAAGATTGTTGACACCCGACTATGGAAGACGATGGTGGGAATAGCTGCTGTACAAGGATAGAGGATGAAGAATTGACGGGAATAAATGGATAATTTGCATTCATCTTCCCCCCTGTCATTGTTGCGAGGCCATTGGTGGCGACTCTGCCAATCATGGGAGACCTGGTGAAGAGAACACGTAGCGAGGCCATGGTGGAGGGAGGGACGCGTTTTTTGGTTCTGTCCCTACCCTATCCTACCTAGGTACTCAATCATCATGCTGGTGGAAGACTTTTAGATCTCCCCGAAAGGGGGGAGAAAGGGGGGAGGAAAGAGAAAAAGGAAGAAAAAGGAGAGGGGAAAAAAGGGAGGAAAGGTCGCCCCCTCATCTTC
>Ga0247834_1004263_pt1 | contig 18322 bp, 18 predicted proteins | sample LaCruzMarch2015__8_FD_187118 | JGI IMG/M metagenome (GOLD analysis project Ga0247834, IMG submission 187118) | Freshwater microbial communities from meromictic Lake La Cruz, Castile-La Mancha, Spain - LaCruzMarch2015_12m | ecosystem: Environmental > Aquatic > Freshwater > Lake | place: Spain...
CTCCACCGCCCGACGATGGCGTATTTCCCGCCATACGCCGGAGCGAAAACTGTCAAAGTCCGGTCCACTCCAATTGGCAGAGGCCAATTTGGAGAGATAGTGTTCAAGAGGATCAATAGGCTTCATACTCCCTCATAACGTAACAGTCGCTCCCAAACCCTCAATTGTTCTTCACCCCGCAAGGATCATCTTTTTTCGATATCGAAAAAATTCCGCATGCCAAACCAGCAAAGTTCCTATCTTCGCGCGTTGGGATGGAGCATCCGGCTACGCAGTGTGTCATAAATTGGCGGGCCTTTCAGCATCGTCGCGACCATTGCGGCACTGGCGCTGGCCACCCCCAGTGGAATGAGGAGGCCAGGGGAGTTGGTCATTTCGGCAATCAGGACGACACTGGTGAGGGGTGCCCGGACTACGCCTGTGAAGAAGGCCGCCATGCCGATCACTGCCAATGAAGCCGGTTCCACCCCGAGACCATCTGCGAAAGGGACGGAAGCACCGAGCGCAAATAAGTAGCCTGCGGCCGATCCCACCAAGAGCAGCGGGGCAAAGAGGCCGCCGGGTGTTCCTGCCGCATAACTCAGCGGCCCAATGAAGCACCGAACTGCCAGCACCGCCAGCAGGGTCAGGGCTGGGAGCTGGCCGTCCAGGACAGATTGATTGAGTGGGTCGCCTCCTCCGACCCAGCCAGGCACGAACCCACCAATCAGACCCACGATACCACCAATTAGAGCCGCACGTGTCTCGGGAATCTTGGGGGCAATCCGTGCCATTGAGTCAATGGTGAGGATGGTCACTCGGTTGTAAAGAACCCCAAAAATTCCAAGGATTCCGCCGAGGACAACGCAGGCCAAAAGCGCTGACCAAGGGACCAGCGTGACCTTGGCTACGGCAAAATCCGCTGAATTGCCGGTCAGCACTCTGGCCACAGCGGTGGCCACGGCTGTCGCAACCAAAGTCAGCACGGTAAGTTGGAGACGGAACGATCGGGCAACTTCTTCAAAAACAAACAGGGCCCCGCCAATGGGTGCATTGAAGGCGACGGCCAATCCAGCACCGGCCAGCGCGGCCTGCAAATCCCGCAGGTCGCCCACTGAGCATCGGCAGCGCGCGGCCAATTCGGAACCAAGCGTGGCGCCCATTTGCACAGTGGGACCTTCGCGGCCCAGCGCCAACCCCCCGCCGATCGCCAACAACCCACCGACAAACTTAATCGGCACGACTAACCACGGAGCCCTCTCTGCCTCCCCACGCATGACGGCCTCGACATGTTGAACTCCGCTGCCAGCCGCCAGCGGTGCCAGACGCACCAAGAATCTCGCCAACGCTGCCAGAGCCGCCAAGGCAATAACCGGTAAAATCCAGCCTGCTGGTCCAAGGGCCTTGGCCGACACAATCCAATTGGCCCGATGAATATCTGCCCAATCAAGCCCCAACCGAAATCCCGCCCCGACCAAGCCAATCGCCACCCCAGCCACGACGGCCAGTAGAATCAAAAGAATCGTTCCGCGCGAGTTGGTTGGCTCTTCGTCCATAGAATGCGGGCTGAGCTGATAAGAAACCGCTCTCGGCCCTACGAAGCGTTGGCTCGGAGTTTAAAGTTGAGAGCCGCCCAGACCGATACTCACCTTTTGTCAGATGGGGGTCTGAGAGTCAAGGCCCCGCAGGGTTCGACCGCAGGGCATCCAGCCTCGAGGCCTTTCGGATTTAGCATGGAAGGAAACCCGTATGCATGTGGCAGCCCAGCCAAATCTTTCGCCAGCACTGCGACGCCTTGCTGGAGATGCGCATCGAAATCATTTTTTTATTCATCAGAGCCCATCTGCGGGTTCCAAGCCCGTAGCCCTCTTTGCCTGGAGGATCGAGGATGACGGAGCAGTCACCCCACTTCCCGCCAAGCTCGATATTCTCGCCCGCCTTCGAGACATCATGGATGCCATGTTGTAAAAAATCCGCCCGAAGCCTTAGAAAAGAGCAACCCAAAAAAAACCTACCGTGCCAATGTGGAAAAATCGTTTTAGATTGAGTCATGACCTTGGCAAACCAACTGACAATTTCGCGCATTCTCATGATCCCGGTTTTTGTCTTTTTTTGCATTTCCTACGGGCGGAGTGTGGATGGCGGATCGCCTCTCGAGTGGCAGCGCGTAGCGGCGATTCTTGTTTTTATCTTGGCGGCGGCAACGGATGGGTTGGATGGCTACATCGCCCGGCACTGGAACCAGCGTAGTCGACTCGGTTCGGTGCTCGATCCCATCGCGGACAAGGGGCTTTTGCTTACGGCCATTGTGACTCTGAGTTTCAGCAACTGGCATCAAGCCTTCCCACTCTGGTTTCCCGTGTTGGTGATCGCACGGGATGTTGTGATTTTGGCAGGATGTGGCGTCCTCTACTTTTTGAATGAGGGACTTGATGTGAAACCGACCTGGACGGGCAAGGCGGCCACCGCAGCGCAGATGGCGGCCATTGCTTGGATGATGCTTCAGTTGCCGCATTATCTCGCTTCTGTCTATCTGGCCGGTATTCTGACTTTTCTCAGCGGGGTGGATTATTTGATCCAAGGCAGCATTCAAGCTCGCCACCACGCGAAACCACATTCCTAAAAAATGCGAAATGTCGCCATCATAGGCCGTCCGAACGTCGGAAAATCGGCCCTCTTCAACCGTCTTGCGGGACGCCAAATCTCCATTGTCCACGACCAGCCCGGCGTCACCCGCGACCGGATCGGCTCGATCTGCAAACTCGGACAGGCTCCGTTTGAGATCACAGACACTGGCGGCATCGGCTCCGAGCCGGATCCGGACTTTGCAGAAAGCACCCGCGAGGGCGCTTTTATCGCCATGGGGATTGCTGATGTGATTCTTTTTGTCACCGACTCGATCGATGGAGTCACTCCCCTCGACGGCGAGCTCTCCTCCATGATCCGCAGCGTCGCGCGGCAGGTCATTCTTGTTGTCAACAAAGTGGACACCGAGTCGCATGAGTCGCGCGGATTTGAATTTTCGCGCTTGGGTTTTAAAAATTTCGTCACTGTCAGCGCCGCCCACGGTCGAGGCATCGGTGAGCTTGTAGATATCATTGAGTCGCTCCTCCCGGAATTCGAGTCCGAGCTTGAACCTGACCAAATGCCGCCACTCAAGCTCGCTCTGATCGGCCGTCCGAATGTCGGAAAATCCTCGCTCGTCAATCAAATCCTCAAGGACAACCGCACGACGGTCAGCGAGATCGCAGGCACCACTCGCGACACGATTGATGTCGCGGCCGAGTATGAGGGCCAGCATTACATCCTCTGCGATACGGCCGGCATCCGCCACCGATCCAGACACAACACCTCGGTGGAAGTTTTCAGCGTCATGCGCTCGGAGAAAACTATACGCCGCGTGGATATCAATGTTCTCGTCATCGATGCCACCTGTGGGGTCACCACACAGGATAAGAAAATCGCTGGACTTATTCAGAAGGCGAAAAAACCTGCCATCATTGTTTTGAACAAATGGGACTTGATTGAGAAGCAGACCAACAACGACCCCGACCTGCTTCGCGAGCATGTGGAGCGAGCCCAGTCGGAATTGTTTTTTCTCGATTACGCACCTGTGGTGATCCTCTCCGCACTGACAGGCGAAAATATTCGCCGTCTTATCACCATGGTCGAAAAAGTCCGCCAGCATGCAACCCGCCGCGCGGGAACCGGCGAGCTCAACCGTGTGCTGCGCGCCGCCATGGAACGCCAGGGTCCGCCTTCACGCGGGTCGCGCCGCTTCAAACTTCTCTACGCCGCCCAAGCCAAGGAGAGCTCCAACTCGAGCATCGCGCCGCCACTCTTCGTTCTATTCGTCAACGACCCGCGACTCCTTCCCGAGAGTTATCAACATTATCTTTGCGCTCGAATTCGCGAGCAGTGGGAATACCCAGGTCTCCCGATTCTCATGCGACTGCGCGGCCGTGAAGGTGTCAACTTGGACATGAATGAATAAGCAAGCCGCGAGCGATTTGCTCCGTCTTGCTTAAATAGTATTTGCCAACCCTCGAAAAAAGGCGAATAAGGACATTGCAGATTTGATCAGGATTTGGTGGACATCCCGGGGAGAAGACTCCCTGGGCAGTTTGAAACCCGGCAGTCGGGAACAGGCCTCGATCTTTAATGCTTTAAATATAGTAAATACCATGGGTAATAAACTCTACGTCGGCAACCTGTCATTCAACACGACAGAGATTGCTATTCAGGACCTGTTCTCGCAGTGCGGTGCGGTTTCCGAAGTCATGCTAATGCAAGATAAATTCACTGGCCGTTCACGCGGATTCGCCTTCGTTACGATGGCAGCCGATTCTGACGCCGCAACAGCCGTTGAGCAATTCCACGGCAAAGAACTCGATGGCCGTGCTCTCACAGTCAACGAAGCCCGTCCGCGCGAAGACCGCCCTCCAGGTGGTGGTGGCGGTGGCTTTGACGGTCCTCGCCGCGAATTCCGTGGCGGTGGCGGCGGCGGCGGTGGTCGTGATGACCGTCGCGGCGGCGGTGGCGGTGGTGGCGGCGGTGGACGTCGCGACTTCGGTCGTCGTTAATAGCAGCCTCTAATTATGAACGGGCACCGTGCTGAAAGGCCGGTGCCCGTTTTTTTTATTTCTTCAGAAATCGAATTTGCACACATCAAACCTTGGCAAGTCGAGAGGGGCAGAAGCACACCTGCACAAATCCCTGTGCCACTCCGCAGGCTGGCCAGTTGGGTTCTATGAGCCGAAGAAATCCCTACCGCGTGGTGCGCGTATTTTTCTCAAAAAGGTAATGGCTCACAAACCACTCATTTCCGTTGCTGTAGCCCCAGAGTTCGGCGCAGGACATGAAGAAGACCCGCCAGTAGGCACGCCATTTGCCGGTATTTTCCTTGCCGTAGGTGCTCTCCAATATGGGAGTGATGACTGCCTCGTTCGCATCCATTTTTTCAAGCCAGGCCTCTGAGGTTCTCTGGTAATGGGTGCCGCTCACACGCCAATGGTTGCGTATCGCAAGATCATCCTGAAAGTAGAGTAGGAGGTCATCTGAGGGCATCGTGCCTCCCTCGAAAAAGTAGCGGGTAATCCAGTCCGAGGGGTCTTTGCCTTCGAAGTGATAGGCAAATTCCCTGTGGGTGAAGATGTGAACGAAGAGCTTGCCTCCCACGCGCAGCCATCGGGCGACCTTGGCCATGAGGAGTTGGTAGTTCTTCATGTGCTCGAACATTTCCACAGATACGACACGGTCAAAAGAGGCGTCGCCAGCTTCGAAGTCATTCATATCCGCTGTAAGAATGCGGACATTTTTGAATCCCTTGCGAGCAGCTTCCGCATCGATGTGGGCCTTCTGCGTCGCCGAGTTGGAAACGCCTGTGATGCGGGACTGCGGATATTTTTCAGCCATCCAGAGAGTGAGGCTTCCCCATCCACAGCCGAGTTCCAACACATCCTGTCCATCGGTGAGTTGGGCGCGTTCGCAGCTGAGGGCGAGCATGGCCTCCTCGGATTCGGCAAAGGTCGTATCCTCGCGCGGCCAGTAGCCGGAGCTGTATTTCATGCGGGGACCGAGGACGAGTTTGAAAAAGTCTGTGGGCACCTCGTAGTGCTGCTCGTTAGCCGCGGCGGTTTTGATGGCGATAGGGCTGCGCTTCAGTTCATCGATAAAAACGGCCAGAGCCTCGCCTTGTGCGATGGCGTCGGGTTTGGCCTCCTCGCGGAGCTTTTTGCCAAGCAGGTTGCGAATGCCGATTCTTATGGCGGCGTCGGGCAGGAGATTTCGGGAGAGCAGGTCGTCGATGGAGATCATGTTTTTTTAGGAATCCAGGGAATGAATGGGCTGGTGCGTCGTTGATAGGCGCGGTAGGCATCGCCCCGCGTGGCGAGTGAACGCGCCTCCGAAGGCGGTATGCCGGTCACACAGGTCAGAAAGTAAAGCATCAGCAGCGGGCTGGCGAGCCCGACCCAACTCCAAGGCGAGCCGAGCGCGAATACGAAGTAGGCAATCCACACCATCCACTCGAAAAAATAGTTCGGATGGCGCGAGTATTTCCACAGTCCGATATCGCACACCCGTCCCTTCGCTAATGGCTGTGCCTTGAAGAGGGCGAGTTGCATGTCGGCGATAGATTCTCCTCCGATCGCCAAGAGCCAGAGCACCACACCGGCCACCTCGAAGACTCCGATCCCCGGAGCCGGATTCGCGCATGCCAGCGCGACGGGAATGCTCAACACTCCGATCAGAACGGCCTGCAATTGGAAAAAACCAAAAAACATAAGCCAGGTGTGCTTGGGAAATTGAGTTCGTAGCGCAGCGTATCGAGGATCCTCTTCGGGATGGTGCGACATCACGCGTTTGTAGAGATGCATGCCGAGTCGGAAGCTCCAGGCGAAAACCATGGCCGAGACCAGCGCGTTCCGCACGATGTGGCCACTGCCGAGGATGCCGTAAAAAAGCGCCACCGGCGTGAATCCAAAAGACCACCAAATATCCACGATCCCCGCATTGTTCATTCGGCGCGCAAAGAACCACACGACAACCATCATCGCCATGGCGATAGCTGTTCCCGAAACCAGTAGTGCAAAAATATTCACGAAATGGAAAGTTTCTCAGGTCATCATCATTGCTTGCGCAGGGCCTCCTTGAAAACTAAAACGCCTCGCCATTGGCAAAAATACTCAATGGCTCCGCGCTGGAAGTTCCGCAACATCACACTCGAGGAAATATCCGGCGGCGGGGGAAAGGTGGTTTTCAACCGCTAAAAAGTCTCGGGGACCATGCCTGCCCTCGGGCGTTCCGGCATGCGTCCTCGCGGGCTGGCTTGGAAAAATGCGGTCGCAGGCCGGCGGGCGATTTATTTCCATGTCGGGCGCAGAGCGCGCCCGATGGCACCCGGAGCGGGTGCGTTACCCGGGACTGTTTCGCGGCGGGGTCGTTTGTGGGGCTTATGTCTTTTTTGGCTGGGTTGTCGCCAAGTTGACCTCCGAAGCGGCGTTTACGGGGCTTGGAGGATTTGTCCTGCGGCGGCGGTTCCCGCCCTTCACACTGGCATAGTTTCCCCCCCCTCCATGTCTTGGTGCCTTCGTGAGAGACAACTCCGGCTCATGGTTTTTCCTATGACTTCCGGATGTCTGAGTTTAGGCTCCATCCTTAAAAGATGTGAAAACTCTACTCCGAATCCTTAACTCCCTCGCGTTGCTCTCCGTGACTGCATTTTGCGGATACGGGTTCCTGGCTTCTTTCGAGCCGGGAAATAGCACGCTCTGGAAGGTAGGCTACGGATTGCTCGGCAGCGCTTGCCTGATCTGGCTCATCGTGATGTGGCGGCAAACACCATAGAACCTTGAGCAAATTGGCCTGGTGTCCTTCCGCCGCCTGCACGCCAGAAAATCAAAAAGACGGATCAGGCATCCTCGTCTTTCCCGTCGATCGGTTCGGCTCGCCGCGCCCAACGCAAAAGCCGAATCCTCCATGACATCGCCAGGAGCGAGCGCCAGTGCATCACTACCGGCGATTTGCTGGAGCACTTCGAATAGGCGGGGCGAGGGGCATCTCTTGCGGACGAGATCGAGTGAGCCTGTGACGACCGCAACTCCAATACAATCGCAGAGAATCCTTGGTGATCATGCTGGGACGCCGTTTGCTTTTGGATGCTGTATTACGAAACATTGACATGGCGAAAGGGAATCCCAGGATGCTCTTGGACAAACTATGAAAGAAGTTGAGGAGAGGTTTAGGAACAATTTTTCCACTGGACGGGACTCAGGTAGCGAGATGTGTGTCTTTGTAGGAGAGAAGAAGTTGATTTCACTCTACGGTGGTTTTCTCGATGCCGATTGCTTGCGGCCGTGGAAAGAGGACACGCTTGTTGGGATGGGGTCTGGAACGAAGGGTGTTGTCGTGGCCTGCGTTCTCCATGCGATGCAAGAGGCGGGGGCGGATCTTGATTCAAGGATTGCAGATTTTTGGCCGGAATTCGCCCAAGGCGGCAAGCGTGAGATGACGCTTGGGCTGTTGCTATCCCACCGAGCAGGGCTTTGCGCACCCAATGATATAAAACTCCAGTTCCCTGACAGAGAAGGTATTGTGCGATCTATTGAAGAGCAGCGCCCGCTACTGCCTTCCCATGCAGGGTCCGCATATAGCCCCCACCTTTTTGCTTATGCCTTGGAAGAAATACTGCGCCGTCTGACTGGTGGCGAGACTCTCGGTGACTACTGGCGTCGGGTTTTTGGCGGTCCACTGGGAATCGATTTGTGGATCGGGCTTCCCGAGTCGGAACATGTTCGGGTGAGCCCAACCCTTCCTCCGCAGAGGGCAATGCTTGAAGATTGTGATGTGCTTTTTGCGCGAGCCTTTGCGGATCCGGATTCGCTGGTTCACAAAGCATTCACGAGGCCCGCCAAACTCCCTGGAGGGCTCGCAGAATGGAATACACCGCGTATTTGGGCTGCTGGCTTGCCCTCCGTCGGGGGCATGGCTTCTGCGCAGGGATTAGCAAAATTTTACGCCATGCTGGCCAATGGGGGCACACAGAATGGCAGCACTTTCTTCAAAAAGCAAACTCTCGATTGGATGTCCACGAGGTTGACGCAGGGTTTCGATCACATTCTACAATGTGATATCGCATTCTCGGCCGGTTTCATGATGGATCCGCTGGATAACAATGGTCAAAAAACGCGTTTCCTATTTGGGACATCGGTCTCCGCTTTCGGCCATATTGGCTTGGGTGGCAGCCTTGGGTTTGCCGATCCAGAAAGAGGAATTGGGTTTGCCTATTTGATGAACAATTGGGAACCAGGAGTTCTTCCGCGCGAGCGTTGCACCGATCTGGTTGACGCGATTTACAAGGCCGACTGAAGCGAGCAAAAGTTTCAAATCGTGGCGACAGATTCCATGTAGCGTCTCAGATAGGTTGATAGGTTTTGAGGTAAAGCAGGACCTCTACCAAGATAGGGCGTGAGGTTACTGATATCGAAACGCAGTCGATGGATATTCGACCGGAACTGCATCAGTGATGGGTCTGTGGCCAGAAGAGCAACTACGGAAAAAAGCTTACGGTGGGTCAATGCGCATTTTTTGATATGATGATACCATTCGAGGGAAGGCAGATGCTCCAGATTGTGGATATAGTTGCTTGCGGCTTCGCAGAGTTCAGACCAGGCAATCGCTTCAAAGGGCGTGAGATGAAAAATGCAGGGCGTAGCAGCGGACTGCAGGGAAATCCGGACGACGAGATCAGCGCAAATATCGACAGGCAGGCAAGTCAGGCTAAAGTCGAGTTCCGGCGCCAATGAGGTAACAAGCATGGCGTTCAACATGAGATCGATATATCCCTTCGGATTGCATATCCCAGTGGATGCTGCTCCTGAAATATAGGGGAGGCGTAGGATTTTAACGGGAGCGCCTGTCGTATGCGCCTGCTCGCACAGAAACTCAGCCATCCACTTTGATTTTGCATATCCGTTCCGGAATATTGGCTCCGTGCCGCGTAGCGGCTCCTCGAAGACCACTTGGTCCCCGCGATACGAAGCCTCGTTGAAGACCGAATAGGAGGAGAGGTGAGTTACGGGAATACGCCTCACCCCATTTGCTAATTCCAGCACCCTGCCGAGGCCGTCCACATTCACCGCTTTCAGTTGTTCGTATTCGCGAAATAGCGAGACATCAGCTCCGGAATGAATGATCAGGTCAATTTCTTGTTTAAGATTATCATAGTCAATATGAATCATCCCAAAGAGAGGCTGGGAGAGATCTCCCAAGACGATCCTGACCCTGCTCCAGCACACGGAAAGTTGATGTCTATCCAAGTTGGCAGCGATTCTTTGAGTCGCCTCGGGGATTGAACCCCCAAGCACCAGACAAATGACTCTCGCGTCCGTATGGTTCAGGATGCTTGCGAGGAGATGTGCGCCAATGAAACCAGTCGCCCCGGTCAAAAAAATATTTTTAATACCGAAGTAAAAATTAGATGGAGCATTTTCGCTATGACTCATTTGGCATAGTGGCATAGCGAAGGTGATTTAAGTAGGGTTCAATGCGTTCGGCATTGGCTCGATAGATGTGCTCCACTTCGGAATCCAGGCCTCCACTCAAATAGATTCCCACAGAGACATCTGCTCTTAATCTCAAAGCAACAGATTCTAATAAAAGTCGTTGAACTTCTTCTTTGGCCTCTTCAAATGCCATATTGGACGTGTGGCCTTGCTCCGGATAATTGAAGTCCCAGTATTTTCGGGAGTTCACATTTTTGCCCGAAATCACCATGAGGTGCCCTGGTGCCAGTTGCGAAATTCCGTTGAACAGGGTTTGCGTGTCGTTAAGACCATAGGTAAAGGCAAGTTGAACGCTTAGGTTGTTGAATTCAATGGGAACTCCAAGAGCTTTGATGGCTTTGACCTCTGAGGCAAAGATCCATCGTCCATTGTGGTTTGTATAGTATAAGGGCTTGATGCCAAATCGGTCGCGAGCGACAAAGAGGACTTCTTTTCGGTAGTCCCAAAGGGCAAAAGCAAATTCCCCTCGGAGATGGTGAACGCATTCCGTTCCGTATTTTTCCCAGAGAGGAATCAGGATTTCACTGTCGGACTGTGTTTTAAATGTAAAGCCCTCACTCTGGAGTTGGCTACGCGTTTTTTCGTAATCATAAAATTCGCCATTCACAACGGCCACACAACCCACCTGTTCATTGAGCAAGGGTTGAGTTCCGCCGGAAAGATCAATAACGGAGAGTCTTGCATGACCCAAACCTACGGCGCCAGTGGGATCAATCCAGAGATTCTGACCATCCGGACCTCGGTGAGACATGCTTTGGATGGAATGCCATAAAGCCTCTCGTGCGATTGGGATCTGATTGGTATCTATGGCTGCTATAATTCCACACATGCGTGCATCTTTAATTTTGTCATGCTTGAAGCCGAGCGTCAGCAGCCTCAATAACTTACCCGCGGCTGCACAACTGCCATATCCGGATCCCTAATGAGTGTCAAGAGCGTCTTGCGCCGAGATCAAAAGACGAATCCTAAGTGGAGGGATGACGTCTCTCCGAGGCGTAGGATTTACGAGCCGGAGGCCGTGTCGTCCCAAGCTTCAGGCGCGTAGCGCCGTCTGCGAGGAGCATGCGAGTTCCAGTGCGCTACCAAACAAAGGCGGCTCCGCCGCACGCGTGGGCGCCGACGGAGCATCGCCCTCCAGAAGATCGATGGGCGCTGCTACGCCGATGTGCACATTCGGCGCTTGGATCGTTCCTCTGGGTAGGGTCGGCTCGCCGCAGCGGACCCAAACCACAGGCGCAAAGCGCCGTCTCCTGGGCGTCGATGGGGTCGGGAACCGGTTTGCAAATTCGAACACGCTTCTAAACAAAGGCAGCTTCGCCGCAAACATAGGTCCCCGACGGCGCGGCGACCCTACCATTCCTTTTCGATGGGCGCTACCGCCCCATTCTTTGCGCGGCAGCGCGCCAATGAAAACGCTCAGTGAACTCGCGTGCGGCGTCAGTGGGCTGACTGACTTTTACAAACGCAAAAAGTTGGAGGGCTGATGGCGGCGTTGCGCAAATTTGAAATTTATTGCATCCAAAATTTCACACTCCTCGTATTGTTAAAATGAGATTAATATTCCCACTAACGATTGCACTTGCATTTTGCACAACGATTCCAACACTCCACGCGGTTACTTTAAATACTGCCCCCAGCCTTTATTCTGTATCGGAAGGTGTTGGCTTTACCATCGGTAATAATGGGGCATCAGATTTCCTGTTCAATTGGACTGATCCATCGGGGAATCCGCCTGCCAGTTTCTCAAACATTGCCGACCCCACATTGGTCCTCACTCTGGGACAGACCTACACTTTTCAGCGCACCTCCAGTGCACACCCCTTTGCCATTATGGATAACAGCGCAGCCGCTTTCATGAGCGGGACGGATGGAAATTACACCCGCACCACTTCCGATTCGAGCGTGATTTCTGCAGCCACATTTCTCACAGCCAGCCCAGGAACACCCGGCGCGGCGATTACTTGGATTCCGAATCAACTTGGCGATTTTTGGTATACCTGCACTGTCACAGGTCATCCGGGCATGGCCGGAAAATTCAGCGTCGTTCCAGAGCCTTCGACATACGCACTTTTTGGTCTTGGGTTCCTTTGTGTGGTTTACTCTTCTCGTAGGGTTCTGAATAAATTCTGCAGAAGATAATTCTTTTTTGCCATGTCTCTCTTGGCAGAGAAAAAGTTTCACAAATGGCATCAGGCGAGTGGGGAGCAGCATTATTGAACCGCAGACGAGCGCCGGGGCAAAGGCGAGGTAGACTACCGCACAAGGCAGCCCAAAAGGGTGAGGCGATTGGGAACGAGCGAATTAAATGGACACTGATAGGGAACAAGGCGCGGTGCTGCCGCGCTGGTGGCGGTGGTGATGGATAGCCGGCTGAGTCTGTGCCGAGGTGCGTTTTATCGTCCCAGACCTTCGCTTATGCAGCGCGAATCCGAAACCCATTGCCGTGGGGACGCCTTTCCTTTAAAGATAGGCGCGTGAATTCCAAAACCGCCAAGATCAGTTTGCCCGGCATCATTAAAAGTGAAATGGCTCTTTGGGTGGGCATTCTCGCGGTCGTCGTCTTTTCTCTTGGTGGGATAGCCCTGTTAGGAGGCAACGGAAGCGCGGCGGTGGCTGCCGGGTCTTTTGCGGCGATGTTTGCCGTTATGCTTTGGCTCTCCTTCGGCGTGGTGCATCACGCCGAGTGCTTGGCAGTGAAGCTTGGAGAGCCCTATGGAACACTCATCCTCACGCTTGCAGTGATTTCCATCGAGGTCGTCATGATCTGTGCGCTGATGCTCAATGGCTCTGGAAATCCAACGCTCGCAAGGGATACCATGTTCTCAGTCCTCATGATCGTTCTCAACGGCATGCTTGGCATCACCCTGCTGCTCGGGGGCTTGCGGCATCACCAACAGATTTTTAACCTCGAGGGGGCCCGGAGTTATCTCACTGTTCTGTCTTGCCTGGCTTTCCTTGCTTTGGTTCTGCCGACCTTCAGCCGAACTGGTGGCGTCGGTTCCGCCTCGCCCTTGGTCTTTGGCTTTGTCGCTCTTGCTTCTATCGGACTCTACGCCATCTTCTTATTCCTGCAATCCACGCGCCATCGCGATTTTTTCGAACACAAAGCGGAGGAGGGGGACTCGGCATCTGAACATGGTCATCTCAAAACGCATTCCACGGCTTATCACGCCATTTTTCTGGTCCTTTCACTGCTACCGATCGTTTTACTTTCCAAAAAGATCGCCGTTGTGCTCGAGTTTGGCATTTCCGCTTTGCAAGCGCCGCAAGCACTGGCCGGTTTCGTGGTGGCCTTGCTCGTTCTTGCCCCCGAGGGACTCGCTGCCTGCAAGGCCGCGCTGCAGAACACCCTCCAACGCACAGTCAACATCGTCCTCGGCTCCGCTTTGGCCACGATTGGCCTCACCGTGCCGGCGGCCTTGGGCATCAGCGCCCTCACGGGTCAGCACATCATCCTAGGACTCGGGCCCGTGGAATTGGTTCTGCTCTTTGCCACATTTTTGTCCTCCGTGCTGGTCTTCGCCGGCAACCGCACAAACATGCTCGCGGGCGCGGTGCACCTGGTCCTCTTTGCAGCCTATGCGGTGCTGATTTTCGATTGATCGTCTTCAGACTCGCGGACAGCGCCCTCCGCTTTCAGGCCCTCAGTTTGGAAGTGTGTCGAAAACGTTTCGAGAATGAAGTTGATGTTTTGGACGCATCCTTTCTTCCTGCGTGGCATGAATCCCAAAGCGGCAAAAACAGTCCAGCAGTATATCGACGAAACTCCCGTCTGGTCGGATGGCACGACGATCCCCACCGTGCCGATGACTTCCATGCAGTGGCAAATCTGGGGGCTTGCCACTGCTGGGAAGTTTTTTGAGGGGCTGGTGGTCTTTATGACCGGCGTTGCATTGCCGCTGATCTCGATGGAGTTTCAGCTCGGAGCGATGGAGAAGGGCCTCGTGGGCTCCGCGACACTTTTCGGGATTTTGATCGGTGCCACCGCGCTCGGGAGCTTGGCCGACCACTTTGGAAGAAAACAACTTTTTATCGCGGAGATGATTCTTTTTCTCGGGTTTCTGGTCGCCATGACACTCAGCCCGTCGTTTCCCGTTCTTCTGCTTTGCCTCTTCGGGATGGGCCTGGCGCTAGGCTGTGACTATCCCACCGCGCATCTTGTGATCTCCGAAAGCATCCCCAGCAATGCCCGTGGGAGGCTGGTGCTCAGCGCCTTTGCCTTCCAAGCCGTTGGGGCCCTCGTGGGAACAGGTGTCGGCTACATGATCCTAAAATCCAACCAGTCTATCTCGGATTGGCGAATCATGTATGCGACAGCGATCATACCCACCATGATCGTTGTGGTAGCTCGTTTTTTCATCACCCAGAGCCCCCAGTGGCTCATGTCCAAGGGCAAAGTCGCCGAAGCCGAAAAAGAAATACAGCGCCTGCTGCGCCGGTTCCCGCAGCATCCTGCCAGTGTCGAGCTCAAAGCTGTTCCAGACACCGAGCCAGAGCACGAACGCGGCAAATCAAAGTTCTCAAAGCTTTTCAAAAAGAAATACCGCAGGGCGACGATCCTCGCCTCGGTTCCCTGGTTCTTGCAAGACCTCGCCACCTACGGAATCGGCATCTTCACCCCGACAATTCTTGTCACGATTCTCGGCCACTCGAATGCCCAAGAGCAGAATCTGGCCGGGGTGATTCACAACGACATGATCGCCGCAAAAGGAGCCGCCTTCTTGGATCTGCTCCTCCTGGCGGGGATCATCTTTGCGGTCTTTCTGGCGGATCGCTTCGGTCGTATGAAGCTTCAAATTTTTGGGTTCTATGGATGTGCCGCCGGGTTGCTGTTGGCCGCCCTCTCCACGCACATGGTCCCCGGCATCGGCCAGACGATTCTTATTTTTTCGGGATTCATGCTCTTTAATTTTATGACTAACCTCGGCCCTAACGCGATGACCTACTTGATCGCTGGCGAGGTGTTCCCGACCAAGATCCGTGGATCGGGTGCTGGCTTCGCTGCCTCGTTTGCAAAAATTGGGGCCGTGGCTACCGCCTTCCTATTTCCTGTCCTCCTGAGCGAGATCGGCACGGCTCCGCTGCTCTATGCGCTGGTCGGCACATGCCTTTTCGGCGCCTTCGTCACTTGGAAATTCCAAATTGAAACCATGGGAGTCAACTTGGAAAAAATGGAATGACCAAATTCAGACAGCCTGACCTGTCGGGAAAACGGATGACCTGATTGGGCGGTAGACGAGGCGGAGGGTGGTGCCGGGATAGCAGATTTCTGTGGCATTGAGTTCGGTGCATATGGCTTCGAGGGTGGCGTCGTGGATGGGGTTGGCTTGGCTATGGATTTCGACGCGCAGTTCGTTGCGGGCGAGGTCGGGGCGCAGGTTGACGCTGGTGGCGAAGAGGGCGCCCCGCTCAGTGAGATTCTATACGCTCAAGCACAGCGCCGGACGGCTCGAAATCACCCGCGACGAGAACAAAATGAAAAACGCCCTCGCCCAATGCGGCGACCATGTTTTGAAGACCGACAAGAGCCTCGGAGCCACGCAACTCTGAGAGCTCTACATGACAGTGCTCAAGGCCGAATCCGGCTTTGCCCAACTTAAAGGCACGCTCGGACTGCGGCCGAATTTCCATCAACTCGAAGACCGCATCGCGGCCACATGTTGGTGACTTCGCCTCCCGGCTACGGCACCCTTCGGGCCGCCTGACGGCAGTCTGTCTCAGAGCTTCCCAGCTCTTCGGCTCATCAGCGTGCTCGCCTACCACCTTCTGCGCTGGGTCGGCAAACGCCTCGAGGACCACAACGGTATGCGCGAATGGCAAACGATCCGCCGCCTGCTCGGCACCCACAGCCTCGCCACCACCCAGCCCCGCTCGCCGACGGACGCACGATCAACATCCGCAAGCCCCGCCAACCCGACGAAGAACAAAAACGCGTCTACCAAATGCTCGGCATCGACTGGGAATCCGCCTTCCCAACCCAAAAAAACGAAATGCCAGCCTGAAGAGAATGTAGTGCCTTTGGAAAGACCCCCGAGGTTTTATGCGGGTTTTCGGTCGGCCATGAGAAACTTGGGTTAAGAATCAGAGGAATGCCACGGTCCCAGGCTTCGATGAGGTGGATTCGGAATTGGGGCGGTGCATTGTGGTGCCACGATGAGGGCCGGCGAGAAAAATCTCGACTACTCGGCACCGTATGGGCGGAGCGCCAGCAGGCGGTCGTCGAATATCTGACGGTAGCGGGCCTTGGCCACCTCACTCAGAAACGAGCGGTCGATGAGATCGTGCACGGCGGATCGCTTTTCTGGCAGAGAGAGGAGAAAGGCCGTCGCGACCTCTGCGGCGATCCCGCACCGCCGTGATAGCTCCAAGAAGTCGGCGTAGCCATGAAATCCATTGGCCTCGAAGAACGGCGTGGCGAAGTTCCCGTGAAAGAGGTCGAGAGCCAGACGCGATTCATTCGGCAGGTGCAGCGTGGTGCAGAGCAGATCGTAGGCGGGGCTCAGCGCATGGTCGCCGGATGGCGTCTCGAGTAGTGAAAAATTTTTAAGGTGGGCGTCCCCATTGCCGACCAAATAATTGAAGACGACCTGCCGAAAGAAACGCTCGATGGCGATCCTCCATGCTGGACAGAAGGTGCGGACAAGCCGCCCACATTCCTCATAACTTCCCTCATACTTGAAATTTCTCCCGGCGGTTTGCGCGCTCCGTCCGGAGAGTTGGCAAAAATCCTCCTGTAGCAATTTGCCGCCGGAGTCCACGGCACGGTCAAATCGCCTCACCACCAGTGCAGGCGCGCCATCCGGAAAGAAGACGAGTCCGCAAGGTGCCGTGCTGAGACGGAAAACCTGCGTGGCCAGTTGCATGGTCAGGTGCTCGTTGGCAGGAACATCCTCCGGAAGTTCGAGTGCTGCCGCCATGGCAATGGGAATCGGCTTCAGGAGGTGCGTGCCATCAAGCGTCGTGGGCTCGAGGGTGTTGGTCACGAGGCGCAGCGAGATTTTTTCCTGAATTCCCGAGATCGACATGCGTCCCGAGTTTTCTCCGCGAAAGCTCTGGAATGCGGCGCGGTCGAAGGGCAGGCGCCACGCGACCCGTGCACCACCCCACAAGTTTTTGCGGGCGGCGGACGAAAACCCGGAGCCTTTGATCGGCTTCAAGGTCGAGAGACAGACGGACTTCATGGTTCAAGCCTCCTTACGGTCACGGCACCTATGACATCGCCTCCAGCCGTTTCCAAGAGGAGGCCGAAATCATCATTCTCATCAATCTGGTGGGTCCGACACTGAATCTCTCGAAGGGTCCCCTCCGCCAGCAAGCCGGAGAAAAAGGGAAAGATCCGCTCCGCCTCGTATGGTTCCGCCCGGCAGGGGAGAGTCAGGCTGATCGCGCGCGAATCCGGACTGGCCAGAAACTCCTTCAGATACTGAAAGCGGTATCCATTCTCGGTTTCCTCGATCAGCCCGCAGTCCCGGTTATCGAGTAGGACGATCCCACGCCGTCCGCTCATGATTCCTTGCTTCCCTCAGTGGCGTTCGTAAAGGCCCCAGGCGCGGTGGGCTTCAGCAAAATCTGGAGTCCGAGCACTTGAAGCACTTTTAACAATGTTTCCATCGTGGGGTTTCCTTTGCCGGTCTCGATATCACTCAATCCATGAAGGCTCAAGCCTGAGAGCCTCGCCAAATCGGCTTGGGACACCCCCAATTCGCGGCGTCGCTCTCGTAATGTTTTCGAGATCTCTGCAAAGCTAACATTCATTTAAATGAATAATCAACCATTCTCACGGCGGTTGTCAATTGTAAACTTGTAGAATATTCACTAAAATGAATATATTTAGAGGGATCGTCTATTTTTTAGAATGGGAGCGCCGGCTTCCCCAACCCTTCGGATTGGCCGATGATGGTTTTCGGACTACTCTCGCACAAATCTCGCACAACTCCCTGTGTGAGACTGTCCGAATAACGATATGCGACGCCGCTTTGTGGTTGAAAAATGGGCCATGCCGGAGAAAGGCTATCCCAAAGCAGTTCTCTACCCTGCCATTCTGTGAATTCTGATTCTCTGAATTCTGAAATTCTGTCGAGAAAGCTCAGGGCGGGATGATCCAGTGGTTCTCGTGTTTGGCATCGTTCCGAAGGAGGATGGCTTCGCTACGGATGAGGAAATTATCACCAGCAACCAAGGCGAGCTGCAAGATGGCAGCCCCATCCAGGCCAGATTGAGCAATTGAGCAGCTTTGTTAATCCTGTCCAAAATCCGGTTTCGAGCTTAATGTTGGCTAT
>Ga0247834_1004266_pt1:0-7500 | contig 18315 bp, 13 predicted proteins | sample LaCruzMarch2015__8_FD_187118 | JGI IMG/M metagenome (GOLD analysis project Ga0247834, IMG submission 187118) | Freshwater microbial communities from meromictic Lake La Cruz, Castile-La Mancha, Spain - LaCruzMarch2015_12m | ecosystem: Environmental > Aquatic > Freshwater > Lake | place...
CAAAGGTTTTTACAACATTACCTTGTACTGGAGAAACATAACCTCCTGAATGCGCTACAGGTTGACTCATAGGCATTTGTGACTGCGATGAATGCATAAGATCAGACGTTGGCATTTCACCCGGAAGCTGTTGATCACCAACATTTAACCCATCTGACTGCACTTGCCCAAGATCATCTAAAGGCTTCACTGTAATATCATCAGCCAGACGTTTCTCATCTTGCTTATTACGCGCCTTTAAAAGTAAACGCTGTCCTGGCACAAGCATGACACCTTCACTTAGCTTATTAAGCTTTAAAAGCTCTTGTGGGGCTACACTAAATTTTCTCGCGACAGAAGCAACTGTGTCACCAGCTTTTACAAGGTAATAATCGCTTTTGATAGGAGCTGGTTTTGATTTTTTCATAGATGTAACAACTTCAGCAGGTTGCTCATTTGTTGCGCAGCTCGTAAGCAGTAACAAAGCCACACATGCTAGTATATTCTTCATGAAAATAGTTCCTTTAGTTGTTCAAAAGTCTTGTCGTGCGTTATATCCAAAGAAAGCGGAGTGACGGAAATACATTTTTGTCCTATTGCTTCTATATCTGTACCTGGCTCAGCACTCTCTAGCATATTACCATAATGCTGACTGCCAGGTCCAATCCAGTAATATGGAATGCCTCTAGGATCTTCTCGTTTTACAATGCTGCCAAAAAACTTTCGTTTTCCTTGCCGTGTAATACGCACACCTTCTACAGATTTATGAATAACATTTGGAAAATTCACATTAATCATCACATGCTCAGGAATAGAAGATTTTAATATTTTATCCAAAACAACCGGCCCCCAATGTTCAGCCGTTGCCCACTTAACTGGATGACCAACTTCAATAACAGAACTAAAAGCAACAGCAGGTATTCCTAAAATTGTGGCCTCTAAGGCAGCAGCCACTGTACCAGAATAGGTAACATCTTCAGCCAAGTTTGCTCCGTTGTTGACTCCTGACAAAACTAAATCAGGTCTATGATCTGTCATCAACATTTGAACAGCTGCCAAAACACAGTCCGTTGGCGTTCCAGAAACTGCATATTTTTTTTGCGATATTTCATTAATACGAAAGGGCATTCTCAATGTTAATGAATGACTTACGGCACTTTGATCATGTTCTGGAGCCACAATCCACACGTCATCGGAAACGGTGCGAGCTATTGTTTCCAGCACCTTTAGACCTGCTGCATTAATTCCATCATCATTGGTAATGAGAATACGCAAGTTATCCGCCAATCCTATCAAAATTAGTATATTTACGAAGAGCTTCAGGAATGGTAATTGAGCCATCTGCTTCTTGATAATTTTCTAAAATTGCAATTAGAGTACGACCAACTGCTAGACCTGATCCGTTTAATGTATGCACATATTGTGGCTTAGGTTGATCGCTACGGTAGCGTGTATTCATACGACGTGCCTGAAAATCACCACAGTTTGAGCAGCTTGAAATTTCACGATAAGCTTGTGGTCCTGGCAGCCAAACTTCTAAATCGTAGGTTTTTTTAGCACAAAACCCCATGTCTCCAGTTGAAAGTAGCATTTTTCGGTATGGCAAATTTAGTTTTTGCAAAATTGATTCTGCAGCAGAAGTCATTCGTTCATGTTCTGCTTCTGACTGTTCTGGCGTTGTAATACTAACCAATTCAACTTTGGTAAATTGATGATTACGAATCATGCCTCTTGTATCGCGACCCGCTGCACCAGCCTCTGCTCTGAAACAAGGTGTATATGCAGTCACACGTATAGGTAATTGTTGCGGATTTAATATATCGCCAGCCACCATATTTGTAAGGCAAACCTCAGAGGTAGGAATCAACCAATGATTATGATTTGTTTGAAACATATCATCTTTAAGGTGAAGCTGCCCTGTCCCAAACATTGCCGCATCATTCACTAATAAAGGCGGAGTAATTTCCGTATATCCAAATTCATTTCCGTGATTATCAAGCATGAATTGAGCAATCGCTCGCTCTAACTTACTCAATGCCCCTCTTAATAGAACAAATCTTGAACCTGAAAGCTTTGTAGCTGTCTCAAAATCCATCAACCCAAGTGCTTCACCTAATTCATAATGTTGTTTTGGTGTAAATGAGAAACTCTTTGGTACTCCCCACTTAGACACTTCAACATTAGCATGTTCGTCTTTGCCTACCGGCACATCATCAGCTGGAAGGTTGGGGATTTCTGCTAAAATATCGTGAAGCTTATGTTCTTCTAAGCGCGATGTTTCTTCTAAAATGCCAATATGTTGCTTTATTTTTTCACTCTCGTGCGCAATTGAATCGGTATGCTCGCCATTACGCTTAGCGTCTCCAAAGGCTTTTGCCATTGCGTTACGCTGACTTTGATACGTTTGCAGATCAGTCAAAATTTGGCGATGTTGCTTATCTAACTGCATAATCCGATCTGCCATTGCTGCCAAACCTCGGCGTTTTAACAGCTCATCAAATTGTTCAGGGTTTTCACGAATAAAACGAATATCATGCATAATAAGATTCTTTATGGTTTTTGGTTCTAGCTTGACTGCATTGTATCACAAGGATTGTAACCCCATAAAGAACAATCATTGGTATAGCCAAAGCCATCATGCTCAAAGCATCAGGTGGGGTAATCACAGCACTTATGGCACACAGTATAAAAATCACCATTCTCCAGCTAGATTTTAATTTCTGTAAACTCAACAAACCAAAACTAACCAATGTAAAAAGTATAACTGGCAGCTCAAACCCAAAACCAAAAACAAACATTAATCTTTGAGAAAAGCTTATGTAATCACTAAGCTTCGGTAAAAAATATAATGGCAGGTCTTTATGTTCAAAACTGATAAAAAAACTAAAGGCTCGCGGCAACACAACAAGTTGAGCAAATGCCACTCCCATGTAAAACAAAGCCGGAATACACACCATGACGCCGCGCAGAACCTGACGTTCAGCTTTAAAAAGTCCAGGCCTTAAGAACAACCATGTTTGCATTAAAAAAAACGGAAACGCCAACAATAGGCTAGCAAATAAGGTTACATTAATCTCACTAAAAAATGCCTCGGGAAGACTTGTGTACACTAACGATCTTCCTTGTTTTAAAAGTGGCGATAAAGGCTGTATAAAAATATTTTGTAGTTTTACTGAAAATCCATAACACGCAATAAAAAATACAACAAAGCACAATGCAACTTTGACCAAGCGATTGCGTAGCTCTGTTAAATGCACATAAATAGCTTTTGGTTGGTCAACTAACATTTAAATGTTTGCCCAAGGCTTGCAATGCCTCATCAAGAGTGCTTGATTCATTAGCACTATCTAGTTGTATTTTTTTCTTTAAAATCTTTTTGACTTGCCCCTGAGTCGTTTTAATCGCCGCTATGTAAGGAGCACCAAAAAACTGGTTAACGCGTTGTAATAAAGCAGGTTCAACATAACGTGCTGTCGCCATTCCAGAAGATGAAGTCACTAATTTCAATACATTACCAGATGGTTGGCTGTAAATTTCAACAGGGGAAAATCCCCTAGAAAATTCAGCTCCAACCACAGTTTCCCAATCATGGAACAGCATGGCTTCCTTGTACGCTTTTTGAACGCGTAAAGGTTTTAATGTTCGCGATACCAAGTATTGCAACGAAGCCATGATTAAAGAGATAAGGATAAACTACTGGATATTAGCACAAGCTAGCTAAAAGAAGAAAGTGAATCACTTAGAACAAATTTTCTTCGCTTGGTCAGCTAGGTCTTTCCAGAACTTTATAAAATCGGCTTCTGAAATATCTTTTGGTGCATAATCAAACGCTCCTTGATATTCAATTCCCACAAATAAAATAGTGGGATGACTTGTCATCAAAACACTTTTAGCGTTTTCAATATTTGCTTTTTTGTCATCAACCATTACGATAACTTTTGGCTCGTACACATGCGGTGCCTTACAATGATGAGCTTCAACATGCCTATCTTTGCTAAAAAGAATATGAGATTTATGGTCACAAATTTTTGGTGAACATTCACTAAGAAATGCCACTAAAACTTTACCTTTTCCAATACCATTATTTTCACCATTTGCACAAAGGATTCCATGATAAAACATAGGATAGCCATCAGCATATTTTTCAAAAGCAATCCTCGACCAGTGACAACCATTATGCTCCCGCACCATCTGTTGAAAAGAAAAATCAAATCCCATGTTATGCAACGCATCGCGACGCTTAAAAATAGTTTTGTTTTTATGATCATTTCTATGCCCAGTTAAAGAAGCTGTAAATGCAATAACTTGCACTCCTTTGGCTTGCATATTCTTTATAACTTTAGGAGAATCTTTTTCGACTGGTTTCTGGGGTAATTCAGTAGTAAATGTTAAAGCAATATCACGCTGAGTGGGTGTAAGAGGGGCAAAAATATTTTTTATAGTGCTTTTGAATTTTTTAATAGCAAGATAATACGTCGCAGGATGATCAGGTTGAGTCAGAGTCATATCAACATCAAAAACAACTAGCACATCTTCTGGTTTTTGTGTTTTTAATATCTCGTCAACTTTAGCTTGCACTTCATGAATTGAATGAACTGATATGATAGGCCTGTCTTCTTTGCAAGCTGTTAATAAAAATAGAAAGCAAGAAATTAGAAAAACAATTTTGTTATTAAACATTATAAAGCTTCATTATACACCCCTGTACTTTGTCGAATTGTAAAATTCTCACTAAACTAAAGCGATAGAAAACAGATGCGATAACACTTTGTTACTAAGCACCCGAGAGTACCATCCTACACTCTCTGTGCATAAGGTACAATAAAAAAGTACTGAAAAATAGGAGAAAAAATATTATAATAGTGCATTTTATGGGAAAAATAGAAGTGACATACAAGCAATTTTAATATGCATGATTAAACGGAAGAGGTTTTTTGGGATTAGTCCAAGAGGGATGTTTTGAGCAAGAAGTTATCTGTACGAAGAGATTTGGTGAGGACCGACTTTCCCAGCACTTAAGTGATAGTATCATAGGCGCAGAGCGGTTTCACGGTCGAGTTCGGGATGGGTTCGTGTGTGTCACGCTCGCAATACCCACCAAATCTCATCGCACAGACGTTGTGCTTCTTCTTTTGATTTTGTGTTTGTTTAGAGAGATAACAACTCCACATACAATTCGTTTTGTGTTGAATCGTATCGAGTTTTTTATTTTCATAACCATATTCTTGGGCGTTGAGTTTGTCACAATCAAGCCAATGGAGCGATTAGTACCAGTTAGCTACAGAGGTTACCCTCCTTCCACATCTGGCCTATCAACGTGATGGTCTTTCACGGCTCTCATAGGGAATACTAGTTTTAAGGGAAGTTTCCCGCTTAGATGCTTTCAGCGGTTATCTCGTCCATACTGTAGCTACCCAGCGCTGCCGTTGGCACGACAACTGGTACACCAGAGGTATGTTCACCCCGGTCCTCTCGTACTAGGGGCAACTCCTTTCAATATTCCAACACCCACGGCAGATAGGGACCGAACTGTCTCACGACGTTCTGAACCCAGCTCACGTACCACTTTAATCGGCGAACAGCCGAACCCTTGGGACCTGCTTCAGCCCCAGGATGTGATGAGCCGACATCGAGGTGCCAAACCTCCCCGTCGATGGGGACTCTTGGGGGAGATCAGCCTGTTATCCCCGGCGTACCTTTTATCCGTTGAGCGATGGCCCTTCCACGAGGAACCACCGGATCACTATGACCGACTTTCGTCTCTGCTCGACTTGTCTGTCTCGCAGTCAGGCAGGCTTATGCCATTGCACTCATCATCTGATTTCCAACCAGATTGAGCCTACCATCGCGCGCCTCCGTTACTCTTTCGGAGGCGACCGCCCCAGTCAAACTACCCACCATGCAGGGTCCGCTTCCCAGATCATGGGAATGCGTTAGATATCAAAGAACACAAGGGTGGTATTTCAAGGACGCCTCCACACTAGCTGGCGCTAATGCTTCAAAGGCTCCCACCTATCCTACACATGTCTTCCCTAATACCACTGCAAAGCTGTAGTAAAGGTGCACGGGGTCTTTCCGTCTAACCGCGGGTACCCCGTATCTTCACGGGGAATCCAATTTCACTGAGTCGATGTTGGAGACAGTAGGGAAGTCGTTACGCCATTCGTGCAGGTCGGAACTTACCCGACAAGGAATTTCGCTACCTTAGGACCGTTATAGTTACGGCCGCCGTTTACTGGGGCTTCGATTCAAAGCTTGCACCTCTCCTCTTAACCTTCCAGCACCGGGCAGGCGTCAGACCCTATACTTCGTCTTTCGACTTTGCAGAGTCCTGTGTTTTTGATAAACAGTCGCTACCCTCTATTCTGTGCCACCCACAACTGGTTGCCCAATCATGGGTCCCCCTTCTCCCGAAGTTACAGGGGCAATTTGCAGAGTTCCTTCAACATCGTTCTCTCAAGCGCCTTAGTATATTCAACTCGTCCACCTGTGTCGGTTTAGGGTACGGTCATTTTTCAGATGGCAGATATCAAGATTGCTCCTGAACTCTGTCATCTGAAATGAAGGTGCTATTTCCTGGAAGATTTTCGCAGCCTTGGCAATCCATTAAGCCTCAACCACTTACAATCTCCGTCACTCTCCTTCTGGCCATGGAATATTAACCATGTTCCCATCGATTACGGCTTTCGCCCTCACCTTAGGGACCGGCTAACCCTACGTTGATTAACATTGCGTAGGAACCCTTGGACTTACGGCGACAGGGTCTTTCACCCTGTTTGTCGTTACTCATGTCAGCATTCTCACTTCTCATACCTCCACCAGCTCTCACGAGTCTGGCTTCTCAGGCCTAGAGAACGCTCCGCTACCGCGAACAGATTACTCTGTTCACCCGTCGCTTCGGTGTATAGCTTTAGCCCCGTTACATTTTCGGCGCAGGACGGCTTGTCTAGACCAGTGAGCTATTACGCTTTCTTTAAAGGATGGCTGCTTCTAAGCCAACCTCCTGGCTGTCTTGGCCTTCCCACTTCCTTTCCCACTTAGCTATAACTTGGGGACCTTAGCGGACGGTTAGGGCTGTTTCCCTTTCCACGATGGAACTTAGCTCCCACCGTGTGTCTGCCGGACTGTGCTTGTTGGTATTCGGAGTTTGATTGGGTTTGGTAAGGATCGCTCCCCCCTAGCCCATTCAGTGCTCTACCCCCAACAGCAATCATCCGACGCACTACCTCAATAGTTTTCGCGGAGAACCAGCTATCTCCGAGTTTGATTGGCCTTTCACCCCTAGCCACAGGTCATCCCCTGCTATTGCAACAGAAGTGGGTTCGGTCCTCCAGTACGTGTTACCGCACCTTCAACCTGCCCATGGCTAGATCACTCGGTTTCGGGTCTTATGCCCGTAACTATATTACGCCCTTATCAGACTCGGTTTCCCTGCGCCTACGCCTATCGGCTTAAGCTTGCTACGAACATAAACTCGCTGACCCATTATGCAAAAGGTACGCCATCACGGGTAATCCCGCT
>Ga0247834_1004266_pt1:12500-18315 | contig 18315 bp, 13 predicted proteins | sample LaCruzMarch2015__8_FD_187118 | JGI IMG/M metagenome (GOLD analysis project Ga0247834, IMG submission 187118) | Freshwater microbial communities from meromictic Lake La Cruz, Castile-La Mancha, Spain - LaCruzMarch2015_12m | ecosystem: Environmental > Aquatic > Freshwater > Lake...
AACCCAAATTTGGATTAATCATCGCCAATATAAAGGCTACAGCTGCAAAAATTGAGATGAATTTCCATCCATCACTATGAATTATTGATAAAAGATTCGGCATATTTAAAAACTATTGACTACATTTTCCTGACCACTACAGTGCCCTGGTCACGGTTAATATTCAAGAGGGGATGTAAAAACTCAGCATTTGCCACCACATCCCCTTTTGTGAAATAATCTGGCATTGAAAAAAGCAATGCATATAATGGAAAAACAGCGAACACGCACAATTTATGGACGTCGCCAAGCACGCCCTTTAAAAGACACTCAAAAACATTTATTCGAAACGCTTTTCAAAGCAATTGAAATTGATCCATTAAATTTACCAACAAAATTCCCCAAAGAAGTAATTTTTGAAATTGGATTTGGTGGCGGTGAAAATATTGCTCACCAGGCGCAAAAACACCCGAATGCCTTATGCATAGGCTGCGAACCTTTTGTAAATGGCATTGCGTCTTTATTAAATAAAATTGACGAAGAAAGCATTCAGAACATTCGCATTTTTGCTGATGATGCCAATATATTGTTAAAGGCCCTGCCCGACCACGTTATCACAAAAGGGTTTATTTTATTCCCGGACCCCTGGCCAAAAAAGCGCCACCACAAAAGACGCGTAGTTTGCCTAGAAAACTTACTGCAGCTACATAAAAAAATGGCAAAAGACGCTGAGCTTGTTATAGCGACTGACCACCCAACCTATTTGGAATGGATATTAGATATTACAGCCCAAGCGATGTTCAAGGATCATTTTCAAGCTGTAAACACTCTTGAATGCCCCCGACCAAGCGAAGATGATATTCCCATAACAAGGTATGAAAAAAAGGCGCTCGAGAATCGTCCCGGCGCCTTTTTGATATTCAAAGCTATTTAATTAAGCAGCTGGTGCAGCACCTGGCGCTTGAGGAACTTCTTCCTTAAGGCTAAGGGCGCCACCACTCATATCAAACGCCTTAACGCCTGAATCAACACGTAGCTTCTCTAATACTTCAACAATTTTTTCTTGCTCAACTATTTTTTGAAGCTCGCCCTTTACCTCGTCATACTTTGGTGGTTCAATTGGACGCTTATCTTCTACGCGCACAACGCTCCAACCAAGTTTGCCAAGGCTGATTGGGTTTTGAACCAAAGTTGCTTTTGCTGCAGAGAAGACAACATTTGCAAAGTCTGCTGGAAGCTCATCGCGCTTCACATAGCCAATCTCGCCTTTTTTCTCTTTGGTTTTGTCATCAATTGACTTAGCTTTTACTAAATCATCAAAGCCTTTACCAGACTTGATTTCTTTAATAACTTCTTCAGCTTCTTCTTTTGTTTTAACCATAATATGACGTAAACGCACTTCCATTTGATTCTTAGGAAGAAGTTTCATCAACTCTTGATATTTTGTTTTAAGCATCGCGTCATTCACAACCTCAACAACTTTCTTGTCTAAGAAAGCTTTGTGCAATGTTGCCGAACGAACATCTTCTAACTTCTTAACCGTTGCTTTGTCTTTTTCAAGCCCAGAAGCTTTAGCTGCATCTAGAATAAGCTTCATGTCAACAAGACGAAGGGCCAATGGTTCGAAAATCTCACCAAATGGAGCTGCTTTAAGTTGAGGTGGCAATGTTTTTACTGCTTCCTTAACGTCTTTCAAAGTAACTGTGTGGCCATCTTTAAATTTAGCAATAACCATTGTTTCATCAAGTTTTGACAAATCAACTTCTGGTTTTTTCACACCTTTTTCAGCGTCTTCCTTCATTTGTTCTGGCGTTTTTTCAACGATTGGCTTGCCATCAAGACCAGTAACTTCAACACCAGCTTGCTTTTTAATTTTGCTGATGACTTCAACTGCATACTTAGACATTAATGCTTTTGAAAGCTCAGCTTTAACCGCTTCAAATTTTGGCGCTTCTACTGGGCGCTTCTCACCAACAAGAACAACACTGAAACCATTTGGCCCCATGTCAATTGCTTGTGGCAATACTGCTCCTGCTTTTGCTTCAAAAACAACTTTAGCAAATGCTTCTGGCAAATCAGCTTTACGAACATAACCTAAACTACCACCGTTAGCTTTTGTCTGTGGGTCATTTGATTTTTGTTTTGCTGTATCTTCAAATTTTGAAGGATCTTTTTCTAATTCTTTAACAATAGCTTCAGCATCTTCTTTGCTTTTCACTAAAATATGCTTTAGTTGCACTTCCATTTCATCTTTTGGAAGCTTAGCTTTTAGCTCTTCAAAGTTCTTTTTCAGTTCATCATCAGTAAGAAGTTTTGTAACTTCACCTTCGATAAACAATTTTTGCAGCATTGTTTCTGCATTTTTGTTCATTTGCTCAAGAACACCTGCGTCTTTATCTAGACCAAGACCCGCCGCAGCTTTGTTCAATATATGAGTATCAATTAAACGACGTAATAAGGCCGCATAAAGCTTTGAAAACGGACGATCTTTAACTTCTGATGGCAAAAGATTTAATTGTTCGTAAACCTGCCCCATTGTCATTTTTGTTCCGTCTGGAAATTCTGCAACAACTTTTGCTTGCTCGCCTTGAGGAACATCGTCAACTTTTATAGCATCAGCAGTAGCTGCTTCGCCTTTTTGAAGCTCTTCTTTCGCAGGCTCGTTTACTTTTTCATCTTTTTTCTCGCAAGCAGTAGATAATGCCAACAACAAAGCCAGACTTAATTGACCTATTACTTTTTTCATGTAGAGTACCCTTTTTTACGTTTAAGTAACTAAATTGTGAACATACTATAGCATATCAGTATGCAATGAGTAGCCATTTTTGCACAATCTAAGTATACTGGGTGAAATTGTTATAAATCTAACACATTAAGGGTTTTATGTTTTCTAGTTTGATGCGTCGCTTTTTTGGCTCTGCAAATGATCGTTTAGTTAAACAACTTACAAAAGTCGTTGTAAAAATTAATGCACTAGAAAGTCATTATCAAACCCTGACTGATGATCAGCTTCGTGAAAACACTCTGCGTTTTAAAGAACGTATTGCAAACGGTGAAACGCTTGATGACCTTTTGCCAGAAGCCTTTGCCAATGTACGTGAAGCATCAAAACGTGTTTTAGGAATGCGCCCATTTGATGTGCAGCTTATTGGCGGTATGGTTTTGCATAAGGGCATGCTTGCTGAAATGAAGACAGGTGAAGGTAAAACCCTGGTTGCAACTCTACCAATGTATTTAAATGCCTTATCAGGTAAAGGCGCTCACCTTGTTACCATCAACGATTATCTAGTTAAACGTGACGTTGAATGGATGGGCGGAATTTACCGTTTCTTAGGCCTAACCGCCGCTGGCATCTACCATGAACTTAGTGATGATCAACGCCGCGCAGCCTACGCATGCGATATTACCTATGGTACAAACCATGAATTTGGCTTTGATTATTTGCGCGACAATATGAAATTCCGCAAATCAGACCTTGTGATGCGTGATTTTAATTACGTCATTGTCGACGAAGTTGACAGCATTCTTATCGATGAAGCAAGAACACCTCTTATTATTTCAGGATCAGCTGAAGATTCTTCTGAACTATACGCAAAAATTAACGATGTAATTCATGTTCTAGATGAAGCTGATTACGAAAAAGACGAAAAACAACACAGCGTCATGATGACCGAATCAGGCATCGAAAAAATTGAAAAAGCCCTGCGGGAAAAAGGCATCATTAAAGACTACGGTTTATACGATGTGCAAAGCATTTCAGTTATTCACCACGTGCAAGCAGCCCTAAAGGCGCATAAATTATATACCCGTGATATTGAATACATCGTTCGCAATGGTGAAGTTATTATTATCGATGAATTCACCGGCCGTATGATGGAAGGTCGTCGCTATTCAGATGGCTTACACCAAGCAATTGAAGCCAAAGAAAAGGTTCAAATTGCTGAAGAAAATCAAACTTTAGCATCCATAACCTATCAGAATTTCTTCCGTCTTTACCCTAAATTGGGCGGCATGGCTGGAACTGCCATGACTGAAGCGCCTGAATTTGATGAAATTTATAAACTGCAAGTTGTTGAAATTCCAACCAACCGTAAAGTTACACGCGTTGATGCAGACGATGAAATTTATCTAACTGCGCCTGAAAAATATAAAGCGGTAGCTAAACTAGTGCGCGAATGCCAAGAACGTGGACAACCCGTACTTATTGGAACAACTAGCATCGAAAAGTCAGAATTACTTGCAACCATTTTAACGGTTGAAGGTGTTAAGCACCAAGTATTAAACGCTCGTCACCATGAACGTGAAGCCAGCATTATTGCGGAGGCCGGTCAAAGCGGCGCCGTTACCGTTGCCACAAACATGGCAGGACGCGGTACCGACATTAAACTTGGCGGAAACTGGGAAATGCGCGTAAAGCTTGAACTGGCCGAATTACCAGAAGGCTCAGCCCGAGACGCTGCTATTCAACGCATTAGGGACGAAGTAACAGCTGACGAAGCAAAAGTTATTGCCGCCGGTGGCCTCTACATTATTGGAACAGAACGCCACGAAAGCCGACGTATTGACAACCAGCTACGTGGCCGTGCCGGACGCCAGGGTGACCCAGGGGCTTCCAAGTTTTTCATTTCTCTTGATGATGATCTAATGCGCATATTCGCAGCGACCGATAAATTACGCGACTACTTACGCAAAATGGGCGCTCAGGAAGATGAAGCAATTTCACACCGTTATATTAGCAAGTCACTAGAAAAAGCGCAGCAACGCGTTGAAGCTAGAAACTTTGACATCAGAAAGCACCTGCTTCGCTATGACGACGTCATGAACGACCAACGTAAAATTGTGTATGGCCAACGTCGCGAATTAATGGACAACGAAAGCATTAAAGAAATGGTCGAAGAAATTCGCACCTGTGTGGCCGAAGAACTAGTGCTAGGACATTTGCCTTCCGATACAGTTGCCAATAATTGGGATTTTGATGCCTTAGAACAAGAATGCAAAACCGTATTTGATATGCGTTTAGATATTCACGAACTCAAAGCCATGTCCAATGTTTCGGCCGCATTCCTAACTCAAAAAGTTATTGATTTAGCAAATGAACGCGCGCAAAAGCTAGAAGCAACCCTTGGTGACATGGCAGTGCGCCACGCTGAAAAAAGCATATTGCTACGTATTCTTGACCAACACTGGAAAGACCACTTGCTTTGCCTTGACCACATTCGTCATGGCATTAACTTGCGTGCCTATGCCCAAGGTAACCCTTTGAACGAATATAAGCGTGAAGCGTTTAACCAATTCACCATGATGATGAGCCGCCTAAAGGTTGATTTTTTAAGCACCCTGCATCACTTTAAAACGTCGGCTCCTGTTGAAGTAGCATTGGAAGAAATGCTTGGACAAGTAGACTTTTCAAAACTTCATGTGAATTATTCTGAAGACGGATCTGAAGAAGAAGCACCAGAACCTATAGCTCCTAGCTTCATGGCGCCTAGTGCTCCTGCAGCACCAGCGCAAGAGAGAATTTCTAGGAATTCCCCCTGCCCTTGCAATTCAGGCAAAAAATTCAAGCATTGCCATGGAGCATTGAGCTAAGCACCTGGGAAAATTAGTGAGAAGCACCATCCTTATTCACTAGTTTACTTATATTTCCCCCTATGCATCTTCACAAGTTTTGAAGACTTAAACTCCATCATCCTGAGCCCTTAAAAAGAGCGTCGGGATCTACCGTCTTAGCAGTCAAGAATAAAAAGAAGAAGGCTCACTACAGCGCTATATAAGGGCGCGCTCGCCTTCCTGATTTTTCCATAAAGCTTTTGCTTTGATCATTGCATTTAAGGTT
>Ga0247834_1004271_pt1 | contig 18291 bp, 16 predicted proteins | sample LaCruzMarch2015__8_FD_187118 | JGI IMG/M metagenome (GOLD analysis project Ga0247834, IMG submission 187118) | Freshwater microbial communities from meromictic Lake La Cruz, Castile-La Mancha, Spain - LaCruzMarch2015_12m | ecosystem: Environmental > Aquatic > Freshwater > Lake | place: Spain...
GGCTGACCCAGGTGGCGCCGCTGGCCGTGTTAAGCAGGGCGTTGAGCAGCGGCCAGTCGCTCACCGCGTCGCTGCCGTCTTTCATGGCCTCGGTCTCACGGTTGGGTGAGGCGACCGAGCCGCTGTCAAGGTGGTCGCGCCCGATCACGACCGGCGCCTTGAGCTCGCCGCTACGGACCATGGCGTTGAAGGCCAGGCCGGCCAGGTGGCGCTCGCCCAGCCCGATCCAGCAGATGCGTGCGGGCAGGCCCTGGAAGCTGATCCGCTCACCCGCCATGTCCAGCCAGCGGTGCAGGTGGGTGTTGTCGGGGAACAGTTCCTTCATTTTGGCGTCGGTCTTGCGGATGTCCTCCGGGTCGCCGCTGAGCGCGACCCAGCGGAACGGCCCCACGCCGCGGCAGAACAGCGGGCGCACATAGGCGGGTACAAAGCCGGGGTAGTCAAAGGCGTTGGCCACGCCAAAGTCCTTTGCGACCTGGCGCAGGTTGTTGCCATAGTCCACCGTGGGGATGCCCATGGCGTGAAAGTCGAGCATGGCGCGTACGTGGGTGACGCATGATTCGCCTGCGGCCTGCGTCAGCTCGGCGTGCTGCGCCGGGTCTTTGCGCGCGGCCATCCAGCGTGCCACGCTCCAGCCGGCTGGCAAGTAGCCGTTGATGATGTCGTGGGCCGAGGTCTGGTCGGTCACGATGTCGGGGCGCGGGCCGCCGGCCTTGGCGCGCCGTACCAGCTCGGGCAGCAGCTCGGCGGCGTTACCACACAGGCCAATCGACACGGCCTCGCCGGCTGCCGTATGGTGCGCGACCAGCGCCAGTGCTTCGTCCAGGTTGGCGGCCTGCTTGTCGAGGTAGCGGGTGCGCAGCCGGAAGTCAATGCTGCTTTGCTGGCATTCGATATTGAGCGAGCTGGCGCCGGCAAAGCTGGCTGCCAGCGGCTGCGCGCCGCCCATGCCGCCCAGGCCGGCGGTCAGGACCCAGCGCCCGACCAGGCTGCCGTTGTAGTGCTGGCGCCCGGCCTCGACAAAGGTTTCGTAAGTGCCCTGCACGATGCCCTGGGTGCCGATGTAGATCCAGCTGCCCGCGGTCATTTGGCCGTACATCATCAGGCCGGCCCGGTCGAGCTGGTTGAAGTGCTCCCAGTTGGCCCACTTCGGCACCAGGTTCGAATTGGCCAGCAACACGCGCGGCGCGCCGGTGTGGGTGCGGAACACGCCGACCGGCTTGCCCGATTGGATCAGCAGGGTCTCGTCGGGTTGCAGCTTGCGCAGGCTGTCTAGGATGGCGTCAAAGCAGGGCCAGTTGCGCGCGGCCTTGCCGATGCCGCCGTACACCACCAGCTGGTCCGGGTTTTCGGCTACCTCGGGGTCGAGGTTGTTCTGGATCATGCGGTAGGCAGCTTCGATCTGCCAGTTGGCGCAGCTGAGGGTGGTGCCGCGCGGCGAGCGCACGGGGCGCGCCTGGCTGTCAAAGAAGGGGGTTTGCGACAAATCGGACATGGAGGGGCTCCGTTCGGGTGGGGTGGTGGTACATTGTAGTTGTCTATACAACTAGCGCCATCTCGGGGAAACCCGGGGGCGTAACAGGGGCATTTTCTGCACAATCGACAGATCAAGCGCACTGCCACCATGAACCCGCTGACCACCGACCAAACTGCCTGCTGTCATCGCCACATACCCCGCCATGGCTGAAGATGCTGTCGTGCCAGCCTACGAGCGCGTCAAGGTGTTCATCAAGGCCCAGGTCAACCAGGGCATCTGGCGGCCCGGTGCGGCCGTGCCTAGCGAGTCCGCTTTGCAGCAGCAGTTCGACATCAGCCGCATGACGGTTAACCGGGCCCTTCGTGAATTGGTGGTGGAGGGACTGGTCACGCGCACCCAGGGCTCTGGCACGGTGGTGGCGCAGTTGCACCGCATCTCCAGCACGCTTGCGCTGCGCGACATCCATGACGAGGTTCTGGCCAGAGGCCATGTGCACAGCACCCGCCTGCAGCATATGGCGGCAGTGCGCGCCAGCGCGGCCTTGGCCGAGGTGTTTCGCCTGCGCCGGGGCGCTCGCTTGTTTCACTCGGTGCTGGTGCACTGCGAGGACGGGTTGCCGATCCAGTATGAAGACCGGCATGTCAACCCCGCCGCTGCGCCCGACTACCTGGGTGTGGACTTTGCCCTGACCACCCCGACACGCTATCTGCTGGAGCACGCGCCGCTGACCGAGGCCAGCTACTCGATCGAGGCCAGTCTGCCCAGCGTGCAAGAAGCGTCGTGCCTGGCGATTGCGCCCAGCGTGCCCTGCCTGGTGATGACACGCCGCACCGTTAGCGGGCCGCATGTGGCCAGCCTGGCGCGCCTGGTCTACCCCGGTCTGCGCTACAGCTTCAACGGAAAGTTTCAACTATGAACTGGCAGCTGATACGCCTGGACGAGGTGCCGGCCAGCCCCTGGCGCAATGGTGGTGGCGTCACACGCGAGTTGTTGGCGTGGCCCGAGGCGGCGGACTGGACTTGCCGGCTGTCGGTGGCCGAGGTGACGCAAGACGGCCCGTTTTCTCGGTTTGACGGCGTGCAGCGCTGCTTTGCCGTGCTGGACGGTGCCGGTGTGCGCCTGGGACTGAACGGGCAGTGTTTTGACCTGGACCGCCACAGCGCACCCTTTGCCTTTGACGGCGCCGTGCCAATAGATTGCCAGTTGCTGGGCGGGCCGACCCGAGATTTCAACCTGATGGTGCGCCAGCCATTGGGCCCGGCGCTGATGCGGCGAGTCGCAGGCCATTGGTCCACAACGCTCGAAAATTCAAAATTAATAGCAATGTATTCAATAACGACGGGGGCTGAGGCCCGATTTGGCTCAAAAATAACTGCGCTTCCCGCCGGCTGCCTGGCCTGGCAGTTGGTGCCGGCGGGCGCTGAAGTTGGCCTGTCTGCCGCCGAGGCTCTGTGGATGGAGGTTCCCTTATGACAACACAACTTTGGACGGGCTGCGCTGTGGCCACTCTGCAGCCGGCTGCCGCCAGCCCCTATGGCCTGATCGAGGATGCAGCCCTGGTGCTGGACGCCGACCGCGTGCTGTGGGTTGGCCCTCAGTCCGAATTGCCGACCGAGCTTCGCGCGCGATGCCAGCAGCAGCAAGATGCCGGTGGCGCCCTGATCACGCCCGGTTTGATTGATTGCCATACCCATCTGGTGTACGCCGGCGACCGTGCGCGGGAGTTTGAGCTGCGCCTGAACGGCGCCACCTATGAGGAAATCGCCCGCAGCGGCGGTGGCATTGCCTCCACCGTGCGGGCCACCCGTGCCGCCAGCGTTGAAGCGCTGCAGGCGCAGAGCCGGGTGCGGCTGCAAGCGCTGGTGGCGCAAGGCGTGACCACGGTGGAGATCAAATCCGGCTACGGCCTGGCGCTGGAGAGTGAGCGCCAGATGCTGCAGGTGGCCCGCGCCTTGGGGCGCGAGTTACCCGTCTCGGTGTGCACCACATTCTTGGGCGCTCATGCGGTGCCGCCTGAATTTGCCGGGCGCAGCGACGACTATGTGGACGCGGTGCTGGCGATGCTGCCGCAGCTGCACGCCGAGGGCCTGGTGGATGCGGTGGATGCGTTTTGCGAGGGCATCGGCTTCAGCCCGGCGCAGACCCGGCGCGTGTTCGCCGCTGCGAAGGCTCTGGGGCTGCCGGTCAAGCTGCATGCCGAGCAGTTGTCGGACAGCGGTGGTGCAGCGCTGGCCGCCGGCTTTCAGGCGCTGAGTTGTGACCACCTCGAGTGGTTGTCGGAGGAGGGCGCTGCTGCCGGGGGCCTTTTATTTCTTGCGAGAGACCCGCCTGCCGCCGCTGGCGCTGCTGCGCCAGCACGGCGTCCCGATGGCGATTGCCACTGACTGCAACCCGGGCAGCTCGCCATGCAGCTCCTTGCTGCTGATGCTCAACATGGCCTGCACCCTGTTCCGGATGACGCCCGAGGAGGCCCTGGCCGGCGTCACCCGCCACGCCGCACGTGCCCTGGGCCTCACTGACCGGGGTGTGATTGCACCGGGCCTTCGGGCCGACCTGGTGCTGTGGGACGTTCGCCACCCGGCCGAACTCAGCTACGCCATCGGCGCCAACCCGCACCGCCAGACGATTTTTGGAGGGAAACCCCTGTGAGCTTTACCCTACGCCATGGCCAGGTGCCGCTGCTGGTCAGCATGCCGCACCTCGGCACCCTGATCCCTGCAGAGCTGCAGAGCAGCTATGTGCCGCGTGCGCTGGCCACCGAAGACACCGACTGGCATCTGGATCGGTTGTATGACTTTGTGACCGAGATGGGCGCCAGCGTGCTGATGCCTCAAGTCTCACGCTACGTGATCGATCTGAACCGCCCGCCTGATGACGCGCCCATGTACCCGGGTGCGTCCAACACCGAACTGTGCCCGACCCGGTTTTTCAATGGCGACCTGCTGTACCAGCCCGGCGCCGAGCCCGACCTGGCCGAGCGCCTGCGCCGGCGCGAGGCCTACTGGCAGCCCTACCACCAGGCCCTGGCCGACGAGTTGCAGCGCCTCAAGGCCTTGCATGGCCATGTGCTGCTTTGGGATGCGCACAGCATCCGCTCGCAGATTCCCTGGCTGTTTGAGGGGCGTCTGCCCGGGCTCAACCTGGGCACGGCTAATGGCGCCAGCGCCGACGTCACGATTGCGGACGCCCTGATGACTGTCTGCGCTGGCCAGTTGGCGGTCAGCCACGTGCTCAACGGCCGCTTCAAGGGCGGCTACATCACCCGCCGCTATGGGGCACCTGCCCAAGCCGTCCATGCGGTGCAGTTGGAGATGTGCCAGGACCTGTACATGCGGGAGTACAGCCCCTACGCATTCGATGCTGACCTAGCCGCTTCCATCAGGCCGCTACTGCGGGCAATGCTTGACACTGCGCTGCGAAGCTGCGCCAAGCTGTATGACTGAGCGCTTCTTTGCCCCACAGGCCTGGCTGGACGGTGCCTGGGCGCAGGATGTGCTGCTGTCGGTGGGTGCTGACGGTTGCTGGTCGGGCCTGCAGCCCAACGCCTCGGCCGCTCAAGCGCAAGGGGCGACGCGTCTGGCCGGGCCGGTGCTGCCAGGCCTGGTCAACTCCCACAGCCATGCATTCCAACGCGCCATTGCCGGTCTGACCGAGCGTGCCGGCGCGGCCGGCAGCAGCGACGACTTCTGGAGTTGGCGCGACCGCATGTACTCGGCCGCCAGGCGCATCACGCCGAGCCAAATGGAGCACATCGCGGCCTGGCTGTATGCCGAGTTGCTGGCTGGCGGCTACACGCAGGTCTGCGAGTTCCATTACCTGCACCAGCCTGCCGACGCTGCTGGCGGCGACCCGCTGGACATGTCCATGGCACTGGTCCGCGCGGCGGAGCGGGTCGGCATGGGCCTGACCCTGCTGCCCACCCTGTACATGCGCTCAGGTTTTGGCGCGACCGGACTGCGCCAAGACCAGCGCCGCTTTGCATCATCGCCCGACACCTTGGTGCGGCTGGTCGGCGAGGTGCAAGCCGCCTGCCGGGGCCTACCCGGCGTCAACCTGGGCTTGGCCATCCACTCCCTGCGCGCAGCCGGCTTGCCAGCCATGACCGAGTTGGCGGCTTGGGCCGGCGCGCAGCAATTGCCGGTGCACATCCACATCGCCGAACAGACCCAGGAGGTGCAAGACTGCCTGGCCCATACCGGGCAGCGCCCGATCGAATGGCTGCTCAATAACCTGCCGGTCAACGCTCAGTGGAACCTGGTGCACGCCACCCACGCCAACCTGTCTGAACTGCAGGCGGTGGCCCAGCGCGGCGCGGCCATCGTGATCTGCCCCAGCACTGAAGCCAACCTGGGCGATGGCGTGTTCGATTACCCGGCCTATGCCGCCGCCGGTGGCAACTGGTCAATCGGCTCTGACAGCCATGTCTCTCGCAGCTGGACGCAAGAGCTGTGCCTGCTGGAGTATTCGCAGCGGCTGACGCTGCGCCGGCGCAATGTGGCAGCCCAGCCCGGTGGTAGCTCGGCCGCGGCGCTGTTCAATGGCGCGCTGGCCGGCGGTCGGGCCGCCAGTGGTCTTCCATTGGGGTCAATCTCATTGGGGTACCGAGCCGATTTCGTGGTGCTGGACGCCCAGTCGCCCGCTTTGCTGGGCGTGCCCGGTCAACAGGCCCTGGATGCCCTGGTGTTTTCCAGCCCGCACACAGCGCCGGCCCAGGTGTATCAGGGTGGGCAACAGCGGCTTGATGGCAGCCGGCTGTGCCGGCCTGGCGCGGAGTCGGGGCTGCGAGAGCAGTTGGCGCAGGACTTTGCCAGGACGATGGGGGAGTTGTGGGGCTGAGTTGTTGCTATGGCTTTTTCATTGGCGTTGGCGTTGAGCGGGGCCGGCGTGGCTGATTTCGCTCATGTCCCCCGGGTGCAGCAGCCTGGCCGGCTCCACCTTTAATTCGTCATCCACGCCCCCGATCAGGTCGAGGGCAGGCTGCGGCGGGAATCCATGGATCCCCGCATTCGCGAGGATGACATCCAATGCTCGTCATTCCCGCTAGTTTCCCGTCATTCCCGGTCAAGCCGGGAACGACGAGGTTAGAGTGCGAGGGTCGTCAATGTGGTGACGGGATGAGCGGCGGAGCGGCATCAAGGAGGAGCCCTTAGGGCGGGGACAGCCGCGGAGCCGCTCAGCCCGGCAACACATTGACCGGAGCGCCAAAAACCAGTGCGCCCACCAAGCCACAACCGCATCATGTCGCGACCCGGACATACACGGCACTCGGCACAGGCACGCAGACCAGCAATGTCTTTATAGTGCAAGGTCCCCAGCCTGAAGCAAACTGCCCATGAGCCAACCTGATCCCTTCCACCCGTTCGTCGATATCGGGGCTCCTGTCCCAGACCATATACCGGCGGGCTTTAGGCGCATTTCGCTGGGTGGTGGCTTCCTGGTGCACAACGGGCCCTTGTATGCCCGCTGGACCGGCGAGCGCGTGCTGTTGGGCTTTCGGGTGGAGGCGCGTCACACCAACCCGCTCAAGATCTGCCACGGCGGCATGCTGGCCACGTTTGCCGACATGCTGGTGCCCTGCGCCAACATGTACCAGTCCACCTTGGAGCGCCGTTTTTTGCCGACCATCAGCCTGCAGATTGACTACATGAGCCCGGCGCCGCTGGGCGCCTGGGTGCAGGGGCAGGCCGATATTTTGCGCACCACGCGAAACATGCTGTTTGGCCAGGGCCTGGTCACGGCCGATGGCGAACCCGCGCTGCGCATGAGTGGCATTTTCAAGATGGGGCCGCTGTTGACCCAGGGTTCGTCGACCGATCCGCTCGGGCTCAAAACCCCATGAGCCAGACCATGCCTATGCCTCTGGCGGAGCCCGTACCCTTTCGCCAGGACGCGGCTGTGGTCGGCTTGGTGGGGCTGGCCCATGCCAGTTCGCACTTTTCGCATCTGCTTCTGCCACTGATGTTCCCGGTTTTTATGGCGGAGTTCTCCTTGAGCTACTCGCAAGTTGGCCTGCTGATGACGGTGTTTTTTGTCGTCTCCGGCATCGGTCAGGCCGCTGCTGGCTTTGCGGTGGACCGGCTTGGGGCGCGGCCCCTGTTGTTTGCGGCTCAGGCCATTCTGGCGCTGGCCTGTGCGGCGGCCTCGCTGGCCAATGGTTACCCGGCGCTGCTGTTGGTGGCGGCGCTGGCCGGTCTGGGCAATGCCACTTTTCACCCGGTGGACTTCACCATCATGAACCAGCGGGTGTCGGCGCCGCGGCTGGGCCATGCTTTCAGCGCCCACGGCTTGACCGGCAACCTGGGCTGGGCGGCAGCGCCCTTGTTCCTGGTCGGCCTGACCCGGCTGTCTGACTGGCGCACCGCCTATCTGGCCGCTGCCATGATGTACCTGGCTATTTTGGCCCTGCTTTGGCTGCACCGGGACAAGCTGAGCACGCGGGCGGTGGTACGCCCGGCTGGTATGGCCCAGGAAAACAAACTGGCCTTCATGAAGCTGCCGGTGGTGTGGTGGTGCTTTGGGTTCTTTTTGCTGTCGACGATGACGCTGGCGGTGGTGCAGAGCTTTTCGGCCTCTATCCTCAAAGCCGTGCACGGCGTCAGCATTGAGGCGGCCACGCTCACGCTCACGGCCTACATGCTGTGTGGCGCTGCTGGCATGCTGGTCGGCGGTTTTGTCGTCGGCCGCGCTGCTCACAACGACCGGGTGGTTGCAATCGCCATGACGGTAGCGGCTCTTTGCCTCGCGCTGTGCAGCACAGGGCTGCTGGGTGGCACCGGCACCATGGTGGTGCTTGCGGCCACCGGCCTGGCAGTTGGTATCGGCGGGCCGTCGCGCGACATGATGATCAAGCGGGCCACGCCACGCGAGTCAACTGGGCGGGTGTACGGCATGGTGTATTCGGGGCTGGACGTGGGCTTTGCGCTGTCGCCCATGGTATTTGGCTTGTTCATGGATCGGGGCTGGTACGCCGCCACTCTGCTGGGTGCAGCAGGCACCTTACTACTGAGTGTTGCTGCGGCATTGGCGGTCGGCCGCCAAAGCACCGGGACTGTAGCAACGGGCTGATCAATGGCCTGATTCATGGCTGTGGCCGGATAATGCCCCTCATGGTTGCCTGGGGATGTAGGATCCATAAGGTTTTTTCAATTTTCCGGGTCACATTCATGAAAATTTCGACGCGTTTGATGCTGCTGGTCGGTTTAATGTCGGCTTTGTTGATCGGTATTGGCGGTTTGGGCCTATTTGGTATCGCCGCCAGTAACGCCGCCTTGCAAACCGTCTACGACGACCGGGTCGTGCCCTTGGGCCAGCTGGCGGAGATCCAGCGCATGATGGTGACCAATGGCGCCGAGCTCACGGCTGCGGTACTCGAAGCTACGCCGGAGGCTGCCACCCGGCACGCTATGGTGATCGAGGCCAATATTGCGGCTGTGAGCAAAGTCTGGGCGGCCTACATGGCCACCAAGCTGACGCCCGAAGAAGAAAAAACCGCTGTGCTCTTTGCCACCCAGCGCAGCCGCTACGTGAGCGAGGGTTTGCGGCCCGGTTTGGCGGCGCTGAACAGTGGCGACTTCAAGGAGGCGCAGCGCATCGCCATCTCGGTGCTGCCGGAGGTTTATGCCCCGACTTACGCAAGTATGGCGGCGCTGATTCAGATTCAGCTCAAAGAAGCCAAGATGGAATACGACGGCGCACTCATCCGGTATGAGGCGATCCGCCTTGCGTCTATTCTGTCGGTGGCGTTGGGTGTGCTGGCTGCGGCATTGCTGGGCTTTTTCATGATTCGCGGTATCTCCCGCGCCATCCGCCAGGCGACAACCATGACCAGTGCCGTCGCATCGGGTGACCTCACCGTGGACACTGAAATCCGTGGTGAGGACGAGATTGCTGTTTTACTCAGGGCGCTGGCAGGCATGAAAGACAGCCTCATCGGGGTGGTGGCAACGGTGCGTGTTGGGGCTGAGAGCGTGGCCACAGCCAGCGCCGAGATTGCGCAAGGCAACCATGACTTGTCTGCCCGAACCGAAAGCCAGGCCAGCGCGCTAGAGCAAACGTCGGCTGCTATGGAGCAGCTGGGCGCTACTGTGGTGCAAAACTCCGATAGCGCAGGTCAGGCCAACCAACTTGCTATGAATGCCTCGACCGTGGCGGTCCAGGGGGGGCAGGTGGTGGGGCAGGTGGTCGAGACCATGAAGGGCATCAATGACTCGTCGCGCAAGATTTCCGACATCATCAGCGTGATCGATGGCATCGCCTTTCAGACCAATATTCTGGCCCTGAATGCAGCGGTTGAGGCCGCTCGTGCCGGGGAACAGGGGCGGGGGTTTGCGGTGGTGGCGAGCGAAGTCCGTTCGCTGGCGGGCTGTTCAGCTGAAGCCGCCAAAGAGATCAAGGGCTTGATCAACGACAGCGTCAAGCGGGTAGAGCAGGGCAGTGCGCTGGTCGACCGGGCCGGCGTCACCATGACCGAAGTGGTGAATGCGATTAAACGGGTGACTGACCTGATGGGAGAGATCAGTTCCGCCAGCAAGGAGCAAAGCATCGGCGTGGCTCAAGTTGGCGAGGCGATCACTCAGATGGATCAGGCGACCCAGCAAAACGCTGCACTGGTTGAAGAAATGGCAGCTGCGGCCAGCACTCTCAAGTCACAGGCGAACGAGCTTGTGGGCACCGTTGCCTTGTTCAAACTACCGGCTGGTCAGGCGCCACGCGCCCACGCTTCGGATGGCAAACCAGGACGCAACTTGGCCTTGGTGGCTTCTGCCAAGCCCCGCGCTCAGTTGCCAAAATCGCCCAGCCGGCCGGTGTTGGCGAGACCGGCGCCTGCCCCAAGCGCTGCTCTCGCGGCCCCGCGCGCCAACCCGAAACCGACAGCAGCGACCCCTGATGACGGAGATTAGGAAAGCTTCTGAAGATCGTCATAATCCGCCCATGAACAGTCAAACAATCGGCGGCCACCTGTTGGTCGAGTGCCTGGTGGCGCAGGGTGTCACGCATGCGTTTGGTGTGCCTGGCGAGAGCTACCTGGCCGTGCTGGACGGCTTTCACCGCCACGCCGACCAGATACGCTTCATCATCAACCGGCAGGAGGGCGGTGCCGCCTTCATGGCCGAGGCCCATGGCAAATTGACTGGCCGGCCTGGCGTGTGTTTTGTGACTCGCGGCCCGGGCGCCACCAACGCCTCGATCGGTGTGCACACCGCGTTCCAAGACTCTACGCCCATGGTGCTGTTTGTCGGCGACGTAGCGAGCGACACACGGGACCGCGAGGCCTTTCAGGAGGTGGATTACCTGAGTTTTTTTGGCCCCAGCACCAAGGGATTTGCCAAACGGGTCGAGCGAATTGACGACGTGCGCCGCATCCCGGAATACGTGGCCCGTGCCTTTGCCACCGCCATGAACGGCCGCCCCGGCCCGGTGGTGGTGGTGCTGCCCGAAGACATGCTGACCCAGGCTGTGTTGGCTAACCCGGTCACCGGCCTGATGCCGCAAGCACTACCCCGCCTGGCCCCGGTTGAGGCCTGGAGTGACCCGGGAGCCTTGCGCACGCTGCGTGAACTGCTATTGAAATCAGAGCGACCCGTGGTGATTGCGGGCGGCGGCGGCTGGACAGTGCAGGCGGCGCAGGCGCTGCAACGCTTCGCAGAGAACTGGTGCCTGCCGGTGGGCAACGCCTTTCGTTTCCAGGATACCTTTGACAACCACCATCCGTTGTACGCCGGTGATGTGGGCATCGGCATCAACCCCAAACTGGCTGAGCGCATTCGTGCCAGCGACCTGGTGCTGGCGATCGGGCCGCGCCTGGGCGAGATGACCAGCGGCGGCTACACCCTGTTCGAGGTGCCGCGCCCGCGCCAGACCCTGGTGCACATCCACGCCAGCGCCGAGGAACTGCACCGGGTGTACCACGCTGACCTGGCCATCAACGCCACCATGAATGCCGCCGCGCGTTCCCTGGAGGTGCTGACTGCGCCGGTGACAGTACCCTGGGCTAATTGGAGTGCAGCCTGCCATGCTGACTACGTGGCTAACCTCGAGCCGCAGCCTCTGCCCGGGGACATTGATATGCCGGCCATCGTGGCCTGCCTGCAAACGCATTTGCCAGCAGACGCAGTACTGACCAATGGCGCGGGCAACTTTGCGAGCTGGGTGCACCGTTTTTACCGGCACCATGGTCTGGCCAAGGGCTGCAAAACGCAGCTGGCCCCGACCAATGGCGCTATGGGCTATGGTGTGCCAGCCGGTATTGCGGCAGCCATCACCACGGGTCGCCTGGCCTTCACCATGGCGGGCGATGGTGATTTTCTGATGAATGGGCAGGAGCTGGCCACCGCCGTGCAATACGGCGCCAAGACCATCATCGTGCTGCTCAACAACAGCATGTTCGGCACCATCCGCATGCACCAGGAACGCGAGTACCCCGCCCATGTGGCCGGCACCGGTCTGAAAAACCCCGACTTTGTGGCGCTGGCCCAGGCCTATGGCTATGCCGCACAACGCATCACCCGCACCGACGAGTTTGAGCCGGCCCTGCTGGCTGCATTGGCGCGGCCGCAGGGCAGCCTGATCGAGGTGGTTCTGGACCCGGAGGTCATCAGCACCCGCGGCACGCTGTCTGCGATCCGGGACAAGGCCTTGGCGTCTTTGCTACCAAAAGAATAGCTGTCAGACCAAGCCTGATAAGGGCTAGCGTGCTATTTCTTATATAAAAAAGGCCCGCAGCAACGGGCCTTTTTTTGCAGCAAAGATCAGTGACTCCAGGCCACTGAGCTGGCTTACTCCTTGATGTCAACGCCGTAGAAGTTGTGGCGGCCGAATGGGCTAAGTTTGAAGTCGATCACTTCTTTGCGCACCGGCTTGAGCTGCACAGCGTGGGCGATGGTGAACCAGGGCGCCTGTTCCTTGAAGATCACCTGCGCCTGCTCGTACAGCTTGCCGCGGGCGGTCGGGTCGGTGATGGTCTTGGCTTTGAGCACCAGGTCTTCGAAGGGCTGGAAGCAGAACTTGGCCACATTGCTGCCACCAGGTTTGGCGGCGTCGCAGCCCAGCAGGGTGTGCAAGAAGTTATCCGGGTCACCGTTGTCACCCGTCCAACCCAGCATGCCCATCTGGTGTTCGCCCGCTTGCAAGCGCTTGCGGTACTCGCCCCATTCAAAGCTCTTGATCTCGGCCTTGACGCCGATCTTGGCCAAATCGGCTTGCATCAGCTCTGCAATCCGCTTGGCGTTCGGGTTGTAAGGACGCTGCACAGGCATCGCCCACAGGTCGGTGGTGAAACCATTGGGCAGGCCGGCAGCGGCGAGCAGCTTCTGTGCGGCAGCCGGGTCAAACGCGTCGTCCTTGATGGCGTCGTTGTAAGACCACTGGGTTGGCGGGATCGGGTTTTTGGCCGCAACACCGGTGCTCAGGTAGACCGCATCGATGATGGCCTGCTTGTTGATCGCCATGTTGATGGCCTTGCGCACCCGCACGTCATCAAACGGCTTTTTGGTGGTGTTGTAGGCCAAGTAGCCCACGTTCAGGCCCGGCTGCTCCAGCACAGAGATCTTAGGGTCCTTTCGCATGGCGTCCAGGTCGGCCGGGTTGGGGTAGGGCATGATGTGGCATTCGCCCTTTTGCAGCTTGGCCCAGCGCACCGAGGCATCGGTCGTGATGGCGTACACCAAGTCGTCAATCTTGGCCTTGCCAGCGTAAAACTCGGGGAAGGCCTTGTAGCGGATGACCGCATCTTTCTGGTACTGCACCAGGTAGAACGGGCCGGTGCCGATCGGCTCCTGGTCGATCTTCTCGGGCGTACCGGCCTTGAGCATAGCGTCAGCGTATTCCTTGGACTGGATGCCGGCGTACTCCATGGCCCAACCCGACAAGAACGGAGCCTCAGGCTTATTCAGGGTGATTTTGAGGGTCATCGCATCAATCTTGTCGACCGATTTGATCTGCTTGTCCATGCCCATGCCCATGAAGTAGGAGTGGTTGGAGCTGGTGACCTTGAAATAAGGGTGGCTTTCTTTCCACTGGCGTTCGATGGCAAAAATGATGTCATCGCGTTCATGTCGCGCGTGGGCTTGAAGTTTTTGTTGCTGTGCCACTTGACGCCCTTGCGCAGGAAGAATGTGTATTCCTTGCCGTCAGGGGTGACGGTCCAGCGTTCAGCCAGACCCGGTACCACGGCAGTGCCGCCACGCTCAAATTCAACCAGGCGGCTGTAGATGGGCGACAGGGCATCGAATGAGGTGCCCGTGGTGTTGATGCTGGGTGAAAAGTTCTCGGGACTGCCTTCTGAGCAGTACACCAGAGTTTTGGCTGAGGCCGGTGCCAGTGCCAGCAGGGCCGGCAGGACCAGGGCGCAGAGCAGGGCGCTCTTGCTGGGCCGCATGCGGCGGGCGAGCTTGGGGGATTGCGTCATCGTGAAGACTCCTCTGGGGTTAATGCTGCGGCGCAGCGGGTTCGATCAATTGTTCAGCCAGGTGGCAGGCCAGTTGCCGCCCGGCCAGTTCGCGCAGGGCCGGACGCTCCGTGCGGCAGCGCTCGGTGGCCAGCGGGCAACGGGTGGAAAACACGCAGCCCGGTGGCGGATTTAGAGGCGAGGGCAACTCGCCCTTGAGCACCGTGCGCGGTACGGCTGCACCGCTGCCGACCAGCCCAGGCGTGGCGCCCAGCAGGGCCCGGGTGTAGGGGTGCAGCGGCTGGGCAAAAATGCGGCCCTTGTCGCCCTGCTCCACGGTCTGACCCAGGTACATCACCAGGACATCGTGGGCGATGTGGCGCACCACGCCAAGGTCGTGCGAGATGAACAGGTAGGCCAGGCCAAGCTCGGCTTGCAGATCGGCCAGGAGGTTAAGCACCTGGGCCTGGATGGACACATCAAGCGCCGAAACAGGCTCGTCGGCCACCACCAGTTTAGGCTTGAGCATCAGCGCACGGGCGATGGCTATGCGCTGGCGCTGGCCGCCCGAAAACATATGTGGGTAACGGTCATAGTGTTCGGGTCGCAGGCCCACCAGGGCCAGCATGGCGCGGGCCTGTTGCGCGCGCTCCGGGGCCTTGAGTCGGGTGTTGATCTCGAGCGGCCCTTCCAGAATGGCACCAATCTTTTTGCGCGGGTTGAGTGAGCCGTAAGGGTTCTGGAACACCAGTTGCACCGCCTGGCGCAGTTCGCGTCGTTGCTGTGGCGCAGCGCTTAGCACGTCCACACCGCCCAGGGCCAGTCGACCACTTGTCGGCGCTTCAATCAAGGCCACCATGCGTGCCAGGGTCGATTTGCCGCAGCCCGACTCTCCCACCACGGCCAGCGTGCGGCCTGGCTGTATTGAAAAAGACACGCCCGCCACGGCGTGGAGTTGGTCCGGCTGCCGGAACAGGCCGCGGCCAATGCGGTAGACCTGGCGCAAGTCATGCGCTTCAACCACAGAGGTCATGCAAGCGCTCCCACTTTGGGCTGGCCGCTTAGGCTCAAGGGGTGGTGGCAGCGGACCGCAGCTTGCAGGCCGTTGACCAGGCCCGGGCGTTGGTTGCGGCAGTCTTCGTCGGCATAGCTGCAGCGCGGCGCAAACAGGCAGCCTGTGGGCCTGTCATACAGGCCCGGCACCATGCCAGGAATGGTCGCAAGCCGGGCACTGCCGTCGCTGCGCTCGGGCAGGGCGGCCATCAGGGCTTCGGTGTAGGGATGGCGCGGCCGCTGGAATAGGGCTTGTGCGGGCTGCTGCTCCATGATTTGGCCGGCGTACATCACGGCCACCCGCTGCGCCATGTCTGACACCACGCCCATGTTGTGGGTAATCAGCACCAGCGCCATGCCGCGCTCGCGTTGCAGGCTGCGCAGCAGATCGAGGATTTGCGCCTGGATCGTGACATCAAGCGCGGTGGTGGGTTCATCAGCGATCAGCAACTTGGGGTTGCAGGCGATGGCCATGGCAATCATGACCCGCTGGTTCATGCCACCCGACAACTGGTGCGGGTAGGCCTTCAGGCGAGTCTCCGGATCCGACATACCCACCTGCTCCAACAGCTCTATCGAGCGGCGCTTTGCCGCCTTGCTGTCCATGCCAAGGTGGACCCTGAGGGTCTCTGCCAGCTGAAAACCAACCGAAAAACAGGGGTTGAGGCTGGTGGTCGGTTCCTGAAAAATCATGGCCACGTCTTTGCCGGTCAGGCGGCTGCGGTCTTTCATGGACAGGCCCAGCAGGTCGTGGCCATCAAAGCGCATCTTGCTGGCCGTGACGCGCCCGGGGTAGGGCACCAAGCCCATCAGCGCCATCATGGTCACGCTTTTGCCCGAGCCCGACTCTCCGACGATGCCCAGCACATCACCCGCATCCAGCGTCAGGCTGACGCCCTCGACGGCATGCAGCACACTGCTTCGCGAGGGGAACTCGACGGACAGGTTTTCGATTTCTAGCAGGGCCATGGTGGTCTTGTCAGCGTTTGAGTCAGCGTTTGAGTTTGGGGTCGAAGGCGTCACGCAGACCGTCGCCGAGCAGGTTGAAAGCCAGCACGGTGATCAGAATCGCCAGACCGGGGAAGGTGACCACCCACCAAGCGCGCATCACGAATTCGCGAGCGTCTGCCAGCATAGTTCCCCATTCTGGCGACGGCGGTTGGGCGCCCAAACCCAGGAATCCCAGTGCTGCGGCGTCCAGGATCGCGGTCGAAATACCGAGCGAGGCCTGCACAATGAGTGGCGCCATGCAGTTGGGCAGCACCTCGTTGAACATCAGACGCAGGTGGCCGGCGCCGTTCATGCGGGCGGCGGTGACGTAGTCGCGCGACATTTCAGAGATCACTGCCGCCCGGGTGATGCGCACATAGTGGGGCAACACCACGATCGCCACCGCCAGCATCGCGTTCATGAGGCCAGGCCCGAGAATCGCCACGATCACAATCGCCAACAGCAGGCTGGGCAGGGTCAGGATGATGTCCATCAGCCGCATCACGGCAATCTCGAAGACGCCGCGAAAATAACCGGCGGCCATCCCCAGCACCGTGCCAACCACCACCGACAGGGCCACCACCGCCAGCCCAATCACCAGTGACAGCCGGGCGCCATAGATCAGGCGGGACAGGATGTCACGGCCAATCGCATCGGTACCCAGGGGGTAGCTGATGGAGCCGCCAGCCTGCCAGAACGGCGGCTTGAGAAAGACGGTGTTCTTGGTCAGTTCGGGCGCATGCGGTGCCAGCAGCGGTGCAAACAGAGCGGTCAGCAAGACCAGCAGCACGATGAGTAAACCTGCCAACGCGCCACGGTTGGCGCTGAAGTCGCTCCAGAACTCGCGCAACGGCTGTGCTGGCGCAGCTGGGGTGACGGTGGCTGCGATGCTGTTGCTCATGACTGGTGCCGAATGCGCGGGTTGATAATGCCGTAGGTGAGGTCAACCATCAGGTTGACCAGCATCACAACGACACCCAGCAGCAGCATGCCGCCCTGCAGCACCGGGTAATCGCGGCGGCTGATGGCCTCGATCAACCACTTGCCCACGCCCGGCCAGGAAAAAATGGTCTCAGTCAGGATGGCGCCTGTAAACAGCACGCCCACCTGCAGGCCGATCACGGTCACCACCGGAATGAGCGCATTGCGCAGTGCATGCAATGACACCACGCGCAAATTGGACAGACCCTTGGCACGGGCGGTACGGATGTAGTCTTCGCCCAGCACCTCCAGCATGGCGGAGCGGGTCATGCGCGCGATCACCGCCAGAGGGTGGGTGCCCAGCACGATCGTCGGCAAGATCAGGTGCGCCACGGTCGACCAAAAGGCGCCCTTGTCTTTGGACAGCAGCGAGTCGATCAGCATAAAACCGGTGGTCGGCTCAATGAAATATTTGACGTCGAGACGGCCCGACACCGGCGTCAGGTCCAGCCCCACCGAAAACAGCAGGATCAGCAGCAGTCCCCACCAGAAAATTGGCATTGAGTAGCCGGTGAGCGATACGCCCATCACACCATGGTCTAGGATGGAATTGCGCTTGACCGCCGCCAGGATGCCTGCCGGAATGCCCAGCAGCAGACCAAACACCATGGCGCAGAGGGCCAATTCGATGGTGGCTGGAAACAGCGCCAAAAACTCATTCAGCACCGGCTCATGGGTGATGATGGATTTGCCCAGGTCGCCTTGCAGCACGCGGCCGATGTAAATGCCGTACTGCACAAGCACGGGTTGGTCTAAGCCGTAGGCCTTGAGCAGTTCCGCGTGCCGCACCGGGTCGATGCCGCGTTCACCGGCCAGGGTTTCGATTGGATCGCCCGGGACCAGGCGAATCAGAAAAAACGCCACCAGTGTCATCCCGAGAAAAGTCGGGACGATCAGGCTAAGGCGGGTGAGAAGAAAGCGTAACAAGCGGTCACTTTACAGGCGTCAGGCATTCTACTCAGGCCGGATCACGCGACATCACGTGGCAGCTGGTCAGCCAGCCCGGTCAGTTCCCACCGCACCAGCGGCCACGGAATGATGCCGGCGGTGCCCACATCCGCGAAAAAATCAGCCAGTGCAAAGGCGTCACCCCGCTGACTGGCGTAGTCGCCCAGCAGGCGATCAAACAGGGCCTTGCCCGTGATGTAACTGCTGCCATAGCCGGGTTGGCGCAGGTACAGGTGTTGTTCGAACTGCAGCAGGGGAAGGTCGGCCCGCATCCAGCCGCGCGGCGTGTTGGCCACATGGAAATCCATGGCCTGCTGCAGGGTGAACTCATTGGCATGCAGGTACAACGATGCCAGGCCACGCGCCGCCCTTTGCGCCAGAAGGATCCACACCACCTCGCGCGAGCGCGGGTTGTCGTCATACAGGCCGGCGTGCATCATGATCTCCTCAATGGCCG
>Ga0247834_1004276_pt1 | contig 18283 bp, 10 predicted proteins | sample LaCruzMarch2015__8_FD_187118 | JGI IMG/M metagenome (GOLD analysis project Ga0247834, IMG submission 187118) | Freshwater microbial communities from meromictic Lake La Cruz, Castile-La Mancha, Spain - LaCruzMarch2015_12m | ecosystem: Environmental > Aquatic > Freshwater > Lake | place: Spain...
TGAAGGTGCTGTAGCCATTCAGCGCCAGCGCTTTGTCAAAGGTGTTCACACCCTGGAAGGTCAGCGTAATCGCGGCGGCAGCTGGAGCCGTGGGAGTGGCGCTGATCGTAAAGGTCGTAGCCGAGTTCACTGCCGTCACGGTTGCCCCAGCGGGAATGCCTGCGCCTGTGACGACCATGCCCACCAGGATGGTGGACGTGTTGGTGGTCGTCGTGATCAGAGCGCTACTGGTCGTGAAGGTGCATGAGAGGGTGGTCGTGCCACCCACGGTCAAGCTGCCACCTGTCAGAGTGACAGGTCCCTTGAAGGCGGTGGAATTCTGCGCACTTCCGAGGGTGAGGCCCAGAGGACCATCAATCAGCAGCGGACCATTGAAAAGGTTCACACCCGCCATGGTCAAGCCGCCAGCCTGACGGAAGGTAGCCCCATCGGTCCCATTCGCGACAGCTCCGAAGATGTTGTTGCCCGTCAAGTTATTGACCACGCCGGTGCTCTCCACCAGCAACCCCTTGGTGTAGGTGTTGCCACCGTTGGCCGTGAACGTGCCCGAGCCATTCACCGTCACCAGCTTGTCAAACGTTGTGCCCTGGGCCACGCCCAGCGTCAGCGCCGTCCCTGTGCCAATGGCAGGCAGACTGAGCTGGAAAACCGTTGCACTGGTCACCGAGGCCACCGTCGATCCCGGAGCGATGTTTGGCCCCGTGATGACCATGCCGGGCTTCAGCAGGGCCGTGCTGCCCACCGTGACAGCCGTCAGCCCGAAGGTCGTCGCGCCCGATACCAACGATGGAGAGGCGGTGTGCGTCAGGTTAGTTCCGCTCGCCGACGCATTCGCACTGATGACATACACGGTGCTGCTGGTGATGGATTTGATATACGAATTGGTCGGAATATTGGTTCCCGACACCGCCATGCCCACCAGCAAAGCAGCGGTTGAGGCGGTGGTGATGTTTGCGCTACCGCTGGTCGTCGAGGCACCGCCGAGCGTGATATTGATGCCCGCACCTCCGACCGTTACGCTACCAGCGCCAACATTCACCTCGCCCTTAAAGCTTGCAGAATTGAAGGCATTGCCCAGCGTCAGCGCCAAGTTTCCAGCCACATTCAACGGACCGTTGAACACATTCACCCCAGGGAGGGACAGTGTTCCGGTATTGTTAAAGGTAGCTCCCACCGACCCGCCTGGGGTAGCGCCAAAGGTATTGTTCCCCACCATGGAGGTGATCGTGCCGCCACCGTCGACCAGCAGGCCACCTGAGAGATTGTTGTTAGCGTCACTGGTAAATGTCCCCGCGTTATTCACTGTGAGCAAGCCACCAAAGGTCACCGGGCTAACCACACGCAAACCCAGGTTGGTCGCCGTTCCAGTCGCCGCCACGCTGAGCTGAAAGCTGGTTCCATTCGTGATCGAGGCCACCGTTGCACCGACTGGGATATTCGGCCCTGCCACTGGCATGCCCACCTTCAGACCAGCTGTGGAGGTCGTGGTAACGGTGGTGGTCCCGTTCGTTGAACTGCCCGCAAGGATGCTCAGACCGGAAATCGGCATGGTTTGGCCCGTTAGCGTTGCGACCGCAGGCTGATTCAGTTCAAAGGTCGTGCTGTTTGTCACCGCCGCCACCGTGGTGCCCGGCATGACCCCTGTGCCAATAACCGTCAAGCCCGGCGACAGGAGCGCCGTGTTCGCGCACGTCACTGTGGTAGAACTCTGGTTTGTGGAAACGTTGACCAGCTGATAGGTGAAAGTGTGCGTCAGGCTGCCTGCGGTCACGGTTGGGGCCGTGCCTGTGATGACGTATTGAGTGCCACTAGTCACGGAGGCGACCGTCGCGTTGGTAGGAATGTTGGTTCCGGTGACCGCCAGGCCCGCCACCAGCGGTGCCGTGCCATTGGCTCCGGTCGTCACGGTAGTGCTGCCGCCGGTCGTGGAGGAACCTGCAACCGTGAAAGATCTCACCCCGGAGCTGTTGACCGTCAGGGTGCCCTTGCTCACCGTCACAGCACCGCCGAACTGGCTCTGGGTCACGTTATCACCCAGCGTCATCGCCAGCGGACCATCGAGTGTGAGTGAGTTCTCAAAGCTCTGGAAGCCAGCCGCGGTCAGCGTGCCCGCATTCGCCAGTAGCACGCTCGCTCCAAAGGTGTTGTTGCCAGCGAGAGCCGTGATGGTCGCGGCTTGGCCCACAGTCAGTCCGCCTGCAAAACGGTGAGTCGCAGTCGTTGAGGTCAGGTTGAGGGAGGACTGATCGTTCAAAGTCACGGCTCCCGTGAAATTACCAATGTTGGCAACCGTCAGCGCAGCCGCATTGCTCAGTGTCGTCGTGCCCGTCACCACTCCCGTGGACGTCGCGCCGGAGAAGCCGACGACCGCCGCGTTGCTCGCCGCCAGATTGCCCGAAATGGTGTTTACGCCATTGGCATTGGTGCCAAAGGAGAAGGTGCCGCCATTGGCCGTCACATTGCCCGCAATGGTTCTGGCGATCACATCTGTGGCGCCAGGCTGGAAGGTCAGCGTGCCACCATTGACGGTCGCGCCCGTGATGGCTGTCGTGCCCGTGAGGGTCACGCCGCCCAGGTTGCGGTCCAGCGAACCCACCGTCAGCGTGCCATTGAAGGTGTTATTGCCTGAAAGGGTGAGAACGCCATTGCCGACCTTGGTCAGGTTGCCGCTGCCTGTGATCAGGCCAGTGTAGGTCTGAGTCAGATTCTTCTGGCCCACGGTGAGGTTCTTGGTGCCCAGAGCCACAGTGGAACTGGCATTAGTGCCGCTAGCCGTGGCGAGTCCACCGATGGTTACGTCGAAGCCGTTCAGATTGAATGTGGAAGTGCCCGTCGCGGGGAAGACGATGCTGGAGTTGGGTGAGATGGCCGCCGCTGATCCAGCCAGCAGCGTCCCGAGAGTCAGCAGAGTGTCACCGTAATAGGTATTGGTGCCCCCAAGCGTCAGGTTCTGTGCCTGCGTCTGCGTCACACCGCCCACGCCGCTGATGCTGTTGTTGAAGACAACCGCCCCGTTCCGACTGAACGCCAGCGTCCCATGGTTCACCACTGCCGAGGAGGCGCTAATGGAACCGGTTGCACCGTTGTTGCCGAGTTGCAGCGTGCCACCTGCGATGGTGGTCTGGCCGGTGTAGGTGTTGTCAGCGGTCAGGATCAGCGTGCCGCTCTGCGCCTTCACCACTCCCACCGTGGTCGGAGTCAGCGCGCTATTGTTGATGATGGTAGAGGCCACAATATTCGTGCCTGCCGTGGTGCCCACATGGAAAAACAGTTCATTATTAGCCGCGCCAGCGCGGTAGGCTGTTGCATTGCCCGTGATGCCAGCGGTCAGGTTCGCCCCTGCCGTGCCGATGGTGCGCGTTGCAGCTGCCGTGCCCAAGAGCAGGATGCCGCCGCTATCGATGGTCAGGGTTGTGCTGGCTCCTTGTCCAAACGTAAGCGCTGTGGTCGTAGCTGCCGTATCGAGCTTCAGAGAGTTGATTGTCTGTGGCGCCAGCGTGGTAGTTGGCGAAGCCGTAAGGGACACGTTGTTTGCGGCTACCCAGCCCGAGGGGACATTCGTGGTGGTGTAGGCGGCAAGCGCGGTGATTGCACCGTTGGCGGCACCGGTCGAGTTGATCGCCCAGTTCGTCCCCGCCACCGTGGCCCAACCACCGATAATCGCGTTCGTATTTGTCCGGTTCGTGGTGACGATGCTCGCCTCGCCAAGATTCAACACGCCACCAACGCTGCGGGTGATCTGGCCAGCTTGAAGGGTGCCGGTGGTGCTTGCCGTGCGCGTGATGCTGCTCGCCCCTGAGCCAATCGCCAAGCTGCCAACGATTTCCGTGTGACCAGCCGATGCAGCTCCAGCAATGTTAAGCACAGCGCGATTCAGCGTGAGCGCTGCTGCGTCTGCCAGCTTGCTAGTATTCGTGGTGGCATATCCCAAATTGGTCGTGCCGCCCGTGATGGTGGTCGTGCCAACATAAGTGTTGCTGGCATTCAAGTTCACCGTGCCACCGACTCCGCTAAGGCCGGTGAAGTTGATGTTCAATGCCGTGCTGGCTCCTGCTATTGCGCCGCCCGTGGCTCCTCCCACCGTGATCGTTCCCGTGCTGTTCTGGGTCAGGTTCACAGTGCTTGCTCCAGTTCCGGTCAGGTTCGCCGCTGCCGTATTGCTCACCGTCACGGTGCCGGTGCCGCCATTGGTGATATTCAGAGTCGTGAATCCATTAACAGCACCCGCCAGTGTAAGTGCCGTGCCGCTGGTGCTGTTCGTGGTCAGGTTGATGAGGGGCGAGGTCAGGTTGTTGATCGTCGCCGCGTTGTTACCGAAGGCCGAGTAGGCAAAGGAGGTGGCCGCATTCACCGTGCCTGTGAAGGTCGCGTTGCCAGCGCCTGCGCTAATCACGTTCACTTCCGGCGCTGTCAGTGTGCTGCTGAGCAGGAGGGTGCCGTGCGTCACGTTGGGCGTCGCTGCCGTGCCGAAGGTGCCTGCCGTCACAGCGCCAGTGAAGGTGATGGTGTTGGCGGCCAGCGCTTTAAAGTTGATGCCCGTCGTCGCATTCAGCGTGCTCGAAAAGGCCACGTTGCCCGTGCTGAGCGTCGTCAGACTGACTACCGGGGCAGTGACTGCGCCCGTGAACGTCGTCGCCCCCGAGCGCGTGCCCGTGAGATTCAGTGACGCCGCGTTGGTGGTGGAGGCAAAGGTGGCCGCGCCCGTGCTGTTGCGCAGAAGCGTCAGATTGGTGGCAGATACCGCGCGGTTTAGGTTCAGCACCGAGTTCGCATGCGAATTCAAGGTCACCGCACCGGCGACCGTTTCACCGATGGTGGAGTCAAACGTCGTGGTGCTGCCAGCAAATGAGGAGATGGTGAGACCAGTGGAGGCGTTCACCTTCTTGGGTGCGGTGGTCTGGCCAAAGTTGAGAGCCGCAGCGCCATAGTTCACGATTGAAATCGTCGGCGCTGTGACGTCGCCATTGAATTTCATCGTGCCTTGGGAGCCTGTGCCACGGTAATTGGTCAGGCTCAGCGAGGTCGTGGCGTCCACATTGTCTGAGAACAGCAATGAGGTGCCCAGGGTCGATACGGTGTTCTGGACGACGTTGAGCGTGGTCGCATTGACGACGCGCGTTGCCCCTGTGGTGCCAAACAGCACGCCCGCTGTCGAGGAACCAGTGAGCGACTGAATGTTCACATTCACCGCGCCACGACTGGTGGCCCCAATGCTGGAATTGATCGTCGTCGTGTTGGTGCCGCGCACTTGCAGGTCAAAGAGCGTGGCAGCATTGATCGCCGTCGGGCTCGTCGCCGTGCCGAAGGTGGTCGCGCCAGTGCCGAAGGTTGTGAGATTGAAGGTCGGGGCAGTGATGTTGCCATTGAAAGCCAGGGTGCTGGTCTTGGTAGCCATCACGTCCAAAGTGGTGGCCGCATTGACGGTGCTGGCAAAACTAAGTCCACCCGTGCTGTTGTGGTCGATGTCGATGCCCCCCACGGTCGAAGCGACCGAGCGGGAGAAGGACAGTACCGTGCCGATGTTAGTGTCGACATTCATGACACCTGCGCTCACGGTGCCGCCAAGCAAGTAAGTGCTGCTTCCCAGCGCATTGATGTTCAGGGCTGTGTTGGCAATGATGTTAGCATTCGTGCCGAAGGTCACATTGCCCGAACTCTGTGTCGTCAGGTTGAATGTCGGAGCCGTGATAGGCGCGGCTACGGAGTTGTTCGTGTTCACGTTGACCGCCGCGTTCTTGGTCACGTTGATGTCCAGGCTCGTCGTAGCGTTCACCGAATTGGCGAAGGTCAAGGTCCCCGAACTCTGATGCAGAAGATTGATCGCATTGGCTGTGACCACACCGGAGTAAGTCGCCGTGCCACTGGAATTGGTGCTCACATTGAGCGCGCCTGTGTTCACGGTGCTGCTGAAAGCTAAAGCGCCCGAAGATTGCGAGTTGATCGTCGTGGAGGTGCTCGCATTGAGGGCACCCGTGAAGGTCAGCGCGCCACTGCTTTGGTTATTAACGTTGACGGTAGGTGCCGTCACGGTGCTGCCAAACACAAGGTTGCCCGTGACGCCATTGACCGCCGTTACCGAGCCAGCCGTAACGGCACCGTTCAGCGTGACGGCACCTGTGCCTTGCTTGTCGATCACCAAAGGGGCCGCCCCCAGGTTAAGTGATCCACCAAGAGTGATGGCTGAACTGGCCCCGAGGGTAGCGAGAGTCAGTTGGCTCGAGCCACTCGTGTCGGCATTTACCGTCAGTGTGCGGCCAGGACCGACATTCCAAAACTGCGGTGATGTCAGGTTGAGGGCCACGGTGCCCGTGCCGTTGGTTTTATTGATGGTCAGATTCTGACTGGCCTCGGCCATGTCGATGCCACCGGCACCTAGGTTGATCGTTTGGATACCGCTCAATGGGGGTCCGACAACGTTGGCAGCCTGCAGGGTTAGGCCGCCCTCCGCCGTGCTGGCGATCTGAATGCCCTCAAGGTTGATGGCACCGCCTCCTCGAGAATGAACATTGATCGTGGCCGCGCCTGCGGGCAACGGGCCAGCCCACACCAAGGTGTCCCCGGAAATGCCAGGGGTCCATTTTTGGAAGCTGAGCGGTGAGTTCAGGCCTTCAGCCCGCCCGTTCAGATACACCAGTGCAGCCGAGGAACGCACTTGGCCAAAGGCGAGCGCCACGATCATCGTGAACGCCACCTGTTGCCGCATTTTGCGATAAGGACGAAGGGTAGTCATGGCAGGAGAGAGCTAAATTGACTCGGCACAAAAGAAATACTCGCAGGCGTGGCCTTGCGAAAAGATGGAAGAATGGCCTTTGACAAGCGTTCCATTGGGACCCAGGAGGGGCGCAAAACTGCTAGGACGAGATTTTGGCATTTGATTAACGATGTAAACACATTGCATGTCAGCGAAGCAATAAAAAAAGCTGGGAGTGCAGAGCAGCGTGGTTCACAGTTCGCGACAGAGGCCACTCGCAGAGCCGTCAAGTGGCTCGTAAAACTGGGTGGGTGGGATGACATGGCAAGGGATGGGCGTTGGCCCAACCGCATTGGACCCCAGGCAGCATCTTTTGTTCGATCCCCTGACTCAGCCAACTCACTGCCAAAATGAAAAAAGGCGGCAGGAATGACCTGCCGCCTCGCGATTTCTCGAACACAGACTACAGTTTAGCTAGTCAGCTTATTTTTTTGCCGCCTTATCCTGATCAGAATCTGCCGCCTTCTTGGCATTAGATTTTTTGGATTTGGCTGCTTCTTGAGCAGCCCCGACGTTGATGGTCAGCATCTTAGAACTGCCATCTGCAGACTTCTGGACAGATCCACCAACTTTGCGCCCTACCTTGATATCTTCCAAAGTAGCGGGCTTCCCGTCGTTGTGAATCTTGGTCTCGGCACTAATGGTGAACATACGGTCCCCCTTCCCCTGACCACCTTTGATGGTCAAAGTCTGAGAGGTGATTGCGACCACCTCACCCCAGAGAGGGTAGGTGTTGGATTTTGCCTTGTCTTTCTTGGTGGCCGGCGCATTGGCCGGATCTGTGGCTTTTTGCTCTTGAGCGGCTGCGTTGGACAGCCCCGTAACTGCTAGTGCCGTAAGGCACAGGAGACGAACGAATAGCGTTTTCATGGATAACAGATGCACTGATGATTACACAACAAGGTAGGCGCAGGAGTGCACCTACAGCGTAAAAATGCGAATTTTTCGCACCCACGCAAGTATAATCTTAGTCCACCTAATCCAGACCAGCGGTCACCGCCCTCAAATACCGCCACCCTTGGTCAGGAAATTTAAGGCGAGGATGACGACGGCAAGAGCAAAAACGACGAGAGCGAGAGGCATAACAGGAGCAATGGAGGTTAAAAATTACTGCGGCAGCTCAGGCAGCACGGTGCTGAACTTGCTGATCACACTGCCATCCTCGGCATCGCGCGCTTCCCATGGCACTGACTCGTATTGAGGCACCATCCAAGAGGATTCTTCCCCGGGAGCTGCGCTGAACAACCGATCTGTGGCAAGAACCTGAACAGCCATCAGGATTAGAGAGAGCACAAGGCAGATCATCGAGAGCGGCACCAAACCCGCTTCGGGGTCTTTCTCTTCGTAGAATTGCTGGGAATCAGCGGCAGCCGAACGCTTGACCGGCGCACTCGGGGGAGCTGGCTTGATGGTTGGGCGGCCCATTGGCTGGGTCGCCTGCAGTTTTTGGGTCGCCTTGGGCAAGCCGCCACCCGGGGCACCACCAGCTAAGGGGGCCGTGCCGGTGCCACCGCCCGGCGGGCGCGGGGCGGCCATAGGAGGGCGGCCAGCGAGAGGCTGGGTAGCCGCACCCGTTTCAACACGCGGTGCCGTAGGTGCCATCGGACGCGGGGACGCGGGAGCACCGCCTGGAGCCATCGGGCGAGGAGCTGCGACAGGTGGGCGAGGAGCACCCCCGGTGGAAGCTGGAGGAGCGGATGGGGCGCTCGGAGCTACCGGCATGGCATTACGGCCTGGAGGTGGAATCGGCGCAGGTGGCAACGAAACGGGATTCGTCAGCGACTTTGGCGAAGGCGGTGGCAACGGGGCCGAAGGAAGCTGGATCGGAGCCGTGGAACGCTTGTCAGTGGGTGGCGGGATCGAGCCTGTGGATACCGTTGGCACCGGGGAAGTCGTCTCACGCGGCTGTGTGCTTCCAGCACTAGGGCGGGCGCGCAGAGTGATGCGCACCGTCTCTTTCTTCAGCGGCACGGCCGAAATCTTTGGCGGTGGGATGGCGGCAGTTTTCGGGGTTGGCGGTGGCAGTTCTTCGCTCATGGGATGGTCGAGTTTAGGAAAATCGGAAATTAGCCCATCTTTTTAGCGGATCGTCCGCCTGCACGTCAATGCGTTTCTCCCGATAGCTTGATTTTCATTCCGCTTCCTGCCTCGCCCAGCGGTTTTCCGGGGTTGCAAAAACCGTGGGCATCGCCGAAAAACACGGCCCGCATGGCCAACCACACGCGGGGCTTCCCATCTCACTCATGAAAGTTCTCGTCACCGGCGGCGCCGGATTCATCGGCAGTCACACCACCGAACGTCTGCTCAGCCTGGGCCATGAAGTCGCTATCCTGGATTGCTTCAACGACTACTATAACCCGGCCATCAAGCGCGCCAACCTGCGTGCCGTCGCCGATCGCGTGCAGATCTTTGAAGACGACTTGCGCGATGCTGCCGCCATTGACCGCGTGGTTGCCGAGGCCAAACCCGACGCGGTAATCCATCTGGCCGCGCGCGCTGGCGTTCGGCCCTCCATTGAAGCGCCTGAGCTTTACATCGACACCAACATTAAGGGCACTTTTTACCTGCTCGAAGCCATGCGCAAACACGGCTGCCAGCGCTTCGTCTTTGCCAGCAGCAGTTCAGTCTATGGCGTGAACAAGAAGATCCCCTTCGCCGAGGAGGACCCGATCCTGCAAACGATCAGCCCCTACGCGATGACCAAGATGACGGGCGAGCAGATCTGCTCCAACTACGCCCAGCTCTACGCGATCCGCTGCGTGTGCCTGCGGTTCTTCACCGTCTATGGCCCTCGCCAGCGGCCTGACTTGGCCATTTCCAAGTTCACTCGCGCCATCCTGGACGGAAAACCCATCGACAAATATGGCGAAGGCCACACGCGCCGTGACTACACTTTCATCAGTGACATCGTCGATGGCATCATCGGCGCGCTGAATTTTAATGGCGATCCGCTGTGCTCGATCTACAACCTCGGTGGCTCGCAGAACGTCAGCCTCAATGAGATGATCGCCGCCATTGAGCAAGCCGTCGGCAAGCAGGCCGTCATCAATCAAATGTCCGAGCAGCCCGGCGACGTGCCCCTCACCTCGGCAGATGTCACCAAGGCCATGCGCGACTTGAACTTCAAGCCCACCACGCACATCGACCAAGGCGTTCCCAAGTTCGTGGAGTGGTTCCATCAGATGCGCGCGGAAGGCGCGGTGCTGTAGCTAGTTGATGGTTCTTGGTTGATCGTTGATAGACTACTTGCTGCGTGTTGCGCAGAGTTCTGCTATCAACCATCACCTCTCAACTCTCAACTTTATCATGACCCTCACCTTCCTCGGCACCGGCACCTCCACCGGCATCCCGATGATCGGGTGTGGGTGCGAGGTCTGCCGAAGCGATGATCCGCGCGACCAGCGCACGCGCTGCTCCATTCATCTGCAAACACCGGAGTGCTCGTGGGTCGTCGATACTGGGCCGGACTTCCGTGTGCAGTGCTTGCGCGGGAACATCACACACCTGGATGCGGTCCTCTACACGCATCCGCACATGGATCATTTGACGGGCTTCGATGAGCTGCGGCGCTTCACCATTGCGGAAGAGGCCGTCATGCCTGTGTATGCACGCCCCTCGTGCCTGGAGGTGCTGGAGCGCATGTTCACCTATGCCTTCAATGGCGAGAACCGGTATCGCGGCTATTTGAAGCCCGAGAGCCACGCCATCACCGGCGTGTTCCACTTGGGCGAAACGGAGATCACCCCACTACCTGTCGTGCATGGGAAGGTCGAAACCGTGGGTTACCTTTTCAGCCGGGATGGCAAAAAACTCTGCGCCTACATAAGCGACTGCAAGCTGGTGCCGCCAGACACCATGGCTTTGCTACAAGGCGTGGACACGCTCATCTGCGATGGCCTGCGCTTCACGCCGCACGTCACGCACATGAACTGGGACGAGGCCCTGGCGCTGCGCGATCAAGTGATGCCACGCCAGACCTGGCTAACGCATTTCCAGTGCGAGATCATGCATGCTCGCGATGAGCCCACCTTGCCCCCCGGCGTGCGCATGGCCTATGATGGGCTGAAATTGACATGGAACTAAAGGTCGCTTTCACGCTGCTCGCCTTCACGGCGCTCCTTAACGCCCAAGAGCCAGCTTGGGATGCTGCCGCAGCGACCGCCGTCGTCTTCAACCGCGACTATCCCGAGTCGGCCGCCCTCGCCGAGGAGTATGCCAGAATGCGCGGCATTCCAGACGAGCAGCTCATCGCTGTCTCATGCAGCAAGGAGGAAGCAATCTCGCGCGAGGCCTTTCTTGAAACCATCGCCGAACCTTTGCGCGGCATTTTCATTGAGCGCGACTGGTGGAAGCTGCAACTACGCGACCTCTTGGAGCCTGCCAGTGCCAAAATGAAACGCGTGCCTGTCGTCGTGCAGGCGCGGGTCTCCATCCTTGTGCTCATGCACGGCGTGCCGTCGAAGATCATCCGCCAGCGCGAGAACCCCAAACAGGCCGAGCAAGACGAAGCGAGCGTTGATTCCGAACTCGCCAGTCTAGGCCTCCCCGGCGTGCGGCTGGCAGGCGGCGTGCCGAACCCCTATTTCAATCAGACCGAGCGCTTCAATGCCGTGCCTGCTGCCCAAGGCATGCTCCTCGTCACGCGCTTGGATGCCGCCTCCCCCGCCACCGTGCGGCGCATGATGGACGACGCCGTCGCGGTCGAACCCATCGGCCTGCGGGGTCGCGCCGTGATCGACCTCGCTCTGAAAAAAGGTGCCTGTGAACAGGGCGACGAATGGCTGCGCCGCACCACGCAATCCTACCGCGCCTTCGGCATTCCCACCCTCGTCGATCGCTTCGAACCGATCCTGCGCGATGGCTGGCCGCTGCTCGACACCGCGCTCTACTTCGGCTGGTATAAGGGCGAGATCGCAGGCGCGCTGAAGCCCGACACCTTCCGATTCAAAAGGGGGGCCATCGCCTGCCACCTGCACTCCTTCAGCGCCTCCATCATCCGCACTAGCACCCAGGCCTGGGTGGGGCCACTGCTCGATCACGGAGCCGCCGTCACGATGGGCAACGTGTGGGAACCCTACCTGTCCATGACCATCCACTTCGACATCTTCAACGACCGTCTCCTCAAAGGCTGGACCGTGGCAGAGGCTGCGTGGTGCGCCACGCCCGTGCTGTCCTGGATGAATGTCGTGCTTGGCGATCCTTTGTATCGCCCCTTCGCCCATAGCAGCATGGGCGACGACCAGGATCGCGACTACTCCCTGCTCCAGGCCCTGGCCAAACGCCACGCCAGTGACAGCAGCACCGCCGCCCTGAAGCGCCAAGTTTTGAAGATCGGCCAGGACCGCAACAACCCGCACATCATTGAGTTGCTCGGCCTGCTCTCGTCCCAGGAAGGCAAAACCGATGAGGCTATCAGCATGCTCGAACACGCTCGCACACTCTACCAAGACGCCAACAACCGCCTGCGCACCTCCCTCTATCAAGCCGACCTCATGCGCCAGGACAAGCCTGCCGCCCTCGCCTTGCTGCGTCAATGCGCGGGCGATGACACGCTGAAGGGTGCCCAGGGCTACACGCTCATAAAAACGTTAATCGCGGAGATGCAGTAGCACGGAGCCGCGACAGCGTGGGGCCGGGGTCCTTGATCCCCATGGCTCACTCCTTCCGCTGAATCCGCGCTGGCACGTCGGTGATCGGGATGCCTGCCGCCTTTAACGCATCCCACACCTGCACCAGCACGCCCAACGCAGTGTTCGTGTCGGCCTCAAGCTCCAGCTTGGTGCTGGGCTTAGCAGCGATGAACTTCTTCAAGTCCTCCGCCAGCGTCTCCAGCGTCGCGGGCTGGCCATCCAGGAAGACCTTTTGTTCCTTGGTTAGGGCCAGGGTCACACGCGTCTCCGTGGTGGACGCGTTCGTGCCCATGCTCTTGCTTTCAGGCAGTGCGATCTGCATCTGCGTCTTGTTTTTGCGAAACGTGGTGGTCGCGATGAAGAAAATCAGCAAGATCACCATGATGTCGATGAGCGACACGATGGGGATCATCGGCACTGGGCGGCGCTTGCGGCGCAGGTCGATTTTCATCGGGAGCGCTGCACTTCGAAGTGCTGATAGAAATTGTTGATGCTGTCCTGCAAGATGGTCTCCAGCCGCATGGCAATACCGTCCAACTTCCGCACGAACCAAGTGTGTGCGATAACGGTGGGCACGGCTACGAGCAGGCCAGCGATGGTGCAGCGCAAAGCGACGCCAATCTCCTTCGCCATCATCGCTGTGTCCGGCCCACCGCTGCTGCCGCCGTCGAAGGCGGAGAACATGCCGACCAACCCGATGGTCGTGCCCAGCAAGCCGAGCAGGGGGGCGGCGCTGATCATCACTTCCAGAAACGGCATGTCCTTGTCCAGCTTGTAGAGTTCTTCCTTGGCCTTTTGCGCCAGGACTTCCTGGCATTCCTGCTTGGAGCTGAACTGCCCGGACACCACCATCATGCCTAGGCGCGCAAGCACGGACGGATGATCCTTAATCGCTTGGTGCAGTGGCGTGATGTCTCCGTTCGCCGCATACTTGGCGATGGACCGCAGCTCACGCTCCACCTCCACGGGCATGAGCAAGTGCTCGCGCATGCGCAGCCAGGAAATGATCGCCACACTGGTCGCGGCCACAGAGCACAAGATGATGAGCAGCATGACGAAGCCGCCGGAGCGCAGGGACTCCACGATGATGGATAGTCCGCCAGCCTCCTCAGCCAGCATGGGGAGTGTGAGGTCAGTCATGAATGATGATTTCGTATTCAACAGGGAAGCGCTCGCCGTCGAGCATTGGCAGTAAGTCGCGTGGGATGGGCGGTATCTCGGCCTTCAAGATCGCCTCCAAGGTGAAGTCCTCCATCTGAGGGTTGTTCGCCTTCTCGATGAATTTCACGTCCTCGGGGCGGCCTTCGCGATTCACAAAAAAGCGCACCTTTAGGTAGCCGTAGCTCACGGCATCCGCATGAGTGCGGCGCAGCAGGTGCCACTTCTTCTCCACAGCGGAGGTCACGGTGCGCATGAACTTACCCATCTCCGTGGCCTCAGCATCCACGGCAGCCTCGCCCAAGTTGCTGATCGTGCCCTTAGTGCGTGCTGTCTCGGTGAAGGGTGAGAACGCCTTCATTGCGGGCGGTGTCACCTGCGTGCTGGGCAGTGGCAGCGGCTCCTTCGGCGGTGCCATTTGTGGAATGGGTTCGTCTGACAAACTTGGCTTCTTCACCTCAATCGGCAGCTTCGCAGTGCTCAGTGTCACCTCCGTCTTGTCCAACTGCTCCATCATTTTCGCCATCGGTGTTGGCTCAGCCTTGGCAACCTCTTTTGGCTGCGTCATAGGCAGAGTCTTCGGCTCCTGCGGTGCGAGCTGGGCCAGCATGGGCGGCGCAGGCTTCGCGGCGTTGTCATTCGCGGGCTTCCCGTCTTGCAGGCTGCGATTGGCCAGCTCCAAGGTCGGCTGATCAATGCCCTTCATGCTGGGCATTGGTGCTGTGGCATCTGGGAAGGCGGCTTCCTTCGACGCGGCCTTGGTGTTGCGGTCACTGATGAAGTCGGATTTCACCGGCTTGTCGGCAACCGCTTCGTTCTGCGTGGTGCGGATGTAGCTCTTCGTGTCCAGCTTTGGCTTGAGCACGGGCGGCGGCAAAATTTGCTCCGGGAACAGCAGCGTCACCGTCGGCTCCTCGGCCGCTCGCTTGGCCTTGCGCAACAGGGAGCTGGCCGCCTGGTCCAGGCCTGAAACCCAGGCAAGCAACAGAAACAGCAGCACATGCAACACCACGGAGGTGGTGATGCCGATCTGCACATTTTTGCTGTCTTGAGAGCGGGTCAAAGCGTGCAGATTCTGGCAGCAGGCAAGCCAAGGGGCAAGCGGGTCTTCAATACCGCCGCACCACCGTGTCCGCCGGCGGGCGCGTCTCGTCCAGCTTCGGATAATCCAGCGTGTAGTGCAGCCCACGGCTCTCGTGCCGACGAATCGCGCACTCCACCACTAGGGACGCCGTCTCCACCAGATTGCGCAGCTCGAGCACCTCGCTGGTGATCTTGAAGCTCCAGTAGAACTCCTGCACCTCGCGCTTCAGATTGCGCAGGCGCGCGGCCGCGCGTTGTAGCCGCTTGCTGGTGCGCACGATGGACACGTAGTCCCACATGAGGCGGCGGATCTCATCCCAGTTGTGGTAGATGACGACCAGCTCATCCACATTCACCACGTTGCCGGAGCGCCAGGGCGGTATGTCATACGCCTCCGAGGGTGCACGTCCCATAGGCAACTTCTTCAGCAAGCGGGCCACCGCACGCTTGCTGATGACCAGGCACTCCAGTAGCGAATTGCTCGCCAGTCGATTCGCACCATGCAAGCCGGTGCAACCCACCTCGCCCACCGCGCACAGGCCACGAATGGTGGTCGCGCCATCGACATCCGTCAGCACGCCACCGCATTGATAATGCGCCGCTGGCACCACCGGAATCGGCTGCGTGGTGATGTCGATATCCACGCTCAGGCAGGCCTCATAAATGTTCGGGAAGTGCTCGATGATGAACTCGCGCGGCTTGTGGCTGATATCGAGATACACGCAGGGGCCGCCCGTGCGCTTGATCTCCGAGTCAATCGCGCGCGCCACGATGTCGCGCGGTGCCAACGAACCACGAGGATCATACTTCTGCATGAACTCCTGGCCGTCCTTGCCAATCAGGCGTGCACCTTCACCACGCATCGCTTCGGTGATCAGGAACGAGCGCTTCTGCGAATGATACAAGCACGTCGGATGAAATTGGATGAACTCCATGTTCGCCACGCTCGCGCCTGCGCGCCAAGCCATCGCCACGCCGTCACCAGTCGCGATGCTGGGGTTCGTTGTGTAAAGATACACACGCCCGCAGCCGCCGGTCGCCAGGATGACACGATCACTGCGGAAAGCCTCCACTTCACCGGTGATTTCGTTCAGCACGTAAAGGCCCAGGCAGCGATCCTCGCTGACAAAGCCAAGCTTCGCCGTGGTGATGAGGTCGATGGCAAAATGGTTCTCCAGCACTTCGATGTTCGGGTGCAGCTTCACCTTGGCGATCAGCTTCTCGGTCAGCTCCTTGCCCGTCGCATCGCGCGCATGGAGCACGCGGCGCTTCGAGTGCCCGCCCTCGCGGGTCAGATCGAATTCCAAGTGCCCGTCCGTCGCCTCGCGCTGATCAAAATGCACGCCCCATTGAATCACCTCCTCAATGCGCTTCGGCCCCTCGGTTACAATCGTGCGCACGGCATCCTCCTGGCACAAGCCCGCCCCTGCAATCAGCGTGTCCGAAACGTGCTGCTCAATGCTGTCATCGTCGCTCTGCACACACGCAATGCCACCCTGCGCCCAGGACGAATTCGACTCCGGGGCCGTGCGTTTCGTCAGCACACAAACGCTGCCGTGTTCCGCCGCATGGAGCGCCGCACTCAGTCCGCCCGCGCCGCTGCCGACGATGATGAAGTCATACTGTTTCACATTTGTAACAACGCACGACCTAGCGCCGCTGTGAAGAGCAAAGATGAGGCTGTTTGGCGTTCAGGCTTCAGCGTGTCATGGCCTGAGAACGCTAAAGCGTGAACACCCAACGGATCACCGTCGCAGCTCCACATTATCAATCAGCCGCGCCTTCCCAAAGAACACCGCCAGCACCATCAAGCCAGGGTCTTTGACATGCTCGATAGGCTGAAGCGTTCCCGCATCGACGACGTTCAGATAATCGATCAGGCCCAGCGGTGCATGCTTCTCGATGTGTTTACGCGCCATCGCCTGCAAGGTCGTCGCATCGGTTTGACCCCCACTCCAGGCTGCCAGCGCCAAGCGCAGCGCCTGTTGCAAGGCAGGAGCCTGCGCGCGTTCCTCGGCACTCAGATAGCGATTGCGTGAACTCAGAGCCAAACCATCTGCCTCGCGCACCGTGTCGATGCCGTGCAGCGTGACCGGAAAATTGAGATCCCGGACCATGCGTCGGATGATCGCCAGCTGCTGGTAGTCCTTCTTGCCGAAGATCGCGTCGTCCGGCTGGAAGTAGTTGAACAGCTTCGCCACCACCGTGCACACACCATCGAAGTGCCCAGGCCGACTGGCGCCGCACAGCACAGCGCTCAGCGACTTCTCCAGGATCATAATGCTGCGGTCAGGATGATACACCTCCTCCACGGGTGGAGCGAAGATCACATCGCAGCCTGCTGCTGCGCACTTGGCCGCATCGGCCTCGAGCTCGCGCGGGTAGCGCGAGAAATCCTCCTGTGGTCCGAACTGCAGCGGATTCACAAAGATGCTCACGCCCACCAATCCAGCGCTGCCGGCCAGCTCACGCGCCACCCGCACTAGGTGCACGTGGCCCTCGTGCAATGCACCCATTGTGGGCACAAGCACGACACGTTTCACGCCCGTTGCACGACGCCAAACGCGCAATTCTGATTCCTGGTGGAAGATGTCCATGCTACGATCTTGGGCAGTAATCGGCGCAATTCCAGGCCTGTTCGGCGTTGACGCTGGCGCGAGCCCTGACCCGACACACTAAAGCCTAACACCAAACACCAAACAGCGAACGGCGAACGGCCACGCTTACGGCACCGGAGCCTTCAGCACCGCTATGCCCGAGAGCATGTCCGAGGCAGTGATCGACGTGCCGCTCGGCGGTGAGTTATCGCTCACCAGTCCCAGGAATCACTTGCCCAAGGTGCTGCCGGGACCACCGTTCTAGAACTCCAGTCGCGCATTCAGCGACTCTTTGCCCTCGCTAGGACTTCAAATCCCGCGACTGAAACACCGCTGCGCCAATCACGAACAGGCTCAGGTTCACTGCCATGACCACCGACAGGCTGCGCAGCACCATGGACCACGGAATGTCATCCATGAACAAGCGCGACCACACGCTGATGTGCTTGGTGATCAGCAGATGTTTGTAACCCGTCATGAACGGGCTGATGCGCACGATGGAGTCGATCATCAGATACGACAGAGCGGCAATTGTCGCAGCGGCAGGCTTGATCTTGAAGCAGGACAAAAAGAACCCCACAGAACTAACCGCCGTCATCAGCACGCCCATGAGCAGCGCGCATTGGAAGTAGCGCCACAACGCCTCATCCGGCCCGAAGAAGTTCAGCACGCCCATTTCCGGTATCCACGCGAACAATCCCCCGCCCCAGCCGCGCACCGCCACGCCCAAGGCCAGCGCCGCCACAGCCGCAAACTCTACCAAGACAAAGGCATATAACGAGCAGCTGAAGAACTTCAGCCCGAGTAGCCGGAGTCGGCTGATCGGACGCGCCAGCAGCAGGCGCATTTGGCCGTCTTCACTCTCCTTGGCTACGATGTCTCCGCTCACCAGCGCCAGATACAAACCACCGAGCAAGAACAACGACAGGTTCATGATCAGCAGCGCGAAGGTCGGAGCCGAGATGTAAGTCTCCACCGCCTCCGGAAGTGTCCGTGTGATCGTTAAAACATAAGTGCGGATGGTTGGCGCTCCAACGACAGGTTGGAGCGGTCTTGAAAGAGAA
>Ga0247834_1004282_pt1 | contig 18256 bp, 18 predicted proteins | sample LaCruzMarch2015__8_FD_187118 | JGI IMG/M metagenome (GOLD analysis project Ga0247834, IMG submission 187118) | Freshwater microbial communities from meromictic Lake La Cruz, Castile-La Mancha, Spain - LaCruzMarch2015_12m | ecosystem: Environmental > Aquatic > Freshwater > Lake | place: Spain...
ACTGAACTTCTCCGGCCTCAAAACACACCGACCTTTTTTGGCTGTTAAATGTAGCGAGGGCAAAGTTTTGACCATTATTGGACATCTCCGGCCTCAAAACACACCGACCTTTTTTGGCTGTTAAATGTAGCAAGGGCAAAGTTTTGACCATTATTGGACATCTCCGGCTGTTAAATGTAGCAAGGGCAAAGTTTTGACCATTATTGGACATCTCCGAGCTCAAAGCGCGCAACACCAATATTTTTTGGCCACAGTGTGTGAGTGAGAGAGTACAGCGTCGATTGCAAACAGGTGCAGCGTTGGTGCTATCAATATGTCAGAGTCTATGGCCATTTCAAGACCAGTCGGAGACGTCTCGATAATTTTGCACACTCTAATCTTTTCGCCTGTCTCGACAATGTGACCATTCGGGCCAGACAGGGCGACAGGGCCCAGCTGATACTCGTTCATATAGCGTTCCCAAAAACAGAAGGGACACAAGATATATGTGCTTGTTTAGGATATAAGCAAGGCCTGCATCGCATCAAAAATTTATTCATACAAAAGTCTCCGCAATGGCCAGAAAGCGCCTCAGGATCACTAGGCTTTCCCCCTGCTGAAAGTCCATCCACTCAAAGAGCAGCTCAATGAGAATTGTGACCATGTTTGTTTCAAAGAGGGTTTTTCCCCACTCTGACTCGCTCGCGTTATCAACAGCGTCTTCAATGGATCCCGATAGCCAATCGGTGGCCTCTGGCGAGTAGAGCATGTGAAGCATGCAAATGGCAAACTGAGCGTGGCTCAGGACTTCAGCGTCGACCGTTCTACCGTATTTCTCAAACTTGTCAACGTGGGGCCAGTCTCTTGGCGAGTATTTGGGGGTGCCGCAGGGTATGTTTCGCCAATTCGCAGCTCCGTAAAACACGGGCCCCTCTTTGGGATGACACAGGCCGAAATCTCCCAGCTTTACGACGGGCTGCCTGTTCTGCCACACGTAAAACACATTGGCAGGCTTGATGTCAACGTGGACCATGTCCCTGCTTCCAATATAGTCTATGGCGCTGCCGAGCTCAAAGCCAATTTTTTCCCATATGGTGCTGAGCTCGGGAATGCACAGAAACATTAGGGGCCGTTGCGAGCGGAGCTGCTCGAGCGAGCCATCGCAGCGCTCGCTGATAATGGCTGGAATATCAGGGTCGAAATGCAGGATTTGGTGAATGTATTTTCGGCCCACCGTGAGATCGAGGGCCTGCAGTTCCGAGCGCATCGTTTGCAGGTCCGCGTTTATAGCACGCCTTGCGCCGCCAAAATGCTCGATTTGATAGGCTGTCTCATAAATTTTTTCAAAGTTTTTCACCTCTTCATAAAACGCATTCTGGGCTTTTCGCAAGCTCTTTAAGAGTTTCATTCTCAAGTAATGCGGCTTGCCTACGGCATTGATGGCAAGTTTATCCGTGATCTTGAAGCCGTCCAAATCAATTAGGTTTTGAGGCAGTTTTATCACTAGTTTTTTATTGCCGTCGTATGTGGCCATCTCACATCGAAAAACCGCGCCAAAAAAGCCATGTCCCAGCGATTTCCCCATTTTAAGCGTGTCAATGAGATCGGGCAGGGGCTCCTGGTCTGCTTTGTCTTCCTTTAACTGATTAAATTCCCAGCTACTTTGAGAGCCGTTTCCCGTCCATTTGCCCAGATACGCGCCTGTCTTGGCCACTTGCATCTTCACTTTATTCAAAACAAAACGAGTGTATATATAATCAATCTTGCCGTGTCAATCCCGCCATCTCAATCGTCCGCATTCACCACTTGCCGTGTCAATCCCGCCATCTCAATCGTCCGCATTCACCACTTGCCGTGTCAATACGGCGTGAAGCCTTCTTTGGATCGTCGACTCCTGCACTTGCATGACATTGTGAAGCATAGCTTGCAGAGCTTTCAAAACAGCAGTATCGCCATCATAATAAGCTTCCTCGGCATAGTCAGCAATGGCTCCGCAGAACCTTTTTCGCAAATCTGACTCGTCGTGCACTTTCCCGATGGCAGGGAACACATCATTGGCCAAATATTGTTGGACGGATTCAAGAGTTATTTCTGGGTAAAACACAATGTTGAACTGATTGGCCGAGTCAACGAGATTAATGGATGTCGAGATCATGTAGCTAACAGTATTTGCTGTTGAGTAAAGGCTTGCAGCTCCAGCCTCTATTTCGGCTTCAAGTTTACGCATGTAGTATAGCAAGCCGGCGTAGCGCCGATACGAAGAGAAACTTCTCTCAATGTTGGTGCGGTCGCCACTGAAAAAAGAGCACAGCCTAGTGCTTGTCAGAGTCATCTTTTGCTGGTCTGCATTCATGTGCTCATAAAACGAGGGGTACTTGTGCATGTTCAAGTACATGTAGGCCTCTACAAAATGGACAGCTGAAAGATATTTTGGAATCGCTATTCTAACTGCTGCATGCCTGTCCACTGTTTCGTTGCGCAAGTTTCGGGGGTCCGAGCGAACATTGACCATATACTGCATCGTGCGCTTAACGCCCTCATCGTTTTTTTTAAGATCTCCCGTATAAAAATTGTTAACCATAAACATATATTCTTCCTTGATGCCCGGATTGCTTATGAAAAAATCAGCTCGTTCGGCCACCGCTTTTGCATCTGCTTCATGCTTCAAGGTCACCGCTTTTGCCTCTCTCGCATCTGCTTCACGCTGCAAGATTGCCATGCGCTCAACTATAAATTTCTCGGCAGCATTTTTGTAGACTGGTTTTTTCAGCGGCGGAAGTGGCGCGTCGTCGTCTGAATCATCAGCTTTCGAAAGTTGTGCTGTGAACGATTGCACCTTACGCGGAAGCGGCTTGTCGTCGTCTGAGTCATCAGTTTTCGAAAGTCGTGCTATCGAATGCACCTTACGCGGAAGCGGCTTGTCGTCGTCTGATTCATCGAGTTCAGCCTGTGGCCTTTGCAGCAGGATGGCAGGAATGTCATCATCACGCTCTCTCTTTATTTGACTCATATAGCCTGAGGCCTATGCTTTAGTTTCAATGAAGACTTATATATTTATATAGGCGGCTACGGCTGCCTACTTTTTCATTTTTTTTTATTTTTTTTTTAGGTTTGCACACGGACCAAGATATCGGCGAGTGACACCGGCCCTGCCTCGGGGTCGACGGTATCAATAATTTCGCCATTGTGCAGCAGCATCATGTTGTTTTGGATATAGCTGGCGTGTGACCCTATCGCAAAGGGAACATCGCCCAGCAGCCTTTCTGCGAATGTCTGCTTGTTTAAAAAGAAGCAATAGTTTGCCGACCTTTGGCATGCTCTTTCTATAATTCTTAAGATGACATGCATTGCATACCCCAAACCCTATGTTTGTATATATAACTCGAAATGATGTCATTGCGAGCGTATATGAGACTGCCATTGCTACTTTTCTGGTGCCTTTTAGGCGTTTCGTTTCTGTACTGGTCTATTTCAGCCCAATTTTCAGGCGACGAAAGGGTTTTACCAACCAAGTCCAACAAGGCGAAACCCTGTGTTTCCGTGGTCAAGCCTGACACCTGCGTGTGTGGTGCCTACTGCGATGACACCAGCGACAGCAACAAGCATATTTTTACTAATCCTGAGATGATCAAGTGCGCGGTCAGCCAGCAACGGCCCGTGTTTGGCATCGACTCGTGTGTGTTCAACAGGGCGAATCCCTCGTCCCCTCATCTGGAAACACAGTATATTCAGCTTGTCAAGCAAGCGGTTTTGGGCATCATCTATGCGGATTGGGATGGCCACACGGATGGCAACTCGTGGCCTGCGGGCGAAACCGGCGCGACGACCATGATCGGGCTGCGTCGCCTTGACAATTTGCAGTTTTTGCTTGAAGAGGCCATAAGGCTCAATGTTCCTGGTGATTTCATTGAGACCGGCGTATGGCGGGGCGGGGCCACCATTCTAGCCGCGGCGATCTTTCAGGCCTACGGCCAGACGTGCCCATCAGCGGCGTGCAGGCGCGTGCTCGTTGCCGACTCCTTTCAAGGCATACCGCCAGTGGATCTCACTCTGTTTCCCGGTGACGCCGCGCATGTGGGCGCTGATCAAATACCCATTCTGCGTGAAAATTCGCGAGCGCGAGTATCTCAAAGCTTTGAAAGGCTTGGGCTGCTCACCGACTCCGTGGTGTGGCTTGAAGGCTGGTTCAAAAACACGCTTCCTGCGCTGCGGGGAGACGGAACTCGCATTGCAGTGATGCGGCTCGATGGCGACACCTTTGAATCCACCTGGCAGGCCCTTGTAGAATTGTATGACTTGTTATCGCCTGGCGGCTTTGTGATTGTGGATGACTACCAAGACTGGGTCGGCTGCCGTCGTGCTGTGAACGAATTCATCACCTCGAGAGGCATCACCGCGAAGCTTCGGCCTGTGGCTCACGTGGCGGGTGATGCCGCGATTCGGGGTGTGTGGTGGCGCAAGAACGTTTAACTTGAACACAACCAAACAGCACGCGGTGGCGCAAGAACGTTTAACTTGAACACAACCAAACACATCTAGATAGTAAAACAGCACAAACATTAAAAAGCGAGTATGGTCCGCATTAGGGCCACGACCTTGTCAACATCGACAGCCCAAGGGCTCGCCCACTCGGCCTTGGGCTCATAATACGACCAATAATGGAGGCCCAGCGACAGAGCGAGCGTGGCGTAGCAGTAATTTGGCTTTTCGGCGCCGTGCACAAACAAAAATTCGAAAACGTGTTTGGCCTCTGGCATGGCGATGATGTTAGCGAGACCGGAGCCGTGCGGCCCCACAACCACGTGGGCTCCAGCAAACATTTGCATTTGAGTGAGCAGGGGCTCGTGGCCCGTGTGCTCCTGGACATCCGCTTCGCGTTGACGCATGGCCAACAGCAAGGCCTCGTGATTTGTGATGCTACGGCTGCTGCCGTGCCTTCTCTTGCTGATCAGCACCTTTGCCGTTTGCGGCACCAGAAAGGGCTTAAAAAGAGCACGTAAGCGAACGTTGTGTCTGCCCGTGACGTGACCGCCGCACGGTGTCGGCGGCGCAAGCAACACTTCAGACGCCCATATGTTACCCGAAACTGGGGGCCGCACGAATCCGATGATGCGTAGGAGCTCGTTCGCTTTGCCTAAGGCTGCACCTAGGCTGACGTGAACGTCGACATCATTACCAGCAAAGAAAAGGGGGTAATCGTGCATGGCTTGTGCAAGCCTCGGCATGCCCTCTATCATGGTGTGAAAAAAGCCTTCGCCCCAATACTGCGTGATGACGACGACTTTGTTCAGCCTGTCACCCACCCCTATGGTTGCGGCGTTCCCAATGTCAAAGCTGCATCCCAGGCTTGGATATTTCGTGCTGTCACTTGTCATGACATCGCCATTGGCAGCAATGGTGGCTCCATGAAGCCACAGCGTCTCGTTTCTATCAAGAAACAGCCTGGATCTGTGTGTTTCCTCGGCCTCAAAACCGCCTGGGTGTGCACCCAGCATTGAATCGCAAAACTCGGGGACGCCGTTGCATGGCGTTTGCCTAAGCGCATTTTGCATTTCGGGTGTCAAATGGAGGAGCCTATTGTGCAAGCAGACCTTGGAGGCGCAAAACGAAGTTTCGAAGCGAGCGTGCAGCGTGGTCCCGTGGTCGTGTTCGATGCCCTTTAGCTTGACGTTGTGCTCCTTGTCCGCGTTGAGGGGCGAGTGGCCTGCGAAATTGCCGTCTTCTGTGGTCTGGTGAACCGCCCATATGGTCTGCGTGGCGTCAACGAGAGTTTCGGTGTTGTGAAAGGCCCAGTCCACTATGGCGTTGTCGTAAGCGCGTCGACCAATCACAAAAGAGGGCATATTGGCAAAGGCTGCCCTGTTCCTAGAAAAAAGAAAGTAGTCTTGGGCGTCAATCTGAAAAAGCTGCGTTGGCACGCTCCGTATGTTATCTTGCGTGATGTTTGACGCGTGGCTATTGCGGCGCTGGCCCACAATCAAGACATCTTTCTTGTGAACGAGAAGCGCCTGCAGCGTGCTGATCAGGCCACTTTTTTCGAACAGAATGTCTGCGTTGGCGTAGGCCACGTACGGGACGTCAGACGGACAGGCCTGATCCAAAGTCGCGAGCAAGGAGTGCAGCAGGGGCGTATTATGCTCATTGGTCTTGGCCGCCTTCATGCCATTGGTTCCATCGACGAAAAGGCGCACCTCTGGACTCAAGTCCTTTTGATACATTTGTATTGTGTTTTCATAAACTTTTGCTTTGGCTAGCGTGATGCCTTTTGTTTTAAATGTTATTATGACGCACATGAGCGTTTCGCTTTGGCCCTGTTCGCTATGGCTTAGACTCATAATATGGCTCATATTATGGCTTAGGCTATCGAAGCCTTCAGTAGTGCCTGTTATGACATTAGCAACAGCAAGACGGGCCTTGCGATGTCTAAACTTAACACTTGAGTTATACAGCAAGCTTCCTATCATAAGAAATATTAAAAACGAAAACCCTTGCGCGCGATGCCACCACAGCATAGCTCAAGATAATATCATTTTATTTATTATGTCATTTATGAACTCATTCGCGTTAACCGTTCAAACCATCTACTTGGCCAGCAAGCCGACGAATTTGGGCCTGCAGCTCCAGGATATGGCTAAAGTCTCCATCGTTGTAGGTGCTATGCCAAGAGATGATGGGATCGAGAGGGTGATCACCTAGCGTCGAGTGCAATGCGCCGTGCCTGGGGCTCTGCCAAATTTGGCCATCTCGAACCGCCAAATTCTCATTGTGCATGCCTTTGCCCTGCCTGACAGGGAGCTTGACCGTGTCAATCATGAAGCGGCCAAACTGCATATCATCGTAGCAATTCTCATCACCGTGCTGCCAAAACTGAGGCAAGATGGGAACAGCCAGGGCGAGGGCAGGGCGTGACATGAGCCATCCAGCACCGCCATCGGCGTAGGGTCTGGTGTTGGCCGTCAAATGCAAGTAATGCTCGCCTAGATAGAGGGCTTCGCTCGCGTTTAGGCTCTGCGTGTAGGCGAGGAGATTGGCATAGTTCACGTATCCATCATCGACAACGCGTAGAACCCAATCGTAGCTTTGAGCAAACAGCAGCGTGTAGGCAAACTGTAGCTTGCAACAAAGGCCGCCCGTGTACGTGTCACTGCAGCCTGTTGCTATCATCTGACGCCACGGCGCAAGCGCTGGCATAGCAAGATCTCTATCCGTCACATAAAAGGTATCGATTTGTGACTTGACAACCGCCTTTTCTGAATCGTAAAGTTGGCGCATGACGGGCAGCCTGCGTTTAGCCGTGTGATGGCTCGTGAGCATCAGCACTGCAATTTTTGCTTTGTGAGCCAAAACTGCATTTGTTTCTTTTGATGTGGTTTTCGATGCTAATCGTTTGCCGAATGTGTTTTTCGATGCTAATCGTTTGCTGAATGTGGTTTTCGATGCTAATCGTTTGCTGAAGCCCTCAGCGAATGCTATGCAAGCGAAGGCAACAAGCGCGCTCAAGACCACAATAAGCAAGACTATTTCCTTTTTAATGTTCATGCTTGCTGCGTGCAAGAGGGCTTGGTGTCTAAATAGCGTCACTAGTTTTGAATGCTGCGCCCCCTTAAAACTTTTTAAAAAAAATAATGAATGGCCTAGCCTGTATGCCTTCGTTTAAAGCTGACTGAAATGGATATACCCATTCTATCAAATGACGCTGCAAAGTGGGAACCAATCTTGAAGCAGTTGCAAATGAACGCCAGCAGCTACGACGGTTATATGCAAGTTATTCAAGCACAAAAGCAAATGCGAGCACAAAAGCAAGCGCACATGCAACCGAAGCCTGAAGAAAACGAGTGCATCTGCGAATTTCGAGCTCACGAGCGTGGTGGTCACGGCGGCTTGCAGAGGCTGCGACGAGTCTACAGCACTATCATGCGACATCACCACATTCCATCAGAGCGCCTCTCGTCACTTCTCAGTCTTGCTGGCATTTATAATCACAAAAATCACATAGCACAAGCCTATAGTGACAAAAAACACAAAGCACACGCCGAGAGCCACACGGTGTTTTGATTTGGGATCACAGCTCGTCGGTATGCGCTGCACAGCAGTTTGCACTTCCTGTCGATCTGGCGATGTAGATCCAGCCAACAAGGGCCGCGATCAAACCGGCACCCAATAGCGCTGCCCCGGCGTAAAATATGGTGGAAGTATCGCTGTTGAGTTTACCCTGCGTCATGCAGTAAATGCCTATGGCCCCCAGCAAGAGTGGCACTGCGATAATTGCTAACCACATGAGCATTGAAATTTTATTTTTTATTGGGGGAGGGTCGTCTGCTGGTTCGTCATCCTGCTGCTGCGGTGGTTCTTGTTGTTGTTGTTGCCATGGTGCTTGCTGCATTTGCTGGCCTTGCTGCCCTTGCTGCCCTTGCTGCCCTTGCTGCCCTTGCTGCCATTGCTGTGGCGGCTGCTGCCATTGCGACGGGCCTTGCTGCCATTGCGGCGGAGGCGGTGGCTGCTGCCATTGTTGCGGCCGATATGAAACTGCAGGCAGTAGTGGTTGCTGCTGTTGACTAAAACCTGTTTGCTGTCTCATACTTGAGCTTCGGACGGAGCCAGGAATATATAGGCGCACCTTGCTATAAATAGGCTGTATGAGTCAAGCAAAACCTGCAAATAACAGATACCAGTGGGTATATATATATAAATTTAGTTGCAGTTTCACATACTTCTAAATGGCTCTAGTCTTGAAGCTTGCGGAATACCGCGAATGGGATCAACAATATGAGAAGGATATAGAAGAGACTAGAGAATTAGAAGAGAAACAAACTAACCGTGCTGATAACCTTAAAATCCTAAAAGCTGACATTAGGGTTTTAGCTAAAGATCCAGCTCAGGCTGAACAACTGGCCCGAAAAAACACTAAACTGGCTGCATCAGAAAAAAAATTAGCAGATAAAACCAAAGAACTTCAAGAGCACTATGATGCAACACATACAACTGGCCTTGAGATCGAAACACAACAAGTTCTGTGGGCTTATTGGAAAAAACAACTTGAAGCCAAAGCAGCTGAAGGCGCCGGCGAATTGCCTGCTGCTTCAGAGCCTGCTGCTGCTAGTGGTGCTCATGCTGCTGCTTCAGAGCCTGCTGCTGCTAGTGGTGCTCATGCTGCTGCTTCAGAGCCTGCTGCTGCTAGTGGTGCTCATGCTGCTGGTTCTAGCTATGCGGCGGCTGCTGCTGCTGCTAGCCGTGTTTCTGACGATGATATTGACCCTAGTGGTGGTCGTGGTCGTGCTAGCCGTGGTCGTGGTGGTAGCCGTGGTGCTGGTAGCCGTGGTGGTGCTAGCCATCGTCCTATCCATGACGATAGCCCTTTGCAAGGCGAAGCTATGTCTACCGCTGAAGTCCATGAAATGCCAGCAGATCGCTTGCAACATCCAATAACTGACTCACGAAGCTTAACTGAAGAAAAGGACGAAATGCTGGCTAATTTGATAGATAACAATAAGAGCAGGCCAGCTGACCTGCTAAAATATGCGAATGCGGAAAAAATTGCGCTTCAAGCTGGGTGGTATTTGAACTCCATGCTTGATTTGTTTCGACACACCAAAGTTGGCACATTTAACGGACACGCAAATAATGTATTTTTTAAGAATGCTGCCAACAATTTATTTTCGGCTATAAAGGCAGAGTTTCCTCGTACCGTTGAAGCTAAAAAACAAGAAGACCAGATCAAAGCGCTAATGTGGGCAGATCATAAACATATAGCAGTTCTTTTGCGGCTCAATGGTATGAACGTTCCTCAGCCACTGGCGTTGGGATGAATGCCAGCAAGTTGCTGAGATATACCTAAAAGTATATATGAGTCTGATTTTTTCTCGCAACCAGTCGACATGGCACTGTATGCTGGCACAGTGGTTCCCGCGCCTGCTGCCTCGAATGATCCCTTTATTGGCATGGCGTTATATGACCCAACAATTCGTGTGACCCATCGCATGTTTCTTTCGGATTTGTATGCCACCTTTGTAGGTCAACATTGTACTTTTCAAATGTTCACCTTCAAGCGCTTCTTAGAAGATAGCACGCATGTGATTGCGCAATTTCTGACTCCAAGGCCCGAATGCTGGTTTGACCTCAGTATACAGCGGCAGTTTCATCAGTTTCAGCAGCATCAAGCCAAATATATGGGCACAAGTGTTGATATGCCGCTGGCGCCACCAGCAAGCAGCAAACGGCCTGCGGCTACTTCGCAGGCTGCTGAGCCTAACAAGCGTTTAAAAAAACTAACAGCCAGAGAAAAAACACTCAAGCAATTACTTTTAACTGTTATGATTTCTAAATCGAAGGAAACGCGCGTGGGTGTCGCATTGTTTGCCAATGGTGATCCGTGCGTTGAATTGTCGTCTCCAAAGAGAGGTTTCGACGAGATTGAACTCAAATTTGCATTTGACAATGAGGGTTATATCAAGGTTTATTTTCAAAAACGTGGCATTTACCTGATCTTTTCGAGTGAAGCCACCTGCAAAGAGTGCGCGCGCCAAGTTCTCCGCGGCATCATCTAAAGTATTTATACACGTTTGAATTTTATATACAAAAAATGTCTACTTTCAGGAAAGATATTGCTTCATTAGTAAAAGAAGAGGAGGAAGTGAGACGCGAGGTTCTTTCTAGTTTGCCCGTTGTGTATACTGAGCATTTTTTGCAGCGTGCCGATGGCTATGTTTTTGGGAAACACCCGTACGGTCGCTATATCGCAGGAGCCGTTGGTGGCCTGTTTATTAACTATATTGTTCGCCGAAAAGCTACAAAGTAAATCTGCATGCCGTTGCTGGCCTGCTTATTAACTATATTGTTCGCCGAAAAGCTATAAAGTAAATCTGCATGCGGTTGGTATGTCGCGCTGTACGAAAGGTCCTATATATTAACCTATCTCGCTTACCTAAAAAACAATGATTCGTGATATTATAATAGACGGCTTCGCCTTTCTCGCGTTTGTGTTTAATGGCCTGCTGATCTACTCGCTAGTTATCAACAAAGACAGCGTTACCGACACGCTGTGGACATATTTAGTGATACGAGAGGTCTTTGGCTTCATTTGTTTTATCGTCACGTACTCTCAAAAGTGGCTGTCGGCAGACGACCGAGTGCAGCGCTATAGTTTTAATTTTTGGTTCTACATGGTATATTTCGTTCTTTTGTTTGGCTTCGCCTTGGCGGAGCTTGTGATTATGACCAAGCACATGGACGCTGCTATCACTGGAACACTGCCGCTTACTGTGTTTGCCTGGTTTTTTGTGGTGATTGATTGGCTGGTTATTTTTTCAATTTTTATTATGGGCATTTGCGTCTATGAGAACACGATTCCGCGGTATTTTCTCGGCCCAGACGACGGCAATGTGGGCAGCGGGGATGATGAAGCCTGACCTGCACACCTTATAAATGCTCCTGTTTATCCGCCTTTAAGGCTGCTATGGACTGGTTGTATTCTAAGCGTTGTGAATCGCGTTCCGAGTGTGCTCAACAAGCCAGGCTGCTGCTAAAGGTGCTCGTCATGCACATTGAAGCGCCCGGATGGTTTGTGCACGGTGACAAGTGGGCTCTACAGCAGTGGTATTTGCTGCCCAAGCAGACCCGTGCTCAGATACTTGACACTATTTTAGATGATGCAGATCTGCATGTGCTATCTCGACACAAGTGCCCGGCGCTGGCTCTTGAAACAGTACGAGAGGCGACGCTGCTGCTTGATTCGGCGAGCAACCGTTTTGCGTATTCAGAAAGCGGCAACTGCAACAGCGATACGCAGTATCTTTGGTTGCGAGTGATTGGAAACATTCTTCGGCATCCGCCGTATGCAAAAAACGTTGCAATAGCAGGCACGCTCGCGTGGGCCTTGCCCAAACACATGGGGCATGGAATGGAAAGCCTAAAGGCGCTGCACGCTAGTCGAGCCGGCTAATGTCGTCTTGCATGTACGTTCTGACAGCGTGAGCTCGTATGGATACTTGAGTTTGAAGGGGGCTTGAAAGGGCAAATCGGACCCTGTGGACCAGCGGGTTGGGTCCTGAGGCATCTTGATGGCGAACATGAATCTTGGAAACAAGCGAACGTGAAGGCCCTGCTCCAGCAAGAAGGTGGCCAGCAAAATTTCGGAATTCACTGGCTGCTTGGGCGTCAGCAGCGTATCCGCGTAATAGGCGGCCTTGCACACTAAATCGCCGGCGATATTGAGTGAACGCTTAAACGCGTCTGCGCCTGCCACTAGAAACCGGTCCGTTATGCCGCCGTAGCCCTCACCCTCCGGCACGCCTATCTCGTTAGCCGCCAAGCTTATGGGTGGGTGGGGGCAAAGGTAAATGTGATCTGATCTTGACAAAATAAAGTGCTGGTACTCGTTCCACAGACCCAATCTTGACAGTTTTTGGTGCAGAGCCCATCGAAAGGCGAGTTGAATCCCCCCTGAGCCTGCATTATCTCCGCATTGCGCTACACCGCCCAGCATAATGCCCTGGATAGGGCATAAATGTTTTCGCCAGTTCACGGAGGGGCAAGTTGTGGCCACCATTTCATCGAAATACGAGCCCCAATCGTCTGTTTCTTTCAAATTCCAGGTGTACTTGGCCATCGCCTGCAGCTCTGGAGCCGGTATGTCGGGCGTAAAAAAAGTGGCTAGGTCGGCGTGCAACGTGTCCAGCACGTTGGCTTTCAGAGACGACCAAGCCGGCCTTCCGCCGCGCGCCTGTCCGATCAGCACCACCAGCGTCTTGCTCGCTGCCTGCCGAGTCTCGATGGTACGTAGCAGGTGCTGAGCAGATAGGTTCTGTGTATTTTTAGGCAGCGAAACTGTGCCCTTTAAGAGCATGCTGTGCAGAATGTCCAAAAAGGTGTGAACCAGCCTTTCATTAAAGGTGCTGCTGTTGTGGCCCAACTTGTGGGTGTTGGTGGCAGGCTGCATTTCTAGGCCACAAGGCCCCACAATCTGCGCCGACAGCAACTGAATCAGGCGCGCGCACTCTGCGATCGTCACATTTATTTCTGTTGGCTGCGCGGTCTCATCGTAAACCGCCTGAATCGCGTCGTCGACGTAAACAAAACTCTTGGCCACTGCTGCTTCCCCCCTTTGATTGCATGTGAGCGCTCTCCTTATTAGAGACGGTATGATATCGTCTTCCGCCTGCATGCCTGGACCGTACACGTTTGCGAGCTTCACGATGCGAACCCGCGTCTCGTTTTGCGACCATTGACCGTCTGGCTGCCTTTGGTCATGGGGTACCACGTACACCAGGTTTGCGATGCGATTGCGCTGACACGCTTTCATAATATTGACATCGACCGTGGACGCGAAATGGAACACGGTATGAGCGCAGCGCAAGTGTTTTAAACATGAGGCGTAATCCTTAAGTTTGGAGTGTGAGAGTATTCTAATCGACGTGTTCTGTTCGTAAATATATTTTGACAACCGTTGACTCAAGAAGCTGTTGTCTGTTATGACATAATCGTAATGCGTGCACTGATGGCCTATGCTTGGAGATGCCCTGTGCATCAACCAGAAGACTAGCCATGTGCTGAGCGTCGAAGCGCACAGGAGCACACCGATAATTATTTTTAGTAAAAGATACCCTTTTTGCATCTTTCAAATATTTCGCCTGCAGGATGTGTTGTTTTTTAAGGCTATGATATAGGTATGCTGCCGTCACAGCGTCGAACCCCCATAAGCGTAAGCTGCTATACATTTTTAATGGGCAGAAGACGCGGACAAGAGATCAGCGATCACTTCGGTGTCAAAGGGCGTCTGCATCACAAATTTCTGAGTGGTGATCTCTGTTTCAGTTGAGCCACAAAGGCTTCCTCCGCCGCTCCGCTGCCCTGCCTCGGCCGCCACTGCCGCATTGGTCACCGCAAAGCGCCACAGCTCCTTGGCTGCGGGCGTGCAGTACGCCGCTAGATAAAGTCTCAAAACCGTGGACCAATGCATCAACAAGCTTCCTGGAATGCACCGATCCTTGAACAAACGCAGCGAGGCGCACGGTGGGCCTGTGTGATGAATCTCGCTGATGAAGGCCTTGAGAGCTTTCAGATCTGGCTTCCCCTGAAAGGAGTCCAGCATGCTTGTGTAGTACAGAGCGCGCTTGACTTGCATGCTTGCGCTCGAGGGCAATCGTGCCGCGTTGCAAAAAATAGCAAAATCATCTTCATTCTGGCCCGCGCCACTGCTAAGCTCGAGGATTTGAGTTAGGCTGGGCTTTTTGTGCGCGTGGTACACGGACTGTGCGTTCTTTTTTACCCTTTCTCTCCTTTGGATCCGGCTCTGAAAGGCCTGGTGCAGCACGTGGGTTCTGACCTGGCAGCATTGGCCTAGCAAAAAGTTAAAGGCCTGCGTGTATTCGTCGGGTGTGTGCTTGCATGACGGCAAGGCCTTGATGATGTTATCGACTATTGCCGTCGGTTGGCCTACCAAAAACTCGTGCATCACAACGGCGTGATCGATTTCCGCCAGATTGCACAGAATAAGCGTTTTGCACAAAACGTCCCATGCGGGTGCGATGCCCGCTTTGGCAAAGCACAGCTGCAGCGATTCAATGGGCGACAATTGTTTGCCTTGCACGTTTACCTTGATACCAGCTAGGGTGCTGGCTATGATTTCAGTGACCAACTGCCTGCTGGGCTGCTCATTGACAAAATCAAGCAGGGCGAGCAGCGACAGCCAGTCTTTGCTTGTGCATCCGCCCATTGTGGCCGTGTACTCTCTGACTCCAGTCCAGTCCATGTGCTGTTCAGGAAATAAGGAGTCGTGCAGGGCTCTTGTGTTGGCAAAGCACAGCGATACCACGATGCGTTTTTTTACGACGGCGGCGAGGTCCTTTGAGATGCTTATGGAAGCGGCTTCGCAAAAGGGCACGAGCAAATCGGCAAGCGACTCATTGTCCATGCTATGCAATTCCGATTTTTAGATTTTGTTATAGTCGAGTGTATAAATACCAGAGCGTGAGGAGCGTCGTATAATGGACGCGATGTACGAAATCCCGGGCGAGCTTTTGAACAACGCGCTAGTGATTGCTTTTCCTCTACATTTTTTTAAGGAGCTGCCGCTTCCCAACAATGAGTCAAGGCCCTTGCTTCTGATGGTGAGCAAGAAGCGGTCTGTGCTCATTGATTTGCAAGCCTTTATCGAGCCAGGTATCGAGCCCGCGCGCTGCTGGCTCAACCGCAGGCATGTCGCGGCTGATCGTAGCGTAGCGTACGGCTTGGCGGGCGTGTCTGATACCCTGCCTGATACGCAGCTCGAAAAATATCAGGCCGAAACTGCTATATTAGGCCGGCGTGATTTTTCAGTGTGCGCCCTTCTCCCGGAAGCGGACCTGCGCGACACCCTGATTTCCTATCAGCACTTTGCCATTGCTGTTGAATATTTGCAGACCTTGGATACCAAAGCCGCTCATGTGACCGATTTGCTGCTCTTTTTCAAAACTTTTATCCGACTGCTGCAGTCAAAGCACGACGATGACGATGAGCTCTCGGATCGAAAAGTGGTTTGGCGCCTATTTTCTAAATGCGCCTCCATAGTCGATCAAGATCAAGATGAAATGCCCGTCGAGCTAAACGCTGAGGAAAAGCAGCGTTGGACTATGCTGCTGCAAAAAGTAAAAACAGAATGCAATTTGCTTCGCTAAAATGGTTGGCATGATGTCACGCCGTTGCCCCTGAACCCCGCGTTGCAAACGCATTGTGTTGTGTCTTGTGTGCTTCCGCTGGCGCACGTCGATGTGTATATCGCATTGGGAGCGCAGATGCGGCAACGCTGGCAGTCGCTTCCCATCCAAAAGGTCAGGGCCGGGCACGTGCACTCGGTGGTGTCCAAAGGCGCTGTTCCTTTTTCGCACACACCCGATAAAATCGCACGCTTGGGGCATACGGCTCTGCAAGGCTTGCAGCCCGTGCCGTTATTGAAGAAATTTCGGGGGCAGCCGCACAAGCCGGGGATTGGGCACGCAGTGCAGGTGGTTTCGCCCCTTTCAGGGCAGGCGCATACCGAGACGTCTGAGACGCTGCCCATCGGACAGCCCTGAAGCAGGCTGGCTCCTTCAGCGCACGTTTTTCGACAGGCGACACAGATGGCAAACGCATACATGTAGAAGTTTGCAGGGCACATGCATAAGACGCTCCCTAGGGGAGAGACAAACGGCGGGGAGCACGCCGTACAGACAGAGGAGCCTGCGCCTGCCGAGTACGTGTTGGCGGGGCACGGCTCACATCGGGTCGCGCTTAAGCGGTAGGTACCAGGCGGGCAAAGGCTGCATCGCTGCCCCGCCACCACAGCGCTTGTTGGAGGGCATGACATGCATGTGGAGTTGGCGTTTGCCCTAAACAAGTCGATGGAGCCACAAGCGCTACCTGAAGCGTTGACGTTGGGCTTAATCACGGTGCCTGCAGTGCACTGAACGCACGATGCGCCCTGCGTAATGCTACCCAAAGTGCACGCTATACACTCTGGCCTATTGAGGCTGTTGACGCCCACATAGGCTCCGCCGACGCAAACGCAACCCGTCTGAGCAGCATTTGGGTATCCATAGGGGCCGCAGCTCCAACACCCTCCGCTAGCCGCCGACGCGGACATGAAGGTGCCACTGGGGCATGGTTCACATTTTAGACCCAGCTGATAAGTGGCGACGGGGCAGGCGACACACGTTTTCAGCGATAGCAGGTAGCCGGGGGGGCACACGTAAACGCACGCATCTGTGCCCCATAGCCTGACCGCGTTCTGCAGCCTGTACGTTTGGTTGCTGGTGAGTGCTATGTTGGGCGCCGCGAGTATGGGGCACGCGACGCACGCCTGCACAGCTGTGGCGGCGCAGCGATTGGTGGGCGGATCCGGCATGTACAGCGTGCTGCTGGAGCAAGCCGCGGAGCTTTGAAGTGCGACGCACGCGGTGACAATCATTAAAAAATTGACATTGCAGCAGTAGCTGCAGCCTGTGCTAAAGGCCGCGTTGGCTGGCAGAGCCGGACAAGCCTGGCACGCTGAGAGCTGTGCTGCCGAGCCTTGAGGGCACGTGTTCGCGACCTGGCTGAAGCCTGGCGTGGTGCATGTTGCCACCGGGCAGGCTATGGGCATGAGAGCGCCCGCAGGGCAGTAGTAGCCACTCGGGCATATTGTGGCGGCTTGTGAGGGTATGAGATAATAGCCTGCCGCGGCTCTGCATTGCCACAGGTCGGTGACTGCAACGCTCGCTGTAGCCTTGACGGAATTGGCAGGGCACGTCACTGTGCCAGCGACCGCCTTGTAGACGCAGTCAGCCGCTTTGGTAGCGAGCGGTGGCGCGTACCACAAGCCGGTGTTAACCGGCGAGCATGCGGTGATGATGTTGGCGGCGCAGTAAGCGGAGCCCAGGCATGGCCTGCATACCGCAGCGTTGAGGCTCGATATAAAAAAGCCGGCTCGGCACACGCCTGCAACGGGCACCAGCGTCGCCCGACAACCGCTTGCCAGCACGGTGCCCACGGTGGCGGTGTAGGGAGTAGCGACCGGACACGCAGTGGCGGCGGTGGTGGAGCAGTAAAAGTCAAAGGGGCAAACGACACAGGCCGACTGCGCGCTCGCGGCGGCGTAGAAGCCTGTAGCGCACGTGCTGCAGTATTTGACATTGGTAGCGGCGTCCACGAGGCCCTGCAATGTAGCTGGCGATGGAGCCACGACAGCCCAGCTGCCTAGCAATGTGCCAAAACCGCGCTCCGTGTACGTATACGCCCATCCTGAAGCTCCCATGCTGTAGAGCAATAAGCCCCCGCCCCCATAGGCGGGTAGGCCTCCGTAGCTTCCATTTAGTGAGTATATGGTGCTCGAGTAGGTGAGCTCCACCGGCGTCACCGCGTTTGCCGTCGCGAGAAAAGTGCCGGCCGCGCAGGCGGTGACGATTGCTTCCCGCAGCTGAATTTCGGCGAGGTTAATGCAGTCGGTGGAGGGCCTGTAGAGGTAGGCGTATCTGCCAGCAATGGGCGCGGCGCACGCGAAGCTTTGACTATTGCCGTTGGCGAGGCCCTGCGTGTGATTAAAATCGGTGAAGCACCACGTGAGCCCTGTGGTGGCCCATGCGCCAGACAAGGCCGAACTGCCCACCCATATCTGAAAGTCGTTGAGCCTGTCTGGGAAGCTGTCTGTGCGGGACCACACGCTGCCCCCGCTGACAGTTCGCACAGTGCCCAGATCGACGCCCCACCAGCTGCCTGCCGCATTGCTGCACAAAGAATGAAAGATATTGGCGGTTGAGCCGTCGTTGCCGTTGGATGCCGGATAGCTAGC
>Ga0247834_1004288_pt1 | contig 18233 bp, 18 predicted proteins | sample LaCruzMarch2015__8_FD_187118 | JGI IMG/M metagenome (GOLD analysis project Ga0247834, IMG submission 187118) | Freshwater microbial communities from meromictic Lake La Cruz, Castile-La Mancha, Spain - LaCruzMarch2015_12m | ecosystem: Environmental > Aquatic > Freshwater > Lake | place: Spain...
ATCGCGTCGCAGGTTGCGTAGGACCTCGTCAATCAGCGTGCGATCCTCCACGACCAGCAGGTGGGCATCGAAAATGCTCGCATCCTCCGCACCCAGCGACGTCGCAATTCGCTGCTGGATGTCGAGAAGTTCAGCTCGGGTAGCGATCAGCGCGGATTCAAACCGGGAAATCTCTGCGGAGATTTCCGAATCGTCGATCTCCCGACACGGGACGTCCTCGTCGTCGGTCCAGTGGACGAAGACCGGGCCGGATGCGATTCCCGGCGCAACTGCAATCCCCTGATGGCGAACTTCTTTTGCGGGACCATCAGATGCCATATCTGTCGGGTTCTAACAGCCGGGAAGAGAAATGGAAAGCTCTCATCGCTCGGCGCTCGCTCCGAGCGAAGCGTCTATTCCTCGTTAAACTTCGTGTCGATCAGCGACTGGAGCTCATCGAGGACTTTCTCGCCGTCGGAACCATCCGCAATCAGGCGCAATTTGGACCCTTTTCCCGCCGCCAGCATCATGAGACCCATGATGCTCTTCCCATTGACCTGCTCGCCGTCCTTTTCCACCCAAACTTCGGCGCGATAGCGACTCGATATCTTCACGAACATGGCCGCCGGACGCGCGTGCAATCCGTTGCGATTGACGATCACCACGTCCCGCGTGTGCCGATCAACGGCCTCCTGGGTTTTTTTCCGGCCAAGCAATCCCATTATCGTGAATCTCTCCGCATGATCTGTATGAGCCGCTGATTGAATTCAACGGCGCTGTTGTGCCCCATGGACTTTAACTTCTGGTCGAGAGCCGCAACTTCGACCAGTCGTGCCAAATCCCGACCGGTTTTGACCGGGACGGTCACATGGGGAATCTGTATTCCTAGTACCTCGTACGTGTCGGGGTCAAGCCCGAGCCTGTCTATCTCCTCGACGTCATTCCAATCCCGGAGCGTCACGACCATGTCCAACCGCTTTTCGGGGCGAACACTGCCGACCCCGAACACGGCTGCCACATTGATGACTCCAATCCCACGAACTTCCATATGAAAACGTGTCAACTCCGAGGCCAGCCCGATCAATTCGCGACCCTCGATCTGCCGCACCCTCGTAATGTCATCGCTCACCAGACTGTAACCGCGCTCAATCAAGCCCAGCACACACTCGCTTTTCCCAATTCCACTAGCGCCGCGAATGAGCACGCCGATCCCGTGGATGTCCACCATGCTGCCGTACTCTGAAGTGGTGGGGGCGAATTCAAACTCCAGCGCAATCGTCGCCGCATTAATGAACTTCATCGTGATCATGGAGGTCCGGAACACCGGGATCTGAAACTCCGCCGCCGCCCGCAGGATGATCGGCGGCACCGGCGAATTCCTCGCCACAACCAGACAGGGAATGTTCCGCGAAAACAGGGAGCGAACCCGTTCCGTCGCAAGCGCCGCCGGAAGGGTCTTCAGATAGCTTAATTCGGCATTGCCAATGATTTGCACACGTTTATCCGCAAAATACGTATGAAATCCCGCGAGCACCAAGCCCGGCCGATTGATGGTGGGTTCCCGGATGGGGCGCTTCATGCCGCTCACCACGCCTTCAACCTTGAGGTTGAGGTGCGGAGCGTGCTTGGCGAAGAAATCCCCGACCGTGAGCACCGGGGGTCGGCGGCCGCGTTTGGTGCTGGCCATGGCTACATCGTGAACGTTTCGCCCAGATACAGTTTTCGACTGATCGGGTCGTTCAGGAGGAAATCCTTGTTGCCCTGACTTTCCACCCGCCCCTCAAAAATGAGGTACGCCCGGTCGACAATCGTCAGGGTCTCGCGGACGTTGTGATCCGTAATAATGATCGCAAGTCCGGATTTTCGAAGGTCCTGAATGATCTGCTGCACGTCGTACACGGCGATCGGGTCGACCCCGCTGAAGGGTTCATCGAGCATGAGGAGCGACGGGTTGGTGACCAGCGATCGCGCGATGGTGAGGCGTCGCTTTTCACCGCCGGACAGCGTGAGCGCGTAGTTCTTCGCGAGATGGTCGATACCGAACCGACCCAGCAGGTCCGCGCAGCGTTTTTTTCTCTCCCGCGCCGGCGTATTGGAAATCTCCAGAATCGCCATGATGTTCTGCTCGACCGTGAGCTTGCGGAAAATCGACTCTTCCTGAGGCAGATATCCCATCCCGAGGCGCGCGCGGCGGTACATGGGCTGGGTGGTGACGTCCTTATCCTGAAAAAACACCCGTCCGCCATTGGGTCGCACCAGACCGACAATCATGTAAAACGTCGTCGTTTTTCCGGCTCCGTTTGGGCCCAGGAGACCGACGATTTCTCCACGCTTGACGTTGATATCCACGCCATTGACGACGGCGCGGCCGCCATAGACTTTGACGAGTTTGTCCGTGCGGAGAAGCGGTTCCGCGTCCGGCGCTGGACGATGCGAGGGCTCTGCGGACATCATTGCAGGGCCTGCGTGGTATCTGTGTCCTTGAGAACGGTTTTGCTTGCGCCGTCCGTTCGGAGAGTGCCGCTGCGGTTGAGGACCATCCGTGCGCCTTCCTCGGTCGAGATGTGATTATTGATGCCCTGTTGAATCTGTGGCCAGACAAGGAGGACAATGTCTCCCGTGGCGGGATCGTAGGTCACCTTTTGGGCGCGGCCAACCGACTTCACTTTTTTCCCGTCCTTTTCATCCCCGTCGTGGACCATGATGACGTTTCCGTAGCACTCCGCGAGTTGCATCCCCTTGCGATCCTTCCGGAGGGTCACGACCAGTTTGTCGCACGTGAGCCGGAGCTGCGGGTCAATCACGAGGACTTTGCCAACAAATGTTGCCACGCCGGCGTTGTTGTCGAACGTGGCGTTGTCCGTACAGGTGATTTCGGTCTTCGCATCTTTCGGACGATTCTTTGTCAACCCTCCGAGCCCCGCAGGACCGGTTTCCTTCTGGGATTCCCCGGCGCGGAGCGAGGTGCTCTTCGGAGGGGTTTGCGCACGGGCAGGGGTCTGAGAAAGGGTCGCAAGAAGCAAGGCTACGGCGAACCAGGACAAAGGTCTGGTTAAAGTCATGAGAGTTTAGGTTCAGTTCTGGTATCGATCCATGCTGAAGATCGTCATCTTCACATTGCCCACCATCTTACTGTAGCGGGTTTTGGTATCGAATTCTGCAGTATCTCCGATGATTTCGAAGTCCTCGCGCTTGATGGTGGTCTGCGTGTCGCTGTTGAGGATGCGGGTGTCGAGATTGAACACGGCTTTCTCCATCTGGACATCGACCTTGGACTTGTCTTCGGCGTCCACCATTTTGACGTGGAGGCCTTCCATTTGGATCAGGCGGTCTTCGACTTTGCGGGCTACCTCCGCTTCGATCTCCATGGAGAGTTCGCCCTTTTCGTTGAAGTTTGGGATGCGGATGCCTCGCACGTCCTGTCCGATGGGAATGGGGACGTCGATTTCTTGAGTGGGGGCTGCAGCGGGCGAGGGGGCTTCGGTTGCTTCGGGCGGAGCTTTTGGTTTGGCGGGGGCGGCGGCGGGCACTTCGGCGGGATCTCCGGCGCGGAAGGGCTTTGCGGGCGCGTTTTGCGCCAGGGCGGTCCCGAAAAGCAGCCACGAAAAACAGGCGAAGCCCACGATCGTGCGCAGGGACGAACCCAGCGAATTCCGAGTGCGAGCTTTAATGCGAGGTCTAAGCATCGAGACACTCCCGGATCCGAAGCAGTTGACGAAGCAGGGCGGGAGCATCGGCGAGCGGAATCTGATTCGGCCCATCCGAGAATGCCTTGCTGGGATCTTCGTGAATTTCCATAAAAACTGCATTTGCGCCGGCTGCGACCGCCGCGCGTGCGAGCACTGGCGCGAGGATTCCATCGCCTGTGGTGCGATCTCCGCCCCCGCCCGGTCGTTGGACCGAATGGGTAGCGTCGAAAACTACAGGATATCCGCGTTCTTGCATCCAATAAATCGAACGCATGTCCGCAACCAAATTGTTGTACCCGAACGTGGTGCCCCGCTCGGTGAAGACGTAGTTTTCACACCCGAACGCTTCAAGCTTCTTCGCGATGTTGGGCACGTCCCACGGTGCGAGGAACTGACCCTTTTTCACGTTCACCGCGCGCCCTGTTTCCGCGCACGCGCGAATGAGATCCGTCTGCCGACACAGGAATGCCGGGATCTGTAGGAGATCCACGTATTTTGCGGCGGCAACGGCTTCCTCTGCGGTGTGCACGTCCGTGGTCACCGGGATGCCAAACTCGTCGCCAATCGAACGAAGAATGCGACCGCCCTCTTCGAGACCGATCCCGCGGAATGCATCGACGGATGATCGATTGGCTTTGTCGTAGGAGGCCTTGAAAACGAAGGAGACGCCGATTTCCGCACAGATCCGCACGAGCGACGCTGCCATGCGTCGACAGAACTCCTCGGACTCGATCACGCACGGCCCGAGGATAAATCCGAGGCCCTCGCCGCCGATCTCGACGTTGCCGACCTGCATGCTGCGGATTGTCATCGGCTCTCCATAAGCGGGGAGGGTGACTCGGACCAGCACAAATATTGCGGCCAGCTACTTTAGGGCACGACGAATTCGCTGTTGATCAGCCACATGCGTGCATCGTAGTCGGATTTCTTCAAAAAACGCGCACTGCCATCGGCGAACAGGTAGTTCGCCCCCCCGTTGTAGGCCTCCAGATTGAGCACGCTGATGTGGTTGCCGACGGCGCCCTCGAGCATGTCCATGTAGTAATGACGGCTCCCCCCATTGGGTGTTCCCAGCAGGATGAGTTGTCCGGGTCGCTGTACCAGGTTGATCCGGGGAACGAAGGAGGGGTCGTTCAGGGCGCCGGCGTCGTTGTATCCGTTCATGATGTAGCTGGTGTTGTTCCCCTGGTTGTAGAGTGGGTCCACTCCGCGAGAGATGTAGTTGTTGGGATCCCCGGGTTGGGCGTATACGCGCGGATCATTGTTGAGATATGGCAGGAGGAGCCGGGGCCAGCGATCCATCGTGCCGGTTGTTCGCCCGGGTAGGGCGTAGTCGTGCTCTCCGGCGTACAACTGAAATCCCATGCCGACCTGCCGCATGTTGCTGAGGCTGGCGGCGCGCTGGGACACCAGTTTCCACTGCGGAATTACCGCAATCACCGCCGCCGCAAGGACCGCAATGATGGCCACAGCCACCAAAATCTCGATGAGTGTAAATCCGGCGCGGGATCCGGAAGCGGGGGATTTCATACTCCCCAAATGGTTCGCGGAATCTGCGCGTTTGAAAGCAAAAAGTGGTCAGTTCCGAATGGCACTAAGTTAAGCCCCGAAGGGGCTTTATCCCTTAGCCCAGGGCAAGCGTAAGCGCCGCCCTGGGTATAGAGTAGAACGCGTCTCTGCCCTGAAGGGGCAGCATCCCGATTCGCACTTAACTTAGTGCCATTCTGGTCAGTTCCCCGTGACCCGGGCGATGCTGTCCCGGATTTCGCCGACATCGCGGCGCTGGTCCGGCGTGAGTTCGGGCTGCGCCAGCGCGTTTTCGAAGGCGCGCAATGTTTGAGGGGCCAAGTCCTGTTTGGCATACGCTTGGCCGAGCAGGATGTAGAGGCCACCGACGGGTGCGCCGAATGTTTGCATGAGATGGATGGCAGCCGCGAGGGACTTTGCCTCCCGACTGTAGGCGTGAACCGCATGCGCCGTTCGTGCGTGCAGCAACAACGTGTAAACGTCCTTTTCGTCCTCGACGAGCGACTCGGCGTCCGCCCAGGCCTCCTCGGCTCGGTCGAGCGCGACGAGGGACGCCACCATCGTCTGGCGGGCAGGAATCAGTTTCGGGTCCCTTTTCAAAGCCTCTCTCGAGCGCCGGAGCGCCTCGTCCCAGCGCCCCTGTTGAAAAGCAATCACGCCCGCGCAGGCATCCGGAAACGCGGACTGCGGATCCGCCGCGCCGGCAGACTCCAGATAACGCCGCGTGTTTTCCTGGTCGCCCACTGCGGACAGCCGCGCGGCCATGGTTGCCAGCCATTCTGCCCGCCGGGTTCCCGGAAGCTGCGGCTGAACCTCCTCCGGAGCGGGAACGGGGTAGGGGACGGAGGGCTCACGCACGAAAAGAAACCCCCGCGCATCCAACTTCGCGAGCCGCCAGTCAGGGGACGAAACGAGATGCGTCAACAGGGCCTGATACTCGGAAACCGGTCCAAGGAGCACCACGGCGTCGAACCGACCCGCCCGATCCGACTTCCTCCATTCCGCGGGGTCGATGGACGATGGAAAGGGAACGATCGCTTCCTTGGGAATCGGTGAGCGTGCGAGGACGGGCGCGGCAGACGGATTCGTGGAGACCCTGACGAACTTGATGGGTGGTTCCAGAAAGGGGATCGAGGCCTCCGAAACCTGTGCGGCCCTGCGATCTTCCGCGATTCGCGATCCGATAAACGCAACCCCGAGGACGACTGCGATCGCTAGCAGGATGAGTTTCCCCCGCTTGGTGCGCATGGCGACGGATCCTCAGGCTTTCTTCAGAAAGGGCTTTTTCACCACCCTGCCCGCAAACCGGCGTCCCCGCACTTCGATTTCGACCCCGGTTCCAGGCGTTACGTTTCCTGGGAGGTACGCGAGCGCAATCCCGTAACCGAGCGATGGGGAAAGCGCTCCGCTGCTTGTTTCCGCCACCACCTGATCATTCAACCAGACCGGATAATGCGAACGCAACGGCGGGGCCTTGCCTTCCACGACAATCGCCGTAAGCCGCTCCGCGGGCGACTCGCGCTTTTGCGCCTCAAGAATTTCCGAACCCATGAATGCGCCCTTCGCGAGATCCACAAAAAATCCGAGCCCGGCCTCAATCGGGGTGCGTTCGGGGCTGAGGTCTGACCCGTTGAGCGGATAACACATTTCGAGACGCAAAGTGTCCCGGGCACCCAATCCACAGGGAACCGCGCCGGCCGCGCAGATCGAATTCCAAAGTTCCGCGGCAGAGACAGCCGGCAAAAACCACTCGAATCCGTCCTCGCCTGTGTATCCCGTCCTCGCCACATACGACGTCCCGGCGCTTGCCGGCCGCGTCTCGATGTGGTTGCGCACCGGAAGTTCCGCGCCGGTGAGTCCTTTATACAGTTCAGCAGCTTTCGGACCCTGAACGGCCACGGCCGCGAAATCCGCGCTCCGGTCCTCAAGCACCACCCCATCCTCGAGGTGCCCGGACATCCACGCGAAGTCCTCCGGGATGCGGGCGGCGTTCACCACCAGGAAAAACTCGGTTTCTCCGGTTCGGTAAATGAGGAGATCATCAATGACGCCGCCGCGCTCATTCAGCATGAGCGTGTATTGACCCTGCGACAGCCCGAGCTTTGCTACGTTATTGGTCAGCATCCGATTCAACCACTCCGAGGCCCGTGGCCCGGAGACAACGAACTCGCCCATGTGTGAGATGTCGAACACCCCGACGCCGGTCCGCACCGCGCGGTGCTCCTCAAGAATTCCCTTGTATTGCACAGGCATTGACCATCCCGCGAACTCCACCATTCTCCCTCCGGATGCGACATGCACGTCGTTCAAAGGGCTTTGTTGAATGCGGGTCTCCGTCATGCTTTTTCGTCCAGTCTGAGATAAGTATACGTTTGCAGGCTCCGCTCGTAGCCTTCCAAAAGTCGCATGGCTTCGCTCGGTTTGAGACGGTCCGACTTAATCGCCGCATCCGTTTGCGCCTTCATCTGGCGGGCCAATTCGTTGGTGTCCCACTGCGTGAGCGTGAGCACTTGACCCACCGTGCTGCCGGGTAGCACTTCTTCGACGTAGTAGCCGCACTCCTCATCCTTGTCGAGGAACACGTGCATCTCGTTGACCCGACCAAAGAGATTGTGCATGTCGCCCATGATGTCCTGGTAGGCGCCAATCAGGAAGAAGCCCAGGTAGTACGGGTGACCGGGCCGGAAACGATGGAGGGGAAGTGTCTCCTTCACGTCCTGCAAATCAATGAAGTTGCTCACCTTGCCGTCGGAGTCGCACGTGATGTCCACCAGGGTGCCATTGCGGTCGGGTAATTCATTGAGCCGATGGATCGGCATCACAGGGAAAAGCTGTCCGAGCGCCCAGTGATCCAGCAGCGACTGGAAAACCGAGAAGTTGCAGATGAACTGATCCCCGAGGGAAACCTCGAGTTCCTTAACCTCCTCCGGAATGTAGCGCATCCCCCGGAACGACTTCACAATGCCTTCCGCGATCTCCCAATACAGCGTGTCTACTTTGGCCTTCGATCGCAGCTCAAGCAGGCCGAGATCGAACAACGTCTGTGCCTGCTCTCGAATTTGCTGCGCATCGTGCAGATTCTCCAAGCGGTGTTTCTGAGAGAGCTGATCGCGAATCTCCAGCATGTCGTGCACGGGCTTGGGATCCTCGGGGGTCGGCTCCACGGGCGTCGGGGAATCCCGTTTTTCGATCGACCCGAATGACTCAACGATGAGGACGGCATGATGCGCCACGATCGCCCGTCCGCTCTCGCTGACGAGGATCGGATGCGGGACGTTCTCCGAGTCGCAGACTTCCATGACATTGTGCACGATGTCCCGCGCGTACTCGCGAAGCGTGTAGTTCGTCGAACTGTCAAAAGTGGTTCTCGAACCGTCGTAATCGACCCCGAGTCCGCCCCCGACGTCGAGGTACTCGATCGCGTGGTCCATCTTGAACAGCTTCGCGTAGAACCGCGCTGCTTCGCGGACCGCGCGTTTGATGGTGCCGATGTCCGGAACTTGTGAGCCCACATGGAAGTGGACGAGTTTCAAGGAATCCTTCAAATCCGCCGCTTTCAGGATCTCGCTGGCGCGGACCAACTCCGGCGTGGACAGACCAAACTTGGCATTCTCCCCGCCGCTCGTTGCCCATTTGCCAGCTCCCTTTGAGAGGAGGCGAACCCGGACGCCGATGTAGGGCTCGACACCCATGGACTTCGCGATCGCGAGAATGGACTCCAACTCCTCGATCTTTTCGACGACGAGCACGACCTTTTTTCCCAGTTTGCGGCCGAGCAATGCGTTGCGGATGAAATCAGAATCCTTGTAGCCGTTGCAAATGATCAGACTCTCCAAGTCGTTGTGAATGGCGAGAGCCGCGATGAGCTCGGGCTTGCTTCCCGCCTCCAGTCCGAAATGAAACTCCGCCCCGGCCTCGACGATTTCCGCAACGACTTCATGAAGCTGGTTCACCTTGATCGGAAACACGCCCCGGTAGCAGCCCCGATAGGCATGCTCCTCGATGGCCTTGTTGAACGATCGGTTGATGCGCTCCACCCGGTTGCGCAGAAGATCCTGGAAACGGACCACGATGGGGAAGGAAAGGTTGCGCTTCTGCGCCTCCGCAACGATTTCCATCAGGTCGATGGCCTGCGCAGGGTCCCGCGTCGGCGTGACCGTGACGTGGCCTGCCCGGTTGACTGTGAAGTAATCCCCGCCCCAACGGTCAACGTTGTAGAGGGATATGGCGGATTCAGCGTCGAAATGGCTCATGGATCGGGGCAAACATATGGCGCGGGATGCGCAGACTCTCAATGGCGGATTAAAGGAAGTTACGACACACGGATTCCCGCGGGTGTACGGCTTACCACAGAATCGTGGTGAAACGACCCTGACTAATGGCGTCTGCTTCTTCAACCGTGATCCAACGTTCGGCGAATTCGCGGCCCCAGGAGTCTGAAATCGCGATTTCCTGCGTCTTTTCATTATAGCCGATAATCATGCACACGTGTCCGCTCTCGCGGTCCGGGCGCAGTTGCCGTGCGGCTTTCCGGGAGGCGGTCAGCCGTTCCGACCACACCTTCGGGTCCGGCACCGAGGGACGTTCGCGACTTCGGAACGTCACGGAACGGTCCAGATCCCGATCGACAAACATGGCCCACATGACCGGAATTCCGCGGTCGATGGATTTCGAAAGGGAGCGGATGTCCACCCTTCCCGCGTCCTGTTGAAGCCGCCGACCCGAACGCCGCACCACATCGCCCACGCCTGCCACGATGTCGTCGATGGTGGTCCCGCCGCCGACGTTCGTATTCCCGGCCATCGCGAGCACGTACATGTCTGCGGGAATTCCCATGTACCGCAGCGTGCGCTCCCAAGTTGCGGGAACGCAGTAGCCCTTCGGACCTTGATCGACCATGGGAATGTTCTGAATGACGACATCTCCGTTCGCTCGCTTCTCGACATTTGCCTCCAGGCGGGCGCGCACCTCGGAGTCCGGAATCCGCTTCGCCGGATCTCCATCAAGGCTTGCGGTTGGCACCACGCGAAGCGCGACGTACTCCTGTCTCGGGGATGCCAGGAGAAAGGAATGTCCGTTCCAATCCCATCGATCCACCTGCTCGCGCGTTTCCCGACCCTGCCCCACGCGATCGGATTTTGGTTCGCCAAATAAATGGGTCAGCGCGCCACCGATGGTCTTCGCATCCTGTTCGATGAACGCCTGATACTTTTTTGTCACCCGGTTGCCCACGGGTCGGTTGCGATCGCCAGTTTCCGGGACGATGCCCAGCAACGAGTCGATGTCGCCCTTGTTTGCGAAAACCACGGAGATTTGCGAGACGCGGTCGTTTTCACCGTAAAGAGCCAGGGAAAATGGGCGGGTTCCGAACGTGCGGACATCGGCGCCAGGATAGCGACGAAAGCTGCTGCCTGAGGACGTCTTCGATTCCAACGGCCAGCGCAGACGGTCAGCGGTCACCTGATCGCCGTCGTCCCAGAGATTGTCATCCGCGAAAAGGGGAAGACCGATCGTTGCGTTGACCGTGTCCGCGGTGACTTCTGCACGCCCCGTGTTTGCAGCGACCATCCCGATCGCGAGAAGCGCCGCACGGCAGGAACGGCCTCGGAGGAAAGCGCAGAACATGAAAGAGACAATTCCGCTCGAGGCCCCGGTTTGCAAGGCCCAAGACCGCGCGGTCGGGTAAACGAATCTGTTTGCACAAAGCGTCCAACCCGCGTATCGCGCCTCCCATGCGGACGTTATTCCTGGATTGCATCGCCGGCATGAGCGGCGACATGTTTGTTGGAGCCCTGTTGGATCTCGGGGCCCCTGCAGAATCCCTGCATCAAGAACTTGGCAAGCTGGGGATCTCCGAAGAGTTCGAACTTCGGATCGCGCGCCAAAAGCGTCAGTCCATCGACGGTGTTAAATTTGACGTCCTCCTGGCCCACGACCACTCGCACGTGCATTCCCACCCGCGCGTCCATTCGGAAGGGGCAGATCACGCTCACGACCACACGCATGACAATGGCCACGAGCATGAGCATGAGCATGAGCATGGTCGGTCTTTCCGCGTGATCCGCGATTTGATCCACGCCAGCACGCTCTCGGAACAGGTTAAACGGAGATCCGTTGCCGTGTTTCAGCGCATCGCAGATGCGGAGGGCAAGGTTCATGGGATGTCGGCGGAGGAGGTCCATTTCCACGAGGTGGGGGCGGTGGATTCGATCGTGGACATCGTTTCGGGATGCATTCTTCTCGAGTCCCTCGGGGTGGAGCGGGTGGTCTCCTCGGCTCTCTTTGAAGGCAGTGGCTGGGTGAAGTGCGCGCACGGTCGATTCCCGGTTCCCACTCCCGCCACGCTGGAGATCTTGAAGGGAATTCCATTGAAGCAGATCGATTCGCCTCTCGAATACATCACTCCCACCGGAGCGGCTTTCCTGGCGGAGTTGTGCGATACGTTTGGTCAGATGCCCACGCTGCGCATCGAGCGCATTGGGTACGGAGTGGGAACTCGCGATCCGGCGGACCGACCCAACGTCCTGCGTGCGATTCTCGGCGAGGCGGACACAGACCAGGGAACGGAATCCGTCATGGAATTTCGGATCAACCTCGACGATCTCACCCCGGAGCTCGCCGCCGCCGCCGCGGACGACCTTCGTGCCGCCGGGGCACTGGACGTCCTGCTCATGCCGGCCACGATGAAAAAGGGTCGGCCCGGCTTCGTCCTCGTCGCCCTCTGCTCCGAGTCGATGTTCGCTTCGCTCTCGCGGCTGGCATTTGCCTCAACCGGCACGCTGGGAATGCGCTTCGAGCGCGTGTCCCGGCTCACGTTGGACAGAAGTTTTCGGGACGTGCAGACCGCTTTCGGGTCGGTTCGAATCAAGGATGGATCCCGCGACGGCCAGCGGATCGTGAGTGCTCCCGAGTTTGAAGCATGCAGGGAGTTGGCCCGACAAACGGGCGTTGGGGTTCGGGATGTCTTCCTCGCCGCGCAGGCGGCGGCCCAACAGCAGGAGTGACGGGTTGCCCGATCACTTATGTGTGTTGCTCAGGCCGGTTGGCGCGGAAATTGCTAGACTAGCAGAAAGGGTGCCAATATTCTGAATTCATGCCCGGAATGGATCAGATTGCTGGAGTCTCCCTTCAGCAGACGTTGTCGCCTCAGATGCGGCAGAGTCTTGAGATCCTTCAGGCGCCGGTCGCCGAGCTCAGCTTGTTGGTTCGGCAGGAGCTGGAGGTAAATCCCGTCCTGGAAGAGGAGCGGGTGGAAACCGAGGAATCCGATGCCGAATCCGATGCCGATTTTGACCGCGAGTTCGAGGAACTCAGCCGCATGGACGACGAGTGGCGCGAGTACTTCAGTCAAAGTGCCGCAGGTCATCACACTTCCGAAACGGAGGAGCGGCGGCAGCGCCTTTTCGATTCGCTGACGGAACGTCCGACGCTGCAGAGTTTCCTGCTGGAACAAGCGGCGACGGCGGGTTTTTCAGAAACGGACCTCCGGTTGGCCAATGCGTTGATCGGAAATGTGGACGATACGGGGTTCTATCGGGGAACGGATTCGGAGGTGGCGTGGCTTTGCGGGGTAACGGAAGAGGAGGTAGCCCGCGTGCTCGCGACGGTCCAGCAGTTTGATCCCCCGGGCGTCATGGCGCGTTCGCTCGGCGAGTGCCTGGCGCTCCAACTCGACCGTCAGGGCCACGGGGAAACGCTGGCACGGCGGATTGTGGATCAATACCTCCCGGAACTCGCTCGCCGGAAGTTCCCCGAGATCGCTCGAAAACTGGGGGTTCACGTGGCCGATGTCCAAAAGGCGGCGGAGTTGATCGCCCACCTCGATCCGCAACCGGGACGTCAATACGCCGGGGATCCGGAACAGGTGGTCGTTGCGGACGTGTTTGTGGAACGCACGCTCGATGGATGGAGCGTGCATCTCAACGACCGTGACATTCCGCACCTGCGCATTAGCAACTATTTCAAGGACCTCATGTCGACTCCAGGGAGCGGACGTGAGGTGCGCGACTACATCCGGGACAAGATCAAAGGCGGGAAATTTTTCATCCGCAGCATTCAGCAGCGCCAGCAAACGATCCTCCAGATTGCGAATGAGATCGTCCAGCGTCAGCCCGAGTTCTTTTCCCAGGGGCCGAGCGGACTCAAGCCCATGACGATGAGCCAGGTGGCGGACGCGGTTGGCGTGCATGAAACGACCGTCAGCCGGGCCGTCTCGGGGAAGTACATGGAGACGCCGTTTGGAATGTTTGAGCTCCGATTTTTTTTCACCACCGGGTTCCAGACATCCGGCGGTGCCAGTGTAAGCAACGAAAGCGTGAAGGATGCGGTTTCCAGCCTGGTTGCAAGCGAAGGCACGCGGAATCCGCTCAGCGATCAACAAATCGTGGAGATTCTCTCGGAACGCGGCATTCCGATCGCGCGTCGAACGGTGGCAAAGTACCGGGACCAGCTCGGGATTCTGCCGAGCCACCTCCGGCGAAAGTTCAGCTGACCGAAGCTTTCCGGGCCGGGCCGGTGACCACGAGGGGTGCGCCGATGGCAATGGTCATCGCCAGGAGATTCAACGCCATCGAGATGGCGTGCAAAGTCCGGAACGTTTCGCGGGCTTCCGGCAGGGGGAGCCTCTGGATCGCGGGACCGATGCCGAATGCGATGCTGGAGATGGCGGCCAGAGCCAGGATCACCAAGACGAACGCCACAAGGCGCCGCGTGTTTTTCTCACGGGTCGGCAGTACCAGCGCGGCAGCAACGAGGAATCCGAGCAGGATCGCGCCGAAGTAATAAGGGAAAAAAACGGCCGTGATGGCTCCGGCGGTTTCCCGGGGGAACGCTTGGAACAGCGGTCGGGCGATCCCGAACGTGAAAAAAACCATGATCCCCGCAGAGACCCCGCACGCCCAACGAAACCAGGACAAACGACCAGGGTTCATCGCAGTCCCACCGCGCCTCTGACACGCTGCATGACGGCTCGCGCGACCGCAGAGGCTCGCTCCGCCCCGTCGCGCAGCACGTCGTCGACGTAATCTGGATCGGCAAGGACCTCCTCCCGACGCTTCCGCATGGGTCCAAAATACTCCCAAACGGCGCCGAAAAGCCGCTTTTTGAAGTCTCCGTACCCCTTTCCCCCCGACCGGAACTCACCTTCCATCACCGCGTAATCCGCCGGATCGGCGACGATTCGGTACAACCCAAGGATGGACGAGTTCTCGATGGGCTTGGGTTCTTCCATCGGCGTGGAGTCTGTTTGAATCGAGAGGATTTTTTTACGCAGCGCCTTTTCCTCCAGAAAAATTTCAATCGTGTTGTTGTAGCTTTTGCTCATCTTGGCGCCGTCGAGTCCGGGGATGAGCGCGGTGTGCTCCTGGATGATCGGCTCGGGGAGTTTGAATGCCGTTCCAAAGGTCTCGTTCATTTTCACGGCAATGTCCCGGGTGACCTCAAGATGCTGCTTCTGGTCCTTTCCCACAGGGACGCGATCGCTGTCGTACAGCAGGATGTCGGCCGCCATCAGCACTGGGTAGGCAAACAGCCCGTGCGATGCCGCGAAGCCGCGACTGGTCTTGTCCTTGAAGGAATGGCAGCGCTCCAGAAGACCCATCGGAGTGACCGTGCTCAGTACCCAGGCCAGTTCCGTGTGCTCGGGGACATCCGACTGACGGAAAAAACACGCACGGGCGGGATCGAGTCCGCACGCGAGGAAATCGACCGCCACCCCGCGAACGTGCTCCCGCAGCGCATAAGCCGACTGGACGGTCGTGAGCGCGTGAAGGTCGGCAATGAAGTAAAATGCCTCGCCCTCGTCCTGCAAAGCAATCGCCGGCCGCATCATGCCAAAGTAATTGCCGAGGTGCAGCTTTCCGGAGGGTTGGATACCGGACAGGATTCTCATGAAGTCGGGTACTTTCCGAGACGATCGGCCAAATTGCAATCCTCCCGAGGCATGCGGTTGCTTGCGGAAGCGGGTTTCCCGATGGCATGCTCCTCGCGATGGCCCACCGATTGGAAAACTGGTTGCAAGCGAAGCTCGAGGAAGGCCCGTTGAGGGTCGGACAAATCGTCATCGAAGGATGGACGATCCGGCACGCCGCAGATGCCAGGCGCGCGGATCTCGAAGCATTCACCGGCGCGGTTGCGGCACGCAAGCTCGCACTGCTCGATGACGAGGGGGCTTATCGGCCGCTCAAAAGCGCGCCAAACCTGCGTCGGGGTTGGATTCTGACGCTCTCGTCCGTCCGCGAGGTCCACGTGGCGCTCGATTACTTCTATCCTGCGGCTCTCGGAATCTGGGTCGACTGGGGACAGGGATCAGCAGAAGGAACGTCGCTGCGGGAAACGCTGGAACGCCAAACAGGAATGTACCGGGTCACCCGGAACATCACGGATGCCGGCGCTCATCGCGTGGTTTCCGAGGTCTGCCACCCTGGATGCATTCGCAGGATTTGCTGGGGGCTTACCCGGGACGTCGCCATCGCCGGACGGCCTCCGGAGAAGTGCATGCCGGAGTCGGTTCCCTCCGATTCCGTTCCCATCCTCTGCCTCGAGGCGTGCTGCTTCGTCGTGGGCGCCGCGCGGGAGTACGTCAAAGGCGGGAACGCATCTTGAAGGCGTGGGGGGCAAAATGGGTGCTGCCCATGGAGGGCCCGCCCATGCCGGATGCCGTGGTTCGAGTGGACAACGGACTCGTGGTGGACGTCGTCCCTCGCAGCGAATTTTTCGGGGATCTTGAGGATCTGGGAGAGGGGGTTCTCCTGCCCGGACTGATCAATGCGCACTGCCACCTCGATTACACGATTCTGCGCGGGGCGATCCTTTCCAATCGGAGCTTTACCCTTTGGGTTAAGCGTATCAACGCGTTGCGTCAGACGCTGACGGATGCGGATTTCCTGACATCGATTGCGGCGGGATTCAAAGAATTGCGCCTTTCGGGGGTCACGTCCGTTTTGAACATCGAATCGTACCCCGAGCTCATGATCAAAATGGCGCCGCCGCCGCTTCGCACCTGGTGGTTTTTTGAAATGATCGACATCCGTAATCGGCTTGCCGGCGAGGAGGCGATTGCGGGTGCGCTTTCGTTCTTTGGCAAACGCTCCGACTGGCCCGGTGGGTTCGGACTCTCCCCGCATGCGCCCTACACCGCTTCGCTCGAACTGTATCGTGCCGCGAAGCTTTGCGCGGAACAGACCGGCCTGCTCTTCACGACGCATCTCGCCGAGTCCGACGAGGAAGACGCGATGTTTCACAAAGGCACCGGCGCGCTGTACGAATTTCTTCGCGAGATCGGGCGCAACATGGACGACGTCGGGAAGGGGTCGCCTATTAAGATGTTGTTGGAAAATGACGCGGTTCCTGACGGCACGATCGTTGCCCATATGAATCATGTCACCCAGGCAGACTACGAGCTCCTTCGCGAAGGCGGATGGAATCGGCGATTGCACGTTGTGCACTGCCCGCGAACCCACGAGTATTTTGGGCGTCCGCCGTTCCCGCTCGAGCGGCTCCGGGACGAAGGGTTCCCGATTTCCATTGGCACAGATAGTCTTGCGAGTAATGCATCGCTTAATCTGTTCGAAGAACTGCGGACGTTGCGGCGCGCGCATCCATCCGTGAGCCCGCGCGAGGCGTGGGAAATGGTCACACTGGCGCCCGCGCGTGCGCTCGGTATGGAGGGCTCCCTCGGTTGTTTGCATCCCGGTGCGATTGCGGATTTGATTTTTGTTCCGGTCGCGAAGAACGCGCCCGATCCCTACGCGGCCCTGCTCGAGAACCGCGATCCGGTTGGATGGATGCGCCTCGGCGGAGTGCCCGTCTGAGGTTTTGCCTGGCTCCGACCCGGGGCTGTCGACACCTGCCCCGGTGGGGCCGCTGGTGCGGACGCTCCGTGCGCCCCGTTGGGGCGCTGGCGATGTGCGATGCGTGGCACCCGGGGTCGCGCCTGCGCTCCACCCCGGGCTATCGACGTCGGCCCCGTTGGGGCCGCGGGCACGATCCCAACCATGCCGAAGGCATGGACGTGGACAGCCCGGGGTGCAACCCCGGGGTAACGGCGCCCCGACCGCGATTCCGCCCCAACGGGGCGGACGGAGGCGTCGTCCGGCAAACGGATCGCCCCACCGCGAACATTCCGTGCGCCCCGTTGGGGCGCTGGCGATGTGCGATGCGTGGCACCCGGGGTTGCGCTGCGCTCCACCCCGGGCTATCGACACCGGCCCCGTTGGGGCCGCGGGCACGATCCCAAGCATGCCGAAGGCATGGATGTGGACAGCCCGGGGTGCAACCCCGGGGTAACGGCGCCCCGACCGCGATCCCGCCCCAACGGGCCGGACGGAGGCGTCGTCCGGAAAACGGATCGCCCCACCGCGAACATTCCGTGCGCCCCGTTGGGGCGCTGGCGATGTACGATGCGTGGCACGCGGGGTTGCGCTGCGCTCCACCCCGGGGTAACGGCGCCCCCACCGCGATCCCGCCCCAACGGGGCAAACGGAGGCGTCGTCCGGCAAACGGATCGCCCCACCGCGAACATTCCGTGCGCCCCGTTGGGGCGCTGGCGATGTGCGATGCGTGGCACCCGGGGTCGCGCCTGCGCTCCACCCCGGGCTATCGACACCGGCCCCGTTGGGGCCGCGGGCACGATCCCAACCATGCCGAAGGCATGGATGTGGACAGCCCGGGGTGCAACCCCGGGGTAACGGCGCCCCCACCGCCATCCCGCCCCAACGGGGCGGACGGAGGCGTCGTCCGGAAAACGGATCGCCCCACCGCGAACATTCCGTGCGCCCCGTTGGGGCGCTGGCGATGTGCAATGCGTGGCACCCGGGGTTGCGCTGCGCTCCACCCCGGGCTATCGACGTCGGCCCCGTTGGGGCCGCAGGCACGATCCCAACCATGCCAACCATGCCAACCATGCCAACCATGCCAACCATGCCAACCATGCCAACCATGCCAACCATGCCGAAGGCATGGACGTCGATAGCCTAGGGTGAAGCGGAGCGTAACCCTAGGTGAGGCCACCACCCACCGCAACCCCACCGGAATTCCGCC
>Ga0247834_1004289_pt1 | contig 18232 bp, 13 predicted proteins | sample LaCruzMarch2015__8_FD_187118 | JGI IMG/M metagenome (GOLD analysis project Ga0247834, IMG submission 187118) | Freshwater microbial communities from meromictic Lake La Cruz, Castile-La Mancha, Spain - LaCruzMarch2015_12m | ecosystem: Environmental > Aquatic > Freshwater > Lake | place: Spain...
AGAGGCCCCAGAGGTTCGGCAGTGCCATGGCGGCAAGTACTGGCAAAGGGCAACGTCCAGCCAATACTGGTCATGTATCGGCTGATTTGACAATACTTGCCATGACCCGTTCCCCTAGGGCACCCTTAGCAGCATTTGCTCCATGGCGAGATTGAGATTCGGGTTCGTCATCAGCCCAGCTCCTTTTGCAGGTTTTCGATCACCAGCAACAACGTGTTCAGTTGACGCTGTTTATACCCCGTGTTCATGCAATGACGTAGCTCCACTAGGCTGAGCGCACCCAGAAGTTCTGGTTTCAGCCGCAGATCGTGAAACAGCCAGTCGTGCATTGCCTGGCGGGCGAGCGGCGGCAGAGACGTCATCCTTCCTGGCAGTCACCGCTGTGGGCTGGGTTTTTGATGGATTTATCCAGAATAGATACATTTGAAAAGCAATAATAAATCGATCAGAAGTTGCTATCTTTCCTATCAGTTTTCTGTTCATCCCTAACCATGTAAACTAATGATGACAAGACAATTTCGCCATGCAGCATCAGCACAATACAGACCTGAGATTGACGGTTTAAGAGCATTTGCAGTGCTCGCAGTTATTATTTATCATTTCAATAATAACATTCTTCCAGGAGGATACCTTGGCGTTGATATGTTCTTTGTTATTTCTGGTTATGTTATTACATTGTCATTAGCCTCCAAGAAGAGCAAGAACTTTGGAGATTTTTTGAGTTGTTTTTACGAGAGAAGGATTAGGCGCTTACTACCTGCATTGGCACTTTTTGTTGCAATTTCAGCGACCGCGTCTCACCTTTTCATTCGGAACGCTAGTCAATACTACATAACTGGTGCTCTAGCGCTTTTTGGTCTTTCAAATCAGTATATTTTTTCTCAGCAATTTGATTATTGGGGTTTAAATTCATCAATGAATCCCTTTACAAACACCTGGTCTCTAGGAGTTGAAGAACAGTTCTATTTGTTATTTCCCATTATAGCGTGGTTAATGGGCTTTGCTCAGCACAAAACTCATGGGGCTAGAAATCTTTTTGTATGTATTAGCGTTCTTGCCGTTGCTTCTGCAGCTTCTTATGTATACCTATACCAAATTAATCAAGCTGCGGCATATTTTCTAATGCCATTTCGCTTCTGGGAAATCGCGGCTGGCTGCTTGTTATTTATAGGGTCTGATAAAATATCGAGAATTAAATTACAACTTGATAAGATTCCTCCTTCATTGGTTTTTATATCAATTTCCTGCGTAATGCTTTTCTCTCGCAACAATCCTTTACCTGCAACCTTTCTTATTGTTCTTTTAACATCATTTCTTTTGCTTCAGCTTGAAAGTGGACAAGGTTTGTTTAACCTTTTAACAAATAAATATGTTGTTTATATTGGCCTTATCTCTTATTCTCTATATTTGTGGCATTGGAGCGTTCTTTCGCTTGCACGGTGGACAGTGGGAATATCAAAAGTAACTGTTTTGCCGCTTTTAATTTTTATATTTGCACTATCTATTTTTTCTTATGAATTCATTGAAAAAAGTTCAAGAGGAAATGCATGGTCTACACGAAGATCAATAGCAATTGCAAAAGGTTTACTTATTGCGATTGGTGTCTCTACATTTACCCTCTCAATAGGCTCAGCTTTAAAATCAAAATTTTACTTGGGCGATATTAAACCAAAGGATCCACCTATTAACCCATTGCTTCATTCAACCTTTCACGTAATGGGAGATTCTCATGGCTACGACATTTTAGAACTTCTTAAGATAAATGGCACATATAAAGTTTCATCCTATATAATAAGGGCCTGCAGGTTTTATTTTAATAATTCAGGCTGTCTTAACCATAAAAAAAACCTTAATGAATTGATAAAGATTACCAAGCCTGGAGATGTTGTTATCTTTGCCTCAAATGATTTACCTTATCTGCGAAAGGATCCTGAGGATGCTTCTACAATGCTAAGTTTTTTTGAGTTAGTTGCGCCTCGTTTGAGAGCCAAAAACGTATTAATTATTTTAAAATTGCCACATCCAGAATCAAATTCCCCCAATGTAGGGAATGGCTTTATATGTAAAAAAGAATTCTTTAGACAAACAATTAATTCCGGGTGTTTTGTTAAGGGTTTACCAAAGAATAAGTTTTTATTCAACCGCGAGCAGGCAACAAAGGCATTGATACATAAAATTAGGACGACTTATCCTTATATTATGTTATGGGACATCTCTAGCGTTGTATGCCCTGGGGTTGAGTGTTTCCCAGTTACAAAAGATCATCAATACTTTTCTGATGGTTCTCACTTATTTCTTTCATCAGGAACGCTTTCAGATGCACTCACCTCTTCTCTTAATTTACTGTTGACTTCTCCTAAAAAATAACTTTGATTCAGACCTATTCCTGCTTATTATGAGCAACTCAAAAAGTCGCCCTTGGCAATTATTATTACTTTAGAAATCGGGCATTCGTGAGGTCATGAGTTTATTTGCCTAGTTCCTTCATTCCTTTGGAATTTTCGTGCTGCCCTTAGACACTTTGCTTTCCACACCATAGTATCGTAAATATAAATAAAAAGATTTTGTTAAAGAGAATTATTAATAGTTCTAATAAACTCTTGTAAGGCCTCCCTAAAGCTAGGAATATTAACACTGGAACGGTTGATTAGGGAATCTCTTGGCACCAGGGGTATTCACAGCAGCTGAATCGGCCAACTCACCGAAATTGGCATCTTTGCGTTGAGTGACGCGGTTTGCTGACCATTTGGGTGGGTTTTTGGCTTTACAGCTCTGTCTTGAACCTTTCAACAGCCCTCTTTTGGGCACACCAATCCCCTCGTCATGCTGTTGCAAGCAAACGTCGACGGGCCAGAAATAGGTTCGTCAGCGCTGCCAGCACATTGATTTTGCAGCGGTTCTTGGCCAGGCCACGCAGACGGGTTTTCTGGATCCCGAATTGGTGTTTGATCACTCGGAACGGGTGCTCGACCTTGGCGCGGACATGTGCCTTGGCCGTTTCGATCAGATCTTGCAGCCTGCCATCGGCGGTATCAGGGAGGGCTCGGCGTTTGCCCGGTCGCATTGCCACCCGAAACTCCGCTGCCATCCCTTCCATCTCGGGTCTCTTGGCAATGCCTTGGTAGCCGGCATCGCCGTACACCATCTCTTCATCGCCATGCAACAGCTCAGCCGCCGGGGTGAGGTCATGCACGTTGGCGGCCGTGGTGACAACCGAGTGGATCAGACCAGAGTCCTTATCGACGCCGATATGGACCTTCATTCCGAAATACCACTGGTTGCCCTTCTTGGTCTGGTGCATCTTCAGATCGCGCTTCCCCTCTTTGTTCTTAGTGGAGCTGGGTGCCGCGATCAAGGTGGCATCCACGATCGTGCCCTGCCTCATCGCCATGCCTCGCGCGCTGAGGTGGGCTTTGACCGTCTCAAAGATCCGTTCGCCCAGTTCGTGCTTCTCCAGCAGGTGACGAAAGGCCAGGATCGTGGTCTCATCGGGGATCCGATCACTGATCAGCTCGATGCCGGCAAAGCGGAGCATGGTGGGCACCTCGATCAGGGTCTCCTCCATGGCCGGATCACTCAGCGAATACCACTGCTGCAACAGGTAGATGCGCAGCATGGTGTCCAGCGGATAGGGAGGCCTGCCGCCCTTCTTGCTGGTCTTGGGGCAGTGGGGCTCAATCAAGGCGATCAGCGCCTGCCAGGGCACCACTACCTCCATCTCAGAAAGAAACCTCTCCCGTTTGGTCTGCTTTTTGGCGGTGGTGATCTCGTAATCAGATAAGCCGAGCTGCTTGCCACCCATCACCCCAGTCCTGGTCTACGATTACAGGGCCATTGTCCCGCGAATGGTGCCGGTTTTCCAGAGTCTCTATAGCCCTATCCAGCTTGTTATTACGAGTTAGGAACATCTATTTCCAAAAAAGTTCCTTTCTCAGCGATTTCTTTATTAGATTATTGTAACTATACATTAGATATTATTTCTTGCCCTAATCAAGTTCTTCTATCACAAGCCTATCTCTCACCGCCTTTGCTCTGAACATTGCTTTTCAGAAGCTCCATGTGTGTGTTACCCACGTTGTCATAGAGAAGCGTGAGGAATTTCATCATTGCAAAACCGAGTTTAGAATTTCGATGTAACTAAGCCAACACCAATTTCTTCTGATATACTTGAACTTTGACTTATTGACCTGGGTTAAGCAGCAAACCCCTCTTCCATGCCAAACTAGAGTATCTCCTCAAAATTATTAAATTTCAGCTTGGCTTTAAGAATATATTCTGCCGATGCATCAACCAGAATGAACTTAATTTCAAACCGTTACTTGTATTATTGAAACTATAGTTTTGCTTGAACCGATACGTGATTCTGGCATAAACTAATGCAACACTATATTCCAAAGTCATAAAGTAACCAGTAAACAAGAAGAAAATATGTGCCCAGAACCGCTTGCTTATCAAAAAATTACTTTATTTGACAAAACAAAGCAAATGTACCATTTTATTATTCTATTAATATTTATATTATAGGAGCTTTTTTAAGATGTTTTGATCAGACCCTTCCCATTTTTAGTTTTAAGTTTTCTATAATGCTCCTACTGCCAGATAATATTCCTTCTCTTTCGAGATTATCTGTCATTCACTTATTTTCTTCGTGTTAAGCTCATGGTACACAGCCTTATTCTTTTTACTCATTATGGGGGGGCCAAAATTTCACGCAGTCGTTTTCTCGCTTCAGCAAAAAAAAATATATTAATTCTCAAGGCAGCAGGTTTAGCTGACTTTTGTATAGTAACAATAGTTACATCATGTGAACCTTTCATTGCAGAGTTAGATAATTCTGTCCAGTCACTGTCTGATAATAAACTTTTGCTGATTAGCCGCTGGCCACTTTTTTTAACCCCAGCCGTTTCTAGAATTTTATGCCTTTTTCTTCTGCCACTGCAGATGCTCTGGATCAGATTATTTAATGATAAGCCTAATTTATTTGCATTTTATAATACATTGGCAAGTGAATCAGTTGGAATGTTAATGGCTGCATTGCTTTATCCAGATACTCCTTGTATATTATTTTATGATGATGATTTGAGGGCGCGTCATTCTCCTCGGAGAGCGTTAGATTTATTCTTCTGGAGTATGGCAAAGAAATTCTCTAACCTAAGGCACGTTTTCGCGGTTAATAATTTGCTAGCCGCAGAAGTTTCGCAATTCGGCATAAATAGTTCAATTTTACCATGCCTAGTCGATTTACGCCCGATCCTTAAAAAGTCTGTTAATGATTGCAATCGGCAATTAAAAATTTGTTATTCTGGAGGCTTAGAACATGAGAAAGGTGCAGATATGATTTTTGAATTAGCAAAAAATTTATCTCCAGACTACTGTTTAAATGTTACTGGAAGTGGATCTATGCAAGCAAAGTTCTCATCCCTTTCTGGCGAAATAAATAATGTTTTTTATCATGGCTGTTTGGAGGAGATTGATTTGATATCACTTTATTTGGAATCAGATGTATTTCTTTGCTTGCACACTTATATGCCAGGTGTTTTCCCATTTAAAATTGTAGAGGCTTTGTATTACGGTATGGTTGTCATAAGTTCGCCAATTGATTTACCAGAATGGCTTTCTTGTATAGATGGCTTAATAGTGTTGCCATCTTTGAACTATAGCTTGAATCCTGTGGCTAGTTTGCTGAATCAGTTAGCCATGACAGCTAGTTACGCCAAATTGCATAATTCTAGAGTATCTTATGTCCAAGATATTATTGAGAAAAATTGTTCTGTATTATCCTTAGCCCTTAAATTAAAGTCCTTTTCTAATTTTTCTGGCTTCTATAATTATGCAAATTCTTAAATTTAATTTTGGCAATTACTCTCGATTAATCATATTTTCTTTTTTGTTTGGGGTCCCTGTATATTTATTTACATTTTTTATTCTTAATAACTATACAGTAGCTGATTCTTCTGTCTACTCCGATTATTGGGATTTTGTTAAGTCAGTTTATTCTTTTGATGATGCCCATAACGGATTACCTCGTTATATTAATTCATATGATATAGGTTACTCCATAATTATATGGTTTGCTACTAGGCTACCCTTTTCACGCGTTGAATTTTTTTCTATTTTGAATGCTATAATAGTAACCTTTTCTGGTTTCTACTTTTGTAAAAATTTTTCGTTCTTGCCGAGTATTTATAGCATATTGTTTTTAGGATACTATTTCCCATCCCTCATTATTGCTCCTGAGCGATTGCACCTCTCAGTTTTTTTAATAATTATCTCTTTTTTCTTTTCGTCGTACCCCATTCGCTTATCTTTAACTGTCTTTGCATTGTTAACTCATACTTCTTCTTTCTTGTTCCTAATCGGTATTTATTGTTATCTGTATTTCGACCAACTTAAGCTAGTTTTTGCTTCTTTTATTAGAGGCATACTAGCGATAAAATTTATGTTGGGATTGGTAGTCTTAGTTCTTCTTTGTTTTTGTATCCTTGTTTTTAATCCCTCTATCCCTGGTAAGATCTTATCGTATTCTCAATCTTTTTATGGTTTAAAGCAGTTATCTTCCATATTATTATTGTTTATTGCTTACTATTTTCGAATTGCTTCTGGCCCCTTAACTTTGGGCTGTGCCTCCATACTTTTTGTTTCCTTTGCTGTATTAGGGTCATATATTGATCGTTCTTTGATTTTTCTTTACTTTCTGTACGTAATCGATTACCTTGCCTTGAATAAGCACAATCCACAACAGAATCTAGTCTTTGTATTTATCTTACTTTGGTCAGCAGCGAAAAGTTTGTCTTTTTATGGAAACCTTTTGAATGGTGGCGGTGGTTATGGTTAACCTGATTTTCTTATGTGGAGGCTATTAAAACATTTGCTTTTCTTGATTACTCCACACAGTATTATGCAGACATTAGAACCTTTTTAGCTGCAATTGTTGCGGATTGGCATTATTTACATCCTTCCCAGTTGAGTAGGATACGCTTCCAGCTTAGTTATATAACTAAATCTGATTTGCGTTGATAGCCCATCGCTGGCTTCCAACGCCTAGATTTACACTTATTTAATGATCGCCAAGATCCCCCGGTAGCTGCCAGGAAAGATGATATAATAGGACTAATTAGAAGTGTTTTCAGTAGATCTGGCGCGCCGCATTCAGCTCCGGTTTAGTTCGCAGGTCCTGGCATCATCGCTTTATGAAAGATTTAGTGAAGCGGATCTGATCTGATCAGTCATCTTCCTCCGTTTTCAAGGTCGGTGTATAGAGTGTTTCTTATGTATAATCTTCATAACACTTTTTTACAACGATTGCTCCCACTAAACGGCTCCATCACATTGACATTAGATAGTTTATATTCCTATTTAGCCATTTATTTCTGATCAATTTGCTATTCTTCGCATGTTCGGAATCACGGATTCCTAAAATACTTATCCACCTAACAACAGCGCAAGATCTTTAATGCAATTTTCCTATTAAGTTTATATATGTCGATACCTTAGCATGAACTTTGTTTTTTAAAATGACTTTTAAAATTGGCATTGATTGTACGAACTATATTCACGGCAGAGCAATTGGTTTTAACGAATATCTTTTTTCATTACTGCATGGACTTAGCCTTCTTAAGGATGACAGTTTCCATATTACTCTCTATGTTCTAAAGGGGCAGGCTAACGAATTTAAGGCTAGTTTTTCTAATCTAGATGTGATTGAGTTATCTTTTAAGTCTAAGTTTATGGTTTTTTTTATTCATAATTTTCTTTTTTACTTTTTTCAGCGTCAGCATGATGTAATCCTCTTTCCCGCTAACTTTTTGCCTCTTTTATTTCCTTCTAAGTCTGTTATTGTTGTACACGATTTAAATTTTTTGTTTAATCCTGCGTCTTTTTCTTTTGCCCAATTGTGGTATCGACATATCTTTTCTAAGCGATCAATTATACATGCTTCAGCTGTTATTTCTATAAGCAATCAGGTAGCCAAGGAGATATTTTATTTTTCTCGTAGATCTTCATATGTTATTCACAACCCGGTAATGATCGAGGCTTTGCCAGAATCACCTCTAGGTAATTTTATTTTGTGCCCTTCTTCGCTTGCCGCGTATAAAAACATTAATTCAGCTATTGAAGCTTGCCAGCGTTTTGTCTTAAATAATCCTGAGTCTGATCTATTTTTTGTATTTATAGGGAATTGGAAGCCTTCTGCATTTAATCATTTGGATTTGTGTAAACGAATCAAGATGTTAGGATTTGTAAGTATTTCTTCTCGCCTTAAGCTTTTTTCTACTTGTTCTGCTGTTTTAGTGCCAAGCTATTATGAAGGTTTTGGGATGCCTTATTTAGAGTCCCTTATTTGTGCTAAGCCTCTTATTTGTTGCGATATCCCAATTGCAAGAGAGGTTGTTGGCTCATATCCATATTTTATTGGAGAGCCATTTGGAGCTCAACAGATTTTTCTCGCTCTAAATACTATTTATCAAACTAATTTTAGAGTTCGACCATTTGATCCGAAGTTTGTAGCCAATGTGCAACCAGAGAACGCTGCAAAAAAATATCTTAATATTTTACAATCTCTTTTTTTATCATCTCTCAAAGGTGATTCCTAAATGTGAGGTGTAGCTGTTTTTTATTTTTGATTTCTCATGTAAACTTAAATCCGATTATATTCTTTAGCCTCAAGACTTTATCACCGCGCCCCTGCGTCATCTGGGGTTTTTGAAGATCAAGCAAAAGGTTTGGTCTTGTGCACACTCGCCTTTCAATCCTCGACCTATCACCCCTTGGTCATCAACCTATGGCCAGCTGCGATGGCCAGATAGTTTTAGTATTTAACGGCGAAAATTATAATTTCCGTGAATTACGGATTAAACTTGAACAGCACTTCTACATATATATCCCAGCTGTAAGCAGTCATTAAGTTGCTTTGTTAAGATCCTAAGATTTCTAGTGATGTGCATAACTCCCCGGCACACCTCAGAGGGCGGCTTCCCTTCCAGTTCGATCAAAACCCTAATGGTTGGTTTCAATAGATCCCTGCGTGACGGGTTTCGGGTGAGACGTGGGAGTGCAAGAGATTGGCCAGTTATGTTAACGATTTTCCTAGGACAAGTGCAACTTTCATAGCTATATAATTATTCTTAAATATTAATATTTATCTAGTGAATTGTCATCATTGCATATTTTTGGGTTTGCTATCTTCGACTATACCTTTTTGTCGAGGTTTTTGAGATAGTTAGTTTCTTGAGTCTGATTAAAAGCTTTATCGGATTCAGTATTCCTTGCTTCTTGTGCCATCCAATTTGGAAAGGGCGCAGGCATTTCCAAATCTTGCGCTTTCTTTGTTTATAAATTATTTTTTCCTTAGGCCAAACCAATATCTGTTTGCCCCGGTTTGCAGGTTTATGGTTTTCTATCTGCAATGGTAATTCTGGTTTAACCGATAACTATTACCTCGGTTTGCATGAGTTCCGTGATATGTCTTTTACTGCGTAGTTATTGAAGCCTGGCGACCTGTTCGTTGAAATAGTTTCTAATCTAGGGTCAGATTCATTTATTGCGTCTGGTTTATGCAAAGTGAAATCTATAGCATTTGAACCTGCCACCACTTGCAAAAAGTACAAATAGTTATTAAAATAAATAATTTATGCGATTTAATATCTTTTCAATCTTATGCACGATCTGGCCCATGTAAAGAAGTATCTTTAGAGTCGCTATGGTTATCAACTGATAGAGATGCAATCAATTCTTGTCTAGATCACTCGTATCAAGGTGAAAAGCAGCGTGTACCAGTAACTGCTCTAGATGCTCAGCTCGCGGCACTTCATCCCACTATGATAAAGATCGATGTGGAAGGTTTTGAGTATGATCTTCTTCAAGGGGCATCAACATCTTTGGCGATTGATTCTTGCTTGGCAGTAATTATAAAAGGTCAAAGTGCTGAAATCAGTGCCTTATTACCCTCATCTGGATTTGATGATATTGCTTGTGATCCTATTTTACGTTCTGTCCAAGTTTTTCGGTGCAACCAACATCAAATAAGATCTGGATCAAGAGTGCGAAACTCCATGTGATCCAAGAAAGACTAAGCTCGCTCCTGTTCGGGAGATTTATGGTTGTTGTTTTCGATACTTAGCCTCTTGAGACGCAGGTATGATATAATTCTTAATTATTTCTGCCAATCAAAATATAAAGAGGCTTTCCTTGATTTAATTTTTTTAATACTTCTTTTACTAATAAAGATCAGTGTGATCATTAAGCGCAATCATTTACTAGTTCAGTATTGATGCGGCTTGACCCACCCAAATAAGTGGCTTAATTTTGACTCTATTTCTTTACTATTTGTAGCACGCGTTCTTCTATCTTGACATTTTGCCAGACTTTCATTAAAATATATAGATAGAAATAATAGCCTTCCCTACCCGCTCATTGCAAATCATCCGGAACGTAATTGAACATTGGCATTTTACGGAGATATTTTAAAATGCCTACCTATTCCATTCAAATCTATTTCACAGGTATATGCATCCCACGTAATAGAACATCTTCCTTGTTGTAGTGCGAAACTAGCTCTAGTAAATACATAAAAAATTCTTGTGCCTGCGGGAGGCTAGAGATTAGTGAAACTAAATCTTTCATTTTATATATGCAACTATATTAGTTTGAATGAAGCAAACGCATTTAATTCTGTTGGTATTGAGACAGGCATTGGTACTCAGTTGTGGCCGAATCTGTTTAGTAGAATGTCTGAAGATACACTTCATGTAATGTATAACCCTAAGGCGCTGAAATATCTTTTGAAATCCATAGATTTTTCATATGAACGTTAAGCTAAGTATGGCGATTCCGTTTTTGGCTTTTCCGCGGTAAAGTATCCTGATAGATGGCATTTACCTTGAAACATAGGTTTTGAATGGATTGCATGACTTATATTCGTTTGCTGTCTCAATCCAACTGCTTATTCATGTATTCCTGGTATGCAGCGACAAATTTGCAATGATAAGCCGGTAGCCAGGTAGTTGATGTTAATTGCCTTTGCCAGAGCACGCTATTCTATTTATGGGTTGCTCCCGAGATTTAATTGTAAGTGTCATCAACTGGCCTGATTAAGTCTCAGGTAATTTAAATAAAAAGGTCCTTGCTTTCCTGGTATTTGGTGTTTGTTGTTAGATAACTCCTTGCTATGGGAAGCGATTTGTTTTCTGTACATGCTTTTATCCCTTTAATTTGGTGATTTTTAATGTTTGACAACAAGGTCCTTTTGATTAGCGGTGGCACTGGATCTTTTGGAAATGCCGTTCTGCGCTATTTATTAGATTTTAGCTTGGAAGAAATCCGCATTTTCAGTCGCGACGAAAAGAAGCAAGATGACATGCGCAAAAAGTTTAATAGCCATAAGTTGAAGTTCTACATTGGCGATGTTCGAGACCCTCAATCTGTTATTCAGGTAGTGCGTGGAGTTGATTACATCTTCCACGCAGCCGCATTAAAACAAGTTCCTTCGTGTGAATTTCATCCCCTCGAGGCGGCCAAGACAAACATCTTGGGCACCGAAAACGTGTTTGAGGCCGCCATCCAGTGTGGAGTGAAGCGTGTTGTGGTGCTAAGCACCGACAAGGCTGTTTACCCCATAAACGCCATGGGTATCAGCAAGGCCATGATGGAAAAAGTGGCTGTAGCCAAGTCGCGTAGTAGCTCCAACACAGTTATCAATGTCACCCGCTACGGCAACGTGATGGCATCTCGCGGCTCGGTAATCCCGCTATTCATTGAACAAATTAGGGCGGGCAAACCCATCACCATCACAGACCCGAACATGACGCGTTTCATGATGACGCTTGATGATGCGGTTGATCTAGTGCTTTACGCCTTTGAGCATGGCCGGCCCGGCGAGATTTTTGTTCAAAAAGCACCTGCCGCTACAATCGAGGTCTTGGTTAAAGCCTTAACTGCTTTGATTGGCAAACCCGATCATGAGGTTCGGGTGATCGGCACCCGCCATGGTGAAAAGCTTTATGAAGCTTTGCTTAGCCGCGAAGAAATGGTTTTCGCAGAAGACTTGGGTGACTACTACCGTGTGCCTCCCGATTTGCGCGACCTTAATTACGGCAAGTTTGTCGAGCATGGTGAAACCAAAATTTCAGAAGCCATTGATTACAACTCGCACAACACCCAGCGTTTAGACGTTGCCGGAATGCAGGCTTTATTGATGAAACTTAGTTTCATGCAAGCCATTGCATCTGGTGAACATGTGGATCCTGAGGAATAAGCCATGAAAGTGCTGGTTACCGGTGCCAACGGTTTTATTGGCAAAAATCTGGTTTTGCGTTTGCGTGAAATTAGAGATATCGAGGTATTAGCCTTGGTCCGTGGCGATGGGGAAGGCGCATGGCAAGACGCGCTGGCCCAGGCCGATTCGGTAGTGCACCTAGCCGGTGAAAACCGTCCTGCAAATCCCGAAGCTTTTGATGCAGTTAACACCGGCCTAACGCAACTCCTGTGCAGAACCTTGGAATGTATGAACAAGCCCATTCCAGTGTTGTTCAGCTCTTCGGTACAAGCCAAACAAGACAATCCCTATGGGCGCAGCAAATTGGCCGCTGAAGAAGCCCTGGTTCAGTTGGCTCAGAACAACGGCAACCCGGTGGTCATCTACCGCTTGCCTGGTGTATTCGGCAAATGGTGCAAGCCAAATTACAACTCCGTTGTGGCCACGTTTTGCAACAACAAAGCAAACGACCTTCCAGTGCAAATCAACGACGCCCATGCCCATGTGCCGTTGGTATACATAGACGATGTGGTGAATGCCTTTTTGCAAGCACTTGAACAACCCAGCATGGGCTTAAGCTATCCAGAGGTGTTACCGGAATACACCATCACTTTGGGTGAGCTGTCTGATCAGATCGATGCGTTCAAGAATTGTCGCAGCACTTTGGTGGCTGAGCGCGTGGGCACAGGTTTTACCCGCGCCTTGTACGCCACCTACGTGAGCTATTTGCCGGTAGATAAGTTTGCCTATTGCCTTCCAGCCCATAGGGATGCCCGGGGAGTTTTTGTAGAGATGCTTAAAACGCCCGATGCCGGCCAGTTCAGTTTTTTTACAGCTCATCCCGGCATTACACGGGGGGGGCACCACCACCACACCAAAACTGAAAAGTTCTTGGTGATTAAAGGCCACGCTCGTTTTGGTTTTCGTCACATGATCACCAACCAAGTACACCACCTCGAAACCAATGGCGATCAGCCTCAAATAGTGGAAACAGTGCCCGGCTGGTCTCACGACATTACCAATATCGGTACTGATGAAATGGTGGTGATGTTGTGGGCCAACGAAATATTTGATCGCTACAACCCCGATACGTTTGCGACTTTGGTTTAGGTGATGAAGAAACTCAAAATCATCACGGTAGTGGGTACACGCCCCGAAATAATCCGCTTGTCTCGAGTGATAGCTGCACTAGATGATCATTGTGATCATGTGCTGGTGCATACCGGGCAAAATTATGACTATGCGCTCAACCAAGTTTTCTTTGATGATTTGAGCGTTCGCAAACCTGACTACTTTTTAAACAGTGCCGAGAGCAGCACCAGTGCTGCTCACACCATTGGCAACCTCATCACTGCGGTGGATGGCTTATTAGCTCAGGTGCAGCCCGAGGCCATGTTGGTGCTGGGTGATACAAATAGCTGCTTGTCTGTGATTCCAGCTAAACGGCGCAAGGTGCCGATTTTTCATATGGAAGCTGGTAACCGTTGCTTTGATCAGCGAGTACCAGAAGAAACCAACCGCCGCATTGTTGACCACACCTCTGATATAAATCTTACCTACAGCACTATTGCTCGCGACTACCTGCTCCGCGAGGGTTTACCGCCCGACCAGATAATTAAGACCGGCAGCCCGATGTTTGAGGTGTTGCACTACTACCTTCCGCAGATACAGGCTTCTAACGTGGTGTCGCTTTTGGGCCTAACACCGCGGCAATTTTTCTTAGTTAGTGCGCACCGTGAGGAAAATATCGAATCCGAAAAGCCCTTCACTAAACTGGTAGCTGTGCTTAACAGCGTTGCAGAAGAGCATGACCTGCCGGTGGTGCTGAGTACACACCCACGCACTCAAAAGCGGGTAGATGCAACGGGTGTTGTGTTTCATCCGAATGTGCGCTTGATGAAGCCACTGGGTTTTCATGATTACGTGAACCTGCAGATGAATGCCAAAGCTGTTTTGTCAGACAGCGGCACGATCAACGAAGAGTCGTCGATTTTAAATTTTCCGGCTCTTAATCTGCGCGAAGCCCATGAAAGGCCCGAGGGAATGGAAGAAGCAGCCGTGATGATGGTGGGATTGGAGGTAGATCGTGTGCGCCAAGGTTTAACCATTGTGTGCAAACAGGCGCGAGGTGAGCAGCGTGATTTGCAATTGGTGGCCGACTACAGCATCACCAATGTGAGTGCCAAGATTGTTCGAATACTTCATAGCTATACAGATTATGTTAATAGAATTGTATGGAAAAAGTATTAATCCAAAATATATCAAGTTGTGTTCAGGCTAAGCATCTAATAGTTCCCACCCAGTACTATGATCCCGGGACACTCCAGGTCAATCACCTTGTAAAGTTATTTTTAGTAAGGGGTTGGTATGTAACTGTCACCGCTGTTCCCCTCTACCCTTCTTGCTTCTACTCATAAATCTACATTCCCTTAGGCATGCATCATATCTTGTGTTTGTTGTGATGTAAACAATCCTTTCAATAATTTGTCTGCGTTATATATTTTTTCTTTTTATATTTGATTGCAAGATTGCCCTTTTGAGGTCCATTTCTTGTATTCCTTTATTTTTACTGTATGCTTGTATTGATAGGCTAATTGCTTTTCGAGGCTAAATAAGGGCTTTTCGAAATTTATTAGTATTCCTTTATAATGCAAAATTTTGTTTATGTGTGGAATAGCTGGCTACATCGGTAATTTGTTCAATCTTGATTTTCCTAGAGTTATATCTACCTTGGCCCACCGTGGACCTGACTCATCTGGATTTTTTGTGGATCAAGCAAAAGGGGTTGGTCTTGTCCACACGCGGCTATCTATTCTGGATCCATCACCGCTTGGTCATCAGCCCATGGCCAGTGACGATGGCCAAGTGGTGTTGGTATTCAATGGCGAAATTTATAATTTCCGTGAATTACGGATTGAACTTGAACAGCAGGGTCATCAATTTTTAGGAGATTCTGATACTGAGGTATTTCTAAAATTATATCTAGATCATCGGCAGAAATGTGATAATGTATCTCTAATGCTGCGAAAGCTTAATGGTATCTTTGCTTTTGCACTTTGGGATGCCGATCGTGGCGAACTGCTGCTGGCAAGGGATGCATTCGGCGTAAAGCCTATTTACTACAGTTCCGATGACCAGTCTTTCGCTTTTTCCAGCGAGATTAAGGGCTTGTTGCCCTTATTGACTGGCGTAGGAGACCTTGATATCTCAGCTATTGATCGATATATAAGTTTTCTATGGTGCCCGGGAGAGGGCACGCCAGCTTTGCAGGTGCGAAAACTTCCCCCAGGCGAGGCCCTTTGGGTGAAGGAGGGCCGGATAGCCGAGCACTTTCGCTGGTATCGTCTACCGGCTTTTCAGTTGGTTGGAAAAAGATCAAACTTGGGCTTAGCCGAAGCTGTCCGGGGCACAGAACAACATTTACGCCAAGCTGTGCAGCGGCAGCTGATTGCTGATGTACCCCTTGGAGCCTTTCTCTCCGGCGGCCTGGATTCCAGCAGTGTGGTTGCCTTCGCCCGTGAGCAGATCCACGATATTCGCTGCTTCACCATTGAATGCACAGGTTCGAGCGAGGAGGGCATAGCAGATGATTTGCCCTATGCCCGGCGCGTGGCGGCGCATCTAAATGTGCCCCTTGAGATAGTTCGTATTGATGCCGCGCGCATGGCGGAAGATCTACCTGCCATGGTTGTGCAACTTGATGAGCCCCTAGCTGATCCAGCCCCCCTCAATGTGCTTTATATCAGCCGTCTTGCCCGTGAGCAGGGCATCAAGGTATTGCTCTCAGGGGCCGGTGGGGACGACCTTTTCACTGGCTATCGCCGTCATCGGGCACTGATGGCGGAAGGCCTATGGTCTTGGCTACCTAGATCTGCGCGAGTAGGTCTTGAGCAACTTTCATGCAGGTTAGATCAGCGCCGGCCTATCTTTCGTCGTTTGAGAAAACTATTTAACGGAGCTTCTTTAGGCGGTGATGCCCGTTTGGTGAACTATTTCCGCTGGATTGATCGCAAAGACTTAGCCGCTTTATATACACCAGAGTTTCGTGTCGCCTTGGGCGCGGCCAGGGCTGAAGATCCAATGCTGGAATTCCTGGCTGATTTACCTTCAGGTACAAATAGATTAGAACGTTTGCTTGCCTTGGAGCAGCGTTTTTTCCTCACCGATCATAACCTCACCTATACCGACAAGATGTCTATGGCTGTGGGTGTAGAAGTACGAGTTCCATTTCTTGATCTCGACCTAGTTGAGTTTGCCGCCCGCATACCTGCTCGCTTTAAGCAAAGAGGTTCTTGCGGAAAGTGGGTACTCAAGAAAGCGATGGAGCCCTATTTGCCACGCGATGTGATCTATAGGCCCAAGAGTGGTTTTGGTGCTCCACTTCGCAGTTGGATGCGTAATGAATTGCGTGATTTGCTTGGTGATGTTCTTTGTTCGGCGAATCTGCGCAGCCGAGGTCTTTTTCAACCCAATGCTGTTCACCAATTGATAGCAGCCAATGACTGTGGCAGGGTTGATGCCACTTACACCCTGTTTTCGTTGCTTTGCATCGAGCTTTGGTGCCTTCATTTCATTGATGATAATCCAGCACCTTCTTTTTCATCATGAGCCTTAAAGATTCTGTTCGTGATTACTGGGACAAGGCTAGTTGTGGTGAGGATCTGTATCTCAGTTCCACCAGTCGCGAAGGCTACCGTGAACAAGCAAAGGCAAGATATCGCCTTGAAGGTGAAATGATTTTTCCCTTTGCTCACTTTCAGGAATCTAGAGGTCTTGAGGTTCTCGAAGTTGGTGTAGGGCTTGGCGCCGATCATCAACAATTCGCCCTGGCAGGCGCGCGGCTAACTGGTATTGATATAACCCCGCGTGCTGTTGCCCATACACAACAAAGGCTTAAATCTCTTGGCCTTAATTCATCGCTTAAGGAGGCTGATGCTGAAAATTTACCCTTCGCCGCTGAATGTTTTGATTTAGTGTATTCCTGGGGCGTATTGCATCATTCACCTGATACACAAAGCGCTGTTAACGAAGTATTTCGTGTCTTAAAATGGGGGGGGGTAGCACGTATTATGATTTACAATAAGTACAGTATTGTAGGCTTAATGTTGTGGTTGCGTTATGGCTTAGGTAGTTTCCGGCCATGGCGCAGTTTAAAGAGTATCTATGCTCAATATCTTGAATCTCCTGGCACTAAAGCTTATTCCTTGCAGGAAGCACTTATTATGTTTGCCGATTTCACTCATGTTGAGATTAAAACCCCTCTTGGTCATGGTGATCTCTTAACCAGCGAGGTTGGTCAACGCCATCGCGGCTTTGTCTTATCTTTAGTTCGTTTATTGTGGCCCCGCTGGTTTATAAGAACTTTTCTCCCCCAGTGCGGCCTGGCGATGTTGATTACAGCATATAAATAAGTATTTATCCAGTGAAACAACTCCTTCAATCCCTATCCACCGGCGCCACCGAGTTGCCTGAATTACCAGCCCCAGCTGTAGGCCCTGGCCAGCTTTTAATCCGTACCAATTGTTCCCTGGTATCTGCCGGCACCGAACGCATGTTGGTGGATTTTGGCAAGGCCAATTGGCTTGATAAGGCTCGCCAACAGCCAGATAAGGTTAAACAAGTGCTTAATAAAGCCCGCACCGATGGGCTTTTCACCACCCTTGAGGCCGTGCGCAGCAAGCTTGATCAGCCTCTGCCACTTGGCTATTGCAACGTTGGCAGCGTGGTTGCAGTTGGGGATGGGGTGCGCGGTTTCCAGCTAGGTGATCGTGTTGCCTCAAATGGGCCCCATGCCGAGTTGGTGGTTGTACCGAAGAACCTTTGCGCTGTAATTCCAGCTGGCGTGAATGACGAAGCCGCATCCTTCACGGTGCTGGCCTCCATCGGTCTCCAGGGCATCCGCTTAGCCCAGCCCACGCTTGGTGAAACCTTTGTGGTGAGTGGCCTTGGCCTGATCGGCCTGCTTACTGCTCAATTACT
>Ga0247834_1004295_pt1 | contig 18210 bp, 12 predicted proteins | sample LaCruzMarch2015__8_FD_187118 | JGI IMG/M metagenome (GOLD analysis project Ga0247834, IMG submission 187118) | Freshwater microbial communities from meromictic Lake La Cruz, Castile-La Mancha, Spain - LaCruzMarch2015_12m | ecosystem: Environmental > Aquatic > Freshwater > Lake | place: Spain...
CAGAATCAAAGAGATAGCGCGAAAGAGCACGGGCAAGTTCAGTTTTACCAACCCCTGTTGGGCCTAAGAATATGAACGAACCAATGGGCTTTTTCGGGTCCTTCAGTCCCACACGGTTGCGCTGTATGGCCTTGGATATTTTGACAACACTTTCATCTTGCCCAATCACCATTTTGCGCAGGTCGTCAGCCATGGCCACGAGTTTTTTGCTCTCGCTTTGGCCCACTTTCCGCATCGGTATACCCGTCATCATGGCCACTATTTCGGCAATTTCTTCTTCGCCGACGGGGTAGCGGGCCACTTTGCTTTCTTCGTCCCATTGTGATTTGGCAAAATCAAGTTGGCGCACCTGACGGCTTTCGAGATCGCGGAGGTTGGCTGCGTCTTCGTAGTTCTGGTTTTTCACGGCGTAGTTTTTACGCTCGCGAATGGCCTCTATCTCTTTTTCCAACTCTTCAATGTGTTGTGGCACCACGATGTTTTTCAAATGAACCCGTGCGCCCACTTCATCCAGCACGTCAATGGCTTTGTCTGGCAAAAAACGGTCGGTGATATACCGGTCGCTGAGCCGCACACAAGCCACAATGGCCGCGTCGGAGTAGTTGACGTTGTGGAACTCCTCGTACTTCGATTGAATGTTGCGGAGGATGTGAATGGTCTCTTCCTGCGTTGGTGGTTCTACCAATACTTTCTGGAAACGGCGGTCGAGCGCACCATCTTTCTCAATGTACTGACGGTACTCGTCGAGCGTGCTGGCGCCGATGCATTGGAGTTCGCCACGGGCGAGGGCTGGCTTGAAAATGTTGGACGCATCAAGGCTGCCGGAGGCACCGCCTGCACCCACCATGGTGTGTATTTCGTCAATGAAAAGAATGACATCGCGATTTTTCTCCAACTCAACCATGATGGCCTTGATGCGCTCCTCAAACTGGCCACGGTATTTAGTACCCGCTACCAGAGCAGCTAAGTCCAACATAACCAGACGTTTGTTGTGGAGCGTACGGCTTACTTTTTTCTGCATGATGCGCAGGGCCAAACCTTCTACAATGGCCGTTTTGCCCACACCTGGCTCACCGATGAGCACCGGGTTGTTCTTTTTGCGGCGGCTAAGGATTTGGCTCACACGCTCTATTTCCCGCTCACGTCCGATGATGGGGTCAAGTTTACCTTCTTCGGCCAGCTTGGTGAAGTCGCGTCCGAAATTATCCAGCACGGGTGTGCGGCTTTTTTCCTGGCGTTTTTGAGAAGGCGACTGATAGGTGCCGCGCTCTTCATCAAAATCACCTTCGGATTGGGCCGATATTTTGGGCTGTGCGAGGTCTTGCTCCGAGCGCACATACTCCAGTTCTTTTTTGAAAGAATCGTAGTCCACATCGTATTCGTTTAAAAGTTTGGTGCTGCCAATGTCTGCATATTTCAACATGGCCAGCATGAGGTGTTCGGGATGCACCTCTTCTGTCTTGGTCATTTTGGCCTCCACAAAAGTGGCTTTCAGTACCCGTTGCACCTGGGTGGTCATGGCGCACTCCCCTACATAAAGATTTTCTGCTGGGGGGTAGTTGGAATATCGGGGAATGGATCGCTCAATACGTTTTTTGAGATCGTTCACATCCACCAAAAGTGAATCCAGCACACGTACTGGCAAACTATCGCGCTCAGCGATGATACCTAGGAGCAAGTGCTCTGTGCCAACATAATCATGACCCAGTCGTCTGGCCTCTTGGCCGCTCTGGTTGATAATTTGCTTGACAACCGGGGAAAATTTATTATTCATAGAAAAATGTAGTCAATGTGTGAACTCCTTTGCCTTAACTCGTTTGCGCTTTTTCTCCGAAATTTTGACGAAGGAAGCGGTGTATCGAGCATCTTCAGAGGGTAAACGTTTGGAAATTTCGAGGATTGCCTGAGGCCTCGTTTTGGTGCGACAATTTTAGGCGAATGTTCCTTACAAGTCAAGCTTTTATACTGCACTTTAACATTTTTTTCTGCACGGGGTTCAAACGGATGTTTTTTATCCCCAAAACTGCTGTTGAATAAATGGCAAAAACCCCGCCGAAAGGCTTTGGGCTGACAAGCCGTCAGGCTCAGTACTTGCTTTTAAATTTTTGTTGGAAAAAAAGCCACAACCATTACATTTGCAATCCCAAGGACGTTTGAGAATATTATTTTCGAACATACAATTCTTGACAATCAGCCGTCTATGAAATATCAGATTGATAAGCAGGAGCACTATGCGATACTTTCGCTTCATGAGGAAAACCTCAACTCAACGATTGCACCCCAACTCAAGAGCGATCTCATCCTTCTTTCTCAGGAGGGAATTCGCAATTTTATCCTAGATCTTTCCAATGTCAAATATGTGGACAGCAGCGGGCTTTCGGCCATTCTGACAGGTCACCGTATTTGGAAAGGCACTGGAACCTTCGTCCTCGCAGGCGAAATGAACCCGATGGTGACCAAACTCATCGAGATTTCCCGCCTCGAAACCATTCTCACCATCATACCTACCATCAGCGAATCCATTGATTTTGTGATGATGGAAGAGCTGGAGCGGCAAATCGAGGGAGAGTAAGTTTTCCTCTTACACCAAAATTACAAAAGCGTTCTGTCAGTTGACACTGGCAGAACGCTTTTGTTTGTCTATGGGTCCCATTAGGGGGATGCCCTGCGCGAGCGCGCATGATTTAAGAAAGTAGGGGTGCGGCTTCAAGCCGCACCCCTACTAAACAAAGGGCATCCGAGGAAACCCCTGGAGGATGACCCAAATTACATATTTGCAATGATCTCATCGCCGAACTCCGAGCACTTCAACTTAGTAGCGCCTTTCATCAAACGCTCAAAATCGTAGGTAACACGCTTTTTGCGGATGCTGCGCTCGATACCTTTCACGATCAGTTTGGCGGCTTTATCCCAGCCAAGATATTCGAACATCATTACTCCAGAGAGAATCACAGACGATGGGTTCACCATGTCTTTGCCTGCGTATTTGGGTGCAGTGCCGTGCGTAGCCTCAAAAATGGCGTGGCCTGTGAGGTAGTTGATGTTGGCACCAGGAGCAATACCAATGCCGCCTACCTGTGCAGCGAGAGCGTCAGAGAGGTAGTCGCCGTTTAGATTAAGCGTTGCTACCATGTCGTACTCCGCCGGGCGGAGCAGAATTTGCTGTAGGAATGCATCCGCAATGCTGTCTTTTACGAGCATCTTGCCAGCAGCCAGCGCGGCAGTTTGCGCTTCGTTGGCAGCAGCCTCCCCTTTAGCTTCTTTGATGCGGTCGTATTCAGCCCAGGTAAACACACGATCGCCGTACTCGCGCTCTGCGAGTTCGTAGCCCCAGTCTTTGAATTTACCTTCTGTGAACTTCATGATGTTGCCCTTGTGGACAATCGTCAGAGACTTGCGCTTGTACTTAAAGGCATGCTCGAGGGCAGCACGCACCAGACGCTCCGTACCTTCTTTAGACACCGGTTTGATGCCGATAGAAGAGGATTTGGGGAAGCGGATTTTATTCACGCCCATTTCGTTTTGCAAAAATGCAATCATTTTATCGGCCTCCGGAGTGCCTGCGAGGTATTCGATGCCCGCGTAGATGTCTTCCGTATTTTCACGGAAGATGACCATGTCCACGAGTCCAGGTTCTTTCACAGGGCTAGGCACCCCTTTGAACCACCGCACCGGGCGCACACAAGCGTAGAGGTCAAGTTGTTGGCGCAATGCCACATTGAGAGAGCGGATGCCCCCGCCTACTGGGGTAGTGAGTGGACCTTTGATGGCGACCTTGTATTCGTTAATCACTTGAAGCGTCTCATCGGGAAGCCAGCTACCGGTTTTGTTGAAGGCTTTTTCGCCCGCAAGCACTTCCTTCCAAATGATTTTCTTTTTGCCATTGAAGGCCTTCTCTACGGCTGCATCGAGTACACGCACGGAGGCTGCCCAGATATCGGCGCCAGTTCCGTCTCCTTCGATGAATGGGATAATGGGATCGTTGGGCACTTTCAGTTTGCCCCGTTTGATAGTGATAGCAGAACCTTGCATTTTTCCAATTGATGGTTGAATCCCGAATAAATTCGGGAATGATTGAGAAATGGCGAAGGGCGAAGACCCTCTTTTTGGCGCGGCGCGAAGGTAGGAAGGAAGGTATGAAAAACAGGGCGATTTTGGAAGAAAAATGCCCAAGCGAGCCTTAAAATTGCTGTGGCCGCACCAAAAACAGAAAATGGCGGAATTTAAGACTGGACCACTTTCGAAGGGTGCCGAGATTGGCAAAAAAGATGCCAATATTCAGGCCACGCAGGTTCTAAAGCAAAAAAAATTGCCCAATGCCTTGTTTTTTCAAAACCATTTCTACCTTTGCCCTCGGCCAGCGCGAGATTTTGCCCTTTCTGGAGTCACATTTAATCTCTCCCGTGAACATCACTCCGACACTCTGCGCGAGCCATTTGCCATCACTACCCCGGCAAAAACCAATTTAAGTTCACTTATCAGCAAACTCCTGTGGCAAGGGCGTAGGCATGCGTTAAACGTGTGCTACGGGCTGAAATATTTTAAACATGACCGAAACAATATCTTCCAGTCGCCCTGAAAAACCTTCCTTATGCCGTTTTTTGGCATTTTTTGTTCTTCTTTTTGCAGCTTTTGCTGCCACTGCATTCAAACCCATTAGTGTTAAACCTTCTCGTGCTGAAGATGCCGAGATGATGCAGTTCCGCACCGACGTCATTGGTTACGCCCAAAATTTTCTTGGCCTCCGCTACCGTTATGCAGGGCATTCCCCTAAAACGGGATTTGATTGCTCAGGCTTCACCAACTTCATCTTGGACGAGTTTGGTGTAAATGTCTCCACCGCCTCAACCACCCAATCGCGCCAGGGCTTGAAAGTGTCGCTCAACGACGTTTTGCCCGGCGACCTTGTTTTCTTTGGCGGAAGAGGCCGTATCCAGCATGTGGCCATGGTGGTTGAAAAAACAGCGGAAGGTATCTTCTGCGTACACAGCACTTGCAGCCGAGGCATCATTGTAGAAAATATCTCCACTTCAAAATACTGGAAACCTAAAATCCTATTCGCACGTGATGTGATCACGGGGCAGGCGGGCTAAAACGCCGCATCGAAGCAAAACGAAAGCCAGTATGGAGAAAAGGGTTGTCCTTGTAGAAGGGCAACCCTTTGCGTTTGAATGGCGTTTTAAACAGGAAAACGTAAAACCCAAAATGTAAAACCGCAAAATCAAGCGGCGACAAGCCTCGAATTGGCTCAGGTATTGGCCTATTACGTATTTCTTATGGAAAAATATTAAACTGGCTTGCTGACATTTAGAAAGCAAAACTATCTTTGCAACCCGCTTTTTAAAAGCGAATTGGCATCAAAATTGAAAAGTTAGGTGTCAAAACCGCATAGGCCGGATTAGCTCAGCGGTAGAGCAGCTGATTCGTAATCAGCAGGTCGAGGGTTCAAATCCCTTGTTCGGCTCCATAGGTAAGGCGAAATTAATTTCGCCCTACTTTCGGGACGCACTATTACCTAAAATTTCGACTCAGAACATGTTCTAAGTCTCTTAAGACGCTGTAAGTCAAGGCACTTGCAGCGTTTTTTTATGCTATGTTGACACTCATTGACACCCACGCTCACCTCTATTCCCACAAATTTGACCAGGACCGCTCAGCAATGGTACACCGCGCCATCAGCGCCGGAGTAACACGTATGTACCTGCCCAACATTGATGCGGAATCCATCGAAGGAATGCTTGCTTTAGAGGCTGAATTTCCCGAGAACTGCTTTGCGATGATGGGTTTACACCCCTGTTCTGTGCAGCCCGATACTTATGAAACCGAACTTGCACTGGTAGAAAAATGGCTCGGACAAAGAACTTGGGCCGGCATCGGAGAAACCGGAATTGATCTCTACTGGGACAAAACGACCCTCGAAATCCAACAATTTGCTTTTGCCCGCCAATGTGAATGGGCTAAAGACCTGGGCCGCCCCATCATTATTCACAGCAGGGTGGCCAACCGCGAGGCCATAGAGGTGGTGCGGAAAGCGCAAGACGGGCGATTGCGCGGCATATTCCACTGTTTTTCGGGGACTTTGGAAGAAGCAAAAGAGATGATCGAACTCGGTTTTATGCTTGGGATTGGGGGCACTTTGACTTATCCAAAATCGGAATTACCTGCTGTTTTACGCGAGATTCCACTGGAACATATCGTGCTGGAAACCGACGCTCCCTATCTGCCTCCCGTGCCGCACCGAGGCAAACGCAACGAGAGTGCCTTTGTACGCCATACTGCCGATGCGCTCTCTGAAGCAAAAGTGATGCCGCTCGCGGAAATCGCGCGTAAGACTTCGGCCAATGCGCTTCGGATGTTTGGGGTGTGATTTTAAAACATTTTAGATAAAATTTAAAACATTTTTTTGGAAATTACAAGTAAGAAAACCTAACTTTGTGGAACAAAAATTTGAACCTTGTATGGAACTGGTAATTTACTTGAAAGATGAACAAGATTTGACCATCTTGGAACCGCTCCTAAAACGCATGAAATTGCGCTTTGAGAAAAAAAATGGTCATCCTGCTGCCTCAAAGGCGCAGCAGAAATCTGCAAGAGCAAAAAATCTAGAAGCGGCTCGTGCTTTGTTGCTCAAAATGCACCAAGAAGGTGTGGATGCCTCCTACTACGGCGACCCAACAGAATGGCAGCGCGAAACACGCAAAGAGGCTAATTTGCCTTTCAGGGATTAACGCTACCTGATTTGCCATGCGCCTTATTGACTCCAACCTTATCATTTATTTTGCGAAGCCAGGCTTTGAGTGGCTGAACGTTCTCATTCAAACTTTGGATTCACACTATTCTGCTTTAACCAAAATTGAAGTGTTAGGCTACCATCAATTGCAACCTCGGGAAAAAACCTTTTTTGAAACTTATTTCAACAGCATCACTCCTCTGAGTCTTACCGACGATATAATCGAAACAGCCATTCGCCTGAAGCAAACTCGAAAAATGTCATTAGGAGACTCAGTAATTGCCGCTACCGCGTTGATCCACGACCTTGAACTTTACACGCATAACGTTTCTGATTTTACAGGTGTTGGAGGACTTCGAGTAGTTGATCCTATTCAGTAAAATACCAAATGACCCTCACCCACGCTTCCGCCGCCCTAAAAAAATACTTCGGCTACGACCAGTTCCGCCCACTTCAGGCTGACATTATTCAAAACGTTTATGATGGCCGCGACACGCTGGTGCTCATGCCCACCGGAGGTGGCAAAAGCGTCTGCTTCCAGATACCTGCCATCACGCTTGAAGGCGTCGCAGTGGTCGTCAGTCCACTCATTGCGCTGATGAAAGACCAGGTGGAAGGGTTGAGCGCCAACGGTATTCCCGCTGCTTTTATCAATAGCAGCATGAATTCTGACCAACAGCGCAACGTGGAAACGGCCCTGCTCGCAGGCTACATCAAACTGCTCTATGTAAGCCCGGAGAAACTCGTGTCGCAAAGCTTTCAGCCATTGCTCAAACGTTTGAAAATCAGCCTGTTTGCCATAGATGAAGCGCACTGCATTTCGTCCTGGGGGCATGATTTCAGACCGGAATACACGCAGTTGAAATTTTTGAAAAGTCAATTCCCCGGCATCCCGCTCATTGCGCTCACAGCCACGGCGGACAAACTCACGCGCAAAGACATCGTGGAACAACTCGGCTTGAACGACCCTGCCATTTTCATCGCCTCCTTCGACCGCCCTAACATCAGTCTCACCGTGCGTCCCGGCCAAAAACGTTTTGAACAAATCGTGGCGTTTTTGAAAGAACACCCCAACCAATCCGGCATTATTTATTGCCTCTCCCGAAAGGGTTGCGAGGGTTTGGCTGACAAGTTGAACGCCCGAGGTTTCCGTGCCGCACACTATCATGCAGAGGTACCACCAGCACAGCGCAGCAAGGTGCAAGAGGATTTTATCAACGACCGAACACCCATCATCTGCGCCACCATTGCCTTTGGGATGGGCATTGACAAAAGCAATGTGCGGTTCGTGGCGCACTACAACATGCCGCGCAATCTGGAAGGCTATTATCAAGAAATTGGTCGGGGCGGACGCGATGGTTTGCCCGCCGACGCCCTGCTTTTTTTTAGTTATGCCGACCTGCTTTCCTACCGGGAAATGTTCGAACAAGGCGATGCCAGTGCAGTGCAAAAAGACCTGAAACTGGCGAAATTGGAGCGGATGTACCAGTTTGCCGAAGCCCCGGTATGTCGCCGCAAAACGGTGCTCAATTACTTTGGGGAGCCTTACGACCAAAGTTGCGGCAACTGCGACGTGTGCAAAAACCCGCCTCAGCATTTCGACGGCACGCTGGCAGCCCAAAAAGCACTATCAGCCATCATGCGCACCAACCAGCGCGTGGGCATGAGCCTGCTCACCGACATCCTTCGCGGCAGTCAACGGCGTGAAATACTGGAACATAACTACCACGAAATCAAGACTTATGGGGCCGGTAAGGAATATGGTTACGACGACTGGCTTTTCCTGCTCTCCCAAATGCTCCATGTCGGACTCATCGAAATAGCCTACGATGACCACAACTGCCTGCGCGTAACCGAGGAAGGAAAAAAAATCCTGTTTGAAGGAAAAAAGGTTTCGCTTGCAATGCCACAGCCCAAAATCAAGCCTTGTGAAAAAACGGCACTTCCGCACGTTACCGAAAAAAGCAAAACCCAGCTTATGCGCGAAGAACTGCTCCAACGCCTCATGGTCTTGCGGCGCGACTTGGCGGTTCAGCAAGGCATCCCGCCTTACACCCTCTTCAGCGATTTGACCTTGCAACAAATGGCCGATGCACGGCCCTTATCTGATGTTGAAATGCTTGAAATAGAAGGCGTTAGCGAGCGAAAACTGCAGCTTTACGGCGATGCGTTCATGAGCGAAATTCGCGCATTTGTACTTGAAAAGACCCAGGCAGGGGAGCGCATTATTGGCAGTTCCAACTTTATAAGTTTCGACTTGTTCAAGCGCGGGCACTCGGTTGCAGAAATCGCTGAATTGCGCGGCTTGAGCACTTTGACTGTGATGGGCCACCTCGCCACCATGTACGAGCGCGGCGAATTGATCAACCTAAGCCAGTGGGTCAGTGCGGAAGAATGCGACATTATTCAAGGTGCCTTATCGCTATTTGAAGAGCCTTACCAAATGAAAGCGATCTACGAACATTTTGGCGAGCGATTCAATTATGACAAGATCCGTTTTGCGATTGCTGATTTTAGACGGAATAAATAATAATTGATCTCCGCAAGTGGTGTTTCACACAGATGTTTCACGCAGATGTTACACAGATGTTTCACGCAGATGTTACACAGAACTCCTGTATCTAAATCAGGGGATTGCTTGAAAAAAAATACCTTCGCCGCCTTTAAGACTACAGAAAAAGATGCGCAAGAAAAAAACATTGAGACAAGAGGCCCTGGATTATCACGCCAAAGGCCGTCCGGGCAAAATCGAGGTGATTCCCTCGAAAGAAACGGCCACCCAACGCGACCTGACCCTGGCCTATTCGCCGGGTGTTGCCGAACCATGTCTGGCCATTGCTGAAACCCCGGAAGACGTCTATAAATACACGGCTAAAGGTAATTTAGTGGCCGTTATTTCTAATGGCACGGCTGTTTTGGGTCTTGGCGATATTGGTCCGCTGGCAAGTAAACCGGTCATGGAGGGCAAGGGCCTGCTGTTCAAAATCTACGCCGATATTGATGTTTTTGACTTGGAACTCGATACCAAAAACGTAGATGAGTTTGTCAGAACGGTGAAAATTCTAGAACCAACCTTCGGTGGCGTGAACCTGGAGGATATTTCCGCGCCGGAGTGTTTTGAGATCGAAGAAAGACTCAAAGCAGCGTTGAATATCCCGGTCATGCACGACGATCAGCACGGCACAGCCATCATCAGTTCTGCGGCCTTGCTCAACGCCCTGGAGATTGTCGGCAAAGACTTCCCCACCGTCAAAATCGTCATCAACGGCGCGGGCGCTTCGGCCATATCCTGCACTCGCCTTTATCACAGCCTGGGCGCGAAAAAGGAGAACATTTTTATGTTCGACTCCAAGGGCCTGATTCACCCAAGTCGGACGAATCTGGATGGCAAAAAATCAGAATTTGCCAATGCAAATGCTCCTGCAAGTTTGACTTTAGCAGAGGCAATGGTAGGTGCCGATGTTTTCGTAGGCTTGTCGAAAGGTAATATTCTGAACAAGGATATGGTGAAAAGTATGGCCAAAGACTGTATCGTGTTTGCGATGGCCAATCCAACGCCTGAAATCGCTTACGAAGAAGCCATGGCTGCCCGCAAAGACATCATTTTTGCTACAGGCCGAAGTGATTACCCCAACCAAGTAAACAATGTTTTGGGCTTCCCCTATATCTTCAGGGGCGCGCTGGATGTCCGCTCGAAGGTCATCAACGAAGAAATGAAACTGGCGGCGGTGCATGCTTTGGCTGATCTGGCCAAAAAACCTGTTCCAGATTTAGTCAACCTAGCATATGGGAAGAACAATCTTGTTTTCGGTCGGGAATACATCATTCCGAAGCCAGTAGACCCACGTTTGCTGACTACCGTCGCCGCTGCCGTGGCAAGGGCAGCGATGGAGACAGGTGTTGCCAAGTTTCCGATCAAAAACTGGGAAGTTTACGAAGCCCAACTGTCCAAACGCCTCGGCTTGGATAACACGCTGACACGGGCCATTATCAATAAGGCAAAACAAAACCCAAAACGGATAATATTGGCGGATGCCGAAAATCTAGCGGTGCTGAAAGCCGCTCAACAGGTATTGGATGAAAAGATTGCTGTGCCAATTTTGTTGGGCAAAACAAAGAAAATCAAACATTTGATCCAGGAAAACCAATTGGATCTGGATCATGTTGAAATCATTGACCCATCGTCGCCGCTGCACGAAAGCGATGTTGAAAGGCTGGAAAGGTTCGGCGATCTTTTGTTTGAAAAACGCAAACGCAAAGGTTATACCCAACTGGAAGCCCGCAATATTGTGCGCCGAAGAAATTACTTTGGTTGCATGATGGTCGAAACGGGCGAAGCTGATGCTATGATTGGCGGCATGACACGCAATTTCCCCGAGACCATTCGTCCGGCTTTGCAGGCTGTGGGCCGACAAGCGGGCGTGAAAAAAGTAGCCGGGATGTATATTTTGATGAGCCGCTTCGGGCCGCTTTTTTTGGCAGACACCAGCGTAAATTTTAACCCAACAGCGGAGGAAATTGTCGAGATTGCCGAATTGGCTGCTAAAGAAGTGGAGAAATTCAACATTAAACCACGCATCGCATTACTGACTTATTCCAATTTTGGCAGCGCAGATGGTGAAGACGCGATTAAAATGCGCAAAGCAGTCGAATTGCTGAAAGCCAAGCATCCAAATATCGTTGTGGACGGTGAAATGCAGGCGCACTTACCATTTCAAATTGCACTGCGCAAAGAAAATCATCCGTTCTGCGATTTGGGGGATGGCAGTGCCAACATCCTCATCTTTCCCAATCTTTCAGCATCCAACATCGCTTACAATCTGGTCAAAGAAGTAGCCAATATTGAAAAAATGGGGCCGATCCTTCTGGGTTTGAAAAAACCTGTTCACCTTCTGCAACTGGGCAGTACGACCCGGGAAATTGTGAACATGATCGCTATCGCGGTAGTGGATGCCCAGTTGAGCAATTAGAACGTTGGATTCTGGATTCTTTGACCGATGGAACACCGATGAGACATGGATTTTTATTAAGTGGCAAGACCGATTTATTTTACGCAACGCCACGACGACACAACGATATATCTACATGAAAACCAAAGCGTTGTGGCGCCGTGGCGTTATGTAAAACAAATTCGTCCACCTACTTAGTTACGGTAAAGCGGTATTTCCCAGAGCCTATTTTCAATATGAGATAGCCGTTTTCAGTACCTGTGATTTTGATTTCTGGAAGGCTTTTCAAGGACTCACCGCCCTCGGTTATAGTGCTGGAGTCTGAAGTTGGCACCAGAATAGCGGCGGTTGTGTTCGCCGGTATTTCCACCTCCAGCGTCAACTTTTTGTCATCGAGTTTCCATTTACTGGAGGCTTGGCCATACAAGGTTTGCAGCGTTGCAGCAGCTTCCGTAAATCCGCCGCCAGGACGTGGTTGTATCCGAATGGCCTTGTACCCTGGCGCATTTGTTTCGGTGTCCAGCCCCGCCATCACCCGGTACATCCAGTCACCGATGGCCCCATAGGCATAATGGTTAAAGGAGTTCATCGTCACTGCTTGAAAACTGCTGTCTGGCCGAATACCGTCCCAGCGTTCCCAGATGGTGGTTGCACCCCTCGTCACTGGATAAAGCCAGGAAGGATAGGTTTTTTGATTCAATAAGGTGTAAGCCAGATCATTGTACCCAAACCGTGTGAGCACATGGCAGAGGTAAGGCGTGCCCAGAAACCCCGTAGTGAGGTGGTCTCTGTAACTTTTGATGTTGTCCGCCAGGTTTTTGGCAGCCTTTTCGCGCTGGTTTTCAGGTAACATATCAAATTGCAGGGCCAGCACATAAGCTGTTTGTGTAGACGAAAGCGGACGACCATTGGGCGTAACGTACTCGTTCAAATAGGCCGCCTTGACCTTTTTCAACAATTCAGAATAAGTTGCCACTTCGTCTTTTTTGCCCAACACTTGTGCTGCGTTGATCAGCAATTGGGTAGAATGCGCATAAAAACACTGTGCAATCAAATACTTATCGGTAATTGCCGAGCGACCGTCGTTGTCATCTGCTTTGCTATAAAACAGCCAGTCACCAAAATGCTCCCCAGTATTCCAAAGATCGTTTTTGCTTTGAGCCCGCATGTACTCGACCCAGGCTTTCATGCTTGGGTACTGGTCTTCCAAAATACGACGATCCCCGTAGGCAAGCCACATATTCCAGGGGATGATCGTGGCCGCATCAGCCCATCCAGCGGAAGCGCCATTTCTCGGACGCAGCACATTGGGGATAACCCAGGGCACCATGCCATCGGGTTGCTGATCGGCAGCCATGTCTTTCAGCCATTTGGCGAAGAAGTTATGGACATCAAAATTGAAAGCAGCCGTGCGGCTAAATGCTTGAGCATCTCCCGTCCAGCCGAGGCGTTCATCGCGCTGCGGGCAGTCGGTCGGCACATCCAGAAAATTGCCCCGTTGCCCCCATTGAATGTTGTGCTGCAGTTGGTTGATGAGCGGATCTGAACTCGTAAAACTTCCCGCCGGACGCATCGCAGAATAAAGCGCCACCGCAGTAATATCCTCCTGGGTTAACTCGCCTGGAAAACCTTCCTCGTCCGACGAACCTTTAGGGTAGTAGGAAATTTTAGCGTAGCGAAATCCATGAAAAGTGAAATGTGGTTCGAAGTGAGCCTCGCCATTGCCCTTTAAAATCCAAATATCCGTACATCGGGCAGCACGCAAGTTGTCTGTGTAAAAATTGCCTTTTTTATCCAACACCTCGGCAAATTTTAAAGTAATCCGATCTCCCCCCTTGCCCCGCGCTTTCAACTCGACCCAGCCCACCAGGTTTTGTCCAAAATCAGCCACCAGCTCCCCTTTTGGGGTGCGGAAAATTTTGACAGGCTTGAAGGTCTCGTGCTTCCGAATGGGCTCGTTATAGGTGCCAATGAGGTTTTCTTTTGAAAAATCTTTCACCGCTGCCTGACTCCATTTTGAATCATTAAAGCCCGGTGACGACCAGCCAAGTTGCTCTAAACGAGCATCATATGTTTCACCGTGATAAATTTCTGAGTTGCGAACAGGGCCATCTGTAGTGTATTTCCAGTTGCCATCCGAGCCGATGGTTTCGCGACTTCCGTCGGTATATTCGAGGTCCAATTGAAACAGCAAGGAGATATCCTTGCCGTAAAACCCATTGACGTTCGCCCAGCCAATATTGCCCCGCCACCAACCATTGCCGAGGGTAACCCCAATGGCGTTGACTCCGTTTTTCAGCAGGTTCGTTACATCGTAGGCCTGGTACTGAAGACGTTTTTGATAGGCCGTCCAGCCGGGGGTAAGGTAGTCTTGCCCGACCCGCTGGCCGTTTATTTGGGCTTCGTACAGGCCGTGGGCAGTGATAAAAGCGGTCGCGGAGGCGATCTTTTTCTTTGCAAAAAATTCCTTGCGAAACATCGGACTCGGTTGGGTCGAATCTTCCGGAGCGGACACCGAAATCCACTTTGCCTGCCAATCGGCGGCCTTCAAAAGCCCCATTTGCCAGAAGGCCTGTTCGCTCCAAAGGGAGACATTTCCGGCGTTGTCCCAGACCCGCACTTGCCACCAGTATTTTTTTCCTGACACCAAGGCCGGGCCATTGTACGGCACCCACACGGAGGCCTCAGACTGTGTTTTGCCGGAAGTCCAGAGCAGTTTTTTTCCCGCCGAAAGATCAGTCAAATCAGCAGCGACGCGTATTTCATAAGCCGTTTGTGACACATTGCGCCGATCTGCGACAAGTTGCCATCCGAAACGTGGTTGCAGCACATCAAGGCCGATCGGATTGACCAAGTTCTCCAGTCGTAGGTTTTGGACGCTTACTTGGGCGCTCGCTGAGAAATAAAAAAGAAAAAGGGCGATTGGGAGCCAGAAGTTCAATTGCATCAGTAATCTTGTTGAGTGTGGCATCCGGGGTTATCGGATTCAATTAGCGTCGCAACGTTAGTGCAAGTCCTCGAGTTTTCATTGGCCTTTTTACAAAGAGGCATGTACGCTTCATCAAATTGGTCACCAAGACCCAAAATAAGCCCAAAAAAGAAAAAGGCCCCGGAGCTCGTTTGCCCCGGGACCGGTTTCCCTTGTATAATCTCATGAAAATCTGCGAATCTTTGATCAATCTCCCTCCGTACTTCGCTGCGCTGTTCTCTCTGATTGATGATACAAAGGTGCGGGCATTTTGAACGGTTGGCTAGGACAGCAAACAGGGGTTTATCGCCCAGTAAATTCAAGGTGTTTTTTAGGTAAATTTAATCTAAAGCATTGATTATGTACACTTTAGATCGCTATTTTTGGACATTTTCAGCCGCGTAGCGACGGCATTTTGGCAGCAAAATCAGCAGAACCGCGTAGCGGTGCCATTATCGTAGGCACAAAAAAAACGCGGCGCTCGTTTGCGCCGCGTTCGGATTTCCCGTATATAATCTCATGAAAAGTTTCAGTTCCGGTGGTCAATGTTTGGCTCGCTATTTCTTTGTCCCTGTATCGTTACCGCTTATTGACAGTACAAAAGTGCGGCGTGATGTGCCCCTGCTCAAAGACATATTTTAAGCTTTGTTGAATTAAAAATATAAGAAATTTAATTAAAAAACAGCGGAATATCCGTCTATTGCCGTAAAAAAGCAATATAAATGGCGATCGAACGGGCTTAAAACTGTGCTTTTGTTGAAAATTATTTTAAAAATAAGGTCATTTTTTCTTGAAAAATTTTTTCGGGGCGCTCATTTTCCAAATGAATGCCTCCATCAACCTTTAAGAAAAGGAAGTATCTGATCAAAAACAACCGCTGGAGCAAAGAGCTGATCAGCAATGATAGAAAATTTGCCCAAGCATTCTTTGTACAGCGAAGTACGGATGTCAACACTCCAGTTAAGCAATTCTTGACGTTCTTCCGCCATTTCCTTGGCTTGCTCTTTTTTCCCAAAAAAAGCGGTGTACCTTTGAAGCATACTTTTAATCTCAATCGGTTAAAAAAGCGGCAAAACCCGCACATCTCTCACAACCTGTTTTTCAACATCTAACGTCCGATGAAAAGAATGTTACTTGCTCCTGTCTTCTCCGCCCTCTGTACTTTGGCTACGGCCCAAATCACCGTCACCAACGCCACTTTCCCTGCCGCTGGCGATTCGCTGGTGTATGCGGTAGATAATGCGCCACTCGGCTTAAACCCAGCCACCGCTCCTGGCGGCGGACAAATATGGGATTTTAGCACCCTGCAAAAAGACGACAAGCTTTCAACGGTTTACAGGCCCGCGTCTGCTGGCAGCCAGGTTGCCAATTTTCCAGGTGCCGACCTTGCCATAATTGGTCAGACAGGAGAGACTTATTTTAATGTAACGAACACGAAATTAGAAGCCCTTGGTTATGCAGGTGCAGACCCGGCTGGTTTTGGTCTAAATGTGGTGACGAATTTTACTCCGGCCCTATATGATCGCTATGCCCCGATGGCTTTTTTCGACATTAAATCCCAACAATCCAACATTGGGCTCACTTTCCCTACAGACCAGCCGCCTTTGGACAGCATTTTTGGAAATCTGCCGGTAAACATAGATTCGATGCGCGTGAGCATCACAACAAATCGCACCGATGTTGTGGATGGCTGGGGAACGACCACCATCCCAGGCGGCACCTACCCCGTGCTACGTCAAAAGCGTACAGACTACACCACCACAGGTATTGAAGTATATGTCTTGCTTTTCCCCGGTTTTGGCAGTTGGGTTGATTTGAGCACCATCATTGGCGGCGGTGGCGGCGGCGGCGGATTGGGCGGCTTCATCGGCACCGATACCACGGTTACTTACCGTTTTTACAGCGATACAGAAAAGGAAGAGATTGCAATAGCAACGATGAGCAACGACCTCTCGACTGTGGAATCTATGCGTTTCAAAAACATAACGACTACCCCAGCCGTCGAGCCTATTCCCGCTTTTGTCGGTGGTATCCAGGCGTTTCCCAACCCCGCCGTAGAATGGGTGCGTTTTGATTGCGTGAACCTCACCCCCGGCGATTACACGCTCAAAATTTTCAATATCATTGGCAAATGCGTTTGGAAGAAAAACTATACGCTGTCTGGCACCACTTCGTTCAAGGTTGAACTCGATGATTTTAAAAAAGGCACCTATATATACAGCCTCGTGGACAAGCAGGGTAATTCGGTGGGCACCAAGCGTCTGGTGGTGCTGAAGCCTTGAGTTATACACTGATTAAGTTTGGTCTGACTTTTCTGGAACCGTTCCCGATTGGCTTTTTGATGGCTTTAATTTCGGCACTGGTGCTAAGAAAAAGCGCGGTATAAGCGCCGTTTGTCCATTGAAATGAACATTCAAATCTCCATCATCCAAGCCTTCCGTCAAAAATTCGGCGAAGCACCCGCCATCATCGTCCGCGCACCCGGGCGCATCAATCTTATTGGCGAACACACCGACTACAATGAAGGCTTTGTGTTGCCCGCCGCCATTGACCGCTCCGTGTGGTTCGCCGTATCGCCGAGGAACGACCAACAACTTCATTTTCAAGCACTTGACCTAGGAACCGAATTTAAGGGCGAACTTAAAAACCTGCAAAAATCGCCACTTGGCTGGCCCAATTATCTCCTCGGTTGCTTTTCCGAATTACTAAGCGATGGCCACTCAGTCGGTGGCGCAAACGTCGTTTTTGGGGGAGACATACCACTCGGTGCCGGACTTTCCAGTTCAGCAGCCCTGGAGAGCGGAATGCTCTTTGCCCTCAACGAACTTTACCAACTTGGCCTTTCCCGCCCGGAACTCGCCCGCTTGGCTCAACGCGCCGAGAATAATTTTGTAGGCATGAACTGTGGCATCATGGATATGTTCGCCTCACTTATGGGGCAAAAGGGTTCTGCCATAAAACTGGATTGCCGTAGCCTCCAGCACGAATATGTTCCGCTAAATGTACAGGACACTGCCATCTTGCTCTGCGACACCGGGGTAAAACACCAACTTGTAGACTCGGAATACAACACCCGCCGACAAGAATGTGAAGAAGGGGTACGATATTTGCAAAAAATTTATCCCAATGTACACAGTCTCCGCGATGTGGATATGGACATGTTGAGGTCGGAAAAAAAACAATTGCATACAGTGGTTTTTCAACGATGCAAATACGTCGTGGAAGAAAACGGGCGCGTAGAAGCTGCTTGCATCGCTTTAAAAGAAAATGGTTTGCCAGCCATCGGTTCGTTGTTATACGCCAGTCACGAGGGCTTGAAAAACGAATATCAGGTCAGCTGCCCAGAACTCGATTTCCTCGTAGACCACACGCCCGACAGCCCTGGTTTTTATGGCGCACGAATGGTTGGCGGCGGATTTGGAGGCTGTACCATCAACCTGTTAAAAAAAGATATAGTAGCTGGATTTCAGACCTATATTGCACGAAAATACAGTGAAAAATGGGGGCGTGAACTGCGGATGTGGGAAGTGAAGATCACCGATGGGGTGAACATGATAACGGAA